>Ga0308170_10005103_pt1 | contig 10122 bp, 12 predicted proteins | sample PhyBR2_2_FD_202136 | JGI IMG/M metagenome (GOLD analysis project Ga0308170, IMG submission 202136) | Phyllosphere microbial communities from UC Gill Tract Community Farm, Albany, California, United States - DLSLSB.R2 | ecosystem: Host-associated > Plants > Phyllosphere > Unclassified | place... | reverse complement strand
AGCCAAACTTGCGCGTGGGCATCTCGCTGACTTGAACGAACTTGTCGACTTCTGACTTGGTGAGTTTTGGCCAGAGGAAAGGATTTGAGCGTTCTCCGCAAACTCGTTTGTGCATGTACCAGACCTATCCGTCTCACGATCAGCTTCTATCAGCACAGAGCTACTGTTCAAGGGAGACTCACGAGTTTCTGATGATCCTCTGAGCAGAAATACATCCAATCCAACCCTTGTTTCGAACAAGCCGAACATTTCTTCGACGTCTCAGCTCCACAGACTACACATTGACCTGAAGTTACTTGAGCAGGAGGAGCGGTCGAGGTGGAAGAGGTAGAGCAGGGAGTAGTTGACATAGTGGAAGAAAGAGTTGCGAACTTGCGAGAAGGAAGAGAGCTGTGGATCGAGACCTCAAGCTATCAGCTCTACTTTGCAGCGATAAGCAGGTCATTCTCAACTCACAGAGTGCTGTCTCGAGTAACAAAAGAGGGAGAAGGGAAAGAAAGATCGGATTGAGAAGAGGTGGGAACAAGGGCGAAACAAGGCGCAGAAGGCCGCAGCGAGGTTGGCAGCCTTATCGTCAACTTACCCTTGACCTAGCTTGGTCGATATAGAGTCGCGAGCTTGAGGCGAGGAAATCGAAGAAAGAACAGAGAGCAATTCTCGATTTCGCAACTTGCCATCTGAATTCACGACCTTCAAGTTCCGTCAGGGTCAGCATGCCACTCCGCGAGAGAAATACGATGTCGAACAGAGAGAGAGAGAGCGAACTGAATGATTTTGGCAACATACAAAAACTGAGAGAAGGAGAGCAAAGAAACATATGCGATGCGAAGAAAGAAAGAAAGGTAAGCTAAGTCGATAATCGAGAAGGGGTAGACTGCGACTGATAACGTGTGTGAGGTGGAATTCGAAAGGAACGATGTACGAGCAAAGAGAGAGAGAGAGAGACAGAACGAAATCAGGAGCATTGAGAATGAGGTTACTCTGATCCTGATCCATCTGAACCTTCTTCATCTGAGCTAGCTGAATCGTTCGGGTTGACTGTGGTGTTCTTGCCGAGGTCAGCGTCTCCTCAATGAAAGGAAGTGCTGATATCATCCGAAAGACTCACCTCCAGCTATCGGTCTCGCCGCTTTCCTTCCCACCGCTCCACCTCCCACATTCCCACTGTTCACGGCACCATTATTACTACCAGGCATTTGTTTCCTCGGTTGTTTCTGCGATCCATTCCTCTGCATCCCCTCACTCGCACCATTCTTCGTCCCCACCTTCTTCGATGCCGGAGGTGGCACTCTCGGAGTCTTTGATGATTGGGTTTGTGGTGGAGGAGCTTTCGAGGGAACGACAGAAGAGATCTCGAGGTCTGAATCGGAATCTTCAGAATCCGAGTCGGGTCGATCAGAATTCTGTACTTTCGCGACGGGTTTCGAAGCTGGGGGTCGAATGGGGGCTTTAGTGGGATAATTCTGGGGTCGTGATTGCGCGTTCGTTTGCGTTTGAGCGAGTGGATGTGGTCGACCGTTGTTTGAGACTGAGGGAGTTTTCGACGGCAAGCGTTGTAAGGGTTGCGAGGTGTTTTGATGTGGTGGCAGAGCGCCGGGTGCGACTGAAGAGGGTCGAGGAGGGATGGAGTGGGATGTTGCGGTAGGGGAATTGACGGGAGACGCGGGTAAGGACATGGTTTTCGAGAGAGGATGTGAACCGATGTGAGGTGGTTGGAAATTGGATGAACTGGATGGCGTAGATGACACTGTTCCTCAACAAGCTATGCGTTAGGGTCTTGCTCGACAGAAACGAGAGCAATGTGACGAACGAGGAGTAGGTTTCGATTTCTTATTCTGACCCGCAGGAGAAGAAGTCGCACTCCTCTTGATCCCGTTGATCCCGTTCTTTTCTAAAAGACGAGCCGAGCCAGTCAGTCTATGTCCTCGTAGAAGAGAGGAGCGTGGAAAACGTACTCTCTGTATCTGTATCAGATCCGTAATTACTCGTACCCGATCCATTCCTATTCGTTTCTCATTTCGAATCAGCTCGAATTACTCATCGTGAGAGACGTATCAAACTCACCTTGCACCGTTCGCTTTCCCGTTGACACCAGCAGCAGCGTTCGCAGCGGCTCTTCGTTCGCCTCTTCTCGAACCTGAAAGTCCCATACATCCGCTCAAATGACTCGCATATCTCGGTGCCGCAACCTGTGACCTACCTTTTGAGCTCAATCTGATCATGACTGAGTGTAGAAAGAGGGCTCACCTGTCTGTTACAGACCATACAAGCGAATAAACCATCATCTTTGTCTTTCTTCGTTGGACTCGTTGAAGTTCCATTCAATCCACCTGGTACAGCTAGTAGTCCATTCTGAGTATTCGATGGTGCGCTAGCTTGTTGTCTATTCAAGAGAGAGAGGAGAAAGTGGTTGGGTTGTTTGATGAGCGAATCGAGAGGAGAGAGGAATGGGAGAACTGACTGAGCTATCCGAGAACGACGAAATTGGGCTAACTGATGTTCTTCTATTGCTACGTCTGCTATCAGTTCGTGTAGGATCTCAAGCGTGAGTGAGGAGGCCTGGAATGAATGGAAAATTGATGAGCGAGATGAGAGGAGGCAGACAGCTACAGAAGCTCGAGAGGAGTATGCTACGTACCAGGGAATCTATTGTAGGCTCGGAGGAGCTAGGGGCCGCCATCTCAAGTCAAAAGTCGGGAGTTGTGAACGAGCAGTTTTGAACAGACGAGAATCTCGAATTTCGCAGAGGGAGGACCAGTCGACCGAGAACTTTTACTCTCACTCGCTACGCTCACGAGCCCAATGAGGAGGAGAGACGAATGAGTAGATGCTTAGCAAACAAAATCAGGTGCAAAGGAACGACAAGAAGTATAGAGTCAAAGTCAAAAAGGAAACTATCTGCCTCCTCTATGACCACTCTTCGTAATTCCCGCTCTCCCTCTCAATGCCGTATTCCTCCCTGACCCTCTACCTACTCCTACACCCCTCTCCATATCCATCGCAAACAACAGATCCCCCATTTCCACAACATGATGTCCAGCTTCCCATTCCTCTTTCGCGATCTGGGTTCGTTGAGCGTCATGCAGGGGTGCGACGTTGAGTCGAGAAGTGGTGAGAGCATTGTTGAGTAACGAAGGATCCTTCGCTGAGATCGGAGTGTTGTTCGCCGGGTTCAAAGAAGATAAACCAGCGTTTCCACCTCCCAACCAACTTGACTGACTCGGTGTAAACTTCGGTCGACCCAGAGATGAAGAGACTCCTCCTCCTCCTAACAGCGAAGGTGTTGCTGGGGAAGGTGAACCAAAAGTTGAAGGACCAGCAGCTGCGTTCATCCAACTATATTTGGTACCTCCCAAACTTTTCATCGCTGAATGATCCGTCAATCGTTTCCTAGCGTCTTCCGACATGTTCTTGGCGATACTAGTAGCACTCGGTGTCGAAGTACCACTCGGAGTGGAAGCTCCTCCTCCTCCACCACCAGGTGTTGTCGTACCATCTGCGTTCAATTTCGATTTCTTCTTCTTCTTGGGTTTCCCATCTTTCCCTAATTCCTTCGTTGGTGTCGAGGGAGCTGAGGAATCGGATTGATTGTTGGCAGCGAGGAATCGATCCGCCGCATTCTTTGCCTTTCCTTTCCCCTTTCCCTCAGATTTCTTCGATCCTTTGATACGATCCCCCCTCGGTTCGCCATCACTTCCAGTTTCGTCGAATACTCCAGAACCATCCTTCGCCTCTGCTTCTTCCAACCGTTTCTGAGCTTCTTCAGCCCCATAAATCTCCTCTGCAGTTTCCCTCTCCCTCTGTTCCTTGAAATCCCGATTCATTCGTTCCTTCCTGAACTTTTGTTCTTCCGCTCGATCCACTCGTTCCATCACTGCCAGATACCTCTCAGGATCATCATACACTAATGAATCCCAAGCAGGTACTTTTGGTCGTTTAGCCCTCGAAATCTCATCTTCCTCTTCTTCTGATTCCTCTTCTGATCCCATCTCTTCATCCTCGTCATCTTCTGGCATATCTCCATTCATAGGATCTTTCCGTCGTCGTCGTTTGCGGGTGGAAGGAGCGGGAACGAAGGGAGGAGGTCGGAAATGTGAAGAGGTTTGTCGGTGATCTCGAGCGGAAATGGACGAGTTTATGAGAGATTGAAGGCGATGTCGAGTGGCGAGTGCGATGAGAGGGATAGTATCGGGTTCGAGGGTTTTCAATGAGAATGCAGCAGCTGTAGAAGAAGATAGCAGATCCTATCAGTCGAGTTTTTGCGATAGATAGATCAATTCTCTTCCTTACCAACTTTCTTGACGCACTCGGCCAGTACTGAAGGATCGATGAATTCTTGTTTCCTACTTCTATCTATCCCGTTATAAGCGTTTGCTTGTGCAGCAGCCGAATTATTCGAAGCGGCAGCGTTTGCCATGGCTTGAGCATGCGCACGTTCGTTACTCGCTCGTAATGATTCCTCTTCAGCCTATGAGTCAACCGGAGGAATCAGCATACTGCACAAGGGACATGGACAGAAACTCGAGGACTCACACCTAAATCTACTCCACTCGCTCCCACTGCGTCCATCAATGAATCTACGTTTGTCGACTTGCCATTCGTTTCTCCGGTAGGTCTGTAGTTGCCGAAGCTCTTCCTATCAGCACTTGTTCTCCTCGAGCCAGATTGCAGGAGCTAAGGAACTCACTCTTGAGAATTTGATCGACCTCCAGCAGCATTCGAACCTTTTCCTGCTATGCACGAGCCATAGGGGCAGTTAATACACTAGTATGCCTGGCTACGAGCTATTCCCGTGCCCTTCCATGTTGTGTAAGGTCCAGCAACACCTTGATCTTTCCCTCAAACCTCCTCCACCCGTACTCACTCGAAGCGCCTCTCCCTTCTCCCAGATACATCTCACAGCTCTAATAGACACTTTCGAGCTGAGTGGAGCGTAGGAAGAGTGACGTACCTTTACCCTGAGGTAATTGTAAACCACCATTTCCACCTCCAGCTCCTCCTCCATTCGCAGTCTGCCCGCTCTGCCAAGGCTGAGGAGTACCTGTCCTACTGGACATTGATTGAGGTTGATTGGGCCGAAGCTGAGTGAAGGGTGGAAGAAGACGAATCGATCAACACGATTGAATAGAATTGCTCGCAATAGGGAAATAGACAAGTCGAATTTCGCAAGCTAGCGATATCACTCGGGTCTCTTCAGAAAAGAAGATAGAGTAAGCGACGAGAGATTACATCGCCTGGCAGAACGAGGCAAGAAAACGATCGAGAAGGAAAAGCCTTCGCGACCGAAAAATCGACGAAATTTGAACAACCGTCCCAGAACTTGCGCTTGATGTACAAACCCTACAAAACCACCAAGACCACATAGCTAAGTCCTCGACAGTAAATCACTCATACTCCCACCCTCCTCCATCGCATACAAGCCCCTAGTCCTTCCTCCCAAATCTCCCGAGCTGATACTCGTCCTCAATCCCCTCTCCTCCTTCACATACAGCTGTTGAATCGAAGGAGAGCTTGGTGGTGGAGGAGAAGAAGGAGATTGAGAGTGAGAAGAGGAGATGTCATAGGATGAAGCGGAACGACGAGCTGCAGAGGAGGTGAAGAACGGGAAACGTTTCCGAGTGGATTGAGGGGAGTGCATGGATTTGGTAGAAGGAGATGAGGTGAGCGGTGACAGGCGAGGTGAAAGAGTCGCTTGAGGAGTCACTGCGGAATGGAGGAGGGATCAGTGAAGCGAAGCGAGTGGAGAGGGGGAGATGAGAAAATGCTCACTTTGTCTATTTCGACCAGAGTCTGTATTGACTGTTCTCCGTCTTCCCTCGATCTGAGACTGAAGAGATTCGACCAAGTCCCCTTCGTCTGCCCTAGCCAACTCAGCTCCATCACAGCCTGCCTCGATTCGGATCAACTTGACTTTCTTTTCCCTCTCCAATCTCTTCCTGAGCGCTTCCGCCGTCGCCGAATTGCCCGCTCCGTACTCTTTAATCTGTCGAAGTGCGTCAAGGCGAGTTCGAGAAGTCCGTTTCGGGTCGAGGGAGATCGAAGCGAGTGAGTAACCGATTGAGAGAGAGACGAGTTCGACGGATTGATCTGATGAATCGAGGAGAGGGTGGGCGAGAGCAGAAGATGCGGGATTTAGGGAGGTCGGAGACGGGACATAAGGGGAGGAGGTTGAACCGGGCAGAGCCATCGAAGCTTGAACGATTCCGAGGAACGATAGATCGGATTCCGAGTCGAGCCAACACTCTTGAGCGCGAGAAGATGCCGAGTTTGAACGTAGATAAGCGAGAATCGCAGTTTGACAGGATGATCGAGAAGGAGGAAGAGGTGAAGTGGCAGCAGGAACGAATTGTTTGATCGCCGACTCGAGTGCTGTTCTCCTTGGGATGGCTTGGACTGCGGAAGTTGTTCGACTGCTCTTCGAGAACAACCGTGACCATTTCCCACCTCGCTTCGGTTTCATTTGACAAGGTGCCGATGCTGTTCCTTCGAGCCTAAGAGCTTGTCGAGCAACTCTGGTACAGATATCAAGGGTTTCGTCGATCGATAGACCGTACTGACCTAGAAGGAGGGCAGGAAGAGCGGAGGAAGAAGTGCCGACGATAAGGTCGAAGTGCTGCGAAGGAAGTGAAGAATTGCTGGTCGAAGCGAGATGTTTCTTGAGAGCGAGAAGCTGAGGGATTGGTCCGACGAGTCCTCCTCCGTCGAGAGACAGGATACGAAAGGGGCTCGGAGACTTGGGAGGAAGTGAGGGTGGAATGTCGTCTGTTGTATCGTCAAAAGATGTGACGATCAAACTCGGCGATTGAGGGAGGGCGGGAGATGGAGGTAGGAGAGGAGGTTGTAAAGAAGTCACCTCATCGAATGTAGGCGAGAGTAGAGGTAGGTCGAGCTGAGGTGAAGGCAGGAGATCGAGAGGAGCCGGAGTCGAGGAGCGTCGAGCATCGATGATTGGGGAGGAACCGATCTCTTCGACAGCGAGGGGTGATAGCGGAAGGGGGACGTTGTATGCTAGCGTCGGACTATCCGGTCGAAAAGCTTCGGTAGCTGCCTCTGCGTTCGGCCTATCCGTAATTTCGCTCTCCTTCGTTTCATCTTCCTGCACATCTTCAGCCGTTCCAGCCACGCCGTTTCCAGCGTCCTCAATCTCTTGCTTTAATATTCGTTCGTCGACGAGCGGAACGTGTTCTTGATCTTGTGCCTCATCCTCAACTTCCGCCGTTTCTTCCTCGCCTAGCGAAACCTCCGACTCCAATGGCGGAAGTACCGGTTCAAACAGTACCGATCCCATTGAGCTGCTCGTGGTCATGGCCATACTTGACACGGTCGAAGTGCTTCGATCGAGGAAGTGCGAGGATGGTTCGTCGTTGTCGAAGGGTTTGGGAGGAAGGGGTGTGAGGGAAGCGATGGCGGAAGGAGCAAAAGTGCTGGGAATCTCGTCGACGGAGGAGAGTGAAGGGAAGGGATCGGAGGACGGAAGGTCAAAGGGTGGAGGTGAGGCGGGAAGCTTGACATTTGTGGGATCGAGGGTGAGTGAGATAGGCTCTGTCGATTCAATTTTGTTCTCGGCCATTGGCTCCTCCTCCTCTCGAGCGGAGAGACTGACAGTATTCAGAAGTGCCGTAGTTGCCTCGGGAGTGACAGATCCAAAACTGGGTTTCGAATCGATTGTGGGCGCTTCGACAGAAGTCAGAGGAGGCTGCGAAACTGCTCTTCTCATCAAACTTCCTCCAGCTGTAAGCTCCACAGGCAAGCCCAGCCCAATCGTCTCTGTTGTCGTCGACCAGCTGGACTTTGGCGTTGCACGAATGATCGAGCTCCCTCCTCCTGGACTTGGCCGAAGAATCGGATTCTGCTCGAGGCACCATTCGATGAATGCAGCTCGACGTTGTCCTGGCGTCTCGATTGAAGGTACCGAGCCAATTCGAGAAGCGATGAAGCGATCGTAGATTGGGCCTTTGAGAACGATACTCAGTTGAAAGAGTCGAGGTAAAGCGGAGTAATCCTTCTCGTGGTCGGCGGCATCCTCCTCTGTCCAGATTGTCGATGGTGAAGTAAGAGAGAGGGAGTACGTAGAGATGCAGGAAAGGAGTGAGTTGGAGAGTTTGCCGAGAGATTTTGTGGTTTTCGGAAGAGAATCGACGAGAAGAGCGAGACGAGACTGCGTCGAATTGGCGAGGTGATCTGTAGCGAAAGCTTGAAGGTCGAGCATTGTCCTGTAGAGGCGATGATTAGTTCACAACGAGCGAGAACGAGTGAGCTGAACCTTCGAAACCTACGATTGAATTTTGAAAATTGTCTTTCCCGCTGAATCTTCTCCCTCCTTTCCCTTCTGAAACTCATAAGCCTTCTCCAGCACGACTTTTCCATTCAATTTCTCCCTTTCCTCCCTATCGATGAGTTCCAATTTCTCCCTCACAAGGTTCAACACCTCTGCAGATCTTTCACCTAGCCTCCTGCAGCTCGTACTGAGTACTTGTACTTGCTCTATTGCTGTCCATGCTGCTTTGAAAGCTCGATAGCTCGTGGCGAGATTCCTACGTGTCGATGAAGGTTTGAAAGGGGTTGATTGAAGAACAACACGAACGCTAGCTGGTGTAAGGGTTTCGGTGGCGGGAGCTGATACTGATCGTATCATACTTCGACTTGTCATCTTGGAGTATTGGTGGAGGTGCTAACGGACAGAAGTGTTGACGAGTCGAGTGATTTGGACGAGGGAGCGTGCAGCGGATCCCGGAGAGCTCGAGTGGAGAGAGCACATCGAGTTGAAACCTACACGTCGAGCCGAACGCGAAAGTCAGGGAAAGGGCAGGAATCAAGGAGTCGAAGAGACAAAAATTCGCTTTTTTTTCGTTCCTTCGCATCAACTTCGCATGAAACCTTCCGAAAGCCCTATCCTTTGGAGTTTCTCGAGGCACTGCTCTGATGGCAGACGAAAGACAGAGGAGGCCGTAAAAACCAGTGAAACGAGCGAGCGTTCATTTCCTCTCTGGCGTGCGAAACTTACGAGAAGAACGAATCGTATTCGATACATCCCATTGCTTCGATAGCTAGTGTGAGCAAGAAAAGATAACAGAGGACATAACAATTGAGATAGACTGCGTGGAGGACGAGGACGAGCAAACGACGAAATGCGAAAGTAGAGAGAAAAAAAGAACAACGACGAGAGGAGAGCGAGTGTGGTGAGGACAGAATCAGGGTACAGCGAGGGAGGTTGGTATAGAAGGTACTAATGAGGGGGGATAATCTACGATTTCGTTAAGGTGGAGATTTAGGGGTTACATAGCGGCAGCAGCGAGTAAATCACAATTGGTTTCGTAGGATTTCGGGGAATGATCGCTCAGCACTGCGAGTAGGAGGACGTCAGCGATGATCCGGGTAGCTGAAGAGATGTGACTCACTGCTACGACTGAAGATGGGTTCTGAGAAACGACGTTCGACATCATCGACTGCTCGGAGGAGAACTCGTCTTCCTTCTCTTCGAGAGTATTTGCCATCGTTCGATTCGCTCGAGATGAAGACTGTATAGTTCTCGACGACATAGACAGTACCTGTATAATCGCAGAGTCAGCACCCACAGTCGAGAAGAGAGAGAAGAAAAGAAACGTACCAGGAGGATAAAGCTTTTCATTATCGCTCGAAGCTCTGATCGTCTTCCTCAAACTCCACAACCAATCGCTCAACTCGACATCATCCGCCATATCCGGTCCAAGTAGTGAAGGATCGGTGTAAGAGGGCTCGAGGGCCTTGTTCGAACTTTTTCCGACTTGAAGTTCTCGATCCGTCAACGGTACCAATCGAGATTCTTCTGAAGGATCCGTCAATGATTCAGGAGTAATCCTTTCCTCTTCCTCCTCGGCTCCGGGTAGTGAAGGTGTAGGAGGTTCAGACTTTCTCGCTGCTCGTCGAGCCATGAATCTTCTCTGACATAATCCGACAACTCGTCCAACAATCTCTTCTGCCACTCCAGTCTCGGCATAGAATCCCATCGCCATCGTCTTGAGATCTCGTAGGACTCCAATCGATAGGGTAGGGACGATATCGTAGTTGTGAACAGTCGAAATGATGAGGCCTCGAGAGTATTTTGCGAGATCAGGTGAAGCGACACAGGGAACTCCGTAGGTG
>Ga0308170_10005101_pt1 | contig 10122 bp, 8 predicted proteins | sample PhyBR2_2_FD_202136 | JGI IMG/M metagenome (GOLD analysis project Ga0308170, IMG submission 202136) | Phyllosphere microbial communities from UC Gill Tract Community Farm, Albany, California, United States - DLSLSB.R2 | ecosystem: Host-associated > Plants > Phyllosphere > Unclassified | place... | reverse complement strand
AGCTCAGTCCTTTTGAACTGGAGTCCGTGGTTTTGGAGCATCCCGCCGTGGCCGAAGTTGCTGTCGTCCCTTCACCGGATCCGCTGAAGCTCTCGGTGCCCAAGGCCTTTGTCATCCTGGCTTCCGGTTACGAGCCCAGCGCTGCCACCGCGAAAGATATCCTCGGGTTCTGCCGTGAGCATCTAGCCCCGTACAAGCGGATTCGCCGCTTGGAATTCTCGGATCTGCCCAAGACCATATCCGGGAAGATCCGCCGGGTTGAATTGCGCCTGGCCGAAGAAGAACAGCATGCAGCCGGCAAAGTCCCGCCCCATGAATTCCGCGATTCCGACTTCCAGGACTGAACTATCGCAGCTTGCGATGCTTGGGTGCATTCAACGCAATAGGGCACCGGCGGGGACAGCTCGCTTGAGCGGCTCCCCGCCGGTGCCCTATGAAGATCTGCCGGTTATGGCTCAGAAATCTCTTTTGGCCTTGGCGGCATCAACAATTCCCTTGCCCAGATAGAACGCTCCGTCAGCGTACCAAGCGAGCATCAGCAGCTGGCGGGCTGGCTTGGGAAGCCATGCGAACTTCTGGCTCTTGGCCAATACCGCATGAACACCCAGCCCAGAGGCCAAGACCAAAGCACCGGAGCCGATCAAGGCCTGCGGGTTCCACCCTGCACGGAAGAGCACCCGCTTGAGCCCGGTGGCTTCGCGTTCCTGCTCGCTCAAGGCGGCGCGCAAGCTCCGGAAAGGCCCGCCGGTGGAAATGACACGGCGGTCCTCCGGAATCGGGCGGCCGGTCAGGTAGTCTACGCTTCGCGGATCGAAGCCCAGCAAGGCGACAAAGCGCTTCATGCCCGCCAAATCAACCGGACGCTGCAACAGACCCATAGCCTCGTCTCGTGCCAATGGGTCGGAGACCAGTTCATCCAGCAGCTGCACGGCCTGTTCATCGATGCCCAAGAGCAGCGCATCAAGTTCCCTGAGGCGCTGCTCGGCTGGAGAATCCGTCTCGGGCTCGAGAATGACCTGGCGTTCCAGATCCAGAACCATCATCAGCGACGGGCCGTAGAGCTCGCGCCGCGGGCGCTTGGCTTCAACGGTGGCCGTGATGACATTGCCGGTGCGGGCCAGCGACAGGAATGGGCGGTTGGAGCGGGCGATTCCAGGCGAGAAGACCGGCTGGGTCGGCATTGCCATGAGTCCGGAATCAGTGTTCCATACGGTGATCTGGTTATCGTCGAAGCTGGCGGCGAGTACCAGTTCCGAGGCCTTCAGCGTTGCCCCGTGAAGCAGCTCATTGGTAGCCCCAAGGTCCCCGAGAATGTCATCATCGGGGGTTGGCCCGTCGATCTCATCTCCGTCAACCAGCACGTAGTCGGCCTCGGTCGAGTTCTTCAATTCGTGCACCAGCTTGGTGACCCGGGAACCTTCGCGCAATTTGCCCTTGGCATCGATGCGGTAGAGCACCGCATCCCGGGCTTCGCTGACAGTTGCGACCTCGGCGAGTACCTCGGTGGAGTTCTCTCGCTCGACGGCTCCCCCAACGAATCCCAGCAATCGGCGGTCGGCCAATGCGGTGCGCACGACTTCGGCGGCATCTGGCTTGTCGCCCATGAAAATGAACTCTAGGTTGAGGTAGTTGAACTCGGTTGAATCCACGAAGGCAGATCCCTTTCACTGGTGAAATAACTGGCCAATGCCAATCATAGTTGGCGCTGCGCTGAACCAGTTATCGCACCGACATTCAGCGTCCGGGAGATGACTGCTGCGCCGGTTCAGCTTTGCTGTCCCTGCTGCGCGAACCGGTGACCAGCGAGAGCAGAACGAGCACTGCGATGGTGATCGGCAACGAAATGACGATCGCGTTAACCTGCTCGGAACGCCCCTGCACCTCCCAGATGATCGTCACAGCACCACCAACTATCATTGCGGTGGCTACCGCAAAGCCCGTGGCCCGCTTCCAGAACAGCGCCGCGAACAGCGCCGGTGTGATCGCCACACCGTACATGGTGTAGGCGTAGATCTGCAGCGCCAGCACGCTCGGGAAGAACTGCACCATCACGTAGGCCAGCACGGCCACGCAGAGCACGCCGATGCGGCCGATGACCAGTGCCTGCCGTTCGCTGACCTCGCGGCGGCGGATCTGGGCGACAAGGTCATGCACGATATTCCCGGAGCAGGTCAGCAGGTAGGAAGACCCGGTGGTCACGATCAGCGCGAAAGCGCCGGTAAGCAGCAGGCCACCCAGAGCCAGCGGGCTGAAAGCTGGATCGGCCAGCGAGAGGATTGCCATATCGGGCTCGATCCCTGGCTGCAGCACGGAGGAGCCCGAAGCCAGCAGGATGATCGGGGTGATCACCACCAGGGCGCCAATGAAGAAGAAGATCGTTGCGGTGCGTGCCGTAGTGGCGCTGGCTCCTGCAGCCAGCCGCTGGTACATGTTCTGGTCACCCAGGATCAGCAGGAACAGGGGAAGGAAATAGCCCAGCAGCTGCAGCGGGCTCAGCCCGCCACTGAGCGTGAGCTTGGCTGGTTCCAAGCCGTTGACATAGGTGGCCATGCCGCCCAGATCCACAGCGAAGACGTAGATCGCCAAGGCGATGAGGGCCACGATCACAATGAAGATCGAAAGGAAGTCGGTCCAGGCCACGGACTTCAGACCGCCGCCCAGGGCCAGGAAGGTAATCAGCACGGCCGCGACGATGGTTCCCTGCACCGGGCTCAGCGGGGTGATCAGGCTGATGATGTAGCCTGCGCCGGTGAACTGGTAGGCGGTGATCCCGATAAAGGCCACCAGAATGATGATGGTTGCAATTATGCGCACCGGCTTGCCGAAACGCACCTCCAGCAGCTGCGGGATGGTGTACTTCGAAAGCTGGTGCACCCGCTTGGCCAGGAAGAACAGCACGATGATCCCAGCGAAGGTGCCGGCGAAGAAGAACATTCCGGCGAAAGGCCCGTACTGGTGTATGAAGCTCGCTGCTCCGATGATCGAGCCGGAGCCTACGAAGGTGGCCAGCAGTGTGCCAGCGAGCACCGGGGCTGGAAGCGAGCGACCGGCGAGCATGAAGTCCTCGCCGCTGGAGACCGACTTCGAGCGGCTGAACCACAGGCCGACGCCGATCATTAGGGCCACATAGGCGACGAGAATGATGATGTGAATGATTTGCATGGGAAAACTCCGAGTGAATGAGAACCAACGTCATTCATTGTGACCCAGCTCAATCACTCTTGCAATACTTTATGCAAGAATTAACTCCTGCGTCGACACCCCTAGGTGGGGTCAACCAGCGACAAGGTCCGCCACAGCCCCTCGATATCACGCAGATTGCGCACCGTCGCCTCGGTGTCCAGGGCAGCCAATTCGGCGACAACTGCCTGCGTCGCGCTCATGGCCGCAGTCATGGAAGTCACGAAGCTGACACCCTCGCTGGGGACGATCACTGCCTCGTTTGACAGGTCCGACAAGGCGGTGCGCCGGTCTGCGATCACCACAATGCTGGCCCCCCGTTCGCGCGCCAGCTTGGTCACTTCCAGGATCCAGGTGGTCGATCGCCACACCGCACAGCTGACCACGCAATCGCCGGGTCGCAGAAGCCGCAAGCGGCTGACCAGCCCGGTGCTCATCGCAGTATGAAGCTCGATGTCATGGCCCAGATACTGGCCTACGTGCGATAGCTGGGCCCCCGGCGCGGAATAGCTGCCCGTGGCCATGACGAAGGTGCGCCCGGCCTTGGAAATCAGCTCGGCGATGCGCCGAATTTGCGGCAGGTCGATCTGCGCGGCAAAGGCCTTCAAGTTGGCCATATCGGCATCAAGGCTGGCACGAGCTGGCGAATCATGGGGACCCGCGTGCTCCTGAAGCACTTGCTCAGTGGACAGCGTCGCCAGATAGCGGTGCCTGATCTCGTGCTTCAGCGCGGGCCAGCCCCGGAATCCCAGGAACTGCGCGGCGCGCACCACGGAGGCCACGTTGACATCTGCCCGGTCGGCGACCTTCTGCGCCGAGAGATCGAAGGTTCCCCCTGGGTCCTGGCGTAATACTTCCAGCACCCGCTGCGTTGCCTGCGTGGTCTTTCGGCCGCCCACCAGCGCTTCTAGCCATTGTGCTAATTCAGACATGTCCCCATTCTCCCGTGTTTCACCTTCAACGCTTGCAAAGCACCATTGATCTTTGCAAGACTCTTTGCAAAGATCATTGCATAAGTTCGTGAAAGGACGTTCCATGCGAATCCAATCGCCAGTGAAGACGATCATCAATGCCACGGTGCTGGACACCGACGATTTCACCTTGCGGCCGGGGCAGACAGTGCAGATTAGCGAAGGACTCATCACCCAGGTTCGCCCTGGCATCGCCGCAGACCGTGATGAGCCCGGATTGCTGGATGCCGGCGGGCGCATCGTGATGCCCGGGTTAATCGATGCCCACGTGCATGTCACCGCCGCCACCGCCGGAATGGGCGAAATGGCTTACACCTCGCCGAACTACATCGCGGCACAGAGCAAACGGATCATGGAGCAAATGCTGGCCCGCGGGTTCACCACCGTGCGAGATGTAGCCGGCGCCGACTACGGCCTGGCCCGGGCCGTGGAAGAAGGCTTGTTCCGCGGTCCGCGGCTGATCTTCGGCGGCAAGGCCCTCTCGCAGACAGGAGGGCACGGGGATATGCGCGGCCCCGGGGAAAGCCATGTGGACAACCACCGCTGCTGCCCGGCAATTGGTGTCGTCTGCGATGGAGAGACCGCCGTGCGCACCGCTGCACGCGACCAGCTGCGTACCGGTGCCCACCATCTGAAGATCATGCTCTCTGGCGGCGTGGCCTCGCCCACCGACCGGGTAGACTCCATCCAGTTTTCCGATGCCGAGATCCGCGCTGCCGTCGAAGAAGCCGAAGCATGCAACCGCTATGTCACGGGCCACGCCTATACGGCAAGAGCGGTCAACCGGGGCCTGCACTTGGGCGTGCGGTGCATCGAGCACGGAAATCTGATTGACGATGAAAGCGTGGAACTGTTCAAAAAGTACGATGCCTTCCTTGTTCCCACTTTGGTCACCTACGTCCATCTGAAACGCGATGGAGCGGCCACTGGCCTGCCCGTCGAGTCCCAGCGCAAGGTCGATTCGGTGCTGGCTTCCGGTTTGCACGCGCTGGAACTAGCTACCAAGGGCGGAGTAAAGATCGCGTTCGGCACTGATTTGCTCGGTGATATGCACCAATACCAAAGCGAAGAGTTCGAGATCCGGGCCCAAGTGCAATCCAGCGAGCAGGTGCTGCGCTCGGCATCCACGACTGCGGCTCAGCTGATCGGCGCTGAGGGCAAGCTCGGCGTGCTGGCTCCCGGGGCGCATGCTGATCTGCTGGTGCTCAATGCCGACCCAGTGGCCGATGTCAGGGTGCTATCCCAGCCAGAGCAGAGCATCGACTTGGTGATCAAGGCGGGGGTGCTGGAAGTGGACCACGCGTCGATCCGATAGCGGTCAAGACGCAAAAACGGCAGGCGTGCCGGTGACTCGCATGAGTCTCCGGCACGCCTGCCGTTTTAGAGCCTGGGACTACTTGCCCAGGTACTTTTCGAAGCCGGCTGGCAAGTTCAGGCTCGATGGATCGAAATCCTGGTTGGCGCCCTGTCCGAAGGAGGCCCCGGCTGGTGCCGAAGACTTCTTGTTCTTGGCCTCCAGCTCGGCCTGCGCGGCCTTGGCCGGGTTGCCGAACTTCTGCTGCTTCTTGCCCTTGCCCTTGGCCTTCGCCTTGCGGGCAGCACCCTTGCCTGCACCTGGCATGCCCGGGATGCCGCCGCCAGCGGCCATCTTCTTCATCATCTTCTGCGCTTCGGTGAAGCGCTCAAGCATCTGGTTGACCTCGGAGACCGAGACGCCCGAACCCTTGGCGATACGCGCGCGGCGCGAGCCGTTGATGATCTTCGGCGCGACACGCTCATGCGGGGTCATCGAGCGGACGATGGCTTCCACGCGGTCGATCTGGCGCTCGTCGAACTGCTCCAGCTGCTGTCGGGAAATCTGTGCGCCGGGCATCATGCCCAGCAGCTTCTTCATCGAGCCCATCTTCTTGATCTGGGCCATCTGGGCGAGGAAGTCGTCCAGGGTGAAATCTTCCTGGTCGGCGAACTTCTTCGCCATCCGCTCGGCTTCGCCCTTGTCCCAGTTCTTCTCGGCCTGCTCGATGAGCGTCATAACGTCGCCCATGTCCAGGATGCGCGAAGCCATGCGGTCCGGGTGGAAGATCTCGAAGTCGTCCAGGTTTTCGCCGGTGGAGGCGAACATGACCGGCTTGCCGGTCACCGAGGCTACCGACAGGGCGGCGCCACCGCGGGCATCGCCATCGAGCTTGGAGAGCACCACGCCGGTGAAGTCGACGCCCTCGTGGAAGGCCTGGGCGGTGTTGACTGCGTCCTGGCCGATCATGGCATCGATGACAAAGAGCACTTCGTCCGGGTTGATGGCGGCGCGGATGTTCGCGGCCTGGGCCATCATCTCGGTGTCCACGCCCAGACGGCCGGCGGTATCGACGATCACCACGTCGTGCAGCTTGGACTTGGCTTCGGCGATGCCGTCGCGGGCAACGGCGACCGGGTCGCCGGTTGGGGTGTCGAACTCCGAGGAGACGCCCGGGTGCGGCGCGTAGACCGGAACGCCGGCACGCTCACCGTTGATCTGCAGCTGCTTGACTGCATTGGGGCGCTGCAGGTCGCAGGCCACCAGCATCGGGGTGTGGCCCTCGGACTTCAGGTGCTTGGCCAGCTTTCCGGCCAGGGTGGTCTTGCCGGCACCCTGCAAACCGGCGAGCATGATCACCGTTGGAGGGTTCTTGGCCAGGTTCAGGCGGCGGGTTTCGCCACCGAGGATGCCAACAAGCTCCTCATTGACGATCTTGACGACCTGCTGGCCCGGGTTCAGGGACTCGGAAACTTCGGCACCCAGTGCGCGTTCTTTCACCTGGGCCACGAAGGCGCGGACCACCGAGACGGCAACGTCAGCGTCGAGCAGGGCACGGCGGATTTCGCGGACGGTACCGTCGATGTCTGCTTCAGTCAGGCGGCCCTTGCCGCGCAGGTTCTTGAAGGTTGCTGTCAGGCGATCGGAAAGTGAATTAAACACGTGCCGGGCACTTCTTTCGATAGGTCTTGTGGTGCGCGTCAAAAACGCACAGGACTCGACTTATAAGAATATCAAGAATCACGGCACGATCTAACCAGTTCCATATCACTTCGCGGTGCGCGTCCGTGGCCAAGGGGTGTCCTGGGCTGCGGGCGCGCAGCTGGCAGTTGCTACGGAGCACTCGCTTCCGGCTTGGCGGCCACGGCTGCACTGCGTGGTTCTGCGGAGGCTGGCTTCGGCGGGGCCTTGCTGGCGGCCTGCCTGGCCGGCGGCACAGCTGCCACAGGCTTCTTGGGCGGGATCGGAGCCGGGGCGGCCTTCGCTACCGGCACCTGGGCCTTGGCAATTGGAGCCTTGGGCTTGGCTACTGTCGCTATGGGCTTGGCAACGGAAGCCTTGGGCTTAGCCACCGGGGCTTTGGGCTTAGCAATTGGTGCTTTGGCCTTAGCGATCTGCACCGTGGACTTGGCGACTGAAGCCTTAGCAATTGGCTTCTTTGCCGGCGCGGCGGTGGCCGCTTGAGCAGGCTTCCTCTTCACGGGCTTCGTAGCAGGCTTGGCTTCCTGCACAGCAGGGCGGGCCGGCACCTCGGATTCAATGGCCTTCGCGGCGGTCACTTTGGTTGCCGGCGGCGTTGTCTTGGCTGGGGCCTTGGATGACGACTCGGCCTTGGGCACGATTCCTGTTGGAGCCTTCTCCGGAACTTTGAGGTTCACTTCCAAAGCGGTTGTTGGCTCAGGCGATGGCTCCCCTGCTGGTCCTTCGGTTGGCTGGGAATCAGCGATGGGTGCCTGGCTGGCATCGGTGGGCGGGACGCTGGGCGATGTGCTCGGTGTGGGCTTCGGCGATTCAGGCGATGATGATGGCTGCACCGACGGCGATGGCGAAGGCGCGATGCTCGGCTTGGATTCTTGCGTCGGCTCTGGAGCCAGCGAAGGCTTTGCACTTGCCGAAGCCGAAGCAGTTGGCGTGGCACTCGGGCTGGATGTCGCGTCAAGGCTCGGAGATGCGGTGGGCTTGGCCGTGCTCGGTTTTGGCGTGGGCACCGGTGTAATTGTCTGTGCGCGCTCCGTCGGCGACGGCGAAGCGCTCGGTGATACAGGCCTTGTTGGCGTTGCTGGCGGCGTGCCTGCCGGGCGTGGCTTCTCGGCCTGCTTGGTTGGCGCCGTGCGCCGCGGCTGAAGAACCTTTGGAGCCGTGGTTTTCGCCTTGTCCGTCCGGTGCTTCGCGGCCGGCGATGCCGCGGGCTTCGAGCTTGATGATCCCTGGGCGCGAACCGGCTTCTTTGCTGCGTGCTTCGCTTCGTGCAGCGGTGCTTTTGCGGGATGCTGCGCTGCAGCCTGCAAGCTGCGAGCTGGTGGACGCTGGGGACTTTGGCCGGCGAGGAATCGGCTGGCCGCCACCGCTGGAGCATCCGGGAGAAACATCGAAGCGAATTGCCCTGGGCCCATGGCCAGATATTTGCTCGGGTTCTGCCACTGGCCATCGACGATGACCTCGAAGTGGACGTGGCAGCCAGTGGAATTGCCGGTGGTGCCCGCCAAGGCAATGACTTGGCCTTGGCTTACCCTTTGCCCTACACCAACGAGGATCAGGGAATTGTGGCTGTATCCGGTCTGGATCCGATTGCCGTGGTCAATGGTGACGCGATTTCCCGAATGGCCAGCCCATGAGGCGACCACAACAATACCGTCCTCGCTAGCTCTCACCGGCGAGCCGCAAGCTATGGGATAGTCCTGGCCGATGTGGATTTGCCGGCCAGGACCTGTCGGATTTCCGCGCCATCCGAAGGGGCTGGAAATCATGCTCGTAGACACAGGACGCATGAGCTGGAAAGACAGCAGGTTTGGCCTGATCAGCGCGTTGCTTGCGACTGCCCGATACGCCGGCTGCGCCTGCGCTTCCGCAGCGGGCTGGTTGGCTATAGATTGCGGATGGATGGCACCGTGGGCTGATCGGGAGTCGGCCTGCCCAATCGCAGCGCTCTTGGGAACCGAGCTGAGCGTGCCGACCACGACGAGCAGTGGCTCCTGCGACTCGGGTGCCGTCACCAGCACGAGGCCCGGCGGTGCTATAGCCGATTGTTCAATGGCCAAGTCGCTGGAGGCCACGCGAACTGGCGGCGGAACTGGCCACGCCGTCGCGCTGCCCAGTCCCACAACCGCTGCGATCCCCAAAGCAAAATATGCAAATCCATGAGTGGTTGCCGGCGCCTGTGAAGGCACAGAAATATCCAAATCGTGATGACGTCGCTTCATAACTTGCCAGTCCCCCAAAACCGCAAATCAACAACAGGCTCTCAGGATAGTCCCAGAAGCATGCAATGACCATAGTTCGTCTTGACTCATAAAAACCTCCGCGATACCAACTCTTGGTTCCCAAGCTCTGCGGGCATCTGCTGTGCACGACGGATAAATCCGGCAGCCTGGGCAAGCTGGCCCGTTTAACTGCTTAGATGCGAAGAAGAACAGGCCCAGGCAAGGCCACCGTTGCTAGCTGGACGCCACCTGCAGATCCGTAGACGCGGATTGGTTGCGTGGCGCCGGTGCCCTAGGGTTTCGAAGCGAACAAGGAATTCCCCGAACCAATTGGAGAATCGAAGCCATGGCGCCATCGACGATCGACCAGAACACTTTGCATCGCTACCTCGACCGGCACCTGCTGGGCTCCGAATCCGGGCTTGATCATTTCAAGGCTGCACACGGCACTTGGGCCGGAACTGCCTTCGAAGAACGCTTTGAATCCCTGCACCAGCAAGTGCAGGCGGACCAAGCGGATCTGAAGAAGATCATGGCCGCGCTCGGCTGCAGCCCGCGCCCAATCGGAAAGCTCCTGGCTCCTGTGGCCCGGCTTGCCGGGAAGGCCAACCCGTTCAACCCGTTGCGGCTGCACACGCAAGCCGCTGCACAGGTCCAACTGGATGTTCTCACCGGATTGCTCAATGCCAAGCTGCGCATGTGGCAGACGCTGCTGCTCATGCTCCCCCACGAGCAGCGCCTGGATCGGGCACTGCTG
>Ga0308170_10005096_pt1 | contig 10126 bp, 10 predicted proteins | sample PhyBR2_2_FD_202136 | JGI IMG/M metagenome (GOLD analysis project Ga0308170, IMG submission 202136) | Phyllosphere microbial communities from UC Gill Tract Community Farm, Albany, California, United States - DLSLSB.R2 | ecosystem: Host-associated > Plants > Phyllosphere > Unclassified | place... | reverse complement strand
ACATTCTGGTATTCCTAGCTGGTGCAGCGTCAATCGGTTCACAAATGTTGCTATATAGCTATGTGGCGCAGTTCTATCCACTTGCAGTGCGTTCGACAGGTATTGGCTGGTCATCTGCAATTGGTCGTATGGGCGCGATTGTAGGCCCAATCCTGATTGGGGGCTTACTCGGTATGAACCTGCCTGCGCACTTCAACTTTATGGCAGTTGGTTTACCGGTATTAATTACTGCGATTGCTGTAGCGTTGATTATGCATGACGATGAGTCTGAAAAGATTGGGTCAGCTGAACCCGTAGTGTCTAAAGCTTAAAATTTAAGTTTTAAAAAGAAGCCTCCGAAAGGGGGCTTTTTTAATATTAATGGTTGATTGAAAAATAAACATTGTGTATTAATACTGTTAATTTTCATTATTTTAGATAACAGGTAAAAATGACTACTAATAAATTGGGAGAAAATAATTATCGAATCTTACTAGACTCAAGATGGTCATTAGCAGACTTAAATAATTTTACTCGCTTATATATACAAAATTATGCGTTTATCTATTGCTTAGAAAATATTACAGGAACTATAAATTCAGCTTCTTTTTTACAAGAGATAGAAGATCTTAAGCTAAGAGAGGGCCTTACATATGTAAATGCTTATCATATTTTTTTTTGCAAGACATATTCCAGCAGAAGATAAACCTGTTATTCGTGCCATAACTTATGCTTCTCCTGGATTTATTGAATTAATATTGAATTATGAAGTAGCAAAAAAGATTGCTGAATCTATTACACTTTTTTTAGCTTTGTTTAATGAATCTTACTCTGCCTATAAACATTTAAAAGAAATTTATAGTAATTTAGGTAAAAGACGTAAGGAAAAACATGACAGCTCATTAAAATTGGCAGCAAAAGAAGTTAGAGAAGTAAAAAGGCTTAATGAGGAATTGGCGAAAAGTTTAGGATATTCAAATTTAGCTGATTTATATCAAAAAGTTGGAGATCCAGAAGAAGTCTCAAAACTTCTTATGGCTCATTATCGTAGAATGCAAGCAATGTCACAATTTGTGCAAGAGAATAAAGCAGATTTTCCTTTAGAATAAAGGAGTATCTTTAAAATAAAGTTATTATCCTATGAACATCAACTCATTCTCTCCAATCCCTGAAGATGATGACGAACTGCATCTTCCTGAACTGGTGTACTGGGCATCCTTAGGCGACATTGACCAGGTCGAACAGGGCATCAAGGATGGTCTGGACGTCAACTCTGTCGATGAAGAAGGTTATAGCGCCTTACATGCAGCAGCTGAAAACGATCATCTAGAGGTCGTAAAGCTATTGATTAGTAAAGGTGCAGATATTAACCATCGCAGTACTTATACAGCTTTAGAACTTGCTGAAATGGCAGGGAATCAAGAAATAGTGAATTATCTAAAGAGTCTAAAAGGATTGGCTTAAATCAATCATTTAAAAAAAGGAGCCCCACAAGTTGGGGTTCCTTTTTGGCAACAGCTTAGAATTACGGGATAATATCCATATCCACTTCCAGTTCTTCCACAATCGCGGTATTAAAAGCAGGTAAGTCATCCGGATTACGTGAAGTAATCAGTACCCAACCATTGGTATTGCAGCGGTGCACTTCTTCATCGACCCATTTTGCACCAGCATTTTGCAGATCCAGCTTAATACTTTTATAAGAAGTCAGATGTTTATCTTTGACCCGACCTGCATCAATCAGTGCCCATGGCCCATGACAGATCGCTGCAATCGGTTTCTGGTTATCGGCAAAGGACTGAATGATGCGCTGGGCATCTTCATTAATACGTAATTTATCAGCATTTACTGTCCCGCCAGGGATTACTAGCAAATCATAATCTTCTGCATTGACTTCATGCATGGTGGTATCGGGTGTGTATTGTGCACTTGGCTTGCTATCGCCTTCCATGGTTTGTACATCTTCATTTTTTTCTGCAGCATGAATCACCACAAAACCATGCGACTGCAAGAAATCCAGAGGCTGGACTAATTCATCGTGTTCAATGCCCACGTTCGAGGTGATAAACAGAACTTTCTTGACCATAATTGTATATCTCAATATCTGCCAGGGTCTTTAGCTTAGCAATAAGGCATTTTTTGAAATGTTGCTTTTTTAGCCTTCGACTGTAAGTATTTATAGAAGAAAAGCCTGATAGAACAACAGAGAAAAACAATAGATGAAAAAAGCCCCGATATCCTATCGGGGCTTTTTTTGTATGCGCTGCTTAGGTATAACGGCTGTTTTACCTCACATCCTGATGCTCAAACTTATAATTATTGTTTTAGGTTTGGGAAACCTCCTGTTTCCTGATGAATTCAGAATAAGAAATTTATCCGGAAGGAGATATAAGCCAATAGAACTATTTTGTGTACGTAATCTCTTACACAATCTAACAAATAAAGCGAAATGAAAGTTTGTTACTAATAAAAAATAGTGATTTTCAATATATTACTTAGAATAAAAGGGATGATCTATTTGAAGGGAACAGGATAATAACGATGAAAATATTCCGACAGCATATGCTGACCACCATCATATTAATCAGTACATCAAGTTTAACCGCCTGTAATGCACAAACGGACTCTGTAAATTCTGCATCCAAGTCAGCCATAGAAACAGCATCTTCCAAGCCTTCTACAGGTTCTGTTAATCAAGCTTATAAATTGATAAGCCTCGCACAGTTTAATGAACCGTGGGCGATGGCATCTTTAAAGGATGGGCGTTTACTGGTCACTGAAAGAAAGGGAAAGTTACAGTTATTCGATCCTACAACCAGACAAAAAACTGAAGTCAAAGATTTGCCTAAAGTGGCCTATGGTGGGCAAGGCGGCTTGGGTGATATAGCCTTGCATCCACAATTTGAACAGAACCATATTATTTACTTAAGTTATGCAGAAGCGGGACAGGGTGGTTATGGTGCTGTCGTTGCTCGGGGTGAATTAGATTTATCTAATAGTCAGAAACCGCAAGTTAAAAATTTAAAAACCATCTGGAAACAGGTGCCTAAAGTCCAAGGACAGGGGCACTATTCGCATCGGTTGTTATTTGGTTCCGACGGAAAGTTATGGATTAGTTCCGGTGAACGTCAGAAGTTTGATCCTGCCCAAGATATGCAATCTAATTTAGGCAAAATATTACGTTTAAATGATGATGGTACGCCAGCTGCAGCTAATCCATTTACGAATCAAGGAGAGATCGCAAAACAGGTCTGGTCATTGGGTCACAGAAATCCATTAGGTATAGCATTTGATCCTAAGGGTAAACTTTGGGTGGTGGAAATGGGGCCTAAAGGTGGTGATGAACTGAATTTGATTATAAAAGGTGAAAATTACGGTTATCCGCTGGTTTCAAATGGCGATCATTATGATGGCAAAGATATTCCTGACCATAATACTCGCCCTGAATTTAAAGCACCTGAAATCAGCTGGACACCAGTTATTTCCCCATCTAGCCTGATTTTTTATCACGGTTCGCAATTCCCGGCATGGAAAAATAAAGCCCTGATTGGCGGTTTATCGTCCAAATCTATTGTTGTGGTGGATACAGCCATGAAACCTGTGACTGAAGTACAGCGTCTGGATATGAAGCAACGTATCCGTGATGTGCTGGAAGCGCCAGACGGTTCAATCTGGGTGCTCGAAGATGGTAACAATGCCAGACTGTTGAAAATGACTACAAAATAATACGATTGATAGAAATTAAAAGCCCCGAGTGGGGCTTTTGAAATAACGGGTATGCATGATTGCAGTGAATCAGGCTGCGTAATGCTCATCTGCATTAAATACATTGGCCTGGATCTGGATCAGTTTACGGTTGCCTTGTTCACCATTCATGCGCCAATGGGCAATCTTGATATTATCTACAATGGCAACATCACCTTTCTGCCATTGCAGTAACAGCGCATCGCGGTACATGGCATCAAAAAAGGCCTGCTTCTCTTGATCGTTCCATTCCACTTGCTCCCCGTGCTGGTTAAAAATTTCCCAGGTCAGCTGCATGCCACCCGCAGTAGAATCCAGCTCAATATCTCCACGATTTTCAAAGCAGTTTTGTGCTGCTTGATGGGCAAATGGATTGGTATTGTTGGCAAATGCCCAAGGTTGCACGACCAGTTTTTGCGTAACAGGATGCTTAATGACTAGGGGCGAACGTTGTAAAGTCAGCTTGGCTTTTTTGTCTGCGCGTATGGAGACGCTAAATGGGCTTTTTTTCAGCAAGATCCGGTCGATAAAATTGACCTTGCGTGATGAAACATAAGAAAAATGGTTCCAGGTGCCTTGGTATTTTTGCTTGATGGTCTCTGGAAAGTTTTCCCAAATCTGTTCCAAATTATTAAAACCGGTTTCTGCCAGATAAGTTGAGGGTTCCTGACAATATAGCGCAATATAGCGTGAGCGTTCCGAACGTACGCCACCTTCAACATGCGGACCTTGGATCGAGTTCTCTACTGGGCCAAGCTGAACGGTATTACGGTCAATATAACGTCGATAATCGCCTGCACCTAAAATACTTTCACTGTATTTACGCATCCATGATGCGACCCAGCTCGGCATATTCGGATTAAAAGAATTCCAGGGCTGTAATTTGAATTGCTGTTCAATCAGTTGATGAAATTCGTCAGTATGCTGGATGTTAAATCCACGGAAAATTAAAATACCGTACTGGTGCAACTGTTGCATCAGCTGTTCACGATTCCGTTCAATATATTGGGCTAAGTCAAGCGCTGTATTGCTATTGTCTGGGGCAATAAACAATTTAGCGTAATCGCTCAGCAAATGATGTTCTAATTGCATTTCTTTTCTCTCGAGCATTTTTATTGTTTTGTTTAGGAGCTTGGAATAATTCTGGGGAATATTCCAGTGATTCTTCATTTTTGCATGGTTGTGATTATAGAGTTTGAAATTTCAATATCATGTAAATTTACTGGTTTTGCTGCAAGTTTTCGATAAATGGTCAGGCGAATCCAGCAGGCATAAAGAAAAAGCCCCGACATCCTGTCGAGGCTTTTTATATTCTTTCTAAGGTATAACTCCTGTCGTACCTTGCAGCATCCTGCTGTTATTATCGCTTATCTTTTTAGTTTTAAGCTTAGAGACTTCCTGTCTCGGTATGAGTTAAATATATCGTGAAAGGTAATGTATGAAAAGTGGACATATTCGGCAACCCTTGTAAGCTTAAACGTACAATAGTCTTCCGCACATCAGGCGCTTACATATTGAATCAGTTTGTCTAGCGCACCTTTTAAGGTTTTCTCGTCAAATTCATTTGGTTCAAATTCTTCGGTTTTATTACGTGAAAAAATATCGCGAATTTCAATAATTGCATTGCTGTCAATTAAACCGAGCTGGGTGCCGACCTGACGAATCTGATCAATGGAACGCGAGCCATTGGTTGCACCATAGCCAATATAAGCTGCAGGTTTGCCTTGCCATTCTTTACCGACGTAATCGAATGCATTTTTCAGGGCTGGGCTATAGCCATGATTATACTCAGGACTAATAAAAATAAAGGCATCACCCGAAGCCACTTTATCCGCCCACTCTTGTTGTTTGGGTTGATCATAAATGCCTGTAATTGGAGGATGACTACCGGCAAAAATTGGCAAGTCCCATTCTTTTAAATCGACCAGTTCTGCCTGAACCGTACTGAAATTGGCCTGATCAATACTGCGTTTGACCCAGCGAGCCACTTTAATGGCAGTCCGACCTTCACGCACGCTACCAACAACAATATATATTTTCATAGATTGAGCCTAATTTTTTTAAATTTTCTTCTTTAACTTATTATGAATGTTATTTATTGAATATTATGGATTTGTATCTTCATCAATATCGCTGAAAGGCAAAAATAAAAAAGCTCCCGCAGGAGCTTTTAAACTAATCAGGCTGACACCTTACATAATTTTGATGCCTTGCTGACCCGCAGGCGTTACTTTAAAGATTTCCACTTCAAAAGTAATATCTTTGCCGGCAAGCGGGTGATTAAAATCAATTTCAGTAATGTCTTCACCGACCGATTTCACCACACCAAACAGGCTTTGCTTGGCTTTATCTTCAAATTCAATCATATGACCGACAACAGGTGTCTGTTCGAATTTAACGGTGTCAAACTTTTGTACGTTTTCAGGATTCCAGGGACCAAAAGCCTCTTCAGGAGGAAGGCTCACGGTACGGCGGTCACCGGCACGTAAACCGAACAGGGCTTTTTCAAAACCCGGCAATAAGCTGCCATCACCCATTACCAGGCTGACAGGTTCTTCACGGCTACGGGTATTGTCAATTTCCACGCCATTTTCAATGGCAACCGAAAAATGCAGCTCGACTTTAGAGCCATCTTCAATACGAGTTTCTTCGTTTGGATTAATAAAATCAGTCATTTTGTTGCGCTTCCGCACGTTGAATACGTTGTTTCTCTAGGAAAAACGTATCGATCAATAGCAAGATAGTACCCACAGTAATGGCACTATCGGCAATATTAAAAGCAGGGAAGTGGCTGTTGTTGTAATAAACGTGAATAAAATCGACCACATAACCTAAGGATACCCGGTCAATCAAGTTACCGATGGCGCCGCCCAAAATCAGGGCAATTGCCATAGGTAGAACCACAGTTTTTTTCGGCATACGCATCAGCCAAAATACAAAAATTACAGACACTAATGCTGCCAGCGAAGTAAAGAAATAACGTTGCCATCCACCGGCATCGGACAGGAAACTAAAGGCTGCGCCATAGTTATGTAACAATGTCCAGTTTAAAAAGGGCAGTACAGGTACCGGATCTGCATAATTCAGATGCGTCGTTGCAAACCATTTGGTCCATTGATCCAGAATAATCGCCACAATGGATAATCCCACCCACATTAAATTGTGTGGGTAGAATTGAAATAAGCCCTTTTTGTTGTGCGGATTAGGCATACTTTCTCTCTTCGCCTTGACCTGTAGGAAGGTTAATAATACAACGAGAACAAAGGCCTGGATGTTCATGATGTGTATTTACATCAGGCAGTACATGCCAGCAGCGTGCGCATTTCTCGCCGTCTGCTGCAGATACTTTGACACGTAAACCTTCAAGCTCTGTAGCTTCACCTTGAGCTTCATCAAATGCATTTACAGTCACTTGAGAGGTGATCAGAACAAAACGAAGTTCATCACTTAACTGATCAAGCACTGTTTTCAATTCAGCATTGGCCCAAAGTTCAACTTTGGCAGACAGGTTAGAACCAATCAGTTTGGCATTACGCGCTGCTTCAATTTGCTTGTTCACCGCAGATTTAACCGCGATCAGGGTTTGCCAGTCGGCTTCAGAAACCAGGTTGGCAGTTGATGCAACAGGAATGTCATACCATTCGGCAGTGAATACGTACTTCTCGCTTTGACCCGGAATTAAAGGCCAAGCTTCTTGTGCAGTAAAGCTCAAGATCGGTGCCATCCAGCGTACAAAGGCCTGTACCAGATGATACAGCGCAGTTTGTGCAGAATGACGTGCCTGTGAATCTGCTTTGGTGGTGTATTGACGGTCTTTGATGATGTCGAGGTAGAAACCACCCAAGTCGTTAATACAGAAGTTGGTCAAGGCATTGGTCACGATATGGAAGTTCATATCTTCATAAGCTTGCTGAATGGTTTTTTGAACGTCAGCTGCACGTTGCAAGATGTATTGATCCAGTGCAATCAACTGATCAACAGGCAAGGCATCTGTAGCCGGCTGGAAACCATTCAGGTTCGCCAGTAAGAAACGCAAGGTGTTACGGATACGACGGTAACCATCTGATGCACGGCTAAAGATTTCTTTACCCGCCGTCATTTCATAACGGTAGTCCGCAGAAGCAATCCAGAAACGCAAACCATCCGCACCCATATCTTTAATGATGTCTTGCGGGGTGATCACGTTGCCAATCGATTTCGACATTTTGCGGCCTTTCTCATCGACCACGAAACCGTGAGTCAACAAACCTTTGTAAGGCGCGCGTTCGTTAATCGCAATTGAAGTCAACAATGAAGACTGGAACCAGCCACGGTGCTGGTCTGAACCTTCAAGATAAAGATCGGCTGGATCAGTCAGCTCTTCACGTTCACGTAGAACTGCATAATGAGTTGTACCTGAGTCGAACCAAACATCCAGGGTATCGCGTACTGCGTTGTACTGCTCAGCATCGGCACCGATAAATTCAGCCGCATCACGGTTGTACCAGCCATCAATACCTTCCTGCTCAATCAGTTTAGCAACTTCTTCAATCAGTTCAGGGGTACGTGGATGCAGTTCATTGGTGTCTTTGTGCACGAAGAATGGGATTGGCACACCCCAGGTACGTTGACGCGAGATACACCAGTCCGGACGGCCTTCAATCATCGCCTGAATACGGTTTTTACCCCAATCCGGCACGAAGCTAATGTCATTTTCAATCGCGTTCAAAGCGCCTTGACGTAAGCCTTTGGCATCCATGCTGATGAACCATTGCGGTGTAGCACGGAAGATAATTGGGGTTTTATGACGCCAGCAGTGTGGGTAGCTGTGCTTGATTGGGTGATGTGCCCAAAGTTTGCCCGCTTCACTTAAAGCTTCAATAATCTTTGGATTGGCTTTATAGATATGCTCACCGGCAAAAATAGGTGAAGTTGGCAGGTAAACACCGTTGCCGCCGACTGGATTGTCCACTTTCAGGTTGTACTGCAAGCCAACTTTATAATCGTCCACACCATGGCCAGGTGCGGTATGTACAGCACCAGTACCACTGGTCGCAATCACGTGTTCACCTAAAATAACTGGCACTTGGCGATCTGTAATTAAAGGATGTTGCAGCACCAGATTTTCAAGTTTACTACCTGCAAAATCAGCAATCACTTCAACGGTGGTAAAGCCGTAACGTTCAGTTGCAGATTCAACCAGGTCTTTAGCCAGGATAAAGTTTTGATCTGCTTTTTCTTCACCGCGAGCTTTGACCAACTGGTATTCAATTTCAGCGTGCAGGGCAACAGCCTGGTTGGCAGGCAGTGTCCAAGGGGTTGTAGTCCAGATCACGATATCGGTGCGATCAGTAACTTCAACACCTAAACGTGCAGACAGGTTTGCCAAATCAACTACCGTGAAACCGACATCAATCGCGTCTGATTTCTTATCTTCATATTCAACTTCAGCTTCAGCGAGTGATGAACCACAGTCCAGACACCAGTTCACTGGTTTCAGACCCGGTTCAATATGACCCGCTTTGGCAATGGCACCCAGTGAACGAACGATGTCCGCTTCCTGTTTGAAGTTCATGGTTAAATATGGATTGTCCCAATCACCAAACACGCCCATACGCACAAAGTCTTTTTTCTGTAATTCAACTTGCGTGTAGGCATATTCACGGCAGTGCTTACGGAAAGTTGCCGCATCCACTTTAACGCCGACTTTACCGACTTTTTCTTCGACTTTCAGTTCGATTGGCAGACCATGACAGTCCCAACCTGGCACATAAGGAGCATCAAAGCCATCCATGACGCGGCTTTTGATGATGATGTCTTTCAGCACTTTATTGACCGCATGACCTAAATGGATTTGACCATTGGCATAAGGAGGGCCATCATGAAGCACATATTTTTTCTTGCCAATACGCGACGCACGAATCTGCTGATAAATGTTGTCGGCATACCACTCTTCTAACCATTTTGCTTCACGTACTGCGAGATTTGCTTTCATTGCAAATTCAGTACCTGGGAGGTTTAGCGTGGCTTTATAATCCACTGCATTTTCAGGAGTTTGCTTATCGCTCATGCAAGTTGTCTTCCAATTTAATCAGTCTTAGGCTGACGCGTTTTACAATAAAAAAATCTGGGATTTAAAAGGGAAAATGAGGTGTGTTTTGTCGAAACTCAAGTAGCTTCTCAACATCATCATCAATTCCCGCCTTCAATGCTTCAAGCGAAGGGTAGTCCTTTTCACCATGTAAATAGTTCAAGAATGTCACCCGCATTAACAGGCCATACAGATTAGCAGAAACATCAGGAAAATGTACTTCTAATCGCCATTCCGGATGGACTTGTTTGATGGCCGGTCGTGTTCCTACATGTCCTGCACCAAACAGGGCAGTAGGTTCATAGCCTGCAATACCTGGTTTTTCAGGATGGT
>Ga0308170_10005095_pt1 | contig 10130 bp, 7 predicted proteins | sample PhyBR2_2_FD_202136 | JGI IMG/M metagenome (GOLD analysis project Ga0308170, IMG submission 202136) | Phyllosphere microbial communities from UC Gill Tract Community Farm, Albany, California, United States - DLSLSB.R2 | ecosystem: Host-associated > Plants > Phyllosphere > Unclassified | place... | reverse complement strand
GCGCCGCCAAGGATTCGGACTCGATCGCGGGTATCGTCGATCTGCGCACGCCGACCGCGTTCGACTTCTCGACCGACTTCACCCGCGCCCGCGTCCTCGCCCAGGGCGCGCAACTCGCGCTCGATCGCAAGCAGAAGGGGTTCGGCGGCGCGGTCGGGATCGACGCGGCACGCCGGTTCGGCAGCGACCGTCAGTTCGGCGTGTATGTCGCGGGCTATTACGAGGAGCGCGCCAACGCCGCTGAATCGACCGCGGTCCAGAACGACTACAAGACCACCAACTTCAACGTCGGCACCGCGCGCGCCAATGGCGACGCGCTGTCCGCGGACGGCGTGCAGTGGAATTTCTACGACAACGAGATCAAGCGCTATGGCGCGACCGGCTCGCTCGATTTCCACAGCGACCCGGTCGAACTGTTCGCACGCGTGAACTACGCGACCTATCTCAACACCAACACGATGAACCAGACCGGCCTGCGCAACGAGCTGACGCGCGGCCAGACCAACAGCAACCCGGTCCGGACGCTGACCGGCGGCGGCACCACCCAGGCGTACAACGCCGCCGGGATCTACACCCCGCTCGGCATCAATCCTGCCAGCTACTTCCGTACCGAAGATGTCGAACAGGAGCTGTTCTCGGCGCAGATCGGCGGCAAGGCGCATTGGAACGGGGTCACCGCCGCGCTCGAAGGCAGCTATGCCGATGGTCGGTTCGATCAGCCGCAGCGGATCGAGGCGGCGTTCCGCGGGATCGCCTATAATGGCGCGGCGACCAACACCGGCCCGTCGAGCGAAGGCGTCAACGTCGACCTGTCCGACCCGCGCTCGCCGCGCCCGATATTGTCGTCGGGCGCCGCCGCGTATGTCGGCTCGCTCGATCGGCCGACGCAGCTCTATGTTCAGCAAGGCTATGACTATCTGTCGGAGGTCAAGAAGACCGTGAAGGGCAACCTCGGCTGGGAGGGCACCGGCGTCCTTGCGAGCGTCGCGGTCGGTGGGCTGTACGAGGATTCGGATCGCGACGGCCGGTCGCTGTCGCCCGACGTCACGCGCTATCGCTTCCTGACGCCATTGCAGGCGGGCACCGTGCAGGGGCCATCGATCAACCAGTATCTCGGCTATGTCCTCAAGGACTTCCTCGATTACTATCCGGCGCGCGGGATCAAGGTGCTCGAACGCAGCCAGCTCGATTCGCAAGTCAGCCAATTTGTAAACCTTGCGGGCGTCTCCCCGCAGGTCATCAACCAGGGGCTTCTCAAGGCGAACGAAAAGCGCAAAGCGATCTACGGCACCGCGACGCTGAAGCTGGGCACGCTCGAAGTCGTGCCGGGGCTTCGGTACGAGGACAATAGCTTCGACGCGCGCTATTTCTCGACCAATGCGAATGGCGTCGGCGGCAGCTTCGTGAACGCCGGGCGCAAGTACGATCACCTCGATCCGAGCGTGCTGGCGGCGTGGAAGCCCGACGACCGGTTCGTCGTGCGGGGTGCGGTCCGCTCCAGCTATGCGCGGCCGGGGTTCGACCAGATTGCGGGTCCGACCCGGCGCAGCGACGCGGATTCGAACGGGGTGATCACCGTCACCCGGCCGAACCCCGACCTCAAGCCGGTCGAGGCGTGGAGCTATGATGCGGGCGTCGAATATTATGGCGGCGTCGGGCGGTATCTTCAGATCGCTGCCTATTACAAGGACATGAAGAACATCCTCGTGCCGACCGGTACGCGGTCGCTCAGCGAGGCGGTGGGCAGCGTCATCACGATCCAGCCCGCCAATGGCCGCGGTGGCAATGCCAAGGGCGTCGAGGCGTCGGGCCGCTTCACCATCGGCGACATGGTCGGATCGCGCTTCCTCGGCAATTTCGGGGTCGGCGGCAACATCACCTACCAGCGTACGCGCGCGGACTATCAGATCTCGGCGACGGATATCCGCCGCTCCAGCCTGCCGCAGGCGCCTGACCTGATCTACAATGCCGAGGTCTTCTATGCCGACGGCCAGTTCCGCACCAACCTGTCGTATAACTATACCGGCCGATTTCTCGCGTCGGTGCAGGACAGCCAGCCCGACATCTATGTCCAGCCGGTCGGCGAGCTGAACTTCGGGTTGGCCTTCGCCGCAACCGACAATCTCGAGGTCGGCGTGGCCGCGCGCAACCTGCTCGATCAGCACACCTATTGGGCGACCGTCGGCAAGTCGGAGCGGTACATCTCGAACGATCGCAACGGCGGCTACATGAACACGGGCCGCGTGTTCCAGTTCAGCCTGACGATGAAGATGTAGTTCCATCACTGCCGGTCGCGTGCCGATCGCGGCCGGCAGTTTCTGTTACCCGAATTAGGATTATTCCCATGCGTCGTACCCCGATCCTGTCGAGACTGCTTGGCGCCGTCATGGTGGCGGGGCTGTCGACCGCAGCAAGCGCAGCGCCACGCGGATTGGAACTCGAACGCGCGGTGATGCTGATGCGGCACGGCGTGCGTGCGCCGCTGTCGGGCGAAGTCCCTACGGACACCAGGACTGCTAAACCCTGGCCGACCTGGCCGGTGTCCGAGGGGCGTCTGACCTCACACGGTGCGTCCGCACTGAAGCTGCTGGCACAGTATGATCGCCGCTGGCTCGCGCCGCTCGGTCTTGCCGCTTGTCCCTCGGCCGGCAGCGTGCGGATCTGGACCAACACCGCCGAGCGCACGATCGCCAGCGGTGAGGCCTACGCGCAGGGCTTCGCGCCGGATTGCGCCATCCGCGTCGGGCATCTCGCGGACGACCGGACCGATCCGATCTTCGAGCCGCTCAGCGCCGGTGCGACCGCGTTCGATCCACGCCAGGCGATCGCGTCGATCACGCGCTACACCGGCGGGATGGACTCGCTCGTCGCACGTCATCGGCCAGCGATCGCATTGCTCGACCGCGTGCTCGGCTGCACGTCCGGCGCCTGCAGCCCCGACAGTCCGGCGACGCTAACCCCGTCCGCCGATGGCCGTGGCATCGATCTGTCCGGACCGATCCGTGCGACGTCGGGAATCGCGCAGGTCATGCTGCTCGAGGAGGCGGAAAGCATGCCCCGCGCTGCAGTAGGCTGGGGGCGCGCCGATCCCGCGACGACCGAACGGCTCGGGGCACTGCACGCGGCGCTGTTCGATGTCTTCACGCGGTCGCCGTACATGGCCGCGCACCAAGCGTCGGTGCTTGGCCACCGCATCATCGAGACGCTCACCGTGCCGACCGCGCCGCGCCTGGACGTGATGGTCGGGCACGATACCAACGTCACCGCGCTCGCCGCAGCACTGGGTGTGGATCTCGACGCGCCAGGGTTCGCGCGCAACGACGTGGCACCCGGCGGTGCGCTGGTGATCGAGCGTCTGCGCGATCGGACTTCCGGCGTGCGCTATGTCCGGTTGTTCTACCGCGTCCAGTCGCTCGCCGCGATCCGCGCACTGCGTCCCGATGTCGTCGTCACGCCGATCGCAGTGCCGGGCTGCGCAGCACCATGCCGGCTCGACCGGTTCGTCGCACGTCTCGAGTCCCGCATCGCCGCACCTCGCTCCTAGCGGCGGCGACCGAGACCGCGGTGGTCCCGTTTTGTCGCGTTCTTGTGCGCCAAAATCGTGATGAAGCCGTTCTATCGTGCGACACCCCGTGGAGACGCCGATGAAACCGCATGTGACCTGCCTGATGCTGTCCTCGATCGATGGGCGGCTGCACCCAAGTCGCTATACCGAGAGCCCCGACGGTACGCGCCAGCAATGGTCCGCCGCCTATGAGACGCTGCACGATACACTGGCGGCGGATGCGTGGATGGTCGGGCGCGTGACGATGGCGGAGATGAGCAAGGCTGGTCCGCACGCGCCCCCTGCCCCCTGGTCGGTCGAACGCCCCGTTCACATCGCGCGCTCAGCGGACAGTCATGCCATCGCGCTCGATCGATCGGGCAAGCTGCATTTCGACAGCGGCGATATCGACGGAGATCACGTGATCGTGCTGCTCGGTGCGGATGTCCCCGACAGCCATCTCGCCGAATTGGCCGCGGACGGCGTATCCTATATCGTCGGCGATACGGCCGATATCGACATCGCTGCAGCGTTGGAAACGCTGGGCAGTGCGTTCGCGATCGAGACGATCCTGCTCGAAGGCGGTGGCGGGATCAACGGCACGCTGCTGGCTGCGGGCGTGGTCGATGAACTCGGTGTGCTGGTGACCCCCGCACTCGATGGCGGCACCGAGGTACAGGGCATCGTGATGGCCGGTCCGGACGGGCTCGCAGGCAAGGTTACCCTGGCATTGAAAGGCGCCGACATCCTGGACAACGGTGTCGTCCACCTGCGCTACGCCGTCAGCCCCGTCTGATCCCGGGTCACCGACGGTCGGATCATAGCGACCAAGACGTGCAGCCGAACTGCCCGTCATGGTCGCTACGGCATGATTTCAGATCGCCACGCCGGCCCTTAGAACCAGCAAAAGCTGCTCAGTCGACCTGATCCAGAAACGCTTCATAGCCCTCAGCGGCCATATCGGCCTTCGGGACGAACCGCAGGGATGCGGAATTGATGCAATAGCGCAAACCGCCGCGGTCGCGTGGGCCATCGGGAAAGACATGCCCAAGATGGCTGTCCCCGCCGGCCGAGCGCACTTCCACCCGCGTCATGCCGTGGGTGTGATCATGCAGTTCGGCGACGTTGGCCGGTTCGATCGGCTTCGTGAAACTTGGCCAGCCGCAATGCGCATCGAACTTATCGGCAGAGGCGAACAGCGGCTCGCCAGAAACGATATCGACATAGATCCCGGGTGCCTTGGTGTGCAGATACTCGCCCGTACCCGGCCGCTCGGTGCCGCTCTGCTGCGTCACGTAAAACTGTTCGGGGGTCAGCTTGGCGATCGCTTCGTCGGTTTTCTGATACTCGGTCATGCTGTCCTCTTGGCTCGAAACAGAGCCGGTTGGCCGGTCGTTGCGGACCGGCCGCCGTCGACCGGCAGGTTGACCCTGCTTATATAGTGCGGGTCGTCGCCAGCCAAAACGCGGTGGCGCCAGCAATGCCGTCGATTGTGCACGACGTCCCCATCAGGTGCGTCGTCCAGCTTTGTCATTCATGCTAGGCAGGCCCGCCCGACACTAAACGTCATGAGGCGATCCTCAGGGCTGCAAACCACACCCAGCGGCGACACGCAGCGGGTTGCACCGCGCCATCGCCCTGCCTGGTAACGTCACCGTGAAGCCCGTCTGAAATGGATCGGGTGCGCCCGGATAATAGTCGGTGCTGACGGCCTGCGCGCCGCTCGCCATCGCCGCGCTGGCCTTCGTGTAGTCCCGACGACGTGCCTCGACGGTATTGGCGTCGGTTCGGGTTCGCACGATGACGCCCTCGCCCACCCACCGTCGGATCTTTGAACTGTCGACCAGCGGATCCTGGACGATCTGGATCGCGGACTCGGGTTGGTCGTCCGGGTACCAGCCGAACATCGCCCGGCCTGCGAGCGACGGATGGCCCTCGCGGTAGACATCCGACACCGCCTTGCGGACATCGAGCAGAACATAGATCCGCCCCCGCGCCGCTGCCAGCGTCGGCCAGCCCTGCGCTTGCACCGCCTCGCGCAGGGTCGGCGCCGTACCACGCACCTCGTCCGGCGTGATCAGCCGCTTGCCCGGGAGGACCGACCGGATTTCCTTGTCGAGCGAGTCGAGCAGCGTCTTGTCGTCGAGCGGGATCGGCCGGCTGATCTCAGGCCGATCCGACGGGGTGTCGGCGGCGTTGATCGTGATCATGATCGGCAGATGCCGCGGGTGCTCCCGCGACCAGCGATCCACCTCGCCGAGGCATCGGACCAGCGTCACGCACGTGCTGAGATAGTCGATATCGGGGATGTGGAACACCTTGAACCCGGGCTTGGCCATCGCCGCGCGATCGAAGCCGGTGGCCTCGCCCGCGGCCTTCGCCCATGCCTCACCCTTGGGCGCCGCATAGCGACCGCCCTCGGGATCGGCGAAGATATCGATCTCGATCTGCCGTACCCCGCGGTCGAGCTGTTGCGAGAGCGGCAGATGATAATAGTCCAGCCCCTCCGCCAGCCGAGGATCGGCGGCGCGGATCTTGGCCATGACCGCAGCCGGAATCCGTGCCTTGAAGCTGTTGTGCGAGCCGATCACCTGGATATCGTTCATGGCCCGCTGCGCGCCCGCCTCGGGCGAGACCAGCACGGCAGCGGCGAGGAGCATGGCCCTGAGCATCAGAATTGCGCCCGCACGCCGAACAGGATGGTCCGGCCGTAATTGTTGATCTCGCCGAACTGGAGCTCCCGGTCGTTGTAGCTGTAGCTATTGGCGTTGGCGATGTTGATCGCCTCGACGCTGAAGGTCAGGTCGCGTGTGGCCCGGACCGAGATATTGCCGTCCAGCGTACCGAACGCGGCCACATAGGTCGGCACCTGCGTGGTGCTGCCGATCCCTGCCAGATACTTGTCGCGCCAGGTGTAGGAGATCCGTGCCGCGAGCGGCCCCTTGTCGTAGAAGCCCACCACGTTGAAGCTGTTCTTCGACAGGCCGATCAGCTGATCCTTGATCGGTCGCGCGCCCGCGGTGTAGCTCGCCTCCACTGACGTGTGCGTATAGGACGCCTGCACGCCGAGACCATCGAACGGCGCCGGCAGGAACGTGAAGACCTGGTTGTAGGCCGCTTCGGCGCCGTAGACCTTGGCACTACCGCCGTTGACCTGCGTGCTGAGCAGCACCGTGCCACGCCCCGGAATCTCGACGTTGATGTTCTGCGCCGTGATGTAATCGTCCAGCGCCTTGTAGAACAGCGCGCCGGTGAGCGAGCCGGACCGATTGAAATACCATTCGAGCGAGCCGTCGAACTGGGTCGCGAGGAACGGTTGCAGCGCCGGATTGCCGCCGCTCGCGGTCGCCTGATCGGTCGAGACGGTGATCTGCGGCGCGCTCTGCGTCACGTTGGGCCGCGTGAGAACCCGGCTGGCGGCGAGGCGCCCGACCAGATCGCGGGTGAGCTCGGCGCGCAGGTTGAAGCTTGGCAGCCAGTTGCTGAACGTCTGCGGGAAGCTCGCCGGCGTGGGGACGCTGCCCGTGGTCAAGGTGCCGCTCGCGACCTGATCGGTGTGGACATAGCGTACGCCGACATTGCCGGTGACCGCGACGCTGCCGACCGGGAATGCATAGTCGGCGCGAACATAGCCGCCGGCGGTCTTTTCCATCACCACGTACGACGCGCGCAGGTCGCCCGGCGACAGCGGGCTGTTGGCGATCGCGGTGGTGAAGAGCTTGTCGTAGAAGACGCTGGTGATCGGCACGAGCCAGGTCCGCGGGATATTGCCGCTGACGCCCGACAGGAAATTGTCGAACGGAAGCTGCTCGAAGCCATCGGGTGCAAAGCCGAGGAGCGATGTGTTGGCCCTTGGGTTCACCGTGAAATCGCGACGGCGATAGTCGCGCTTGCGCCAGTGATATTCGCCACCGGCCGCCAGCTTGGTGATGAAGCCGTCCATCTCGTGGTCGACGTCGAGCCGTCCGTAGGTGTCCCAATCCTTGCTGTTCTTGGGCGCGATATTGAATGGATAGAGCGTGTAGTTGGCGGGATCGAGCACGTTGACCGGCGTGGAGATCGTCGGCGCAACCTTGTAGCCGCCCGAGGAATCATAGGTCAGCGGCGCGAAGAACTGAATGCGGCTGCGCACCGTCCCCTCGGCATAGCTCGGATGGTAGCTGTGCGCGAACGACCAGTTGGCGTTGGCGACGACATGCCAGCCCTCGGGTGTCCAGGCCTGTTTCAGCCCCACCGTGATCAGGTCATGGCGATTGAGGCTGTATTCGCGCGTACCCATGAAGCGTACGTCGTTGATCGTCGCGGCAACGACGCTATTGCCATCGAGCTTGGCCGAACCGGGTACCAGCACCGGCTTGTGACCGGCGACGCTGGCATCGTCGGGATAGATATCGAGCCCGTATTCGTCATAGGCGATGTCGAGCCGGGTCGCGAGCACGTCGAGGGTCGTCTCCAGCTCCGGGCTTGGCTTCCACTGTGCGGAGATCAACCCCGACAAGCGCTTGCGATCCTCGGTCTCCACGGTCGGTCGGGTGCGTCCCGGCGTGTAGAACCCCGCGCCGAGCGCCGAGGCGAATTTATCGAGATACCAGCCGGTGTTGTAGGATCGGTCGTTGCGGACCTCCTTGCCCCAATATTGCGCCCCGGCGAGGATACCGAACGTGCCATCCTCCGTCTTGGCGCTGGTCAGGATGGTGGCGTTGGGCTTCACCTTGTCGGTCAGCGTCGTGTAGGTGCCGCGCAGGTTGAGCGTGGTCTTGTTGCCCACGTCGAGCGGACGGAACGTCTTGACGTCGATGTTGCCGCCCAGCGCGCCCTCGGTCATGTCGGGTGTCGGCGTCTTGACCACGTCGATCTGCGACACGAACTCGGCCGGGAGCATCTCGAACCGGAACTGGCGACCGTTTGCGCCGCCATTCTCGATAAGGTCGTTGATCGCGACCGGGCGTCCGTTGAGCAGCGTGCTCTGGAACTGTGGCCCGAGACCGCGGACGCTGACGTACAGCCCCTCGCCGCGCGGGCGGGTGATGGTGACGCCGGGAATGAGCTGGAGCGCTTCCGCCACGTTTTGCGCGGGAAACTTGCCGATGTCGGTCGCGTTGATCGCGTCGACGCCGTAGCCGGCCTGCCGCTTGGTCTCGGTCGCCGCGGCCAGGCTTCGGGCATAGGAGCCGGTGACGATGATATCGTCGCTTGCCTCGGTGGCGGTTCCGGTCGTGGCGGCGGGCTCACTGGTGGTGGACGCTGCGGACGCGGTCGCATTTGCCTGCGCACTTGCCGCGCCGGTGGTGGATAGAGCCGAAAGCGTAAGCGGCAACGTCGCCCAAAGCAGGCGAGAATAGTGCAACATGTCGTGAAGTCTCCCGCGAACCACACGGTCCGGACACGCGAGGCTTTAGGACGCGCATATTGCATTCTGGCGGCCTCGTCGTTTCACATCCGTTACGACCGTGTTTCAAAGATATTGCGCCAAACCAGCGAGCAGTGTCGGTTCGCACAGACAGGGAAACTGGAAGCGCGTGCATGCGCACATAAAACGCCGCGGCGTGATCGGCGTATGACGTCGCCGGGACCCGATCGGCCGGGTCACAGGGCGGACCGAAACGAAAGGGTTGTCTCCCTCTCGTTATGTAAGCTCAAGACAATGGCGGTTGGCCATTCGAGGCGGTCAGCCCACCGTCGACCGGCAGGTTGACGCCCGTGACGAAGCGCGCATCGTCGCTGGCGAGAAACGCGACCGCGCCAGCGATGTCGGCTGGCTCGGCACCACGCCCGATCGGGATCCGCTCCTCGAACTTGGCGATCAGGTCGGGCTGTTCCTTCATCCCGGCGGTCAGCGCGGTATAGGTCAGCGACGGGTTGACCGCGTTGACGCGCCCGCCACTCGAATACGGACCGCGGCCACGACGCGATCTGCGGCGAAAAGTCAGTGTGCGTAGGACGTCGTGGTGATCCGATACACGGTCTGAACGACGCCGCCCGGGAGGGAAACCGGGCCGGCTGCCTTCACGCTCGCGACCAGAAGGTACCGCCCACGCTTAACGACACCCGTCTCGACGATCCCGGCGGCATCGGTCTTCAAGTCGGTCTTCGAGCGATCGGGTGCATACAGCGCGACGGCCACGTCGGAGAGCGGCTTGCCGTCGCGTGTCAGCACGAAGCGCGATCCGTTCGCGGTGACCGGCGCGAGTTCGTACGGCAGCCTGGCCTGCGTCTCCGCGCGGCCGGCGCGCGCATAATAGACCACACCTTCCTTCTTTCCGTCCGGTCCCCAGGGGGCGAACACCGTATCGTCCCAGGCACGGACGTCACCGGGGGGTAGTTTCGTCTCGAGGAACCCGGCGCGGCGCGTTAGGACGGCGTCGGGATGCGCGAGGATCCGTGGCGCCTTCAGTTTGGCGAATTCCGGATCGCCGCCGGCGGGCATCGGTTCGCCCGGTTCCCCCAGATAGATGCGCGCGGGGCCGGTGCCGTCGCGCTCGATCCAGATCTCGTGCGCGTGTGCGGTCGCGGGGAGGCAGAGAACGAGCGCTGCGAACAGGGAGAAACGCATATCTGGAGGTCCTTTCAGGGCCGTAGGTTGCGT
>Ga0308170_10005094_pt1 | contig 10130 bp, 9 predicted proteins | sample PhyBR2_2_FD_202136 | JGI IMG/M metagenome (GOLD analysis project Ga0308170, IMG submission 202136) | Phyllosphere microbial communities from UC Gill Tract Community Farm, Albany, California, United States - DLSLSB.R2 | ecosystem: Host-associated > Plants > Phyllosphere > Unclassified | place... | reverse complement strand
CTCATCGTTTCCACCTGGGACGATCCCGATACCTGCCAGGCCTCGATTCCGCTGACCAGCGATGAAGCCGCCACCCTGGGCAACCTCCTGGGCGGCACGCACCTGGCCATGAAGCTCGCCGAGGAACACAAGGACGTCCCGGGCATCGTCACCCGCCAGTTCTCCATCGCCGCGGACTCCCCGTTCCAGAACCAGCCCATGGGCAAGGCCTGCATCCGCACCCGGTGCGGCGTCTCCATCGTGGCCATCATGCGTGAAGGTGAGGTGCTGCCCTCGCCCGGGCCCGACGTCGTCCTCCACGCCGGCGACCTGCTGGTGGCAGTGGGCACCCAGGAAGGCCTGGACTCCGCGGCCAATATCCTGCGCCACGGTTAAGTCGAATGGACCCGTTGGCCCAGACCCTCATTGAGCTGGGGGCCGTTGTGTTCTGCCTCGGGCTGCTGGCCAGGCTGGCCGGCCGGATTGGAATGTCCCCCATCCCGTTCTACCTGCTGGGCGGACTCGCGTTCGGGGCCGGTGGCGTCGTCAAGCTGGAGGGAATGCACGAGTTCGCCCATCTTTCCGGCGAAATCGGCGTCATCCTGCTGCTGCTTATGCTCGGATTGGAATATACGGCCGCCGAGCTGTTCACCGGCCTCCGCCGATCTTGGCAGGCCGGTGTCCTGGACCTGGTCCTGAACTTCCTCCCCGGCGCCGGGCTGGCGCTGCTCCTGGGCTGGGGCGGCGTGGGTGCGATGGTGATGGGCGGCGTGACCTACATTTCCTCATCCGGTATTGCCGCCAAGGTCATTACGGACCTGGGCCGGCTTGGAAACCGCGAAACCCCGGTGGTGCTGTCCATCCTGGTCTTCGAGGACCTCGCCATGGCCGTTTACCTGCCCATCCTCACGGCCACGCTCGCCGGCGTGAGTTTCCTGGGCGGCCTCACCACCGTGGGGATCGCCCTGGCGGTGGTGAGCCTGGTCCTGATGGTGGCCCTGCGGCACGGGCACCACGTCTCCAAAGCCGTCCACAGCGAAAACTCCGAAGTCTTCCTGCTCAACGTCCTGGGTGCCGCCCTGCTGGTGGCGGGCGCCGCATCGGCCATGCAGGTGTCCGCGGCGGTGGGCGCCTTCATGCTGGGCATCGCCATCTCCGGCGCCACGGCCCACAACGCCACCCGCATCCTCGAACCGCTGCGCGACCTTTTCGCCGCCATCTTCTTCGTTGCGTTCGGGCTCAATACGGACCCCACGTCCATCCCGCCGGTCCTGGGCTGGGCGCTGGTCCTGGCGGCGGCTACCGCGGCCACCAAGATGCTGACCGGTATCTGGGCGGCCAAACGCGCCGGGATCGCCCGCCCGGGCCGCTTCCGGGCCGGCGCCGCGCTGATCGCCCGCGGCGAATTCTCCATCGTGATCGCCGGCCTGGCAGTCGCGTCCGGGGCGGTGCCGCACCAGCTGGCGGCACTTGCCACGGCTTATGTATTGCTCATGGCGGTGCTGGGCCCGCTGGCTGCCCGCTACGTTGAGCCTCTTGCCAAGGCAGCCATCAGGCGCCCTGCCGTCGCACCGCAGGTCTAAGGCTGCCGCCCCGCGGCCCGGGGTTCGGCTGCACCGGTTCGGGAAACCGGTGCTAGATCCGGGTGCGGTGGAAGTTCAGGTGGCTGCGGCTGGCAGTGGGACCGCGCTGGCCCTGGTACCGGTTGCCGTACTCCCCCTGGCCGTAGGGGTATTCCGCGGCAGAGCTGAGCCGGAAGAAGCAGAGCTGGCCGATCTTCATGCCGGGCCACAGCTTGATGGGCAGCGTGGCCATGTTGGACAGCTCCAGCGTGACGTGCCCGGAGAAACCGGGGTCGATAAAACCCGCGGTGGAGTGCGTCAGCAGGCCAAGCCGCCCCAAGGATGACTTGCCTTCCAGGCGGGCTGCGACGTCATCGGGCAGGGTGACGGTTTCGTACGTGGACCCCAGGACGAACTCCCCCGGATGGAGGATGAAGGCTTCGTCCTCCTCTACTTCCACCAGCCGCGTCAGCTCAGGTTGCTCCAGCGCGGGGTCAATGTGCGCGTACTTGTGGTTGTCGAACAACCTGAAGAATTTGTCGATCCGGACATCCACGGACGATGGCTGGACCATCGCGGGGTCATAAGGTTCCAGCACGATCCGCTGGGAATCAATTTCGGCACGAATGTCGCGGTCAGAGATCAGCACGGTCCCAAATTACCGTATCGGTTATCCACACCCGCACTTTCCCGTTGTTGCTGTGGCCCCGTGGGGCTAATGTTGCGAATGAAAGCCGCCGGAATGGTCTCCCGGGTAGGCATGACAGAGCTGGGGATGTTGTGAATAAATTGGTGGCACCGTCTTTTATTGGCATGCTCTGTGCGTTGGCGCTGGTCTCATCGTCCGCCACGGCTCCTCCTGCGCCACCGTTGGGCCACGCCTCTGGCAAGGCGAGCATCACCCTCGCGTCTCCTTTGGTGCGCGACGCCGGGAGGTCCGCCGGCGCGGATGCAGGCACCGGCAAACTCACCCCCGCCGTGGATCCGGACATCCGTGCCGCTTCGCCGCTGCCCGCGCCCACCCCGGGGACCACCGCTTCGTCCGCCCCCGCAACGTCATCAACAGCTGCGGCTGCCTCCACATCGGCCGCATCCCCGGCGCCTCTCCCCGCCACGACCCCCGCAGCGACAGCCGCCGACGTTCCGTCCATCCCTCCGCTGTGGGCGCCCGACCAGGAACTTGCCAACCCGTCCGCGGCCGCGCTGGCAGCACCCGAATCGGCCAGTGCGCTTCCGTCCACTGAGGCGCTGGTCCCGGACAGCAATGCGGCCGCCATCCTCACAGTCTTCACCAGGATCAACGAGTACCGGGTGGCCAACGGCCTGAACAAGGTGAAGTACAACCCCACCGTGGCCAGCATGTCCCAGGAGTGGTCGGACAACATCGCCACGCGGGAGGTGGTGGAGCACCGGGCCTCCTTCTGGACCGACCCGCGCGCGCTGAACCCTAATAACGGTGCCGGTGAGATCATTGCCATCCGCACCGACCGCGACGCCGCCCAGCTCGTGGAATGGTGGAAGGGCTCCCCGGGGCACAACGCCATGCTGCTGGACCCCAGGTTCAACGTCATGGGAGCCGGCATCTCCTACACCAACTCCACCTACCAGATTTGGGGCGTGGTGAACTTCTTCGGTTACACCACGCTGCCCGCCGGCACCCTCGATTCCCCGGGCGGTGCAGGCTCAGGCGGGGCGTTCCCGGCACCCCCGCCAAGCCTGTGCGATGCCCCGGTACGGCATATGCCACCCACCTTGAACCTTTCCGCCGCCGCCATTACGGGACCGGCCGACCTCGTGTCGGTCGATTCCGCGGGCCAACTGTTGAACAGGGCCTCCACCGGGTCCCGTACCTATGGCGCAGCTAAGGTGATCGGTTCCGGGTTCGCCGGTGCCAAGGATGTCTTCGTGACGGACTGGGACCGCGACGGAACCTACGATGTCCTGGTCCAGTGGACCACCGGCAACCTGGCCCTCTACCGGGGCATGGCCACCGGTGGGTTCCAGGCGCCCATCACGCTTGGCACCGGCGGCTGGAACACCTTGACCCTGGCGGTCGGAGGCTGGTGCGCCAACAACAGGATGCCCCAGATCCTGGCCCTCGACGGCTCCGGGAACCTGTTCCTCTACCCCAACAAGGGCACCGGCGACATCGCCGACCGCGTCACGGTTGCCACGGGTATCTCCGCTTCCCGGCTGGCCATGGTGGACTACGACGCCGACGGTTTCCAGGACGTCCTGGCGCTGAAGGCTGACGGCAGTGTCACCCTGTACCGCGGGTGGGGCACCACCGCGCTTCGCGCCGAGGCCAGGCCCACCGTGGCCACGGGCTGGACTGACGTTACGGGGATCCGCGCGCTGCGCAACGTCACCGGGCTGAACTCCACCGGGGTGGCGCTCCGCCGGGCCAACGACACCGTGCAGTACTGGGACCTGGGCTCCGGAAGCCTCGCGTCGCCGTCGAACATTGCCGGCCCGTGGACCGGCCAGCGGCTGGCTCAATAGTCCCGGGATGCCCAATGGCAGCCTGCCCCCGCCGGTTTCAGAGGGCGGGCTGGAGTTCCAGGACGTCCTTCAATTGCTCCAGCTGCGCGACGTCGGAGCTGACGCGGCGCTGCAGCATCCCGTCCAGCAGCCCCAGCCGGTTGAGGATGCCGAACCGGCCCACGCGTTTGGCTTCCATGGCGAACCGGACGCGGGTGCCGTCATCTTCGGTGCTGAGGTAGTACCCGCCCCACCGGGTGGCGGGTCCGGAAACGATGTGGAACTCGATTTCGGCGCCGGGCCGGACGTTGGTGATTTCCAGCTCTGCGGGGATGCTCAGTCCTGACCGGCCGGCCACCATCTTGCGGTAAACGGCCCCCTTGCTGTCGGCCGGGCCCTGCACGAGCTTGACGCTGCGGACGTCGTGCCGCCAGGAGGGCAGGTTGGTGGCGTCGAGGAGGTACTGGTAGACGGCCATGGCGTCGCGCCCAATGAGGACCTCATATTCTGCGATTGCCATGAAGATTATTCCTGTGGTTGACGTCTGCTGCCGCAGTAGCTGCCTCCCCCAACGTGGCCGCTACCCGGATCAGGTTAGCCAGCGCCGGTCCGCCGGACCTAGCCGGCAGGGCCGACGTTATTGAAGAGTTACTGGATGACGCCGGGGGTTTGCAGGACACGGAAACGCCCGCTTGCCGGGTTGCCGGGGAGCCCCTCGATCTGCGCTAAGCTAAGTTCTGCCCCGCGCGAGTGGCGGCACTGCGGCTGTAGCTCAATGGTAGAGCGCTAGCTTCCCAAGCTTGATACGCGGGTTCGATTCCCGTCAGCCGCTCTCGAACCCCCTCCCCCCACATGTCGCAGACTCCCCGGCGACCATTAGGCGCAGGGGTGTAGGGTCGGTAGCCAGGAACCTTTTCGGTTCCGCTACAGGAGCAATCATGGCTGACAAGTCCCCGCGTCAAACGGCATCAAAAAAGTCCGGTAAATCCATCAAGGAAAAGCGCGCAGACAAGAAGGCCGCCGCAGCGCCGGCCAGCTCCCTGGACAGCACGTCCACCAAGGCCGCAAAAAAGAAGTGAGCGGCCACGAACCCCAGCTGAGCCTGGGCGTCCTGGCCTCCACGCGCAAACCGGACGAGCGCCGCTTACCCATCCACCCCCTGCACGTCGAACGGATCGCCCCCGCACTGCGGCAGCGCATCATCCTCGAGCAGGGCTACGGCGAACGCTTCGGCGTCCCGGACAGCCACCTCTCCACGCTGGTGGGACGCGTGGCAGCCCGGGAAGAACTGCTGGCCACGGCCGACGTCGTCCTCCTGCCCAAACCGCAGCCGGAAGACTTGGCGGAGATGCGGGACGGGCAGGTCCTCTGGGGGTGGCCGCACTGCGTCCAGGACCGCGCCATCACCCAGCTGGCGATTGACAAGAAGCTGACCCTCATCGCGTTTGAGGCCATGAACCACTGGGCCACCGACGGCGGGTTCGGCCTGCACGTGTTCCACAAGAATAATGAGCTGGCCGGCTACTGCTCGGTCCTGCACGCGCTGGCGCTGACAGGTTCCACCGGGGACTACGGCCGCCGGCTGAGCGCCGTCGTGATCGGCTTCGGCGCCACGGCGCGCGGGGCGGTGACGGCGCTCAACGCTCACGGAATACACGACGTCCAGGTGCTGACCAACCGCGGCGTGGCAGCGGTGGGCGCCCCCATCCATTCAGTGAACATCGTGCAATTCGACCACGACGACGAGGCTCCCTTCCTGAGCCAGGTCATCACCGAACGGGGCAGGGTTCCGCTGGCACCGTTCCTCGCCGAAAGCGACATCGTGGTCAACTGCACGCTGCAGGACCCGAACAACCCGATCACTTACCTGCAGACCGAGGACCTGGCAGCGTTCAGACCGGGCAGCCTCATCGTGGATGTTTCCTGCGATGACGGCATGGGCTTCAGTTGGGCCCGGTCCACCACGTTTGCGGCTCCGATGATCACGGCCGGTGACCACATCAACTACTACGCGGTGGACCACAGTCCCTCGTACCTCTGGAACTCCTCAAGCTGGGAGATCAGCCAGGCGCTCCAGCCGTTCCTCGAAACCGTGATGGGCGGACCGGGCGCGTGGGACGCGAACGACACCATAGCGCGGGCCATCGAGATCCGTGACGGCGTCATCCGTAATGAGGCCGTACTGCAGTTCCAGGAGCGCGCCGCGGAGTACCCGCACAAGGCGTTGCACCTGGCCGCTCTTTAGGCACATTCCCGGACGGCAACCGGGCGCGTCGCTGCGCCCGGTTGTTTTCGGCGCTGCCTGCGCGCTCTCCCTAGGCGCCGGCGTGGCGGCTGACGATCCTCAGGGGCCGCCGGCACTTCAGGTCCATCCGGAGCTGCAGCCTGCCCTTCCGGGCCAGCACCGCGCCCACCGTCAGTGCCGCCAAGGCCGGAACGCCACCGGACACCAGCAGCGCTGCGTGCGGGTCCACATGCTCGGCAATCCAGCCCAGCATGGGGCCGCCCAGAGCCTGGCCGCCGATCAGCACCATGATGTACAGGCTCATCACCCGGCCGCGGATCGCCATGTTGGAGCTGACCTGCACCAGCTGGTTGGACCCGGTGAGGAACATCAGGCACCAGAACCCGGACAAGACCATCACGGCCCCGAACCACACCATGGACGGGGCCAGGGCAGCCAGGCAGAGCATCAGGCCGTACATCCCCGCGCAGAACACCACGGACCGCAGGCGGAGCTGCCGGCGCCGGGTGGATGCGACGGCGCCGGACAGCGCACCGAGGGCCACCAGGGCGTTGAGGAGCCCGTACCCGCCGGCTCCCACCTGGTAGACGTGGTCCGCGAAGGCGGCAAGCAGCACCGGCAGGCTCATGGCGAACACCGCGATGAACCCGGCCATGAGCCATGGCCAGTAGATGGTGGGCTTACTCAGGGCGTAGCGCAGTCCCTCGCGGAGCATTCCCTTGCTCTTGGGCGTCGGCGCGCTGACGTAGAGCTGGTCCTTTCGCAGGAGCAGGAGCATGGTCACCGTCGAGCAGCATGCCAGGGCATTCGCGGCGAAGGCCCAGCCTGCCCCGACGGCGGTCAGGAGCAGGCCCGCAATGGCCGGCCCGATCAGGCCGCCCAGCTGGAACGTGGTGGAGTTGACGCTGATGGCGTTCCGCAGGTACTTCGGGCCCACGAGTTCGTTGACGAAGACCTGGCGTGCCGGCTGGTCCAGGACGGTCACCAGGCCCAGGACAAACGCGATGACGTAGACGTGCCACACCATGATCACGCCGGTCAGGGCCAGGACGGCCAGCGCCGCCGCAAGGATGGCGGCCACGCTCTGGCACAGGATGAGGATCTTCCGTTTGGCGAACCGGTCGGCGATCATGCCGCCCCACGGCCCCAGCACCAGCGACGGCATGAACTGCAGTGCCACGGTGAACCCGACAGCCGTCACCGATCCTGAGAGCTGGAGCACCAGCCAGTCCTGGGCAATGCGCTGCATCCAGATGGCGATGACGGCGATGAAGTGGCCCGTGGCGAAGATGCGGAAGTTGGGCACCTTCAGCGAAATGAAGGTGTGCCGCCAAGGCAGCCTTTCAGCGACGACGGCGAGCGGCTGGGTCTGGTTGTCCGGCGGCGCTGAACCGGCCGCGTCGATAACTGGCTGGGAGACGGAGGCCGACGAAGGCGGTGGGGGTGCCACAGGTGTGTCCTCAAAATTGCGGGCGGGCTGGAATGTCCTTAACGCTAGGCTGGTGGAGGCAATTATGGAGCGGTATGGTCCCTATAACTCGTATTGCAGAACGCAATAGATACCGAGACTGACTGCCACGGGAGTACAACGATGTTTGAACCAGCCCAGCTGCGCTCCTTCCTGGCGGTGGCCGATACTTTGAGCTTCACCAAGGCCGCCGAACGCCTGGGACTGGCCCAGCCCACCATCAGCCAGCACATCCGCAAGCTGGAAACGGCCGCTAAACGAAGCCTGATCGCCCGGGACACCCGGGACGTGCGGCTCACGGACAACGGCGATGCCATGGCCGGATTTGCCCGGAATATCCTTGCCGCCCATGATGCCGCGGCCCGCTATTTTTCGGGCTCTGCGATGCGGGGAAGGCTGCGGTTCGGCACGGCGGATGATCTGGCCATCACCGGGCTGCCCCGGATCCTTCGCGAGTTCCGGCAGATCTATCCGCAGATCAACCTGGAACTCACGGTGGGCCAAAGCGACCAGCTGTACCGCAAACTCAACGCAGGCCAGCTGGACCTGGTCTTCGTGAAGTGGGTGGCAGGGGCCAAGGACGGCACGGTGGTCCAGCATGATTCGTTCTCCTGGGTGGGCCTTGAACAAACCTCACTTGAACCCGGAACGCCCGTGCCATTGATCGCCTACCCGTCGCCGAGCCTCAGCCGGAAACTGGCCATCGATGCACTGGAAGCCCACGGCCGGACCTGGCGGATCACCTGCACCACCCGCCAGATCAGCGGAGTACTCGCGGCGGTCCGGGCGGGCATCGGCGTTGCCGTCATGCCCACGTCGCTGGTCCCCGAAGACCTGAAGATCATCACCCGGCGCTTCGATCTTCCAGCTGTGGGGGATGTTGATTTCACCTTGATCCGGAACCCGTTGGCGAACTCCGAGGTGATTGACGCCCTCACCCAATCGATTGTTGGCAGGACCATTAACCGCCAAACTTAACCCCGCAGCATCCCAAATTCCAGCATTTGGCGGGATTAGGGGGTCCGTGTCCATTGATAGGGGAGGTGCCATCCCCTATGCTCTATTACCAAGGTCAAGCAGCAGGCCGCGTTCACTCACCACAAACGCGCTTCGGCATGCCGGCCCGCGTTTGGGACAGGCAGCCAATGACGACAGCCAGGAACACCCATCTCAGCTCCGCGCACGCCCGCCCGTACGCCGAACCCCGCCCCGCTACCCGCCAAAGCACCCTGGGCAGCGGACGGGCCTCTGTTGACACCGGATACGTAGGGAAGCCCACCTGCGACAAGTGCCGGACCGACGAATTCGTTTACCTTGAGTCCTACATCCCGCCCACGTACCGGCGCGATGGCAGCGTGGCCACACTCGGCGAAGTGGCCTACACCTGCACCCACTGCGAGGAATTCTCGGCCCACAATGTCCCGGTCACCTGGTCTCCACCCGGCTGGTACCTGGGGTAGCAGCCCAGGCATTTCCCAAAACTGGAAAGACCGGTGGTGAGCTTGCCCCACCACCGGTCTTTTTATGCCGGGCCTAGATCAGCGCGTCGGAGAGGTGGTTCGGAGTTCCGAACCGGTGCGCGGTGATGCTGACGGCCTGCTCGTGCAGGAACGGCAGCAGCTCCACCCGCCCGGCTTCCGTGACCGGGTGGGCGTACACCGCAAGGTCGGGCCGCCCGCCCGTCACGTCGGCAAGCGCTGAGGCGTCGCCGCCGATCAGCCGGATCCGGCCGCCGGACAGCTTGCCCGCGGAGGCGAGGCGTCCTGCCGAAGCCAGCCAGTCGGCGTCGGACTCCACCGTCACGTCAATGTCCTGGGCGGTGAGCACGGCGCGCAGCCGGGCCGGAAGTTCGACGGCGGTGGAGACGGTGAGTGCCGAGCCTGCCAGCACGCCGGCCGCCACGGTCCGGATGAGGTGCGCCAGCGGGGCACCTTCGGAGAGTCGGATGGTGACCGGGAGGTTCCGGTAGCGGAAGATGTTGCGTTCCGCGCTCAAACCCGAGACATCCTTGGCGGTGCCGAACTCTTCAGCCCAGGCTGCGGCGTCGGATGCCAAGGCACGCTGGAGGGACTCCAGCCTGGCGGCCTCGATGGCGCTGCCTGCCGCATCGAGGATCCGGCGCACACCCGGGTGGGTCACCGAAGCGGTGGCGGTGCTGGTGGCAGGCACCCAGTCGCCCAGGCCGGCCAGGTAGTTGGGGCCGCCCGCCTTGGTGCCGGCGCCCACGGCGGATTTCTTCCAGCCGCCGAACGGCTGGCGCTGCACGATCGCGCCGGTGATGCCGCGGTTCACGTAGAGGTTGCCGGCGTGGATGGTGTCCAGCCAGGTGCCCAGTTCCTCGGAGTTGAGGGAGTGCAAACCTGCGGTGAGGCCGTATTCGATCTGGTTCTGGATG
>Ga0308170_10005090_pt1 | contig 10134 bp, 8 predicted proteins | sample PhyBR2_2_FD_202136 | JGI IMG/M metagenome (GOLD analysis project Ga0308170, IMG submission 202136) | Phyllosphere microbial communities from UC Gill Tract Community Farm, Albany, California, United States - DLSLSB.R2 | ecosystem: Host-associated > Plants > Phyllosphere > Unclassified | place... | reverse complement strand
CGCTCGCCTGCGACACCAACCCCGGATCCAGCTTCACCTCGTCGATGCCGTTCTGCATCGCGGTCGCCGTCCGCGACATGCGGATGACGGTCGCCGAGGCGATCCACGCCGCCACCGCCGGGGGAGCGGCCGCCCTGCGTCGCGACGACATCGGCCGGATCGCCCCCGGCATGCGCGCGGACCTCGTGCTGCTGAAGACCCCGAGCCGCGTGCACCTCGCGTACCGTCCCGGCGTCCCGCTCGTCGACGCGGTGTGGAAGGACGGCGTCCGCGCGGTCTGATCGATGCGGCTCAGCGCAGAGCCTCCGCACACACGACCGCGGCCGCGGCGGACCAGGCCTGCGGACGGCAGGACGCCGGGTACGGCACTGCCGCGACCCCGGGCTCGCGGATGTCGCCGGAATAAAGCTCGGGCATCCGGTATTCGAAGCTCTCGGCGGCGTCCACGAGCTGCCGTGCGATCGCGGCGGCCTGGGCGTGCAGTCCCGCCCGCAGCATGCCGTGCACCGCGATCGCCGTGTCGTGCGCCCAGACGCTGCCGCAGTGGTAGCTCAATGGCCAGAACCCAGCGGCTCCCGACGACATCGAGCGAATCCCGAACCCGCTCGACATGGACGCGCCGAGCAGCAGCTCCGCGCAGGCGTGCTCCTCCTCGGGGTCCAGCAGCCCTGTCCCGATCAGGTGCCCGATGTTGCTCGTCAGGCTGTCGACGGCGGCGCCGTGCGCATCGAGAGCGACCGCGGGATAGCGGCCCTCGGGAGTGGTCACCCAGTAGGCCGCCCGGAATCGTGCACGCAGATCCGTCGCCCATGCGCGCAGCCGCTCGCCGCCGTCCTCCTCGAGCGCGTCGAGCAGCGAAGCGCCGCGCATCGCCGCCTCGAAGGCGTAGGCCTGCACCTCGCTGAGCGCGATCGGGCCCTCCGCGAGGCGGCCGTCGCGCCACTGGATCGAGTCGCCGGAGTCCTTCCAGCCCTGATTGGCGAGTCCGTGCCCCGTCTCGTCGACGTAGTCGATGAAGCCGCTGCCGCTCGCGTCGCCGTGCTCGATCATCCAGCCCAGCGCCGCACGCAGATTCGGCAGAAGGGCGCGCACCTCGGTCTCGGGCATGCCGGCGTCGTGGGCGTCCGCGAGCAGGCACACCCAGAGCGGCGTGGCGTCGACGGTGCCGTAGTAGAGCGGGGGCAGATGCACGCCCTCGTTCGGCATCAGGAAGTCGTCGCTGCGCAGCTCGTGCGGGATCTTGCCCGGCTCCTCCGCGGTCGCGGGATCCGTGCTCGAGCCCTGCAGACGCGCGAGCACCCGGAGGGTCGATGCGGCGATCGCGGGATCCAGGGTGAGGGCGAGGCGGGCGGCCCAGATCGAGTCGCGTCCGAAGAGGGTGAAGAACCACGGTGCGCCGGCGGCGTAGAACGCGTCCTCCGGGTGCGCGGGAATCGCGAGGCGGAGTGCGGCGAGGTCGTCGGCGGCGCGGTCCAGCCAGCGGCGCAGGCGGGGATCCGTCGCCTCGGGCAGCGTAGTGCGAGCGGCGGGCCGGGGCGCGATCACCACCGCATCGGCATCGTCGAGCGTCAAGTCGACCATGAACTCCGCCTCTGCCCGCGGGGCGAGCACGGTCGTCCACCGCAGCACGAGCGCGGCATCCTCGAGCGTGATCGCCGCGTTCGGGGCGGTGAGCGCGAACGACGCCGCTCCCGACGAGACGCGCTCGCCGTCCCAGGCCCAGACCTCCTCCCCGGGCAGCCCCGCCTTCACGCTCTGCAGTTGCTCGAAGTCGGGCGTGAGCCTCACCGTCACCGCGACGGGAACCGGGAGCTCCCGGTGCGAGGAGACCCGGATCCGCTCGGCCACCCCGCCCGCGCGCACCGCGCGGGTGCGATCGAGCCGCACCTTCGGGTCGGGCTGGTCATCATCGATGCCGCGGAGCACCGCGACGAACACCGCCCGCTGCGGGGCGGGGGACGAACGCGAGATTGGCTCGCTCGCAGTGCCGTCGACCTCGACCGTCAACGCCCGGACGTGCCGCACGTCACCGTGGTAGATGCCGTGGATCGGTGCGGATCCCATGTCTCCGGCCTCGTCCGACCACACCTGGGTGGGGGCCTGGAAGACGATGACGGCGTCGTTGAGCAGGGGCTGCAGGGGGGGCATGGTGCTCCTTCGTGCGGGGCGGGCGTTCGCGGGACGGAGCGGCTCGATGAGTTCGAGCCGTGCTGCTCGGGCCGTCACTCCTTCACCGCACCGTCGCTCGAGTTCATGATGCGTTTCTGAAAGACGAAGAACATCACCGCGACCGGGATCGTCATGATGATCGCGGCGGCGAGCTTGAGCGGATACTGGCGGCCCTGGCTGAGCTGCCCGTTCGCGAGCTGGGCGACGCCCTTGGTGAGAGTCGTGAGCTCGGGCGACTGCGTCGACACGATGAAGTGCGCCAGTTCGTTCCAGGACCCCTGGAACGACAGGATCACGATCGTGACGAGCGCGGGACGGGCCATCGGCAGCACGATGGACCAGAACAGCCGGAAGGTGCCTGCCCCGTCGATCCGCGCCTGCTCCTCCACCGAGACCGGAATGGACTCGAAGAAGTTCTTCATGATGAACACGCCTGCCGCGTCCACGAGCAGAGGCAGGATCATGCCCGCGTAGGAGTCGTAGATGCCGAGGGTGTTGATCACGAGGAACTTCGGGATCAGCAGCACGACGGCGGGCACGCTCATGACCGCGACGAGACCGGCGAACACGATGCCGCGGCCCCGGAAGCGGAGACGTGCGAGCGCGTAGCCGGCGAGTGAGTTGAAGAACACCCGGCCCGCGGTCACCACGATCGTGACGATCACCGAATTGCGGAACCAGGTCGGGAAGTCGCTGCGCAGGAACAGCTGTGCGTAGGCCTCGGTCGTGAACGTGTGCGGGATGACGGACAGCGGGTTCGTTGCGGCGTCGGGCTCCGTCTTGAAGCTCGTGGCGACCTGGATCAGGAACGGGTAGATGTACACGAGAGCGAGCGCCACGAGCACGGCGTACAGGATCGAGGTGGACACGATGCGAGTCGTGCTGCGAGTCCGCGCGGGCGCTGCCGCGAGTGCGGCGGGTGCCGTGGATACGGCGGTCATCGCGTGCTCCCTTCCCCAGTTGCCCGGGAACCTCCGGCGCGTACACCGGCCTGCTCGGCCGCCCGCAGGTACGGGGCGTTGCGCCGCCGGGACACCTTGCGGTCCCGCAGAACCCAGCGCTGCAGGATCGTGAGGACGATGATGATCACGAACAGGATGAACGCGATCGCCGCTCCCTGGCCCCACTCCTGGTTGAGGAAGGACGCCTGGTAGGACTGGTACGCGGGTGTGATGGTCGTCTTGGCGGGCTGACCGCGGGTGCCGGTGTAGATCTGGTCGAACACCTGCCAGGCGCCGATCAGGCCGAGAGTGAGCACTGTGAAGAGGGTCGGCCGCAGTTGCGGCAGGGTGACCCGCCAGAACCGCTGCCAGCCGTTCGCACCGTCCATCATCGCGGCCTCCTGCACGTCGCCTCCCAGGTTCTGCAGCGCCGCGAGGAACAGCAGCATGAAGGTGCCGCTCGTGGTGAACACGGCCATGAAGATGTACACGCACATCGCGACGCTCGGCCCGCCGATCCAGTCCCAGAACGAGACGCCGAGGAAGCTGCCGCCCGTCAGGGCCGCCGGTCCGCTCCTGGCGCCGAAGTGCAGGATCCCGGACGGGTCGTTCAGCCAGTTCGGGCCGTTGATGCCGAGCCAGCCCAGGAAGGCGTTCACGGCACCGGTCGTGGAGAACAGGAACAAGAACAGGACGGTGATGGCCACCGAACTGGTGACCGACGGGAAGTAGAACGCGGTGCGGAAGAAGCCGCGCCCCTTCAGGATCTGCCGGTTCACGAGCACCGCGAGCAGCAGGCTGAGTGCGGTCTGGCACGGCACCACGAGGATCACGTACCAGGCGTTGTTCTTCAGGCTCATGCCGAAGTCGGACTCGGCCAGGCCGCCGCCGAGCAGCAGGGTGGCGTAGTTCTTCAGGCCGACGAACGACACGGACCCGGAGAACGGCGACCCGCGCCCGCCCCAGTCGCTGACGCTGACCCACAGCGCCATGAGGACGGGGACGACCAGGAACAGGCCGAGCAGGATGAGCATGGGGGCGGTGAAAAGCCACCCCGACGCGGTCTCGCCGCGGTGCAGACCGCGACGAGACCGGGAGATCGAGAAGGACATGGCTACTTGAGGAGCGCTTCGAGGTTCTTCTGGGTGGCGCCCAGGATGGTCTTCGGATCGCTCGTGGCGAGCGTGCCGATCTTGCCGTTGAAGTCCGTGACGACGTCGGCGATGCCCTTCACCGTCGGCACGCCCTGCGCAAAGTCCGCGCCGTTCAGGAACGGCACGAGCGCCGGGTTGTCCTTCTTCCAGGGGCCGGCGGCCGACTTGATCGACGGCATCGGGCCGAACGCCTTCGAGAACGCCAGCTGGCTGTCGGCGGTGGTCAGGTGCTCGACGAGGTCGAGGGCCGCCTTCTGGTTCTTGCTGTCGGCGGAGATGCCCCAGCAGTTCGTGAACTGCAGCGTGCCCTTCTTGCCGTCGGGCCCGGCCGGCAGCTCGACAGTCTTGTACTTCACGTTCGGGTAGTCGTGGCTCATCGCCCCGGTGATCCAGTTGCCCTCGACCACCATCGCGGCCTTCTGCGTGCCGAACGCCTCGCCGCCCCATCCGGCGCCGAGGTCGGCGGCGAACTTCGTCGAGCCGTCGTTCAGCAGGCCTTTGAGGTAGTCCAGCGCCTTCACGTTGCTCTCGGAGTCGGCCGTGGCCTTGGTCGAGTCGGCGTTCATCAGGCCGCCGCCGGCGGCCGCCATGAAGGCGCCGACGCGGGCGTACTCGCCGCTCATCGCGAGGCCCACGTGGCCGCCGGTGCTGAGTTTCTTGGCGACCGTGGCAAGGTCGTCCCAGGTCTTCGGCGTGTCGGCATCGGTGAGGCCCGCCTGCGACCACATGTCTGTGTTGATGATCAGCTGCAGGGTCGAGAAGTCCTTGGGGGCGCAGTAGAGCTTGCCGTCGTAGGTGAAGGAGGTCTTCAGGCTGGGGTAGAAGTCGTCCTTGTTCTTCAGCTGGTCGCCGTAGGCGAGCAGCGATCCGTTGGACGCATAGCCGGGGAGCGCGTCGGTCGAGAGGTAGAACACGTCGGCGGGGGATCCGGAGGCGAAGCCCTGCGACAACTGCTGGTTGAGATCGCTCGCGACGGTGACGGTGGCCTTGACGCCGGAGTCCTTCGACCAGCCGGCGACGGCCTGATTCACCGCGTCGGTCTCGGCGGCGCCGGAGGACCCGATGAGGATGTTCAGCGGCTTGTCCGAGGACGTGAGTTTCGAGGATCCCGTGCTGCTGCCGGCGTCGCTGCCGGAGAAGCCGGACCCGCATCCGGTGAGGAGGATCGCGCTGGCGAGGGCCAGGCCGCCGGCGGCGATCGCGGCGTAGGTGCTGTGCCTTGTCATGTCTCTTCTTCCTTGATGAGCATTCGGGGTGAAGCGGTTGTCGTGTGGGACCGAGTAAGAATTTGAACGATCAAACCCTGTGTCGATTACAGTAGGCGGCGGGGTGCGGAGTGTCAAGGTGGCAGGCTGGGTCCCGGGGCGGATCGCAGGGGAGGGGAGCCATGGCAAGAACGCCGACCGTCGAGGACGTCGCGCTGCGCGCCGGCGTCTCGCGGCAGACCGTGTCGAACGTGCTGAACACGCCGTCGATCGTCAAACCGGCGACCCGCGAGCGCGTGCAGCAGGCGATCAGAGAGCTCGGCTATCGCCGCCACGCGGCCGCGCGCCAGTTGCGCACCCGGCGCAGCTCCACGATCGGGATCCATCTCAGTCCCTATCTCGGCGGAGTCTCCGGTGTCGTGCTCGACCGGTTCGTGCACGCCCTCACCGAGCGGGCGAGCGAACGCGGCATGCGCATCCTCGTCTATGCGGCGCGCACGGCGAGCGACGAGATCGATCGGATCGCCGAGCTCTGGGAGGGGTCTGAGATCGACGCGGCCGTCATCACCGAGACGTTCCACGGTGACCCGCGCACCCGCTGGCTCGGGGAGGCGCAGTTGCCGTTCGTCGCCTTCGGACGCCCCTGGGGCGAGGATGACCTCGCGGCTCCCGAGCATCTATGGGTGGACGTGGACGGTGCCGCCGGCACCCGCGCGGCGACCGAGCACGCGCTCGGCTTCGGACCGCGCGTCGCATTCCTCGGCTGGCCGGCGGGATCCGGTACGGGCGACGACCGCGAGCGCGGATGGCGTGAGGCGATGACCGCCGCGGGTGTCTCCGGTCCCCGCTGGACCGCGGAGGATGACGTCACGGCGGCCCGCTCCGCCGCGGCCGGAGCGGCGGGGAGCGTCGACGCCGTGGTCTGCGCGAGCGACTCACTCGCGATCGGTGCGCTGCTCGCGCAGGCGTCGGGTCCCCGCCGCGTGCCGGTGATCGGCTTCGACAACACTCCGACGGCCGAGGCGCTGGGCTTCTCCAGTGTGGAGCAGCGCCCGGAGGACGTCGCCGTGGCCACCCTCGAGCTGCTGATGGGGCCCACCGGCGAGGCCGTCACGCCACGCGACGTGCGGGCCGGCACCGCGCACATCCTGATCGAGCCGCGCCTCGTCGTGCGCTGAGTGCCAGCCGGTGCTTGTTCGCTGGTCGCACAGTGCGGGTTCGCCGGCCCGAAAGTCGCAATCCGCGGCCGGTGAGCGGACGCTGGGGATAGCGTGGAGGCATGTCCAGGATCCTGATCTTCGGCGGCCACGGCAAGGTGGCTCTCCTTCTCGAACCCCTGCTCACGGCGCGCGGCGACCAGGTGACCGCGGTGATCCGCGAGGCCGCGCAGATCGACGACGTGCGGGCGACGGGAGCGGATCCGGTCGTCTTCGATGCCGAATCCGCGTCGCAGGACGCGATGGCGACGCTGATCGCGGGGCACGACGCCGTCGTCTGGTCGGCCGGCGCGGGAGGCGGATCCGCCGAGCGCACCCGGGCGGTGGACTTCGACGCCGCCGTCCGGTCCATGGACGCGGCGGCGGACGCCGGCGTGCGCCGGTACGTGATGGTTTCGTACTTCGGATCCTCGCCGGAGCACGGAATCCCCGCCTCGGACTCCTTCCACGCCTACGCCGAGGCGAAGGCCGCCGCGGACGAGCACCTGCGTGCGACCGCGCTCGACTGGACCGTGCTCGGGCCGAGTCGGCTCACGCTCGGGGAGCCGACGGGCCGCATCGACGCGCACACCGAGGTCTCCGGGAGCGTCTCCCGCGCCGACGTCGCCCGCGTGGTCGCGCAGACGCTCGTCGAGCCGGCGACCATCCACCGTACGATCCGGTTCAACGACGGCGATCAGCCGATCGAGCAGGCGCTGCGCGAACTCTGAGCGCATAGGAGCCGGGCGGGCGTGCTGAGCTCAGTCCCGGTCGAGCACGGCCAGGGCGATCCTGTCCAGCGCCCACACGGCGAACAAGGTTGCGCCCGCGACGCCGAGTCCGCTCGCCAAGAGTGCGGCGCCGACCGCACCGAAGAGCAGCGCCTCCAGGCACACTCTTCCCGCGGGGCGGATCTCGAAGCGTGCCTTCGGCGACAGCAGCAGGCCCCAGATCACTGCGAGCACGGCAACCGCCACGACGGCCACCACCCACCCGGCCCAGCCGGGAACGAGCCGCACCGCGGCGGTCGCTGCGCCGGCCAGCAGCGCGAGCTCGATCAGGAACCGCAACCCCAGAGCGATGCGCAGAGCAGGGCCGCCCTCGAGGAACGGGTCGCGTGCCGGACGGTCGGTCATGGGCGGGTCAGCCCCGGCCCGCCAGTGCGGCGAGCAGTTCCAGCACGCAGAGCGCCGCGAGACGCACGGTGCGGGCGTCCTCGTCGTCGGCGGTGGCGTCCACCTCGGCGATGTCCGTGCTGACGACGCGTCGGTCGCCGGCGATGCCCCGCACGAGTGCACGCAGCTCCCAGGCCGCGAACCCGCCGGGCACGCTCGCGGGGCACCCGGGGGTCGCGGCCCGGTCGCAGGCGTCCACGTCGATGTCGAGGTGGATCCGGGCGGCGTCCCCGGCGCCGGCGATCTCGACCGCTTCCGCCACGACGTCCTCGATGCCGCGTCGGCGCACCTCGTCCAGAGTGATGACCCGGATGCCCCAGTCCGCGGCGCGCTGGGCGTAGGCGGCGGAGTTCGCGAAGTCCGCGATCCCGATCTGCACGATCCGACGCGGGTCGATCGCGGATCCCTCCGGCGCGTCCTCGACGAGGCGGCGCACCGGGGAGCCGTTCGAGACGCCGTCACGCAGGTCGAAGTGCGCGTCGATCGTGATGAGCCCGTCCGCGCCCGCTCCGAGCGCGACGGGGTAGGTGAGCGAGTTGTCGCCGCCGAGCGCGATCACGAGGCGGGACGCCGCGGCGAGCTCGGACACGCGGGCGATCGCACGGGCGATGCCCTCGTCGCCGTCGGGCTCGTGCACGTCTCCCGCGTCGGTGATGCGCAGCGCCTCGTTCAGGTCGACCGCGGGCGGGCCCATCAGGCTCGGGCTGTACCGGCGCAGGGCATCGCGGATGGCCGCCGGCGTCGCGTGCGCCCCGGTCGGGGACAGTGAAGTGCGCCAGGTCGGAACGCCGAGCAGCACCGCGTCGGCGGGCGTGCCGAAGGCGGGCCAGTCGCCACCCCGGGGCCAGAGCGGATCGTGTGACAGCGCCATGGTGCGTCCCTTCTCGGAGCCGCGGTCGGCATCCGTTCACCAGCGTGCCACGGGGGCGGATCCGCTGCAGGACGCCACCCTGTTCCTTGTCTGGTGCACGAGACAAGGGCGTGCGCGAAACACGTGCCGCGTGCGTGCGCGAACACGCGGGCTCAGGCGTCCACGCGGGATCAGGCGGTGATGGGACGGATCCGCCTGATATGGCGTGATCGCCTGTGCTCGGGACCGACCGGCTACACCGGAATCACGGCATGGGCGATGGCGAAGATGGCCAGCCCGGCGAGCGCTCCGACGACCGTGCCGTTCAGGCGGATGTACTGCAGGTCGCGGCCGACCATGAGCTCGATCTTCTCCGTGGTCTCGGCCGGATCCCATCGCTCCACAGTGTCGGTGATGATCGAGGCGATGTCGTGCCGGTAGCGGTCGACGAGGAACACGGCGGCGTCGGTGAGCCAGCCGTCCACACGCCCCTGCAGCGCGTCCTCCGTGGCCAGACGGTCCCCGAGTTCGCCGAGCGCCACGGCGGCGCGCCGGCGCAGGCCGCTGTCCGGATCCGCGAGCGCCGACAGCAGCCCGGTCTTCGCCGCGTTCCATGCCTCGGCCGCCAATGCGCCCACGCGGGGACTGTCGAACACGGCCGCCTTGGCGTTCTCCAGGCGTGCCCGCGTGTCGGGGTCGTGCTGCAGGTTGTCCGCGAGCCGCGCCAGGTAGCCGTCCAGGGCGCGCCGGGCGGGGTGACGCGGATCCCCCTGCACGGCGTGGACGAACCGCACGGCCTCGTTGTAGGCGGCCTCGTCCACGAAGCGATGCGCGAGCCGCGGCACCCATCCGGGCAGCCGGCGCGACAGCAGTCCCTGGAACGCGGCGGCGTTGCCGTCCAGCCACGTGGCGATGCTGTCCACGGCGAGGTCCACGGCGCCGCGATGGGCGTCGGCCTCGACGATTCGCTGCAGCCAGGTGCCCGCAGGCGTGCCCCACTCTGGCTCGACGAGGTGCTCGCGGGCCAGCTCGGCGATGATGCCCTGCACGTCGTCGTCGCTGAGGGCGCGCAGCACGGCGGCGGCGATCGTGGATCCCTCGGTCGCGACCCGCTCCGCATGGGCGGGCGTACGCAGCCAGGATCCGAGGCGGGCGGCGATCGAGGTCTCGGAGAGCTTGGTGCGCACGACCTCGGCGGACAGGAAGTTCGTCTCGACGAATTCGCCGAGCGTGCGGCCGATCTCGTCCTTGCGGTTCGGGATGATCGCAGTGTGCGGGATCGGCAGCCCGAGCGGGCGGCGGAACAGCGCCGTCACCGCGAACCAGTCGGCCAGCGCGCCCACCATGCCGCCCTCTGCGGCGGCGCGCACATACTCCAGCCACGGATAGCGGCTCTGCAGCCAGAACGCCGCCACGAAGGCGACGGCCATGACCCCGAGCGCCG
>Ga0308170_10005088_pt1 | contig 10135 bp, 9 predicted proteins | sample PhyBR2_2_FD_202136 | JGI IMG/M metagenome (GOLD analysis project Ga0308170, IMG submission 202136) | Phyllosphere microbial communities from UC Gill Tract Community Farm, Albany, California, United States - DLSLSB.R2 | ecosystem: Host-associated > Plants > Phyllosphere > Unclassified | place... | reverse complement strand
GCGCAGCTGCGCGAGGTACCTCGCCTTCTCGTCGCTGAGGCCCGAATGCTGGCCGATGGCCTGGGCGTAGAACTCGGCGGTCGCGTTGGCGGCCGAGGTGCTGGGCGCGAACGAGGCCACCGAGGGAGCGCGGTGGACGCCGTTGCCGTACGAGGTCGTGCGGCCGTTCGACGGCGGCGACGGGTAGGCCGGGCGGTCGTATGAGTCGGTGCGAGAGTCTGTAAAGGCGAAGAGTCAATTGAAGGCGCAGAGCTGGAAAGTGAGAGAGAGGAAAAAGGACGCACAGGTCGACAAGCCCTCGCTCGACTGCTGCGCCCGCCTCGCCGCCGCGGATGCCGCCGCCGCCGCCGCCTCGGCAGCCCGGTGATGTTCCTCCTCCTCGTACCTGCGCCGCTCCTCCTCCTCGCGCTCGTACCGCTCCTCCTCCTCGGCCCGCCGCCGCGCGTCCTCCTCCTCGGCCGCCCTCGCCCTCGCGCGCTGCTCCTCGTCGAACCGCCGCTGCGCCTCGGCCGCCTCGGCCTCGCGCCGTGCGATGTCGGCGAGGCGCGCGCGCTCGCCCTCGAGCCGGCGCCGCTCGGCGTCGGCGCGGTTCCGCTCCATCTCGGCCTTGCGCGCCGCGGCCGACCTGCGCTCGAGCTCTGCGCGCTCGCGCTCCTCGTCGAGGCGGCGCATCTCGTCGGCCATGGCGCGCTTGGCGTCGTCCTCGCGCTTGCGCTCGTCGGCTTGGCGCTCGATCTCGAGCGCACGGACCCGCTCGGCCTCGAGGTGGTGCGCCTCGAACCGGCGTAGCTCGTCCTGCATCGCCTGCTCGGCCCGCCGCCGCTTCTCGTCGATCTCGGCGCGCGCCTGCGCCTGCCGAGCCTCCTCCTCGCGCTGCCACCGCTCCTCGTCGGCGGCGATGCGGGCGAGCCGGTCGGCCTCGAACGCCTCGCGCGCGAGGCGCTCGACCTCGCGCCGCTCGTCCTCGGCCTCGGCGATCAGGCGCTGCTCGTACGCGAGCTGGGCCTCCTCAAAGTCGAGCTCGGCGAGGGCCTGGTTCTGGCGCTCGAGCTCGAGGCGCGCTTCTTCTTGACGCTTGCGCGCCATCTCCTTGGCGTCGAGGAATAGCCGGCGCTTCTCGGCTTCGGCCGTCGTGAGGCTGCGGCCGAGGAGCGCGGCGGGCGACGTCGGCGGGTCGCGAGGCGGCGCGGGATCGACAGCAGGAGGTGGAGGCGGCGGCGGCGAAGAGATGGACGGCGTCGAGGTCGACACGTCCGAGCCCGACAGGGCCATGATCGTGTTGGATCTCGTCGGCGCGAGGTGCGCCGTCGCGAACGTCGGCCCGCCCTCGACGTACTGCGACGCGCGTAGGCCCGAGCGGTCGCTCTCGGTGCGCGCGCCGGCTGCGGGGCGGCTCAGCTCGTCGCGCGAGTCGCGGTGGACGATCGCCGCGCGGTGGAGCGACGCCGGGTCGTCCTCGACGCTCGGCGAGTGCTGCGACTCGCTGTAGCGGTGGTGGTGGTGGTTGAGGATGCTCGTCGGCGACGGCGCCGAAAGGCTATCGGTGCCGTGCACCGACAGCTGGAGCGCGTCGCGCTGCCGCGTCGCCTGCTCGTAGTAGCTGTGCTTCTCGTCCTCGGCCGTCGTGGGGAGCGCGCCGAACGACGTGCGCATGGGCGCCGGTGCCTCGAGGCGGCGCGGCGGCGACGACAACGACGAGGGGCCGAAGCGCTCGTCGGCGTCGAGCTCGCGGTCGCGCTCGCGGTCGTGCGCCGACGTCGGGTTGGCAACGTGGAACCCGGCGCCGCTCGCGCTGCCGTACGTGCGCTGGAGGAGGCGGCTCTTCTCGAGCGCGGCGTCCTGGTAAGAGGCGATGGGCGACGGCGCCGGCGGGAGCTGCTCGCTGTCCTGCCGGGCCGGCGTGCGCTGCAGCGGCGGGGACGTCGAGCGAGCGCTCAGCTGGCGCTGCGCCTCGGGACGAGCCGGCTCGTGCTCGGGCTCGTGCTCGGGCGGCGAGGGGGCCGCCGACGGCGACAGGCCGACGCGGTCGCACAGGCCTTCGACCCAGCCGATGTCGCGCATGATGCCCTTTGCCGTGCGCGAGTCGCAGTCGCCGATGAGGACGGGCCAGTGGTCGACCGAGATCTCGTCGCCGCCCTCGAGCATGGCGCGGATCTTGAGGTGGTACGCGACGTCGACGTGCTGCGTGCGGTGCTCGGGCCCGTCAGCGTCGAGAAGAGCACGGTCAGGAAGGGAGAGCGAGAGAGGGACGCACCTTGGCGGTGCGGACCGTGACGCGCGTGTGGTTGTTCGGGACGACGCCGGTCAAGTCGAACGCGACGGGCTCGTTCTCGTACAGGACGGCGAACGCGCTCGGGTTGTCCGGGTCGGCCGACACGCTCGCGTTGGCCGTGAAGAGCGCCGTCACCTTGGGCGGCGCGCGCACGACGTCTGCGGGCGAGAGCGAGGGGCGTCAGCTCGAGAAGAGGGGTCCGAGCGAGCGAGGGGAAGAAGGGTCGACGTACAGTTCTGGTTGCTCGGCGAGGGGTGGCGGTAGGTCAACGTCTCGCGCAGGACCGTGTCGAGGCGAGTGAGCTGCGAGCGTGAGCGAGAGAGTCAGCTCGAGAGGGAAGAAGAGGACGAAGAGAGGGAGGGAAGGGGACGCACCTTGAGCGGCTTCGACCCTCCCCAGCCGATCTGGACAAACACGCGCACGGCGTCGCCCGGCCCGAACGCGAGCCCCTCGCGCGTCGCCTTGATCCACACCTCGCCCGCCGTGCCGTCCTGCCGGCGGATCGCCAAGCGCGCCTCGCGCGTCTCGCCGAGCGTGAGCTCGCCCGAGCCGGGCGGCGCGGCCCAGGGGAGCTTGGGCGGGAGCGGCGAGGGGAGGACGGGCTGGTAGGCCGGCCAGGTCGGGAGGATGTCGGCCTTGTTGAGGAGGATGGCGGCCGAGGCGATGACGATGGTCGACTTGGGCGCGGTCTTGAGAAGGCCCCTGCGAGCGGTGGTCGAGAGGGGTCAGTGAGGGCTCGACGAGCAGGCACAGAGAGCGGAAAGAGGGACGCACTGCTTGCCCTTGATGCAGAGCGAGGCGACAATCTGGTACGCGACGCCTCGGTACTGCGAGTCGACCTCGACGGTCGGCGGCAGGCCCTCGGGGAGCGGGATCGAGAACGGGTAGTTGCCGTCGGGGATGAAGTCGAACCCGTCGTCGTCGTCGTACTGCTCGTCTTGGCGAGGCGCCTTGTGCGACTTGGACGAGAAGAGGCCCTTGAGGCCCTTCTTGCGCGGGCTGTCGACGACGAGCGGGCGAGGGACGTCGGCGCCCTCGCTGACGCCCGCCTCCCACAGCTTGTTGGGCCCGACGCCGATGAGCTCGACGTAGCGGCCCTCCTTGCGGCTCGGGTCGGTCGACTTGGGCTTGGTCGTCGGGTCGGCTGCGGGCGGGCGAGGGGACCCGGGTCAGCGGCGGCTCTCGCGCTCGCTCAAGGAGAGGGAGCAGGACGCACTGTTGGGCGGTGGCGGGACGGTTTCGATCTTCTCGAGCTCGACGCTGAGCCATCGCGCCAGAGTGTGGCCTTTTGGAGCGGCTCGCACCTCGACCGTGCCGGAGAGGTGAGCCTGAGGGCGCAGGACGTGCGGGAGCGGGAAGAGCGGGTCGGGTGTTGGTGTGGGCTCGGCCGACGGGTCGGACGCGGGGATGCCCGGGTAGCCCTGGAGGAAGTCGCGATGAGGCGGTGGGCGGAGCGTGCTGTGGAGGAAGGGCAGTCAGCGCTGGTGCGGGGCGGGGGGGCGGGACTAGTAGGAGGGGACGCACATGCGCGGTTGCTGGCTCGACATAATGCAGCAGTGGCAGTGCAAGCAGAGTAGCAAGCGAGCAAGAGCGGAAGCAAGAAGCGAGAGGCGCGAGGGGGGCCAGACACCGAGCCGACGAGCCGGAGTGTCCGGTGCGCGGACGCTGCGGCGCGAGCGCGCACGTCGTGGCTACGGCGAGTCGGCGGGCTCGGCTGCGGCTGCGATCGAGGCACACGCGTGCTTGAGCTGTGGGCGAGCGGGAGGACGATTGAAAGCAGGCGGAGCTGATGAAGATGAGGAGGAGGGCAGAGTCAGCTGTCCAGCCGCAGAGGGGGCTCGAAGACAGGGTGCAGAGGACTCACAGGCTGGACGATACGCCGTGCGCTCCTCAGCCAGCCCGCCTGAGCAAGAGGAGGACGGCGGAGCGAGCCGAGGAGCGCGTCGCCGACGCGCCTCTGCTCTCTCGCTCTCGCCCTCACCCGACACGCCGCCCAGCTGCAGCCATGCCCTCGATCAAGCGCGAGCGCAGCATCACCCCGGCAGACAACGCCCCCGCGCCCACCCCGACCGCCTCGAGCGCCATCCACCGCGCCATCGCCCTCGTCTCGTCCACCTCCCCCGCCCGCCGACTCGACCTCGACGTACAGCTCCTCGCCATCCTTAGCGAGGCCGCCGCCCTCTCCACCGCCCAGGAGGACCGCGAGCTCGAACACGACCGCAAGCGCATCAAGCACGAGCGCCCCTCGGTCGAGCCCCAAGCCGCCGACGCCGCCCAGCTCCCGCCCGCCGCCGCTCAGCAGGGCGACAAGGCCCCGATGCCGAGCTTCTGGGGCCTGTCGGCCATCCAGGGCGAGCTGAGTATCCTCGAGGACACCGTCCTGCGCGACATCGAGGCCGGCCTCCCTCTCCTCGACAAGCTCGTGCGTCCTCCTCTCCCTACCTTGCCATGTCTCCTCTCGCCTGCACGCACTAACGCCTCCGCTCTGCAGGGCATCCTCCTGCGCCCGGTCAAGGGCAGCGACGACAAGGTCAACCTCCTCGAGTGGGAGGCCCTCTTCTCGGTCAAGGTCGCCGACTCGAACTGGAGGGGCGCCTTCTTCCGCCCGCGCGTCATCTTCACCAACAGTGCGTCCCCAGCTTTCTCTTCTCTCGCGCGCCTCCCCTGCTCGGTTCGGCCCTGACCCCCGACGCCCGCGCAGCGTACCCCTCGCACCCGCCCAAGGTCAAGCTCTCGTCGGGCTTCTTCCACCCGAACGTCTACCCGTCGGGCACCGTCGCGACCTTCTGGCCCGACGTCCAAGCCGTCGCCGACACGTGGCCTGCCGAGCTCGTCGCCGTCTACGAGGCGCTCGGCCTCGAGGGCCGCGCTCGGGGTCGCAAGGCCCCAAGGGACGACTTTGACAAGGTGCCGTCGCACCTGCGCCTGCCGCTCGTGCGTCCCGCTTTCCCTCCTCCGACGCCTCGACTCGGACGTGCTGACAGAAGTCACGCATCGCAACAGTACCTCGAGGGCTGCCGCTCGCTCCTCACGACCGAGCAGCCCGACGACCCCTCGCAGCTCGAGGCGTACACCATGATCAAGCGCGTCCTCTCTCTCCCTCGTTAAAGCCATCCCTTATTGACACGCTGCCCCTCTCGAGCAGGAACGAACCCGTCAAGTACCGGTCCGTCCCTCCCCGCTGACCCTCCCTCTCGCCCGCTCGCCCGCCCGCAGCCAGATGGTCGCCGTCCTCGCCGACACGCCCAAGCCCACCTCGACCGACCTCGCGCACCTCGCCGAGGCGGCGCAGCGCACGAGGTGGCGCACCGACAACGGGCTCGAGCTGCCGCTCGAGCGGTGACTTCCTCTCCTTCTTCTTCGTCGAGCTTCAGATCTGCAACGCCGTTCGTGCTTCCTCGTCTCTGCAGCGTGCGCTCTCGAGAGAGAGAGGGGGAGAGGATGCCGAATCGTGGCTGTGCAGCGAAAGCGGTCTATCCAGAGCGGTACAAACAAGGGGTCCGTGCGCGGGAATGGTGAAGAGCTATGCACAGGTTGCGAGAACGACGATGAGACCCCTCCCTCCCTCCTTCCTTCCCTCCCTCATTCAGCAGCGACCCCGCCGCTAAGCCGCCGCGCGCTCGACCTCGACAAAGTCCTCGTCGCCGCCGCCGCCGAGCACGGGCGACTCTGGCGCCGGGCGCTCGAGGAGGACGGGCTCGGCATCGTCGAGCTCGGCCATGTCGACGTCAAAGTCGTCCTGGTCCTCGGGCTCGGGCGGGTCGGACGAGGGCGGCGGAGGAGGAGGAGGAGGAGGAAGGGCGGCGGCGGCGGAGCGCGTCGGCGAGAACGGGTTGCGCCCGTCCTGCTCGTCGTCGTCGGCGTCGCCGGCGTCCGACATGAGCGAGTCCTCGCCCGCCGACGAGCTCACGGCGCGCTCAAAGCCCGGGCGCGGCGCGTGCTGGTGCTGCGCCGCCGAGGCCGACTCGCGCTCGTCGTCGTCCCACCCGCGCGGGACGGGCGCGTAAAAGTCGGCGACCGGGTACCGCACGTCGCGGTCGGGCGACTCGCCGAGGACCGAGATGATGTCGCGCACCGGGTGGCGCGACGAGAGGTCGGCGTACAGGGTCGCTGCGGGCGGGCGAGCGGCGGCGGGGTCAATGCACGGTCCGCTTCGGCTCGTCGACGAGGACGACGGCGACGAGAGAGAGAGGGAGAGAGAGAAAAGCGAGACGCACAGACACGGCACGCCTCGCCGATGACGCGCGCGACGGCGATGCGCACGCTGACGACCTTATCGCGCGCGAGCTCGCCGAGCGTCGGCAGGAGGTGCTCCTCGAACAGGTCGGCGCCGATCTCTGCGCGCACGCACGCGAGCGCGGCGGCGACGTAGGTGCTGCGGTTGCGGTAGCTCGAGTCCGAGCTGAAGACAAACAGGAAGGCGAGGAGCTTGGTGCGCGCGGCCGAGGTGGCGAGGCTCGCTTCGAGGATGGGCGGGATCTGCAACGGCGAGGTCGAAGGCAAGGTCAGCAATTGAACTCGTGCAAGCACGAAAGAGAAAGAGAAAGAGGAAACGCACGACGAGGACGGCCTGCTCGCGCACGGCCGCGACCGAGTCCTTGAACGCCTTGACGAGGACGCCGAGGACGGCGTCGGCGCCGTCGCCCTGCATGAGGCCCGGCCCGACATCGGCGACTTGCTCGGCGATGTGCTCGCGCTGGCGCCACAGGCGGATCTCGCCCCACGCGTCGGCGAGGACGGCGAGCGCCCGGCCGGCGCCGCTCGGCGTGAACGACGCGAGGAGCGACGGCCAGTGCTCGAGGATCGCCGCCTGGATGTTGTCGCCGTCGTGGAGGAACCATGACAGGGGCTCGAGGAGGGCCTCGTCGCTCTGCTCGGGCCCGATGATCTTGGCGACCTCGTGGAGCGACGAGGCGAGGCTCTGGCGCACCTTGTCGGTGCGGTCCTGGCACAGCGAGCGGTGCGCGTCGCGCAAGAGGTGCCAGCTCGACCTGCCGAGCGTGAGGACGACGGCCGGGAAGTTGAACGCCGTGAGGATCTCGCGGTCCGGGTCGCGCGAGGCGGGCCAGGGCCGGACGGGCGACCAGCTCTGCGATGCCTCGAGGAGCGCGGTCGGCGGCGAGTCAAGCGAGCCGTCGAGGGGCGAGAACTGGATCGGCGGCGACATGGGCTGGCGGGTCGGGTCGGCCGGCGCGGCGGGCGAGGTCGTCGGCGCCGTCTTGCCGAGGAAGAAGTCGAGGAGCTCGTCCGGCACGCCCGCCGGGTCCTCGTGGAACAGGTACACGAGCTCGCCGCACACCTCGAGCGCGCCGCTGCGCACGTTGCGGTTCTCGTCGACGCCGAAGAGCGCGATGGCCTTGACCGTCTGAACGCGCAGGGCCGGGCGCGACAGGCTCTTGCAGAGCGACGGGAGGGCGAGGACGGCGGCGCGGCGGACGTGCCACATCTCGTCGCGGCAGTAGGCGTCGTAGAGCGGCAGCTGCGCACGAGAGGGAGGAAAGAGTCAGCGCGGCGATCGACGACGAGAAGGAGAGGAGAAAGTCGGACGCACCGCCGTTTCCTCGACCGCCTCGCTCGAGAGGCACTTGGCGAGGGCGCCGAGCGCCTGGACCGCCTCCTTGCGGACGTAGAACATGCCGTCGTCCTTCATGCGGGCGACCTCGGGCAGGAACTGGTCGACAAAGACGTCGGCGTCGAGGCACTCGGCCGTCGCGATGGCGCCGACGAGGCTCATGGCCACCATCTTGCCGATCGACGCCTCCTCGTCGGCGCCGCCGCCGAGGTCGGGCGAGAAGGACGAGTAACCCATCGGGTCCATCGGCGGCGACGGCGGGTGGAACGACAGGTCGCCCGGCTCCGGGTCCTTGTCGGCGGGGACGATCCCCTCGGTCCCGCTCGCGCCGCCCTGCGCGCCCGCTTGAGGCAGCGGCGCGCCCCAGCCGGCGTAGTCGAGCGTGCGCACGCCTGCGTCGCCGGCGTCGTCGCACGAGGATGAGGCGGCCTCGGCGCTGGAGCCGAACGAGCCGAGCCCGGCGAGCCACTCCTCGTCGAGCGGCTCCTCCTCCGGGCTCAGGAACAGCGTCGGATTGACGGCCTCGTCCTCCTTGTCGGCGCTGCCCTCGCGAGCCGACGCTGCAGTGGGCTTGGCGGGCGTCGAGGTCGTCGCGCCCGAGTCGGCGTCGGCGCCGAGGTCGTCCTGCGCCGCAGCCGAGGCATCGCTGTCCTCCTGGTCGAGGCGTGCGAGGCCGAGGACGATGCCGCACACGATCTCGTCCTCGAGGATCTGGCGCGCCTCGGCGCCGAGCTCGTACCGCGCGTGGTGGTGCGCCTCGGCGCCGTCGGCGTCGTCGCCCAGCGGCTGGGGCGGCGGCGCGAGCGGCTCGGTCGTGCCGAACGTGAACTCGGCGACCGACGGCTCGTTGTCGGGCGGAGGAGGCGGCAGAGGTCGGTCCTTGAGGCGGCACAGGAAGCGCACGAGGGCGGCCTCGGCGGCTTTGGCGACAAAGGCCGAATGGTCGGTGAGGAGGGCGCCGAGGAGGGACGTGAAGGCGGTAGCCGAGATGGAGGGGGCCGAAGGAAGGCCGCCGACGGTCTGGAGGCTGGCGCACGAGGGGAGCGGCGTGTCGGAGCCGGAGGGGGAGGGCTTCGAGGTCGTCGGCGGGGTGGACGCCTCGGAGAGCTGGCGGTGCGACGAGGTCGGCGACGTCTCGACCGACGAGAGGGCGGTGTCGTGCGTCGGCGGCGGCTGCTGCTGCTCGGCCGGGTCCTGCGGCGAGATGGCGACAGCGGATGCGGCGTCACCGTCGCTCGACGACGCGTCGAGCTCGGCGAGCGGGCAGTTCTGCGGACGGCCAGAACCAGATCGAATCAGCTCCCGCACGCACCTTTGACGCTAAAGGAGACCGAGCGAGTGAACGGTCGACGCACGGCGAAGAAGTGCCACATGACGTGGTCGAGTTTGGGCGCGAACACCTCCTTGACGGGCTCCTCGTCGATGAGGCCGGCGAGGAGCGGCAGGACGTACTCGACGGCCTCGCATACGTCGACGCCGGGGAGCCACTCGGGGAGGAAGTGCGCGACGCGCGCGCTGCGGGCGAAAGGGGAGGCAGGGGAGAGGGTCAGTGCGCTGCTCACGCTGACGAGAAGGGCGTCGGCGAGGGGGAGGAGAGACGACGCACCGGTCCTCGAGAGCGTCGCTCTTGGCACAGACAAAGATGCGCTCGAGCGCCGAGAGCTTGTCCTCGTCGATGACGGCGAGCGCGTCGGCGTCGGCGTCGCTGCTGCTGTCGCCCTCGTCGGCCTCGCCGTCGAGCATGCCCTCGTCCTCGTCCGCTTCGTGCGCCGACGCCGAGGCAGGCGCATCGTCGCCAACCTCGCCCTCGCCTGCGTCGACCTCCATCGCGCGCCCCTCTCCCTCGTCCGCCGCGCTGGCGCGCTCCTCGCTCGCGCTCGGCCCGCCCGTGATCCCGAGCTGCTCGAGCAAGCTGAGGCGCTCGCGCTCCCTCCTCGCGCCGCTCGACCGCCGCCTCGGCTTGGCGCTCGGCCCGCCCACCTCGCCCGAGCCGTCCCAGTCGTCGTACCCAGCCCACGGGTCGTCCTCCTCGTCGCTGCTCTCGCTCCCGCTCCCGCCGTCCTGCTCCTGCTCGTGCTCCCGCGCGTCGACGCGCTCAGCGCTCGAGGAGGCGGAGGAGGAGGACAAGGCGGGCGAGCCCTCCCAGCTCGGCGCGCGCTCGAGGACGGGCACTGAGCGGCGGTCGCTCAGCGCGCGCGGGAGCGGCAGCGGCGGAGCGCCGTGCTCTGCTGTGCTCGCAGCGGCTGCGGCTTCGGTCGACGAGGTTGGGGTCGAGGGCGCAGGGAGGGTGG
>Ga0308170_10005086_pt1 | contig 10138 bp, 10 predicted proteins | sample PhyBR2_2_FD_202136 | JGI IMG/M metagenome (GOLD analysis project Ga0308170, IMG submission 202136) | Phyllosphere microbial communities from UC Gill Tract Community Farm, Albany, California, United States - DLSLSB.R2 | ecosystem: Host-associated > Plants > Phyllosphere > Unclassified | place... | reverse complement strand
GTCCATGACGAGGACATTCTCGCGCACCTCGATCGCCTCGGGGACCCTCAAGCCCGCCGAGCGCATGCGGCGCAGGTTGCGCAGCTCCTTCTCGGCCCAGAGGCGCACCATCTTGCGCGGGTTCGAGCGCGCGTAGCCGCCCTTGAACCGGAACTCGCCCGTCACGTAGCGGTCGCGGTCCTTGAAGACGAGGATCGACGTCTTGAAGATCTTGAGCGCGATGTGCTTGACCTGGGACGGGTCGGCGAGCGGCGCCGTCGTCGAGTCGTCGGCGTTGGTGTCGGTTGCGAAGCGAACGGCGGGGGAGCGGGCGGGTGCGGCGTCGGCGTCGGCGGGAGGCGCCGCCGCCGACTCGTCGACGAGTTGAGGCGCCTCGACGCCCTCGGGCGGCGGGCCGACGGCGTGGTACACGTTGGCCTCCTTGCCCGTCGACACGCACCCGTCGATGCGGTCGATCAAGCCGCGGCCGAGCATCTTGAACAGGATGAGGCGCGTGCGCGGGTCGAGCACCTGCTCGTTGGTCGCGCGGTCGCTCTTGTCCTTGACCAGGACCTTCTCGGACCCGCCCTTGCGCGTCGCCGTGCCGCTCGTCGGCGCCTGCCACAGCGGGTCGAGGTCGATGCGCGACGCGAACCGCGAGTAGTGCGCGAGCTGGTCCGTCACCTTGTCGAGGTGGACGCCGGCCTCCTTGTCGGCCTTGGACGTGCTCGCGCGCGACGACGACGAGGCGGCCGGTGCGCGCCGCGCGCGGTTGGTCGCGGGGAGGACCGAGCCCGAGGGGCGGGAGGAGGAGGCGCCGCCGGTCGAGGTCGAGGCGCCGCCCGAGCTGCCCTGGCCGTGCGAGACGAGGACCTGCTGCTTCATGCGGTTGTAGCGCTTGGTGAAGTCTGCGTGCGAGGTCGCATCGTCAGCTCACGTCTGCAGGGCGGGAGGGAGAGGAGAGAGCGAGAGAAGGGAGCGCACCTCCAGCTGCGTCGGCCCAGTCCTGGTCCATGACGGCGAGCAAGCCCTCGTCGAGTCCTGCGTCTGCGTCCCACTCGTCGTCCTCGCCGTACTCGTCGTACTCGTCCTCGTCGCCCTCGTCCTCGTCGGGCATGGCCTCGTCGTCGACGAAGGTGGCGCCGGCTCGCGGGGTGCGCGGGTCGGCGATGGCGGGCGCGGCGGGCGCGGCTGGAGGGCGCTGGCCTGCGGCGAGGGCGGGCTGGAGAGCGTCCTCGTCTGCGTCTTCGAACTGCATGGTCGGGCGGTGCAGCGAGCGCGAGGTGGTCGAGCGGGAGATGAAGCCGCTGAGCTCGAAGCCTGGTGGTCCACGGTCACGTGACCTTGACTTCCGAGTGCGACGAGCAACCGGCAGTGCAGCTCTCGCTTACTCGGGGAAGCCACCTCGTAGCTCGAAGCTTGTCGAACGAGGCGCGCTAAAGTTGCTCTCACACCGCCGCCTCGCTCTCGCACGGACGCCTCGCTCGGAACCGCACGAACAGCGCTGCACCCTCCCGCCGCTACGCCTCTGGCGCATCGTACATCAACCCTCTGAGCCCCTGCGCCTCGTCGACGGCCCTCGCGCCCTCCCAGTTCAAGACGGCGGCGACGAGCTGCGCGCCGAGCGGGGCGACGGCCCACAAGAGGCGGACCTGGGGAGTCCCGGCGGTGCTGCGCCAGACGAGGAGGGCGAGGAGCGCGGCGGGGAGCGCTTGGAGGGCGTCGAATGGGTGCACGGGCGGGTGAGAGCGAGAGGCTGAAGGGGCGAGCAGAGGGAACAGGCGGCGGACGAGCGAACCGGCGAGCGAAAGGGCGACGAGGCGGGCGAGGAAGGGCGGCGCGACGGTGCGCGGTAGAGGGAGTACGGCGAGGAAGCTGCGGGACGACAGGTAAGGTCCGCAAGGCCGAGAGCGAGCGAAAGCCGAAGGAGGGAGCGCACAGGAGGACGAGGGCCGAGAGGGCGGCGGCTGCGATGGCGTACTCGCGCTGTGCCTTGAGTGCGAGTTGTTCGAGGTTGTCGACGACGTGGGACTGCTCTGCGTGGCGTGCAAGGGTGAGTCGGAGGGTGCGACGAGGTGGGGAGGACGACGAGGAGGAGGGGACGGACCCGAGTGGTCGAGGACAGCCGGGCCCGAGTCGTCGAGGAGCGGGTCTTCTGGTGGAGCGTGGAACGGTCTGCGGGTGCGCAAGCTAGCCATGAGAGCACGAGGTGGCGAGAGCAAGAGACCGAGTTGAGCGACGCGCTCCTCCTCCTCGTCCTCCTCCCCACCACTCGCTCCAGGGCAGCAGCCACGCACACACACCAGCCATGAGCTTCTTCGGCACCGTCGGAGGCCTGTAAGTCCCCCTCCCTCTCCCCCTCGCTCCCCTTCTCCTCCTCGTCGTCGTCGTCGCCCCCCCGCTCACGCCCGCTGACGCACACCCCCTCACGCGCCCGCAGCGGCAAGAACCGCACCTTCAAGCCTCGCAGGGCCAACGGCGACAACAGCACCCGCGCCTATCAGCTCAAGAAGTGCGCTCTACCCTCCTCTCCTCCTCGTCCCTCTCGCTCTTCCCCACTCAGCGCACCAGCTGACCCTCGTCTTTTCTCCTCCAGGTATGCAGAGGCAACGTGCGTCCCTCCCGAGCGTCTGTAAGCGTCGAGGCATACGCACTGACTTTGATACACGCAGCCTCGGCTCTGGAAACCTCCGCATGGCCGTCGTCCTCCCCGAGGGCGAGGACACCAACGAGTGGCTCGCCGTCAACAGTGCGTCCCTCTCTTTCGCTCGGGCACGTTTAGGAGCTCACGCTGATGCCCTGCACGCTCGCAGCCGTCGACTTCTTCAACCAGATCAACATGCTCGTGCGTCCCTCCTCCCTCTCTCACTCCCTCCTCGAGGCTCTCCTCCTGACGCTCCCTCTCTCTCTCGCCCTCCCTCTTGCCCTCCCCTCGACGTCACAGTACGGCTGCGTCACCGAGTTCTGCACCCCGCAAGAGTGCCCCGTCATGTGCGCCGGCCCGCGCTTCGAGTACCACTGGCAGGACGGCGTCCACTTCAAGAAGCCGACAAAGATGTCGGCGCCAGGTGCGCACAGCTTCCTTGACATTGGCCGCATCATCATCTCTCTCGGGTGCTGACGTGGCTGTCTTGATGCGACGGGCCGCGCGCAGAGTACGTCGACCACCTGATGAACTGGACGCAGGGCATGCTCGACGACGAGGCCATCTTCCCGAGCAAGATCGGTGCGTCGCTCTCTCCTCGTCACAGCGCGATGAGTTGTCGCTCCTGCGCATACCGCTGACGCCCGTCCTCTCCAACTCGCTCGCACCCACCTCCTCATCGACCGCTTCCCCACCTCCCTCCCGCTCTCTCTCTCGCAGGCGTGCCCTTCCCCAAGACGTTCCAGGCGACCGTCAAGTCGATCGTCAGGCGCCTGTTCCGCGTCTACGCGCACCTGTACAACCACCACTTTGCCCAGCTGTGCGCCCTCAGCATCGAGGGTCCGTCCGCCTCTCTCTCTCTCGCTCGCTCTCGCCCTCGGTGCGCCGCCGACGCAGGACTGACGCCGCTCTCGCGCACGCAGCTCACCTCAACACGTCGTTCGCGCACTTCCTCCTCTTCGTCGACGAGGTGCGTCGGCCGCTCGCCCCTGCCTCTTCTTCGCTGGGTCTCGCTCACGCCCCTCTCGCCCGCCCGCAGTTCAAGCTCATCGAGAAGAAGGAGCTCGCACCGCTCGCCGAGCTCAACGCGAGCATCCTCAGCCGCTGAGCCCCCGCCCGCCCCACTACCTCGCCTCGCCTCGCCTCGCCTCGCCTCGATACCCTCCTCGCCCGTTCGCCTTTCCCTTCCTCGCTCGCTCTCCCAGTTGTCGTATTCCAGCCTCGTTCGTCGAGCCCTTTGCATTGCCATCTCATGCTCTCTCGCCTCGCTGCGGATCGGGGCCACATGGAGAGCGGCGCTTTGTGATCGAGGAGAGCTGCGCGAGGTTGAGTGAGGAGGAGGCGAGGCGAGGAGAGAGGTGACGAGCTGTGGGGGCTGCTGTGCTGGGTCTCTGCAGAGCTACGAGAGCCTCCTGCTGTCCTCCTCAGTCGCCCTTTGCGGCAGCGAGGCGGTGAACTCCCTCGTCGCCGACGTCGTCCTCCCCCTTCCTCCTCCACCACCTCGCCCTCGCCGCACCTCGCTCGAGAGACAGCAGGACTCCAGCCAGTCTACACCGGTGAGCCCTCTCTCCACCCTCCGCCAGGCTGCGCTGGGCTCAGGGCCGCTCGTCGGCCTCGCCGTCCGTCATCTCGCCCCCTCATCATCGCTCGACCTCGAGGGTGGTGCAGCGCACGAGAGCATGCAGCAGCTGCCTTACTGTGCTCCAGAAGCTGACACAGCACCCTGCTCGCAGCCTCGCCCTCCCACAACCCGATCCTCCGACCCTTCGCCCGCACCCACCTCCTCTCGCCCTCTCCCGCCCCGCTCCTCGCCCCACACCCCTCCAGCCCGCCCGCCATGCCCCCTCGCAGCAGGTCCAGCACCTCCAAGGCCGCCTCGGCCCCCAAGCCCAAGGCCTCGTTTGGCGCGCCGACCAAGAAGGCCCTCGCCGCCTCGGGCCCCGCCGGCAAGGCGCAGAAGGGCGCCAGCGCCGCCATCGTGCGCCAGAACAGCGGGACGCCGCCCGTTGCCGCCGAGGTCAAGAAGGAGCTCGGCCCGTCGAGCATCAGCGGGTGCTACCCGGGCCTGTACAAGAAGGCCAAGCGCCTCATGGGCAAGCCGAGTGCGTCCCTCTTCTCGCCCTCTCGCCGGCTTTGCTCTCGTGCCGTGAGCCTCGATTGACCCAGATGGGAGCACGCCCGCAGTCCACGCCGACGAGATGGACGACATCGAGATCATTCTGCGCGTGTTCGACGCCGAGGAGGAGTACGGGCCGTGCAGCCGCATCAGGTGCGCCGTCTCGCTCTCCCTCGCTCTCCCTCGCTCTTGCGCGCCGTCGCAACAGCTGTTGATAGAGCTAACGCAAGCTCGCAAATGCGCGCAGCCGCCTCGAGCGCTTCGAGCGCGCGCAGAAGCTCGGCCTCAACCCGGACCCCGAGGTGCGTCTCGCTCTCCCGTTTTCCCTCTCACCGCGCTCGGGCTCGCCGACTGACGCTCTCTACCACACCGTCCTGCAGATCGGCGAGATCCTGCGCTCCGAGGATGCCAAGCAGCGCCCGTCGTACAGCGAGAGCACGTTCCAGAGTGCGTCGGCTTCCTCTGGCTCCCCGCCTCGCCTCGTAGAGTCGTCGAGCTGACGCTTGCGGCTTCCTGACGCACAGTCTGAGCGGCTCGAGCTCCGCTGCCTATACCCTCCACGCTCCTCGTTCCCTACGACCTCGTCCTCGCGACTTCGACCCGACCCTTCTTGTTGTCCCTCCTCGTTCCCCGCTTGCTCTCCCTCTCCTCGTCGTACATACCTCGCCTCGTCTCGCAATGCAGCAGTGCCCTTTCCTTCTCCTCTCTCTCTCTGTCCCTCTGTGCGAGACGAGCATCGTCGAGAGCTTGTACAATCCGAGAGCTCGAAGATTGCGCCCGTTCCCCTCCCTCCTCCAGTCTATAGCCCTCCGCCCTCTCTCGAACAGTCCACCGCAACCACTCAGACGCGGCAGTTTTGCAGCCCGATGACGAGGATGTCGCTTGCGCCGATCTCCTGCGGGCGGGCGAGAGAGGGAGAGACGGCCGTGCGCAGGGGACGAGTCAGCTCGCACGAGGGGACGAACGTCGAAAGGAGAGGGACAGCAAGAGAGAGGGAGAGCGAGATGCACCTGGAGACGGTCCATGACGTCTGCGACCTGCGCCTTGAGCACCATCGAGCTGACGGCGACCCACTCGGGGTCGTCGAGCGGGCTCACCGTCGGCGCCCGCCGTCCGGGCGTCACCTTGGTCGCCTCGGGGACCATGTCGCGGCGGATGTTGTAGTTGCACAGGACAAACTTGCCCGCGGCGACGACGCCGGCGATGCGCTGCGAGATGCGGTCGATCAGGGCAGAGTGGGACGCGTCGGCCGACGGCTTGGGCTTGTTGGACCGGATCAGGACGGCTTGCGAGGTGAGGATCGTCTCGATCGGGTGCAGGCCCGCCGCGCGCATCGTCTCGCCGGACTCTGCGGGCGAGGGAGACGCATCAGGAGGCGGAACGAGAGGAAGGAAGGGGAGGGAGGTCCGAGAGACGCACCGACAAGGTCGACTGCGGGCGAGCGAGAGGGACGAGTCAGCTACAGCACGAAAGCACGCACGCATAGAAGAGAGAGGAGAGCGCACCGATGCCGTCTGCGAGCCCGAGAGCACAAGCCGCCTCGACGCTGCCGCCGACGTACTCGATCTTGGTCTGGACGCCCTTGCCGCTCTTGCGGTCGAGCTCACCAAAGTACTGGCCGGCGAGCACCTCGAAGCTGGTGACGACCTTGCGGCCGACGAGGTCGTCGACCGTCTTGATGTCGCCCGCGAGCGGCACCTGGACCTGGAGCTTGCACTTGCCGAACTCGAGCGCGAGGACCTCGGACACGAGGCCGTTGACGTCGGCCTCGGCGACCATGTCCTGCCCCGTGATGCCAAAGTCGACGTTGCCCTCGCCGACAAAGCGCGGGATGTCGGCCGCCGGGAGGAACACACTGCGCGGGCGCGAGCAAGAGGGAGGGAGGGGCGGGCGAGGGGAGCGGGTCAGCCGTCGCTCTCGCAGGGGGGAGCGAGATGAAGAGGGCGAGGGGACGCACAGAGCCATGTTGTGGTTGCGGACGAGGCACACATCGAGGCGGTTCGAGCGGGTGAACTGGACGTCGGCACCTGCACGTTCGACGAGGACGAGGGTCAGCTTGACTCGTCTGAGCGTGCGCGGAGAGATTGGGACGCACCGGCGAGGAGCTGGAGGCACTTCTCGTACAACCGGCCTGGAGGAACGGGTACAGAGTCAGCTGGGCGTCGTCGAGAAGGGCGAGAGGAAGGCGAGCGGACCCTTCTTGGGGATGGCGAAGAGGACGCGGCCGGCCAGGCTCTCGGTGAGGAAGGCGCTCATGGTGGGCTGACTTGGGGGTTGTGGAGGTCTGTCTGGGCGGGCAGGAGGTCAGCGCGAGGCCCTGTACGCTCACGAGTCGAGCGAACAGATGAGATCGGGCGACGAGCTCCTCCTCGACGACGCCGCGACGGGTCGGGATGGGGCGACCTTGTGAGCGTACCTGAGGACTAGGGGAGACTTTGTGGAGGTGCTCAGTCGAGCCAGGAGCAAGCGGTCGCCGGTGTCGGGGATGAAGTCCGAGTTCCCGCCTCCCCGGCGCTCTCGCTCTCGTCCAACCTCGCCCAGCTCTCCCTTGCACCAGGGCTGCTGTGCAGAGCTGCACTACACGCCCATGCCCAGGCTGCGCCGCTCACTGCGCATTGCCGCGTCCAGGAGCCTCGTCCTCCTCGTCCTCGCCGCCGTCCTGCTCGTCGCGACAAAGGACCGCTTCGCACCGCGCCTCGTCCCACCAGACCTCGCAACAGCACGCTCTGTCCTCTGGGTCACCGCTCACCGTGCGCCCAAGCTTCCCTCAGCTCGTCCCGCCCAGAGGACCGACCCGGCTCACCCTCCGCTCCGTTGCTCCCCCTCTCGCCCGCTCCTCTCGAACAGCCGACGACGAGTCCTTTTTCTTCGCGCCGGCCATCCTCAACCTCCTCGACCCGCCGCACAACGCCCAGGGAGCCCTCCTCTGCCTGTCCATCGGTGCGTTCGCCTCCTCGAGCCGTCCTCCTGCCTCGAGCGCACTCTCGCTGACGCTCCTCCCGCGACAGGCAACCACGACGGCCTCGGCGACACTCGGCGACAAGAGCTCGGCGCGTCGTGCGCTGCGCTCGGGATTGCGAGGGACCGCTGCACGGCGCTGGACCTGCCGTGCGTCCGACCTTTCTCACGCTCGACTCGGCTCCTCGAGGCTCTCACTCACGCTATCTTCCCGCCCGCAGAGCACTTCCCGACAACCCGAAGGTGTGGTGGGAGACGCAGGCGGTGGACGAGGTCGTGCGGCGCTACGTCAAGGCGTGGAATGTCGATGCGGTGCGTCCCTCTCTCCTCCCTCAGCACGACCTCGAGAGCGCTCACTAACGCAGCGCACCTCACCAGATCATCTCGTTCGACGACTACGGCGTCTCGGGTCATGCCAACCACCGCGCGCTGTCCTCGGCACTCGGGTGCGTTCGAGCCGCTCGCCCGTCTCGACCTCTCTCTCCTCTCGAGCTGACAGACTCTGCCGCGCCCGCAGCTCCATCGCTCTCGCCGACCCGACCTTCCCTCCCCTCTACGCCGTCGAGTCGACCTCGCTTCTCGCCAAGTACACCTCGCTGCTCCTCCTCCCCCTCACCCTCCTGGGGCGCCTCCTCCCCTCCTCTTCGTCCTCCTCGCCGCCCGCCCTCTTCATCAACTCGCTCGCGCAGTACCGCGCGACCCGACGCTCGTTCGCCGCGCACGAGAGCCAGGCCGTGTGGTTCAGGACGCTGTTCGTCAGCTGCAGCAGGTACTTGTGGTGGGTCGAGCTGAGGAGGGTCCGGGCGTAGAAGCGCTCGCAGTGCAACTCTCTCAAGGACAGAAGAGCTCGAGCTCGTCAGAGAGAGAAAAGAGTGCACGTTGCGGCTCGCTCGCACTACCACTGGGCCTCCCTCCTCTCGCGCGCCTCCCGCTCGCGCTGTTGCTTGAGCCGCTTGCGCTCCGCTCGGCTCCTCCTCGGCGGTCCCGGCTTCTTGACGACCTGCTTGACGACCTCCTGCACCTGCATGTCGTAAGCGCATCAGCTGCGCCCCCTCGGCCGACCTCGAGCGCGAGAGAGAGAGCGAGAGAGAGAGACGCACCTTGTCCTTCCTCCTCACCTCGAGCTTGCCCGCCGCCCGCTCGACGCTCCTCCGCTTCTTGGCGACGAGCTCGCGCTGCACCTCGATGGCCTGCTCGAGCGCGGCGAGGACGGCCGTCGCGCTGGCGAGCGAGGGGCTGCGGCGCGCGAGGAGGGCGGAGGGGGTGCGCGAGGGAGGGGGAGGGAGAGGGGCGGCAGGCGCGGGTGCGGCGGGCACAGGTGCGGGTGCGGGTGACGGCGACGGCGACTGGGTCGAAGCGGCGCGTGCGGGTGCGGGCGAGGGCGAGCGCGAGGAGGTCGGCGCTGGAGGGGTCCGTGCGGGCGCAGGCGGCTTGGGCTTCTTGCCGTCGCGCGCGGCGAGAGGCGGCGGGGAGGGGCAGGGCGAGCGGTAGGCGAGGGAGGGCGAGGCTGTGTGCGGGCGAGGCGTCAGCGCTAGGTGAGGTCGAGGGGGAAAGGAGAGCTGGGACGGACAGTGCTTGCGCTCGCCCGCACCGGGAACGGGCCGATGTGCTCGCAGGCTTGCGACGTATCCTGTAGAGCGAGAAGGAGGCGTCAGCGAATGTCGGGTGAGAAAGGGCTGGCGCACGCACAGCTCGACTTTTGTGCGCGTAGCGCTTCATGGGCTTGCCGACGTAGCCGTCTTGCAGAACGATCGAAGGCTGCGCGTTCACCTCGTCAGCACCTCGTTCACGAGGCTCGAAAGAGGGAGAAAGAGAGAGAAGGCGAACGCACGAAGAACTTGAGCCGGCGCTTGAGTCGCTTCGACGGCGGCGCGGCGTCCGAGAGGCAGGAATGCGAGCTGCGGATCTCGACGCACAGCCACCTCGGCTCGTCGTCGGGCGAGTCGGCGAGCCGCTTCAAGCGGACGAGGAAAGGGCACACGCTGCCGCGCAGGACGCAGTTGAACGCCATGTCGGGCTCGTCGGCGCTCGCGCTCGGACCTGCGAGAGTCCTCTGCGCGGCGACGGCGCCGAACGTGACGAAGCGCCCGGCGCGGCGGGCGTCCGCCCGGATCGACCCCTCGAGCGTGTGGACAGCGCGGAACCCGACGACGATGTCGCCAGCTTTGAGCGGGTCGGCGGCGAGAGGTTTCTTCTGCGTGCGAGGCGACGATGTCAGCGGTGTCCTGGAAGAGAGGGGAGAAGGAGAGGACGCACCTTGAGCGGCGACGATAATCCAGCCCGGCCGGTGTGCTCGGGATGGCGGGCGGCGTCTTGGTCGAGCGAGGCGGCCCTGGAGACCTCCCAAGCGCCGGCCGGTCGGGCGGCGTCCACCGCAGTCGCGACAAGGAGCGACTTCCTGCACTGGGGCGCAGTCGGGTTGTTCGGCCGGACGGAGCACG
>Ga0308170_10005085_pt1 | contig 10139 bp, 10 predicted proteins | sample PhyBR2_2_FD_202136 | JGI IMG/M metagenome (GOLD analysis project Ga0308170, IMG submission 202136) | Phyllosphere microbial communities from UC Gill Tract Community Farm, Albany, California, United States - DLSLSB.R2 | ecosystem: Host-associated > Plants > Phyllosphere > Unclassified | place... | reverse complement strand
ATATCCTCTTCTCTTCCGCTTTCAAAGTGAAGCATTAGCTGACGAAAGAGAGAGAGTAGGCATTGATTCATGGATTGAATCGACATTACTATTCGATTGCGATTGCGTACCGAAAGACTGATTTGGAACAATCCATGCTTTTGAACCTACACAAGAAGAATTGGACAGAAGGCTTGAGATTGAATGATTGGGAATTAATGAAGACTTCAAACGAGGACTCGATCAAGGTAAGTTCTCTTGCCTCTTTTCTATCTACCCTTCCCTCGGTTTCTCTCGCTGACGATCTCGGGGTGATGTTTTTAGAAAATGCTTTCGTTGGCGCAAACTTACACTGAATCAGTCAAGGAGGAGAGTACGTTGACGAAACAAGAGTTGAAGACTCGACATGTCGGTAAACAAGATCCGAAGAGACATTTGGAGGAACAAGTCGAGAAAGCGATGGGGGATAGTATTCTACAGAGTTTGGGTGCCATGTTGAGTTTGGGTGCTCTGTAAGTGTTAAAGGAAAGGAAAGGGTAGATAGACGGGGGAGGGAAAGGGGGCGAAACGACAGAAATGAAAAAACTATGTTTCGATTTTTCTTTCAAAAGTCGTTGCGATTGTTTTCTTCTGAACAGGGCGATCGTTCTTCGCTAGCTATAGTAACGAGGACCATCTTGAATCAAGAGAAGCGAGAGGGGCAAAAGCTGTTTTGCAGAGAATGATGATATGGGAAAGGAAATGCGTACAAAACGAGGATTTCTCCAAAGCGCTTTCCCCCCATTCAACTCGTTCCAGCCGCCAATCTTTGTGCTTCCCCTCGATACATGAAGAAAGCTAGGGATCTCTCCTCTCTTACTGTATCTTCATTCACGACTCCCTCCATCCTAGCCTTCGCGACCCTCTCTTTCAAATTCTTCATGTTCCACATCCAAGTGACCGCATCTCCTACTAAGCTGACCCCATGAAGAGCTGCAAAGTTGATGAGTTCGAGGAAAGTCGAAATGTACTCGTCTTCTTCAACGCTGGAGAGGAGTTTCGTTGGTTGTCCTTTGGGAGTGAGACGGATTTCATCGATTGTGACTAGCTCGAGCGACTCGTTACCTCCGACGAGCGATCTGAGATCTTCAGAGGTGATTTCGGCGGAGAGGGAGAGGGTACGGAGGTTGATCAAGTCGTCTCGGAGGATAGGGAGGAGGTTTGGCTGGTAGAGTTCTCGCGCGAGGCAGAGGGTGGTGAGGTTCTCGCAGTCGAATAGAAGAGTTTCGAGCCTGCAGGATTCGGATTCGGAGCCGGTGATGTCAAGCTCCTCGAGAATCCCTCGATATGGGAAGATCCTCAGAGCTTGACAGGCGTTTCCGAATTCGGTCGTCGGTTCGTTGATCGAGAGTTTGGTGACGTTGATGAAGGTCAGATAGAGATCTTGGAGACGAGGAGATAGGCTAACCCAACCTTTGAGACTCAGTTTCGTGACGGATAGGACTGGCGGGATATCGTCGATATCTAGGAAGGGTTCGATGCAGCGAGTGTACGTGGATGGAGGCTGGGCGCCTTCGGACATGCAAACTTCGAGTCCGAATGTATCGAGGAAAGGGAACCGACTAAGGCTGATCCAATGAATAGGGTCGAAGGGGTCCTCCCAATCTTTGAAGTCGTCGGCGAGGTAAAGCTCCTTCAGGACCATCGAACGAGAGATGATTTTCGGAAGGTTACAGAGGAGTCGAGTGAGGTTTGGGTATTGATGGACCCGTAAGGTATCGAGAGCTGGGAGGTTGTGAAGGAGGGAAAGGAGTTGTTCGTCTTTGAGTCGCCAGTGTCCCGAGTCTCGCGCGGTTTTGAACGAGAAGGTGAGCCCGACGACGTAGGAACGACACCCAGGAGACACCAAGATTGCAATGTAGAAGTCGATCAGCCTTGTTGATGATGAGATGGAGACGCTCCTGAACCGATGAAGTCGCTGGCGATGGAGGAAAGCTCTAGAGACGCTTCCGAGATGCGTAACCACGCGTTTCCGGGTCTGCATGCCCATGCCGTTACTTGCGTGGACAATGTCGCAGATGTGATCGAAGAGTTCGGGAGGAAGCGTCGTCAAGCGGTCTCGAGAGAAGAGAGGAAGGAGAATCGGATATTGAGAGGTTTTCGAGAGGAGGAAGGGACATGACTGGAATGAGAGTTGAGAGTTTTGGACGATGAGAGGGAAGAAGCGGGAAGGAGGGAAAGGGGACGAGAGAAGGGAAGGAAGACTGGAGGCGAGAGAAGGGAGGAAGAGTCCTGTTTCTCACATCACTCATGAGCTCACAGAGGGGTGCAGAGTGTACGATCGCTACTCACGGAAAGTCTTTAATGCTTCTCCCAACTACTCTTGCCTTTGTTTACCGAGTTCGAAAGTTGAGTTCAACGAGGCTCTCAAAGGTGTTGGGGCGAGGTTTGCAGCGAATTGCTGAATGAGAAGGGGTTACAGAGAGTACTGGTCGCGTCCTGAGCGTGTTCAGGCGTATCACAGAGGTTCGAGAGTGAAGAGAGCGGCAAAAAATAGTTGCAAGAACCTTCTGAGAGAGCAGCTGCGTCATCCCAGGGTACTACCAACAAGCATAAAGAGTATGACTGAGAGTAACCCCAGTCGGATATAAGGTTATATAAGAGAGTAAAGTAAAAGAGAGTAAAGGTAGATAAGAGATGGAGAAGTACAAAAAAGAGAGACAAAAAGAGAGAATAACTGAGTCGATTCAACCTCTACTAGCGAAGGATATTCCTGCGAGACAGATCACGAGTGATGTCAGTAATCGAAAGGGGGGAAGAGAGAGGAGAGAAGAGGCTCACCGTGAACGTCCTTGTCTTCTGCGATTGAAGCGACTCGAAATTAGGTTTGAAAGGTAAAGAATCGACTGAGTAATCTGTAGATGACCATCCTTCGAAAGAGTCAGTAAGAAGACCAAACAAAGTGAGACGGAGAGAGGGAGAACTCACCTTGATTCAATAAATAATAAATCATTTCATCTATCCACCTTGTAACATTCTATATCGATTTCATCTTCAGGTAGTTGAATGAGGGAAGAGAGGAGAGGAGAGGAGTAGAGTAAAGGGAGTTGAACGAGTGTAAATCCAGTTGGAGGTAAGGAGCGTGAGGTGTAGTTCTTGACCTTGACTGCTCTGGAAGGTCGAAGTATTAAGAGAAGGAGGTAGAGGAGAGGAGAGGAGAGGAAAGTGGGAATTCTGAGAGGAGCAGTGAAGAGAAGAGAAGCAAGAGCAGTTTGCAAGTCCTCTTCGTTTTATTCGTTTCTTCAACCCCACATATCCGAAAATCCTCCGACTCGTGGTTTCAAAAGTCAATCCAAAGTCAACTCTTTTCCTTCTCTTCTTGACCCGTAGAGATCGACTGCTTCCTTCTCACGCCTGTAATGAACTTTCGAACTCGAAAGAATCGTTGCAAAGCGTGAAAAACGCGCTTTTGACTTTGCTCTCTCTCTCTTCTTCCCTCCGTCAAACAGCTCTTCTCTCTCGCAAGTGTCTACTTTGAACTGTAGCACTCCTCTGAGATCAATCGAGAAGTGTGTTGAGCCCCTCCCACCTCCTCGGTCCTTGTATCGGCTCTTGAACTGACTCTGATTCTCCTCAACTTCAAGTTATAGAACTCTCCTCTCGATCTCGATCTCTGCCAGACCTCTCAGGATGTCTACACTCACCAACTCCACCTCTATCAATCCTACTGCTCCCCTCGAATCTGCTCCTCCAACTCGCAAGTCTGCTCGCAGCAAACCTGTCGTTTCATGGAAATGTTTGAACGAAAAGTCGGACAAGAATGAAAGCAAGGTATTCGCTAAACAGGCCATCTCGACTGGAACAGCTGGCTCTGAGGTTTCGTCGAAGCAAGGAACTGGCAGCGACAAACCTACGAAACGAACGTCGAAGAAAAGTGAAAACTCGTTCAAATCTGTATCCGAATCGGAGGTTTGGAGGCTTAGACTAGAGAGGGAATCTACTCAGCCTCGTCGCTCTCACTTGCTTCCTAAAGGAACTCAAGTTTCGCCGTTCTCGAACCTTTATTATCCTACTCCCTCTGCTAGGAAGTAGTCGCTTTCGCACGTTGGTCGATTTTCCCTTCTCTCGATCGCTCGTCATACTGATACCATTGAACTCATAGGCTTTCCAACGCATCTTCCGAAAGAAAGAAACTCGGAGTGGAAGTTCTGTTCTGTACCCGGTCTTCGTAATGACAAGTGACTTGCTCGATCTCAGAAGTTTCGAATACGAGAGATCAGCGACGGCAGATTAGCCTTTTTCGAATACCGCAGCAGTACTCGCCCTGAAAGCTCATGTTGAGGTGAGGACTGGCTTGTTTGCGAACTCGACCTCTTTACCTAGTCTTCAGCTCTCGATATCGTCGCTCTCTCGTTCGAACCGCGTCGAAACCTTCAAGAGTCAGAATACAATCTCGCTATTGAGACTACGAGCGGGACGAGTGAAGCGATGCGAATAGATGCTTTACTAGACTTGACGTTCCACAGATTACTTCAACGCAACTAATCATCTTCGTCTTCGTAATCATCATCTTGGTTTCGCATCTGTCTCCCACCCCGACCTCTCCTCCTCCTCTCGACATCTCCTTTCCTCTGCCAACCCACATCTCCTGGATCCCCTCCCCCTCCTTCTCCTTCGTCATCTCCCTCGTCGTATCCCTCGTCAGCTCCCTCATCAGTCGCTCCTACCATCTCTCCACCTCTCGCAAACTTCTTCGCTTCTGCCAACGCTCCTCGAGCTGATCCCGTCGACGCCAACTTTCCCATTACCAATCTCCTCTCTTCGAGACTCTTCCCTTCCAATCCCGCATCAATCTCCTTCTCAAGAGTAGTGCCGAAAGCCGATGAGGAGAATGTTCGAGGGTTATCAATCGCGATTTGAACATCAGGAGCCAGGGGATTCTCCTCGAAACCGTAGACGCAATGGTAGACGATTGATGCGATATTGGGAATGGCGAGAGCGTCTCGATGATTCATGACCTCGTTCCAGATGCAGTACTTTAGTCGGTTGATTCGCGAGAGCTTCGGGGCAGCATGTCGACAAGGGCGAGCCAAACTGTTTCCAGCGATTCACAGTCAGTTCTCAAAGCTCGAGAGATCAGCAGTGAGAGGGAAAGACGTACCCTCCTCGACAGAGTGGATCAGAACAGACTGAAGATGTATGACCTTCTCCAACACTGATAACCGTCGCAACAATCGAAGGAGTGCTCTTGAGAACGTTAATGGTCGCCAGTGAATGATCCTTTGCAACGCTCCTCCCGTGATGACCTCCAGAGGAAGGTGCTGGTTTCGGAGCGATGTAGAGGACAGAACGAGGGATTCCAGATTCAATCCATTCTTGAGTTGGAGGTAGCGTTCGACGGATCTCGACAGTCGCATCTCGTTGCAACTGCTGCTTGTCCCGTCTTCTGACTTCGCGGGCTCGTAAAGCGCTAAGAGGAGGATGGGAAGGGAAAGCAGCAGCTTGAAAGCGCTGATCAAGCGAAGATAATTGAGCTGAGTAAGGAAGCATTGCGGTTGTAAGGAGAGGTGGAAGAGCGGGAGGTGGAGGTGCTGCTTGAGCGGGAGTAAGAGGTAGAGCGAGGGGAAGAAGGGGAAGATTGGCGGGATTTACTGGAGGAGGTAAAGCGGGAGGAGCGATCGGAGGCAGGGGAACTCGGAATAACTCGTCTAACTTGAGGGGAGAAGGGGAAGAACCTATGCATAGCGAAAGAGGTCAACGAGATTCCTCGATACACGGTGAGAAAAGGGAGGAGAAATCATCAGACTAACCATTCATCGCAATTTCGAGACGACGATTCGGGTTCCATTTCGACACCTCCGTCATCGTTCGAGAATTCTCAGATTGTTCCGTCGCATACCGTTGTTGCTTCCAAGCATGAACGACAGATCCAGTCTTCTCCTCGGTTAACTTGATGAACCCTCTCATCTCAGCAATCACTTCTCCAGAATCGTCGGCGATGATTGTAGGACGAGTTGGAGTTTCGGGAATGTTGAGCTCTTCGAAGAATTCGTGAGCCGATGAGAGAGCTCTGGCGGGTTTGCTCAACTCATCGTAACCTTGCGGTACTCCTCGAATGCAGAGGTGCGGTACCTTCTGATCCCAAATCTTGACAGGAGGGTCGGAAGGAGGTTTGAGGTTGGTTCTTCGAGGAGGAGAGAAGGAGAAGTCATCGTTGTCGTCGAGGAGGAAGCGAGGAGTGTAAGTGAAGATCTCAATCGTCGGATCATGGAAACGGCGAAGACGTCGACGGCGAGGATCGTGAACGAATTTGCCGACATCTTCACCTGCGATCCTCCTCCTGTCGTACTCGGCTCTTCTTACTCGATAATTGCGATCTTGTACGTTCCTCTCGAATTGAGCGATTTCCAGTTCCTCATCCGTGAGGGGAACCGGAATGGACCTCCTCTCTTCAACATCTCCGATCGAGGCAAACATCTTCTTGTAAGCAGCAATCGATTTCTGTGATTTGTTGAGTTCGTCCAGCAGAAATGTTCGCGAAGGAAGAGCTCGTCGAGCGGCTGTTACAAAAGAACGCAAGTCAGTCACCGTTCCTCTGAATGAAGAAATGAAAGAGTGGAGCTTACGATCTATATCGCGAACGAACCAACCTTCCCGTTGTCGATAATCGACTACTCCCAAATGCCAGTCTTTCGCTCCGATTCCGATGTCTCCATTCGGTAGCCATTGTCCAAAGTTGGGCTTGAAAAGCAGATCCATGACGAAAACAGAAGCGTGAATGATCGCTTTGGTTTCGAGTCCGATCCACTTGAAGATCGTCTGGAAGTCTGACACTGTTTCGTCGATGATCTTGTTTCCAGCTTCTGTGAGAACTTGAACTAGAACAGGACCAGCGGATGTGTCTTTCTCGAACTCCAGATCCACCCATTCGTTGACGATCGGAAAGAGTACCTTCTTCGGGTACTCGACTTGTCGTTTCGTCGTTTGATCCGACCTAGCGGAACGACGGAGGAACTCGATAGAGGTCGTATTGGGATCGAAGCGGGAAGGAGTAGATGGAGTATTCGGGGAATCAGGGAGAGCGAATGGAGGAAGATCGGTTTCGAGTTGGATCGTCGAGTTGAGATTGATTGCAGCGTCTGCGTTCCTTTTGATAGCCAACTTGATGAGTCGAGAAAAGTCGAACCATCCACCACTCGCGAACCCTCTGAGTGACGGGAGTGGGGTGAAGATGACGGACGGATTGAATTTCTGACAGAAGACTCGAAACAGCCACGCGTCAATACCGACTCGGCTGCGAAATGAGTGAGTGAAGACTCACGAAAGGTTGTCGTTCCAGATCCCTGTAACTCGCAGCCATCACCTTGAGGTCTACGAGGAACTCCTTCTCGCCATCTTTTCCAGCATCCTTCTGCCTCTTCTTCTGAACTCTCTTCTCAACCTTGTTTACTTTCTTCTCCACTTTCGTTGAACGTTTCCATGCATCATCCCATACCACTCGGCGATTCCCTCCAGCAGCGACCATCAAATCCTCGATCGTATCGATGCCTCTTCCTCTCAATCCCATTTCGCGAATCCAACGACTCCATGCGGTGATTGTCCAGTCGACTTCACTCAGTAAGAAGTCAACTACGAGCGCTGCGCTTCGAGGGATGTTGACAGTCGTCAATTGAGGTTGATCGACAGGAATGACTGAAGTACTGGCGAGGTGGACGAGCAAAGGAGTGAGAGTCTTGCTGAGTCGAGATTGACACTCTGCAGGATCGATTCCTCCTCCACCGAGACCGATGCGAGCTTGAGTAAGGATTTCTCGAATGCGTCGTTGAATGGAGATCGAGCGAGGGAGAAGGTCGAGTAATGCGAGAGCGGGGGGGTCGAGTGCTGCATAAGCTGATCGAATAGATGCAGTAGAGACAGCGAAAGGAGTCGCGAGACCGTCGAGGAGGAAATATGTCGGATGATTCGAGATTAGTTTCGCGAATCGGAAATCGAGATGCAGACCGGCAGAACGAGTCGAGTTGGAGACGGAGGTAGCGAAAGGATTCATGTTGCGTCGATTAAAGGGTTGCTGAGTGATTGATGGACATTCGAGGCCAGCTTTCTCATGCGAGATCACCGTGAGGAGAATCAAAAAGTCGACCTAGAACCAAGTAAGTATCAGCGCTACTCCGAACGAGGAGAATGAAAGGCTGCTGAACTTACCGCTTGAGCGCTAACATCCCGCTCCATGAAACCTACATCTGACATTCTCAATTCGCATCCCATGACGAACGAATTGAAAACGGCTCGACTGGCGGGATCCATCAAAGCTTTGAGTCCGCTCATGAGAGGTTCAAGTTCGGCGAGAGTCGCAAGACGATCGATTCCTCCTCCAGTTCCGCCGACCTTGGAGACACCATCGACGAGGTTCTGGTACCACTTCCGTCGTTCGAAGATCGTAGTTGCGAGAACGTCGAGACCTCCGTCGACGACACCTCGAAGTTTGTCGTGACCGAAAAGCGAGTACAATTGAATGATGCGATTAATGAGCTCAACCTTTCGAGGCATTTCGAGTAGCTCGAGTTGACGAATCCACGCGAGTGACCGATGCAGAGTTTTCGGAACGCTCTTGACACCTGAACGACAGAGAAGAATCCATAGAATAAGTATTGCAAGAGATTGAAGTAAAGTAGGAAGTACGACTGACCGGGAATGACGAGATCTCTGGCCGCCCTTTCCGAAGCGGGGATGACACGTGTGGCACGCTTCCCATGGAGATTGACTGGGAAGCGATGTTCGAAAGCTTTCCCCCCCTCGTTTCCTCCGCCAGCTCCAACCTCCCCGCTTTCAGTCTCTTTCCCTTTCCCTCGCCTACTACCATCAACTCCTTCGATCCCCTCCACTCCAAGATCAGCTTCCTTTCCCTTTCCCTTGTTGAGCTTCCGGCGCTTGACACCGCATTCCTCGTTCGAATCAACTGTTCCTTCTTCTTCTTCCTCCTCCTCTTCGACGATCGCAGCTAGCTTCTTCGCTTCTTGATACTCCATGAGCTTGACGTGCTCGATGCGAAGTCTCCTCATCCACTCGGGTCCGTTGGGAGCGGCTGACGAACGGAAAGGTTTGACGCCAACTTTTTCGGCTTCTGAGGGTCGATCGAAAGGTAGAGAGGAAGGAGAACGAGGTCCGAAAGCGACCAGGTGCTGTCGAGGTTGAATGAGCTTGTTGGCCATAGCTGCTGGTCGATCTGCTTGGGATGAGACTAGAGGAGCAGGATCGAGATCCATCGAGTCGGAGGTAGTCGGCAGAGTCTTGTAGTTCGAGGGTTGAGGCGGTGAAGGAGAGGAAGAAGCGGGAACAGCTGGTTTGGAAGACGAAGAAGAGTTGGGGTGGGTACTGAGAGGTGAATTCGGGAGATTGAGTGAGAGATTCTTGTCCTTCCTAATTCCCTTCCCATCCTTCATCTTTCTAACCATATTCTCCTTGGCCTTCTCCATCAACTCCTCCCTAATTCTAATCTTGCTCAACGCTCCATCCGTCGAACCTTTCGCCGCTTGGATAAGTATCGAGTCCGTCCATCGATCTCGTGAGAGTCGCTCCCTAGTTTCTGAAGCGGTGGTAGAGTAGTGAGGAGCGATAAGCTGGTTGAATTGATGATCCATGTCGACGAGTGAGGAGAAGGAGTACGAGTCGTGAAGGTACGGAGGTGGGTTCGGAGGATTCGAAAGGAAGTAACGTCGTCCGAAAACCCATGCACGACAATGTCGAGCGAGTTGACGTAGATTGTGGAACTTGGAATCCGAATTATTGACCAGATTCTTCCATCCTACTCCCCAAATACCTTTCCGAGTAATATCGTTCCCAATAAATCCAGCTTGACCCGCCGCTTCCCAATGATCCAACCAACCCAAACTCTCGTACATCCCTGCGACATCAATGACTCTCTCGATCCTATCTCCTTTACTGTAATATGTCGAACGAATAATGTCTCCGAAGAACGGATCGATCGAAACTCCCAAATCACTATCATCGGAGACTGCTGCTCTTGCTGGGCGATGACGAGGTGAGCCGGGAGGAAGAGGAGGTTGAAGGAGGAAGGGAGGGGAGCGATGGACGTAACACTTGACTCGTGGGTCTTGAGGTAACTTGTCGCCGAGTAGATAAGTCGGGATTAAGTAGTCACATTCACCAACTCCTAGAACTTG
>Ga0308170_10005080_pt1 | contig 10146 bp, 9 predicted proteins | sample PhyBR2_2_FD_202136 | JGI IMG/M metagenome (GOLD analysis project Ga0308170, IMG submission 202136) | Phyllosphere microbial communities from UC Gill Tract Community Farm, Albany, California, United States - DLSLSB.R2 | ecosystem: Host-associated > Plants > Phyllosphere > Unclassified | place... | reverse complement strand
TTTCCTTTTGTCCTTCTCGCTTGTAGACAATGACTGATGATCCCGCTCGTTGACTGTCAACAGACAAGCATTCCGACGAAGTGTACAAGGCGTTCATCTCTTCGCTCAAGGCTTCTCCTTCTTTCGCTCCCGCTTTCACCTCTCTCGGACTATACTATCGGTCACTCTCCGAACCAGATTGGGAACGATCGTCAAAGTGTTTCCAGAAGGCATTCGAATTGGATCCCTCTCAAGAAGTCGCTGCGAAACACCTTGCAGAGGAGTTCGCTGAATTGAGCGAGTGGAGTTTGGTCGAGGTCATCGCTAGAAGGGTAGTCGAAGGCAACAAGGGGAAAGCGGGAATGGGAGGAAAAGCTGCTGCACGACTCGCTTGGGCTTGGAAAGCTATCGGAGGTGCCGAACTCGTGAGTGCCATCCAACGTTTCCGGTTTCTTTCGTATGTTCGAAGCTGAATTTGGTGGTCGGTCGCTTCACAGAACTCGAAGAAGTACCCTCAAGCTATCGTTGCTTTCCAAGCTGCACTTCGCGGTTCGCCAGAAGACGTTTCGACTTGGATCAAACTCGGTGTCGCCTACAGATTCTCTGGAAAGCACGTCGCCGCTATCAAGGTCTTCGTCAAAGCTCTCAAGTTCGACCCGTCTTCCTGGTTCGCCAAGTACTCGATCGCCGATGTTCAAAGAGAGATTGGACTTCTCGACCCAGCGATCGCTACCTTCAAGGAAATCCTCGTTGATCGACCTGATGAACTCGGAGTCAGGGTAATCCTCGCAGAGACGTCGTTACAGAAAGGCCTCAGCGAGCAACGAGAAGGTTATGCAGCAAGAGCAGAAGCATCCCTCGTCGAAGCGCTTCGTGAAGCACTCGAAATCGTCGAAGGAGGAACCGCAACTCGTATCGCTTGGAAAGTTGTCGCCGATGCCCTCGCCGGACTCGCCAAACTTCCGGAAGTCACCTTGGAGGATGAAGCTAGGTCGTTCGCTGGTCGACTCCTTACTCTCTTCGCCGCTCAAGATGTCGACACCAAGATCGATGGCATGAATGCAGTCTCCCTCTCTCTCATTCAACCTCTAATTAACGACCTTCCTCTTCCCGCACTCTCCTCCTCGCTGTCCGCCCTCTCCTACAAGATGCGGGTACTCCTCGAGTCGCAAAACGATCACTCGATTGGATCCGCATGGTTCGACCTTGGCGTTTCCATCTCCAACTTCCGTCCTCGTCTTTCCTCCTTCCCCGAATCTGCCACCACCGTTGAACAAGCTCTCCAACAAGCGATTCGTTGCCTCAAGTTCGCTCTACACAAGGAACCCCTCAACTCGACTTTCTGGAACGCCTTGGGAGTTCTCTCATTCGACCTCTCTCCTCGTCTCGCACAACATTGCTTCATCCGGTCGATTGAACACAACTCGAGAACGGCAGTACCATGGACGAACCTCGGACTCTTCTACCTCGTTCACAGCGATGAAGATCTCGCGAATCAAGCGTTCCTCAAAGCTCAAGTACTAGATCCGGACTGGACTGCTGCCTGGGTCGGTCAAGCGACTCTCGCAGATATGGCTGGACACGCTGCTGAAGCTTCGGTACTCCTCGAACACGCCTTCTCACTCGGAAGAGAGACACCAGAGGCCGACATCGCTTACGCCAGCCGAGCCTTCGAGAAGTACCGCTCTTCTGTCCCTTCATCCTCGGCATCCACTTCTTCCGAAATCTCGACTCCTCTCCCTACTGCCGCCGAAGCACTCTCCGGCCCTCTCTTCGCCATCACTCGCTACCTCGCCCAGCGCCCCTCCGATCACGACGCGCTTCATCTTCACGCTCTCATCCTCGAACAAGTTGGGGACTTGGCCTCGGCGAGTGTGTCCTTCGAAAAGGCCGCTTCTTCCCTCGAAGAACTTTACGAAGTCGACGAGTCACCGGCGGTCGAAGGTCAGTATGTCATCGCTCAAACGAACCTCGGGAGGGTACGACTCGCCTCGAAGAATTACGAAGGAGCAATCGAAGCTTTCGACGCGGCCATGTCTCTCCTCAACTTGGAATCGCAAGCTGCGGAAGAAGGAGGACTCACGAAGGAACAAACGATTCTCCTCTACACTCAGTGCAAGTTAGGATCAGCTCTTGCGCAAGTTTGGCTCGAAGATCTCGACGAAGCGAAGGAAATCCTCGAACGAGCGGTCGAAGATCTGGAAATGCAAGAGGGAGGAGACCATTACCGAAATCACCTCGCTGCTGCTCTTGCTCGAGTACACTGGGCTGAATCAGATGAGGATCATACACTCGCAGCATTGATGGATGCCCCTGGACTGTGAGTCGTTCTCCGATTTCTCCTCGATCTATCAAACTCTGACTCTCGTTTGCTTGCAGTCCTTTCAAACGATCGACGCCTCTCTTCCTTCGCCGACTTCTTCATGCCTACGCTGTCGCAGCGAACGATACCTCTCTACTTCAAGCTTCGAAGCGAGCGAATTCCGAATCAGCAGTCAAATACGATCCCGATCTTTCTCGCATACTGACCCTCGATTACCTCGTCAAAGTGAGTGATATTTGCGTATGATCGCTATCACTTGAGCTGATCGGACCCTTCTCCTCCTCAGGGCAATTATGAAGGAGCAGTCTCGACAACTTCCCGAGGACTCCATGCTTTCCCTTGGGCTACAGCAGTTCGATCTCGCATCGCCTACTTACTCTTCACACTCCCTCCTCTCACTTCCTCCTCCTCCTCCTCCACCGATTCATCGCCAGCGACGACGATGGAAGAAATCTCTGCAAATATCGATATTAACGCGAGATTGGTTCGACCTCGAGTTCGAAAGGGAGGAGAAGGAGGATTCTTGCGATCTCGAAGGGCGAGGTTCTCTGGGGTCATCAAACTAGTAGAAGCGTGGGAGAAGCAAGAGGAGAGGAGTGATGAGGAAGCTTTAGGACATTTCGAAAAGAGTGTCTTTGCGGCACCGTGGGATGAAAAAGCGAGGAGACGGTTGAAGACTGTCACGGACGCTTTACCGATGATTGATCGACCAGAAGTAGAAGAAGGACTAGCGACAGTAGAACAACACGATTAAAATTAGATAGAGAGCAAGTAAATACGAAACAGTTTAGCTAAGCGATTGTGCAACCACATCCTTTCGAATGCGAATCTTCCCTTTCTCCTCTCAGAGTACTCGGGTCGGCTCCTAGACCTCCAACACTCAGACTCCTCCGTCGATCCATCGCTAAGCTAGGATTCCTCGGACCTCGATTCGTTTTTTCCGTCTCTCCGTACCTCACTCCTCCTGAAGATCCCGCTCCATTCGCTTGCTTCTCAAGATACCCGACGTTCCCGTTGAACAATCCATCGTCGACTTTCCCTCGACACCGTTGAATGTGCTCTTGATGAAGAGCTTTTGATTTAGCAACGGCACGAACGAGAGTCGAAAAGAAAGAATCGATATTGACTCTTTGTTTCGCTGAAACTTCGGTGAACTACTCTCGCGCTCAGATCGTCAGTTTACGATGATCATCGAGAGTATAGAGAGGAGACTTTACGAGTCCACCAGCGGATCTAGCAAACGCCAAACCTTGTTGAGCGCTCACGACTCGATCCGTAGCTGCTTTATCGCATTTGTTTGCGACGCAAATGAAGGGGAATGGAGTGTTTTCGGGAGTCATGGCTGGTGTAGGATTGTCCTCTGGTGATTTCGCTTTTCGTAGAGTGTGAAGGAAGTCGGGGAGGAGGTCGAAAGAATCGGAAGAATCGATAGCGTAACTGTATTGACGAACTCGTGTCAACTCCTACTCGCTCGCGCGCTTGAAAGTCGTTGTCTTACGTTAAGATGAATCCATCTCCTTCTCTAGCGCTCGTCTCTGCCCATAATCCTCGATACTCTTCTTGTCCAGCAGTATCGATGATTTCAATCGTATAATCTTGACCATCGAGCGTGAGCTGACACGTGTAGCTATCTTCGACAGTCGGGTCGTACTCTATATACACGACGAGATTAAGTACGAGAGCACGTAAAGAGAGGGAGGGAGGGAGGGGGAAAGACTGACCTTCGCTGAAATCTCGCCGTAACAAAGCCATTGTAATTGAAGATTTACCTACTCCACCATCACCTGTGTATCTCCATGGCTCTGGTCAGCCTTCAGTTGCGTAGATGGGAGAGGGAGGTTGATTCGAGTCGATGAGACGAATGATCGAACACGAACTCCTTGCAACTCTTTGAGAGGGTGTGAGCCTGATATAGACACCTCGCGTACTCTCACACTGCTTCTGAATACCCCCCTAGTGTCCCCATGCGCTGTACGCTTTGTGATCCCTCGCCTCGTTCTGCTCTTGATCAAGATTGAGTAAAATTGGAGACTTGCCTACTATAACAATCTTGAGGGGTATAGGCGATGCACTGGTCATCCTGAGTATCCGGTCGAGCGAGACAGGAGTGAGAAAGCCGAAACGTGAGGAAACAAACGAAGAATCGAAAACTTTCGCAACTCCAACCTTGTTCGAACCAAATATCTCGATTCATAGCGCTCCGAGACGAGTACTAGAAACCTTATGAGTGGGGATAGCACACCTTGGTACTCTCGATCGTAAAACGGGTCATTTTCAACGTGAAAAATCACTTCATTCGTTCTCATTCGCATACTACACGAGATTCTCTGTAGTTAAGGTGTAAGCGAATCGCAGAAGGTAAGGCAAGGGTATCGTGGATGATATGTATACAGTAACAAAGAATTAGGGTTGAGAAGTGATCGTTCAAACTGGCCTTGCGGAACTCGACAGAATCACAAAGTTCTGTTTAACGGAACCCTCTTCTTTCCGCCCTCCCGATCAACCACCAAGCATGAATGACACTGTCCACAGCACGAACTGATCAGTCAGATAGGTCGCTTACAGACGACACGAAGACAAGAATTTACCCTGGGATCCACACAAGAAACCTATGAAACTCGACATTGTCAGCCCAGATCGCCTATAGACGTCGAGCAAGATGAAAGGGCTGCTTACGTTAGAAGGCAGTTGATTACGATGTCACAGACTGTCACTCCTCGATTCAGTTTGAAGGCGAGAGGGAGAGGGGGGATGAAGCTAAGAGAATTCGACGATTGAGACGGGTACGATGGGATGACAGGGAGGAGAAGGCAGAGAGCGAGAGGATGGAAGGAGTAGGTTTCATGAGTAAGGTAGCGAAGGATTCGAAAGCGAGAGGAGCGGCGAGTTCAAGTAAGTAGATGAGGTAGAGGTGAATGCGAGAGCGTCAGTACAAGATCACGCAAATCAGAAAGCTACTCAGTACTCACAAGGCTAAAGCGTAGAGACACAAGTTCTCGTTACTCGAGACGTTTGATTTCCTATTCTGAATCACATGAACCTGTTGAGGAGCGGCGTATTGAGGCTGAGCAGCGTACATTGGCTGTTGTTGAGCAGGGTATACTGGTTGTTGAGCGTATCGATCCATCTTTTGAGGGTGTGACTGCATTGTGTGTGAGCGAGTGAGATGAAGAAGGGAAAGAGTTGAAAGGATCGGAAATGTGGAGATTTTGCGCAAAAGGAGGCTGTGTAAGAGTCTCAAACTAGCGAAAGTAGCGAGGCGATGTCAATGTCGCAATGTCGAGCGTCGAAGTGCAGAGTAGACGGAAGGAAAAGCTGTAACGAAACCGCAACTAACTCGACGAAGCTCGTTTTTCGCAACAACCCGACCCCGACTTGATCGCAACCCGCTCCCCGATGCCTCACCGCGTGCTGCCCCTCAGTTGACAGCGTGTGATCGGGTTGTACCGTGTGACTTGAGGCTCGAGGTCGGTTTAGCAGGGTATGATGCGAAATGAAGCAATTCCGCTTCGTTTCTCGCATAACCATTCAAACGACTTCGTTCAGACTAGAATGTCCAGGCTAAAAGGGGTAAGTTACACGACTAAGGGTATCGAATATGTATATAGTAGAAGGGTGGGACTGGGTTATCCGTAAGAGATCGAGAGAAGCGAAAGTTTAGGGAACGAGATCTCGTTTGACGGTTCAAGGGTCTAGTAGTAACCTCTTCGCTCCGTCTTGCCGAGTAGCCACCAAGCATGAATGACTCTGTATAGATAAATGAATCCTCTCGTCAGCCTACATCATCGTGTGTTGGGTGTGAAAAATGGGCCTCACCCTGGTATCCACCCTAACACCCTGTCAAAACAAATATTGGTCAGCTTGCAATCTCGCAAAGATACAGACTAGATCGAAGAGCTTTGTACCACAAGCAGAAGTTGATTAGGATGTCACATGCTGACACTCCTCTGTTCAATTTGAAAGCGAGCGGTAAAGGGGGAACGAAACTGATACGTATTGGACCGCGCAAAGGTGGGAACGGCGCTCAGGTAGGAAGTGGTCATAGTGTGATGCGTCGATAGATGGAGCGGGAAAGGGATCAGAGAGGAAGAGGGAGGTTCAGGTTGAGTGAAGAGAATTGAAGAGTAAAGATGAGCGAGTTGGAGCGTCAGAGGTGCAACGGTGGCAGAGGTAAGTTCGTAAGAGATCAGTGCGTAGTTTGGTGGCAGTATGAGAGGTGGTCGAGCGATAGGAGGTCAGTGAAATGTCATCAAAGATCAAGAAGTTGATCACTTACATAGCGAGGAAGTACAGGCAGATATTGCCGGTCGAAGAAACGTTCTGTGGCATAGCTTGAGCGTTGCTGTGAGGGCGTTTGTAGGGAGAGAGAGCGGGATGGAGACAAGCAAGAGTGAAAGAGTTCTCAAAAGCCAAGGTCTTCGATCGAAGGTTTCGCAGCACACGAGCAAAGAACATTCCCGATAAGCGACGAATCAAGCTATGAGATTCGGAGCAGCGTACTGACGACGAAGGGAAACGTGAGAGTGAGAAACTTGTTTTTCGCACAAGTTTCGAAATCCGTGAACAACCATTCGTTGTAGCTTCTATGTCGCTGCCGACGGCTTGACAGTATCGTCCGCATACGTTGTATAGCATACCACTGTAGTCTATATGTTACCATCACTTTTACGTCCGCCTATATCCCTCAGCCTCGCTACGATTCACCTAATCGCCCCTTGTTCCCATCTATACAGTCCCGAATCTCAGTAATCCATTCCTCATCGTTCAATCATCCTCTCCTCTTCCTCTGAACGCATTCAATACTCCCCTTCCCTCCCTAATCCTCTCAACATTGATATTCAACAAATCGACCGCTCTCTCGAAATACAACTTTGAGGATCCCGACATATGAGGAGTCAAGACGACGTTCGGTAAAGTGAAGAGTGGGTGATTGCCCGGTAGAGGTTCAGGATCCGTCACGCTGTAAAAACCCGACGAAAAAAGTTGGTTAGTTTTCCCACTCTTTGCAGATTGAGAGGGAGAAAAGATATAAAGCGTACTCTAAACTAGCTCCACCGATCCTCAATGTTCCCGTCGCATCCTCTTGTTCTGCATCCCCCTTTTTCGCCTCCAAAGCTTTTACTAAAGCTTCTTGATCCGTAGTAGTTCCTCTTCCAATATTAACATAAACCCCATCACCTTTCATCGCTTTCAACTCTTCTACTCCTACAAACTTCTTCGTATGCGGCGAGTCCGGTAACGTGTTGATTACGACGTCCGCTTGCCCAAAGAACTCGAGCGTAGAAGAACGATCCGAAGTCGAGTAATACTTCTCAGGAATCGATCCATCGTGATCCCCTGTATGGGGGAGAATGTATCCAGTCTCTTTCGTTGGTTTGCCGGTTCGGTTGAGAGCGATGATACTGGAACCGCAAGCTCGGAAGAGTCGTGCCGTTTCCCGACCGATGTGGCCGTACCCGATGATTCCAACTTTCAAGGTCGAGAGTTCGCGAATGAAGTTCCCACCGTATTCGGAGTGGGGTGGCCAGCGTTGCTCGTTGTGAAGGAGGACGGTAAGGGTGTGGAGTTTGTGGTAGAGCCTGAACAAACGGAAGCGAGATCAGATTTTCACTGCGAGAAGATTCGCTGATGAAAAAAGAGCGAGGACTTGCATGAGGACTGTCGCCAAGCAATGTTCTCCAATCGTCGAGCTGCAAGCGTCTCACCACTCGCCAACCTCAGCTGAAAAGAACGGTGAAAGAGAAGGAAGAGAGATTGATTTGCTCACACATGAATTCCACTCGCGTTCGCAAACATCAATTCATCTTTTTCCTTCAACGCTTCGAAGAATTCCGTCCCAGTAATATGACTATAACCCGCCGAAACGGCCTGATACAACTTCAACTTTGGAACTTGATCGACCCTCTTCAAATCTTTTGGAATCGTCAACCCGAAAATCACATGTGCATCTTTGAGATCTTGTTCTGTAGGTTCTTGACCGTTTAGTCGGAGGATGATACGGTCGTAGGTCGAGCGGAGGGAGGTGATGAGTGCGGGAGAGAGTTGGGCGGATTGAAGGTAGATTAAGATCGTGGAGATTTCTGTAGTGTGTTGCGTCATTCTAGGAGATGGAAACGAGATCTAGGGGGGATGATAGAGTGTTATCGAAGTGGCAACGAATAGCGAATGACTAGGTGAGAGGAGGAGAGGAGAGCAGAAGAGAACGGGCTCCCCACGAGGACCGAGAATTTGATGAGTCATTCGAAAGATTGTCGGACTCTGGTCTAAGCAGTGTGATAGGAGTAGTATTCGATCTGAGAGGCTTGATTGAGTAGATTCGCCTGGTGTAAAGAGTCGAGACCAGTGGGAGAGGGTTATGAGATTGTTGTTGTTTTCTCATTCAACTTGTTTCAAAATTCTCTCCCACTCTTTTTTCTCTCTCCTCCCACTCTCTTCCTACTCCAACTACACCCGCTCTCGCTCAAAGATGTCTGCTCCTTCTTTCCAAGTCACCACTGCCTCCCCAGCTTCTGGATCATCGATTCAACCGATGCATTCCGATTCTCAATCAGCGGCTGAACAACCTCAAGGTACTGGTCAATTAGAACAAGGTCACGCTCCTCTCAACTTGGGTGCAAAAGGTTTCTTGATGAAGAAGATGGCTGCTTCTGGGTGAGTCTACTTTCCTTGGGAGGTTGTGAGTTGAATTGTTGGCTGACTGACTCACCTCTCTCTATTTCACAATCACAAAACAAATCTCCTCTTCACTACTCTCATACGCGCTCACTCCATCGAAACCTCACTATCTGCTCTAACACACTCTTTCCACCCCTTTTCAACCCTCAAACTCTCTTTGTCTCCACCCACTCGGTCAATTTTTGAATCATTCAACAATCTCCCACTTCCTCTCTTTCTCCCCTCTCCACTTTCCCTCCTCTCTCCTCCCGCTCCTCACTTCCCACCTCACTCGAAACCCACATCCAAATGTTGTCTTCTTCATTGTTGCATTTACCTCAAACCAGTCAATCCTCGTTCCATTCTCCAACGGATACGATGGTTTCACCCTGTACCAAAAAACTAGTTCAATCAAAACAACGACACTACACAAAGTAAGCCCCCTCCCTCTCTCTGCCTTTCCATCCTCTTCGGAACTGATGAGGTGAGAGTGTGTGATTTCTGCAATAGGGGTAAACCTTTGAGTTTGAGTAACTCGTTCCAAGGATTACAAGGAAATGGGAAACCAAAATCTAGTTTGGGACAACAATCGTCGACACCTTCGAATGAAGGAAACGAGAACAACGCTCCTTTCTAAGGAAAAACTCGGAGAAACGAAAACTGGATCCTAGTCTTTCCTCTTTTATTTCTTCTCTTTGTACTCTTACCTACTCTCTCCTGGATTAGCGCCCCTTCCTCTCTCTCTCTCTTCGGCAGCTCTTCCACGCACCCCCTCTTGACCCCCCTTGAGTGCTCGTGAACCCTCGATCTCCTCGCTGAAAGAGACCCACCCTCATTTTAGTTCAACTCTCCCTCTTTCTTTATCGGTTACTCTACTCTTCCTCTTGGTCTTTCTCACTTGTTCGCATTGTCATTAACTACGTTTGCCGCTCCCCTTCCTTCCTGCGTGCACCTTGTCGAGTGCGCGGAGAATTGAGAGCTCGCGTTTTTAAAACGACTAGAAAACGAGAAATGCGAACGCGACTGTCGTCGATCCGAGTCCGACATGAAAGGGTTCCGATTTGAAGGTCGGTGCAGGCGAACGTAGCGAGGACACGAAGACAAAGCTCTATTCGCAGGAAGACGAAGAAGCTCTCTTTCCTCGCTTCTTCAATCGACGGGCACAAGAGCGTTACAACAGCAGAGAGAAA
>Ga0308170_10005079_pt1 | contig 10146 bp, 4 predicted proteins | sample PhyBR2_2_FD_202136 | JGI IMG/M metagenome (GOLD analysis project Ga0308170, IMG submission 202136) | Phyllosphere microbial communities from UC Gill Tract Community Farm, Albany, California, United States - DLSLSB.R2 | ecosystem: Host-associated > Plants > Phyllosphere > Unclassified | place... | reverse complement strand
TTGAAGACAACGTCAACGGCTTCTACTTCGGCCTGTTCCTGATCGCGCTCGGCTCGGGCGGCATCAAGCCGCTGGTGGCCAGTTTTGTGGGCGACCAGTTCGACCACACCAACAAGGACAAGGCGAAAGTCGTCTTCGACGCGTTCTACTGGATCATCAATTTCGGCTCGTTCTTCGCCTCGCTCCTGATGCCGCTGCTGCTGCGCGACTATGGTCCGGCCTGGGCCTTCGGCGTGCCCGGCATCCTGATGTTCATCGCGACCATGGTGTTCTGGAGCGGCAAAAAGAAGTACGTGCACGTGCCGCCTGCACCGGCCAATCCGCACTCGTTCATGCGCGTGGCAAAAAGCGCGCTGCTGGCAAAGCAGCCTGGCCGTGGCCGTCCGGGCCTGAACCTGGCCTTGCTGGGCGCCGCCGGCGCCCTCGCGTCGCTGGCCATGGCCGCGCAATGGGGTTTCGTGATCGCGGCGTGTACCGCCCTGGTGCTGTTGATGGCCTTTGGCGGCATGGGCACGTCGATGCAGCTGGACCGCGCACGCGGCCTGCATCCGGACGACGCCGTGGATGGCGTGCGCGCCGTGCTGCGCATCCTGATCGTGTTCGCGCTTGTCACACCGTTCTGGTCGCTGTTCGACCAGAAGGCCTCGACCTGGATCGTGCAGGCCAACACCATGACCACCCAAGTGAACCTGCTGGGCTGGACCTTCGACGTGATCCCGGCCCAGATGCAGGCCCTGAATCCCCTGCTCGTGATGCTGCTCATCCCGATCAATAACCTCGCCCTGTTCCCGTTGATGCGCAGGATGGGCGTGGAGCCGACGCCGCTGCGTCGGATGACCGCCGGCATCGCACTCTCGGCCGCGGCCTGGATCGTCGTGGGCAACCTGCAGGTGGCGCTCGACGCCGGCGATGCCGTCTCGATCGCGTGGCAGATCGCGCCGTACGCGCTGCTCACGCTCGGTGAAGTACTGGTCTCGGCGACGGGTCTCGAATTTGCATACAGCCAGGCGCCAGCCTCGATGAAGGGCGTGATCATGGCGCTGTGGTACCTGGCCGTCACGGTCGGCAACCTGTGGGTGCTGATCGTCAATGCCAGCGTCAAGAACGAATCGGTGATCGCGTATATCGAAGGCTCGGGCGTGGGGGTGATGGCGTTCCAGATGTACTTCTTTGCCGCGTTTGCGCTGCTGTCGGCGGCGGCGTTCGGCTGGTATGCAACGCGCTACCGCATGGTCGACCACTATCGCAGCAGCGTCGCGGGGTAAGCGGTCCATGAAACGTCACCTTGTCCTGCTGGCAGCATCGCTGTCCTCCAGCGCGTATGCTGCCATTCCTCTCGCCACCTGCGACAGCCCTGCCTTCCAGGAGGTGCTCAGCGCCTCGGCCACCAAGCTCGATGCGCGCGCCGTCTGGCTCGACCGCCGCTTCGTGCGCTGGCCTGGCGCCTCTGGCGACGGCGTGTATCGCCTGTACCATTCGCCTGCCGGCGGCATTCAGGCCGCAGCCGGCAGCAAGGTCACCGGCAGTGCCGGTTCGATCACGCTGGCCGTCTCGCGCGTGGCGGTGCCGCAAGCCGTCGCCACACGCTTCAAATGGGTTGCCAACGGGCCGACCCTGAGCATGCAAGACGCCGACCTGGCGCGCCTGCCTGCCCTGCACCGCGAACAGCTGGTGCTGGTGCTCGAAAACCCGGATGGCACCGTGCGCGACGCAACCCGCGTGCAAGCGGCCGGTGCACTCGACGACCTGTATGCGGCGGCCGAACGCATCCCGGATCTGGGCGCGACGCCCACCGCCAATAAAACCGACTTCAAGCTGTGGGCGCCGACCGCGCGCGATGTGGCCGTGTGCACGTATGACAGCGCAACGGGGCGCGCGAACGCCGTGCTGCCAATGGCACTGGATGCCCGCACCGGCGCCTGGGCTGCCAGCGTCCCGCGCGATTTGTCCGGCACCTATTACAAGTACGCGGTCGACGTCGTCGCCGAGGGCGCCGGGCTGGTACGCAACCTGGTGACCGACCCGTATTCGGTCAGCCTGAACGCCGACTCAAAACGCAGCTACATCGCCGACCTGGATGCGCCGAGCCTGAAACCCGCCGGCTGGGACACCACGCAGCCACCGGCCACGGTCAAGGCGCAGACCGACATGGTCATCTACGAACTGCACGTGCGCGACTTTTCGCTGATCGACCAGACCGTGCCGCCGGCCAAACGCGGCAAGTACGGCGCGTTTGGCGAGGCCAATTCCAACGGCATGCGGCACCTGCGCGCGCTGGCACAGGCAGGCCTGACCGACATCCACCTGCTGCCCGTGTACGACATCGGCAGCATTCCCGAAGTGGCGTGCGCGCAGCCCGCCCCTGCCGGCGCGCCGGATGGCGAGAGCCAGCAGGCGCTGGTCGTCAAGACCGCCCACACCGACTGCTTCAACTGGGGCTACGACCCGCAGCACTTCAACGCCGTCGAAGGCAGTTACGCGAGCGACCCGCAGGACGGCGCACGCCGCATCATCGAGTTCCGCCAGATGGTGATGGACCTGCACAAGGCCGGCCTGCGCGTGGGCACCGACGTCGTCTACAACCATACCTTCATCGCTGGCCAGGAAGAAAAATCGATCCTCGACCGCGTGGTGCCGGGCTACTACCATCGCCTGAACGCCGTGGGCGGCATCGAAGCGTCGACCTGCTGCTTCAACACGGCGACCGAGAACACGATGATGGCCAAGCTGATGATCGATTCGTCGGTCCTGTGGACACGCCAGTACAAGATCGATTCGTTCCGCTTCGACCTGATGGGCCACCAGCCGCGCGAGGCGATGGTGCGCCTGCAGCAGGCCGTCGACGCGGCGGCGGGCCGCCACGTGCAGCTGATCGGCGAAGGCTGGAACTTCGGCGAAGTGGCCGACGGCGCCCGCTTCGTGCAGGCCTCGCAATTGTCGCTGAACGGCACCGGCATCGGCACCTTCAGCGACCGTGCGCGCGACGCCGTGCGCGGCGGTTCGCCCGGCGACTCGGGCGAACCCGTGATCAAGCAACAAGGCTATATCAATGGCCTGGTGTACGACGCGAACGCACTTGGCGGCGACGCGAAAAAGGCCGACCTGCTGCGCGCGGCGGACCTGATCCGCGTCGGCCTGGCCGGCTCGGTGCGCACGTATCCGATGCAAGGGTTCGATGGTCAGGTGCGCCAGTTGCAGGCGATGGTCTACGGCGGCAACCAGCCGGCCGGCTACGCGAGCGAGCCGGGCGAAGCGGTCAACTACGTCGAGAACCACGACAACCAGACGCTGTACGACATCAACGTGCTCAAGCTGCCGGTGGCAACGAGCAGCGCGGAGCGCGCGCGGGTACAAATGCTGGGGATGGCGATCAATGCCTTCAGCCAGGGTGTGGCGTATTACCACGCCGGCATCGACACGCTGCGCTCGAAATCGCTGGACCGCAACAGCTTCAATTCGGGCGACTGGTTCAACCGCATCGACTGGACCTACCAGGACAACTTCTTCGGCACCGGCCTGCCGCCGGCGCCGGACAATGCCAAAGACTGGCCGCTGTTCAAGCCGTTGCTGGCCAATGCCGCGATGAAGCCGGCGCCCGCCGACATTGCGTTCGCGCGCGACGCGTTCCGCGACCTGCTGCGCATCCGCGCCAGCAGCACGCTGCTGCGCCTGCGCACGGCCGACGACATCAACAAGCGCCTGCGCTTCTTCAATACGGGGCCGCAGCAGGAACCGACCGTGCTGGCCGCCTGGCTCGATGGCAAAGGCTATCCGGGTGCGGGCTTTGCAGGCATGAGCTATCTGGTGAACGTCGACAAGCGGGCGCACACGATCAAGGACGCCACGCTGCGCGGCAAGCGCCTGAAGCTGCATCCGGTGCACAGCGCACCTGGCGCGGCCGACAAGCGCGCGCTGAAGGCGCGCTTCGACAGCGCCAGCGGCACCTTCACGATACCGGCGCGCACGGCCGTGGTGTTTGTCGACATGTGAAAACGCGATTCTCGCGACGGCGCGCCGCTGACCTGAAGACCGTCATTCCAGCGAAGGCTGGAATCCAGGTCTGTTGCGGGCAGCTGTCGATGTTGCGGCAAAGGTGCTGAACTTGGGTTCAGCCTTCGCTGGAACGACGTTGTCAGGCCAGCACGGACGCTTGCTCCGACGCTGCCACCATCGCCAGCCGCGCAATCGCAAACGTGTTGCGCCCCTTGTCCTTGGCTTCATACAAGGCGCTGTCGGCCAGTTCACTGATCGTCAGCGCCGTCACACCAGGGGCATCGGCCAGCGCAATGCCGATGGTCGCGCTGACGGAAATCGGCTGGGAGCCGACCATGAACGGCGCTTCCATGACCTGCATGATCTTCTTGGCCACCAGCTCGACATCGCGCGGCGAATTGACTTCGTCGAGCAGCACCGTGAATTCGTCGCCGGCCAGGCGCGCCACCATGTCGGAGCTGCGCACCACCTTGCGCACGCGCCGTGCAAATTCGACCAGCACCATGTCGCCCACCGCATGGCCGTAGGTATCGTTGATCCGCTTGAAGAAATCGATATCGAGATAGAACAGCGCAAAAGCGCGCTCGCGCTGCGGCGCGCGCTCCACGGCCGCCTGCAGCGCCAGCTCGAACTGGCGCCGGTTCGGGATGCCGGTCAGCGCGTCGGTGTGGGCCAGTGCGTGCAGGTTGCGTTCGTGCATGCGCGCGGCGGTGGCATCGGTCGTCAGGATGTATACGCCCACCACTTCGCCGTCACGCAGGTGCGGCAGGAAGGTCGAGTGGACGATGCGGATGTGCTTCTTGCGCACGATGTCATGCTCGCACTGCGAGGCCTTGCCCAGCCAGGCGTCGTCCAGCGCTTCCTTCTGCTGCAGGTAGAAATCTTCGCCGAATGCTTCCACCATGGTCTGGCCGACGACCTGCTCGGACGCCTTGCCGAGCCATGACTGGTGCACCGCATTGGCGAACATGTAGCGGTGATCCTGGTCGAGGTGCGCAATCAGGACCGGCAGGTTGTCGGTAATCGTGCGCAGGCGCTCTTCGCTGTCGGCCAGGCGGTCGCGCGATGCTTTCAGTTCGGTGATGTCCTTCATCGCCACCACCGCGCCGAGGGTCTTGCCCTGGGCGCTGCGCAGCGGCCGGCCACTGGCCAGCAGCGTGTACGGCGCGCGACCGGCCGGTGCGATGACCATCGCGCCGTCACGTACCACTTCGCCCTTGAGCGCGCGCACCAGCGGCACGTCGTCCATCGCCATCGCGGTCTGGCCATCGCCGTGGTACAGCGAATAGAACTGCGGCCATTCCGATGGCGCGATCGCCTTCAGGTCGTGACCATGCAGAGCGCGCGCAGTGCGGTTGAACAGCGTCAGGTTGCCGACGGCGTCGCAGGCGACCACGCCGACGTCGATCGATTCGAGCACCGCGTCGAGCAGTTCCTGTTTTTCTTCCAGCTGCTGCTGCGTGCGGATGCGCTCCGAAATGTCATTGACGAAGGCGCCGATGTAACGCGCGCCGTTCCACTCGTGGGCCGCAACCGTCATCTGGATCGTGATCTGGCGCCCGCTCTGGGTCAGCGCCGGCAATTCGACATTCTGGTTCAGGTACGGGCCGGCACCGGTATCGAGCAGGCGGCGGATATTCGCGTCATGCGCTTCGCGCTGCTGCGTCGGCATCACCAGCTCGGACAGCTGGCGGCCGCGCGCGTATTCACCCGACCAGCCGAAGATGCGCTCGGCCGACGTGTTCCATGCCACCACCACGCCGTTGCTGTCGGCGCCGATGAAGCCGCTGAACGACGAGTCGATGATCGTGCGGTTCCACGCTTCGCTCTCGCGCAGCAGCGCTTCGGCCGCTTCGCGCTGCGTCACTTCGCGCGACAGTTGCGCGACCTTGTCTTCCAGTTCGGCGGTGCGCGCGACGATGCGCGCTTCCAGGTCGGTATTGAGCGACTTGAGCGCCTGCTCGGCGAGCATGCGCGCCGTCACCGCCTTCAGGTGATTGATTTCGACTTCGACCAGCCCGGCCAGGTCGGCCAGCACCTGGCGCTGCTCCTGGTTCAGGCGGCGCGGCGCGCGGTCGATGATGCACAGCGTGCCCACGGCCTCGCCATCGCTGTAGACAGGATGCCCGGCGTAGAAGCGGATATGCGGCTCGCCGGTGACGAGCGGGTTCTCGGCGAAACGGGGATCCTGCGCCGCGTCCTCGATCACGAGCAGCGCGCGTGCCTGTACCGCGTGGCTGCAGAACGACAGCGAGCGCGGGGTTTCCGAGGCTTCCAGACCGTGATGCGATTTGAACCACTGGCGCTCGGCATCGATCAGCGATACCAGCGCAATCGGCACGTCGAACGTCATGGCGGCCAGGCGGGTAAAGCGGTCGAAGCGCGTCTCGGCTGGGGTGTCGAGAATCTGCAGTTCGGCCAGCGCAGCGAGGCGGGCCTGTTCAATTAACATTTGGCTGACGATGATAAAACCTCTTCCATGGTCCGGAACGGGGGACGACAGGGCAGGACGACCCTGTCGACACGGCGCCGGGGATTGGGGGAGCCACATGAAATGGTAGCACGCAGTGCTGTGTGGAAACTACAGGTTCCGTCCCGTGCGTCGCGTGGCGTTGACGTTTTTTTGACAACTTTTAGCGAGACATCGGTACAAAAGCGCGTGGACAGGCCAGGCATGACCCCTAATGGCAGAAAGCTCAGGACATCGGTATGTCGTGTCTGCCGGCCCACCACATTGATTAGCGTGTGAAAATTTCGATTACTTTGTGCTTGCGCAAAGATTAATTAGAGCCAACACAAGATAATTAATGGGCGTTAAAAAAATCAAAAAGACAAGGGGTGAACCATGAAGCGTAGAAGCTTAATCAAGGGCACTTTGGCATCTGCAGGTCTTGCCTGCTCCTACGCGGGATTGGCAGCCACAGGCAATCGGCAGCGCCGTAATATCGCCAGCTTCAGCACAGACGAGGTAAAAATATTTCGGGAAGCAGTGCTCGACATGCAATCGAAATCCGCAGCCGATCCCGAAAGCTGGAATTATCTTGCAGCTGTTCACCGTTACGGGCCCTATCCAAGCAACGCTGAGGCACAAAAATATCAGCACCCCGATGTTCTCAAAACGATCGATTTCGATGCCCTCGCAAAGGTGCCAGCCGATGAGCGCGCGAAATATTGGCGTGCCTGTATCCACCACGACCATCCGGCGACAAGCCATTTTCTGTCATGGCATCGTCTCTACCTATGGCATTTTGAGACGGCACTTCTTGCCTCGACAGATATCGCAGCGGCGCGCCTTGGCCTACCAAGAAGTATTTCGGGCGTGCCTTATTGGGACTACTATGCCTCGCCGCGATTGCCCGATGCATTTCGCATACCGCTGATATCGGGTCGTCCAAATCCCCTGTATGTGCCGTATCGGAACCATGCAATCAATGCTGGCACGAAAGGCGTTATCACTGCCGACCTGGATGCGTTTCGCATGGGCGACATGCTCAATCAGCCAATCATCATCGACGGTGAAACGCGGAGAGGCTTTAGTGGTGCTCTGGAAAAGCCTGTTCACGATGATGTGCACAGTGAAATCGGCGGCTTGATGACGAATCAGAACAACGCTTCCTGGGACCCGGTGTTCTGGCTGCATCATGCGAACATCGATCGCCTCTGGACGATATGGCAGCAGCGAACGAGTGCGACGCCCGACACGAGCATCACGCCAGAGTGGCGCAGGAAAACGTTCACGTTCAAGATCAATGCCGCAGGCGCCTTGTTCGAGGGCAGCGCCGGCAACACTGCCGATGGCAAAAGCCTGGCGCCAAATATCGTCACTTATGACAGTTTGGTGCTGCCCCCGAAAACACCTCCAACCCCGCTACCCAAAGCCCCTCCGGTCATTGCCGTTGCATCGTCGCTGAGCCCCATGAAAAACGGCACCAATGCGCTGACCAGCGATGTGAGAAAAGTCGGGGTCACCAATAGCGGCGGGACGATCACGCTCAACGTGCCATCTGCCAATCGCTCCCGACTGGGCACCCTTGGCAATAAGTCCACCAGTCGCGCAGGCGCCAAGGACCTTACCTGGGCGGCGGTGGTGCTCGAAGGTATAAGCATCACCGCGCAAGGTCAACGCGACGGCTTTGTTTACCACGTTTATATGAACCTGCCAGCCACGCACATACCAGATGCCGATCCTGACATGTACAAGATTGGCGCGCTGAGTTCATTTTCACTATCGTGCGTCGATCCAGAAATATGCACATCCGGCAAGGCAAATGCCCGGTTTGTCATCACGGAAAAACTGGTAAAAATCATGAACGACAAGAAAGCGCCCAACTCGATCGACGTATCACTGGTCAGGATGACCGCCAAGGGCCCGGACGGCAAGCTTGTCCCACCAGAACCATCCTCGGCACTGCTTGAAATCACTTCAATACGGCTTGAAGGCTCGAACGATCCGATTATGTGACGATTGCCTGAACAGCGTCCGGCACTACAACCATTCAATTGTCAAAACGGAGAAAACATCATGATGCATGGATCGTGTGGCATGGGCGTACGCGTCAAACACGCAAAGCAGACCGCAGGCCATGGTTTGCTCATGCTGGCATTCGTTTTCCTGGCCGGCTGCACCCACCGGGGTGAGCTACGCACGGCTCACGAAGAAAAGGCCTTGGCTGACGTGGTCGATGCAGTGCAGTTTGCAGTCGACATCGCAGCCAAGGACAAGGTATGGAACGCGACGAGCAAAGAATCTGATCACTGGGCCCAGGCCTGCGAGGTGGCGAGCAAAACGTCGGCAGATTCTTGCCATGGGATGATTGAAAAGGCGCAGCCCATGTGTCAGGGCGATTGTCCAAATGGCCAATGCAACCTCGTGGCGCAGCGCCGCTGCGAGTCTTACGTGAGCGGCGCAGCGTTTGGCGTCATGTGCTCGCAAGCCAAAAAAACAGGGGTGGCTGTCGATACGTGGTGCAACGCCGCCGAGGCCTGCATTTCTGCCCGCACTTCAGCAGCGGGCATCTGTGCCTCATCCGAACTCGTGCGCCTTCCACAACTGGTGGAGGCAACGTTGACACTGGCGGTCGAAAGAACAACATCCAGGGACGCGGGGCTGAATATCCTGATCGTGTCATTCAACACAGGCAGATCCGAATCGTCGGCGAACTCGATAAGCATGGTGCTCAAGCCAAGGACCCGGTCAATCGACTATGGCACCGTCGATTTACCGTTGGATTTCCCGCCAGAGCGCACCGTTTCGAAAGAAGCGCAGGCGCTGGCTACGCAACTGTCGACCCTGATTACTGATGCTGTCAAGGCTTCGGTCAAGGAGTACGACATGCTGCCGAATGGCACCACCACCGTTGCACGGGCGCCGATGCTGATGGCGGAACTGGAAGTGAGCTTCTCTCTTACCGTCGATCGCAACGGCTCTCTGGGTATCAAGAAAGCCTGGGGCGGTATTGGTGCAGAGCTCGGCGGTGAATACGGGACAAAACGCGTCAACACGCTGTCGATCAGGTATGCGCGCAAGTAAACCGTGCGACCCCGGGATGTTCCAAGGTGCCATCGCTATTGCCTGAGGTTGAGGGATACATTGTTGCTAGATATCCAGGTGCGAAATCAGCAGCCGGCGTGCATCGATATCGCTCTGTGGATGCTCGCTGCCCTCCCCTTGCGCGCCCAGCGAAATCCCGACCGACATGATGTCGATGAGGAGCAGTTGCAGGATACGCGAGATCATCGACAGGAAGCTCGTGCTGTCTTCGCTGTGGTCCACCGCCAGGCACACGCTGGCCTTTTTCGCCAGCGGCGAGCGGCTGGCCGTGATCGCGATGATGTCGGCGCCCCGCGCGCGCGCCGTATCGACCGCCTCGAGCAGCTCGGGCAACTGCCCGCCGGTGGAAATCGCGATCACCACGTCGCCCGGCGCCAGCAAGTCCGCAGCGAGGTTCAGCAGGTGCGAGTCGCCGTACGATGCGGCCGGGATGCGAAAGCGAAAGAACTTGTGCTGGCCGTCGAGCGCCACCGCACGCGCATTGCCCAGCGCGTAAAACTCGACCCGGCGCGCGCGCCGCAGCAGCTCGATGGCGCGGTCGATCGCGTGCACGTCGAGCGCATCGCGAAACTTCAGGATCGCCGACACCGTGTTGTCGATCA
>Ga0308170_10005069_pt1 | contig 10159 bp, 17 predicted proteins | sample PhyBR2_2_FD_202136 | JGI IMG/M metagenome (GOLD analysis project Ga0308170, IMG submission 202136) | Phyllosphere microbial communities from UC Gill Tract Community Farm, Albany, California, United States - DLSLSB.R2 | ecosystem: Host-associated > Plants > Phyllosphere > Unclassified | place... | reverse complement strand
GAAATCGGAACGCCCGGGTATCCGCGATGCATGGGCGGCGGAGAGCGTGACGAGCGGTCCGCGGGAGGCGGAGTGGGGTGACATCGCCGGCGGTGCCGCAGCAACACGTCACTGGACGTCAACAAAGCTCGCGCACGAAGAACCAAACGTCGTAACATACCTTCGCGCAAATGACTTCGCACAGTCCTTGCATACAAACGGCCGCACGTCTTGGTCTGGGGTATCAGGGCCATTACTGCGGAGAACGCTCGGACCACTCACGCTTCCGTTGATGCCGCTTCAGATACTCCATACGACTGTATACCTGAGATGATCAGCAAACACCCCGGAGGGAGACAGAGGCGCGCGTTGCACAACTCACTTGGCCGCATCCCGGATACGGGCACCCAAATGTCTCCTTCTCCTTACCATTGTCCTTGCCCCTCGACCGTCCTTCGGGCGGGGAGGTGAAGTCGCCCTCTACGCCTGACTGCTTGCGCGCAGGCATCGTCGGCAGGATTCGTGGTTTGTCAAAGTGCAGTGATGGACTTTTCCCGGTGGAGGGCTGAACAATCCGGGAAAGGTGGATAACCTCCACTTGACGCGGAGCGGAGCTGTGAACGGCAGCGAGTCGATCCGCTGATTTGGGAGAGACAGATAAGCGTCTCGCGGCCTGTGTTCGAAGTGCGCCGCGGCTGGAGGGGTGTTGGGACTGCGTAGAGCACGATACGAGGTGGTTGAAGCGAGTGAGAAGGGGTGGATCAGACGAGGTGGAGGTGCAAGAGTGGAGGCTCGACCCGTCGCCGCTAAGAGGGACCCGTGCTCTCGCTCACTGACCAATCAAAACGCCGTACAAAGGAACGACCCAACCCCCGTGTGGCGGAGGGCGGAGAGCAGCCTGACACCACAACACCACGTGGCTGTTGCGCTGCATTGTGTCAGGCTGCAGATTTCGGGATTGGTGGTGGACCAAGTTGACCTGCAGCATGCATACCCGTCAACGATCTGCTATAAACCCACATTCAGTCATCCCGTGATGTTCTTCTCCTCAACGATACGCCAGTTGGCCACGCGCTTGGTGCCGCAAGCACGTCTCGCGGCCGTGCCCACGCCAAACGCGGCCGCCTCTTCGTCACGCTCCATCGCCCACATTTGCTCACATTCCCTTCCGCGCCCACATTCGCATTCCTCCGCTCTCGCACGATTACCGCCGTCAGCACTGCTCAGCCGGATACGGACGGTCCAAGTACGAGGATTTAAAGTTAGGAGCTCGGTGAAGCGGATGTGCGAGGACTGTTACGTTGTCAGGAGGTGTGTATGTTCAAGCCCGGGGTGTGAGCTGAGCTGATTCCGGCAGAAAGGGAAGGGTGTACGTCTTGTGCAAGAAGGATCCGAAGCATAAGCAGGTGCGTGGGAACGTGGATTGCTTCATGATAGCGCTGACTTGCAGAGACAAGGATAGACCACTCATCACGACATGCATGTTTATACGATTCATCGAGTCTCTCTACGCAGCGTCTCAAGTTTCCCTCACGGATGCTCACATACATAGCTTCCACAGATCTTTCCAAATCACCACATGCTTCGTCACGCTACTCGCATAGGTGGCGCCTCGGCACATCTGCACGGACTAGGCGGACATGCGTGGCACAGGCCTAGGCGGCAAGAGCCTCTCCACACACTCCCTGGATGTGAGCAACCAAGATTCGCTTCGGACTCGCTCAACCCTCATGAAGGCTAGTATGACGTGCTCGCCTCGAGGTCTGCCAATGACGTACAAGCCAACGGGAGCGCCGCTGCTCAGTTGCCCGACAGGGATGGTGCCCTGCCCTCAGTATCCCCCCGTTAGTCGTCGCCCCCGCTCACAACCGGAAGCCACGTCGCCGCACCGATCGCCGGTCCTGACATGCCCAGTACGCCGGCAGTAATGACCAACAGATCAATCTTCCTCTTGTTCATGTAATCGAGGAGCTCTTTCCGCCAGGCGAGAATCTGCAGCTGGGCCTCTTCGATGGCCGGCCAATACCGCTCTTTCTCGTGGAAGAGCCTCGCAGCGACTTCGAGGTAGTCCTGGCGATCGTCTCGCGCGATTGCGTCTGGATGGAAGGCGAGTTCCTGTCCGTCGGTGTCGGCTTCCTCGGAGCACTGTGCCCACGACTCACGGGATGATCGTTGTTCCATCGAATGATATCGTCAAACGTCTTGATTTCGGTTGTGCCCAGATTGGCGAGATACTCGTTCACGCCCTCTGCGAATGCAGCGAACGTCAGCAGATAATCCGGTATGCCCGCCCAGTTTCCGTCCGCATCGAACCCCACGACGTCGTGCTCCTTTGCCAACTCGTCCACCGCGGGACATACTACAGGATCGACCACAGGGTCTAGCATAGCTATGACCTTGTCATATAACGCCGTGCACTCAGCGCGCTGTGCAGTGTCTTCTGGAGCAATATCCTTGGTACACGGATGCGCGTCCCTGACAATCCCGACACCGAAAGAACCGATATGCATTGTCGACCCCAATTTCACAGCGTCCATGTAGTCGGTTCTGTCCGAGGTCTCTTTGAGGCAGGATAGGACGGCCGCGAGGTCCCATGGCGACTTGCCCATCGGGCCGGGGGAGTCCTGGCGGAGGCTGTCGTCAGCGATCCCAAGCACCACCTGTCCGGGTGTTGCTCGTACCTGATGGGAATGGTGCCTTGTTTGGAGAGCACTCCCGGGGTGACCTTGAGGGCGTACAGTGCAGCACAATTGGCCGGGGCGTTCTGCTTGTCAACAGATATCGGGTGAGGTGACGTGGGGGCTCACGATGCTTGCGTTGGTCTCGCTCCCGATCGCGACAGCGCAGAGCCCAGCGCTGACGGCGATGGCACTGCCCGTGCTGCTCGACGCCACGTGCAGGTCTTCACCAAATGCCGAAACTGACTGGCCGCCTCGAGGTGACCATCCCAGTGGTTGGGGATAGCCTACCCCGCAGGACAGTACAGAGAGGTTTGCCGTGCCCAGGACCGGTCATCAGCGCGGACGGACTCGGACTCGGTGCCACACTCACTGATAGCTCCCGCAACGAGCAGGTTATCCACAAGTTCGGCGTTCTTCCTCGGCCTGGCGGGCACTGCCATCAGCCCAGTGACATCGTCCAGCCTGATCGACTCGCTCAAAGCGAGCGTTCCGCCGGTGGTGCGCAAACCGAACTGCTCATAGTCGAGGCCGAAGACATCTCTGTATTGACGTCAGCAGACATAGACGCACGGAGAGACACAGCTGCTCTACTTGATCAGAACCGGTACGCCGTGCAGAAGGCCTCGCGCTTTACCCGCACCCCTCTCCTGATCGAGGCGCCTAGCGACCTTTCCGACTGCAGTTCAGCTTGCGCCTGACCACGCACTGCAGGTCGGCCCACGCTTCTCCCTCGGGGCCGTCTCGACGACGGCCCGCAGGCCCAGCCCTCGGACGTTATCTCGCTCGATCGCAGCTGATGCATGAGCTTCTGATTGCAATTCGAAGCTTACGCACTAACCGAGGTACCTTTCGATCAGCTTTTCGGAGGTGATCTCCCCGTCCTCCAAGGCTCGGACGATGCCCTGCAGAGTGCTCTCAACCAGGTCGAGTTCCGGCATGTTAGTGTACAAGTTGAGCTCCAACGAGAGATGAACGACATACGGACCAAGGCCAGAAAGCGCTCTGGCGATGTGATGGGATCAGAGGAGGACTGATGAGTCGACGGGTTGGTTCAAAGGCACTCTCGAGAGAAGTGAAACACGCCAAAGGCTTCCCCTTCATCGAACGCTCTCTCCCACCTGGCGATTCTCACACTGGTGGGATCCCCACCGTGCTCCACTAATCCTCAACGAAGCCAAAGGTCGGGCCTCCATTCAAGCTTGGAATCGTCGACAGTGTCAGTCGCCTCGCGGGAATCCAGACGTAAACGTCTGCTCGCCGATCGATCGATGCCCGGACAGGATCGTTCCCAACCCGGCACGAACCCAACGCCCGAATCACCCTCCTTTCGCGAAGAGGAGATCTCGAGGTGACTCACGCCACCTCGCTTGGACCTACCGTGAGTCACTGAGCCGGGCTCAAGAGTCGTGTGAGGGTTATTTCTGAGGCGCCCTAAAATGTTATTTGCCGATCCAGCTTCGACACGGAGGTGGAGGATCGCCTCGACCGTTCGGGGGTCTGTTTCGTCGAGACGGTGGTCAAGTGAGCGAGCAACTATGGCGTGTTTGTAGTCATTCACTAACCCGTCGGCGCCGTACACTCGGGCGGGATTGAAGCACCTGGTCTGCCCGCGGACCACGACCTTCGAAGATGCCTGTCCTGTCTGAAAAGCTGTGCCAGACCGCTTCACTGTCGCATTCAGCACGTCCTCTCGACCGCCACTACGCCGTGAAGTCAGGCCCGCAAACCACTCGCAGTCCTCGTCCACATAGCCCCCGATCTGCCGCTAGAGTTCGCATCGCTCGCACCGCAAAACGCCTGCTAACGAGAACCGCGTGACTATGTTTGCGATCTACGCCTTCCCCGCCAACGAGCTCTGGTCAGTGTCACCTATCATCCTCCACGAAGCGCCTCTCCGACAACCCGCTGACGCGCAGCGGGTACAACGATCCGAACTGCACGTGCCCCCCGCATTGCCGCTGCAAGTCGTTCGAGCCTTGCGCGCAAGCCTGCTGTTACCGCATCCCTTCTGGCCTTTATAAAGTTCCCAGCCGCGTGCTACGCGAAACCCAGGTGCAGCCTGTACTACCGAGTCCGGTCATTCCGCCCCACGGGATCACCAGCAAAGGCTGCTGCCTGATCATGTGAGAAGCGCAGTCAGCTGCGTTGCGTAAGAATGGGTCTCCGGTGAGTAAGCAGTCTGCAGGCTGTCGTCCTCATGTGGCAAGGCCTGATCAGCAGACACCAAGACGGAGAAAGGAGGTGCTAGTGGGCGAAGAAGCGATGCCGTGTCAATGATGCCCATTGTCGATACCATGCCCAAGTAGCAGATGCAGTGGGATAGCATGGTCCGTGATAGCCTGACGTTTCGAGTCATTATCGTACTACTCGTTGGGAATGCGGCCCCTCTCCTCTCGCTTAGAAGCCCATACCAGCGCCGAGGACGGCGCCGGCAATACCGACGGCTCCAACAACGACACCCCAGCCCATCTCTCGGTTGGGCGAAGCGGCGCCTGACGGAGTTGAGGACGCAGCCGCGCCCGAGCTCGAAGCAGCCGCGCCGGACTGAGAGGCCGAGCCAGACTGGGAGCCGGATTGCGACGCGACGGATGTGGCGGAGCCAGAGGCGGCAGAGGTGGTGGAAGCGGAGGGGGCGACAACAGTAGCGGTGTCAACGGCGGTGGTAGCGGGAACCTGTGGCGTAAGCTACTGCAGCCAAGGGAGTGGCCTTTGTCGAGCTCACCGAGACCGTGGCCTGGCCGTTCTCAACTTGGAAGTAGTTGGCGGCAACAAGGTTACCCAGGCCAGAGTCCTGGACGTATTGGTCCAAGAACATTGTACCGAGCGGGGTGTTGGCAGCGGAGAGGTTGGCGGGAGCCTGGAAGGTCTCGGGTTGCAGGTAGACGAGGATAGTGTATCGGTGAGCGCCCGATCCCTCGGCAGGTCCAGGGCCGGCGTAGTTGGTGCTATCCGTCAGTCAGACTGTACCTCGCGATCGCATGCTGGCTTACACCGAGGTAGCACCGTCGAAGGTGATGGCGTGGGGCTCGGAGTCAGAGAGACGTGCACCGTTGACGAGCCAGTGTCGAGTCAGCTCGGTGGTTCGCGAGTTGGTGCCAACGACGTCGGCATCGATCATGAGCACGGTGTACGTCTGAGATCAGCTGGGAGTGGAGAGCAAAGACAAGCTGCGCACGTTGTTCGTGGCGATGTCCTGGGCGTTGGCGGCCTGTTGGATCGAGAGCGAGGGCGAGGAGCCGACATCTGTGCGTGAGCATGGCATGCTCGCGCTTTGCGTGCGGGCGGCTCACCCGACTGGGGGATATTTTGTCCGACGCTGATCGCTTGGCCATTGAAAGAGACATCGAGGACACCCTCCGGGTTGAACCTTTGCAGCAAGTCAGGGACAAGCTGAGCAGCTGGGGTCAGCGTCGACGATCCGTGTGAGCTTGTGTGACTCACCGTTGAAGTTGGCCTGGACAATGGCGATGTCCGTGGCCGACGCATCGTTTTGAGCGGCAGCGAACCGGGCGAGGGCGAGGAAAGCGGAAGCGATGAAAAGCATCTTGGTTGAGTTGTTGATTGGTAGAAAGATTGAAGACGAGTCTGAGATACTCTTGCAGGATCAGCGGTGCACTTTGCGTTTGAGGGGACGCGCGAGCTGATGGTGAAAGGGGGGGGGCTTGTGTGTGGACGGTCACCTGAAAGGATGGGGACGGCGGATAGGGTTCAAGCTGGGCCAGGCGGTGGGACACTCACCGGAATAGGTGCGATAATCAAGTCTAGATGCAATGTGGGCAATGGACGAGTGAGATGAAGATGGCCGATGCTTGTTGATGATGTGCTAACGTTGCAGACTGAACGAGGATGGGCAGGGCGGAAACGGGGGTGCTGATGAAACAGACGGGACTTGCTGCGCAGCATGCATTTCCACCGCAAAACACACGCGTCGTATGTGGGGCTCCAACTTGGCAAAGGGACAAACAAAGGCATGCAGGTGGCGGCGGCGCCGGCATTTCAGAGCCGGCACTTTGAGTGTGTGGCACACGTAACAGAGCGCCCGGGTGCTATCCCATCCGGTTCGAGGGCTTGCCCACCCGCCGAGCCAGCGAGCCAACGAGCGAGCCAGCCCGCCTGTGTCGGAAAAGTCGCATCTCGAGTCCAACCTATCGGATTCACCTTTGTCACATACCAAAAGTCTCATATGTGCGTATAGCGTCGTATCAGCCATCAGCCGAGCCATCAGCTTACTGCCAGCCATCATGAGCGCCGCCGCGGGATCCGGATCCGAGCTTGACTATCTGAAGAGCCTCGTCTCTCAGGTGTGTACTTGAATCGTGTCGTCATCCGGTCGACTCTTCGCTCACAGACAGCTGCAAGGCAAGATTCAGCAGCTCGAGGGACAGGCCGTCTCCACCGCCAAGGATGCCGTCTCGTCCGCCAAGCAAGCCGTCGGCATCGCTCCGTCCGAGAAGGCGCCGCGACTGGTCCTCATCGGTCCTCCCGGAGCTGGTGCGTGCATGCGGACCGTCGTCATGTACGACCGCGGCTGACCAGCAGGTAAGGGCACCCAGGCCCCCAACATCTCGAGCAAGTACTGCGTCTGCCACCTCGCTACGGGTGACATGCTCCGTTCGCAGGTCGCTCGACAGACCGAGCTCGGCAAGGCCGCTAAGAAGATCATGGACGCCGGAGGACTTGTCAGCGACGAGATCATGGTTGGCATGATCAGGAAGGAGCTCGAGGAGAACAAGGAGTGTGCCAACGGGTGAGTCGTGCAGACGTTTCCTACCCAAATGTCGTCGAGCGATACTGAGGGCAGCTTCATTCTTGACGGATTCCCTCGAACCGTTGGCCAGGCCGCCAAGCTGGACGACATGCTGTCCGAGCAGCAAAAGTCGCTGGACCATGCCGTCGAGCTCAAGATTCCCGACGCGCTCCTCATTTCCCGAATTACGGGCCGTCTCGTCCACCCTGCCTCCGGCCGAAGCTACCACAGGGAGTGTGCGTGCGCCCTTGCGTAGAACGTCGTATTGCGTGTCCCGCTGATTCCCAGTCAACCCGCCCAAGAAGGCGATGACCGACGACGTCACGGGCGAGCCGCTCATTCAGCGATCGGACGACAACGCCGCGACGCTCAAGAAGCGTCTGGCGACGTACCACGACCAGACCTCGCCTGTTGTCGAATACTACAAGAAGACGGGAATCTGGACGCCGGTGGACGCTGCGCAGAGCCCAAAACTCGTCTGGGGATCCATCTCGGAGATCCTCTCTGGATCGGCCAAGACGAGGACCGCTTAGAGCGAACAAGAAGTACAACCATCAGCATTGCATCACATCGCATGCATCAGATCAATATGGACAAATCGGCCTTGGGGACAAGGTGCTATGACGTGTAAGGGGCGTTGGTCTTGCTTCATCGCGACATGGCCCCACGCCTAGCCGGCGACTTCGATATCGTACAAACTATTCACAAGGGGAGAAACTGCAATCACGATCGTGGTGCCGGTGATACATCAAACCTGCAAATGTGGAGTGACGCTTGCAGATGGCGCAGCCGCGCCGGCCAGAAACTTCTCGGCGTGGTATTTTACCAAGTGCTGCACCTTCGTTGGCATCAATAACGTCTCCTCCGGGGACGCACTGCGGAAGAAACCGGCTGTGGACCACAGATTCAGAAATTCAGTCCCCTGGTCACGGAGGTACTCTGACTTGTTGGTCTGCCAGTCCATCGCGCAAACGGTGTGAGGGCGATTTGGCGCTGAGCCGAACAAAGTTCTTCCGGTGGCACTGTCTCTCATCGCGTAGAATTGGAGCATATCGTGATTGACCGTTCTTTGCACAATGATTCGGTCCTGCACCAGAATGCAGTTCGCGAGTGGTTGACCAGTAGTGGTCATCTCTGAAGACCCGGTTCGTGGTGGCTTGTTGAAAAACTGAGCTGTCGCCGAAATAAGTCCTTCTTGACCGATGTTGTTGTCATCGCTGTCGTATTCGATGGCCATCATGTAAGGCTGGATCAAGCCGCCGTTAGACAAGCGCACTGAGAACCCTTCAGTGAGGTTGATCGCCCTCAACTCCGTTCCTTTTGCCGGGTCTTCAGCGCGCACTTCGCGGTCAAGTGTGAGCGACTTGAAGGCGAGGGAATGATCGCGGTCGAGGGAATGATCGCAATCGCGAGTGGGAGCAGGTTCAGTGACGAAACTACCGAATACGACGCGTTGCTGTACCTCATTCACCCCTGCTCTAATCTCATAAGTATACAGGTCTCCGTATTGGTACCTCGGCCATCTTGAAGTCGATGACCCAGGTGCAGAGGCGAAAGTAGAGCTGACCCCTGAGGCATAGTTCGGCGCGGTACTTCCGTTGTAGGTGAATCTCGAGTGCATGGCGTTGGAGGGATCAGAAGATTGCGCGGCAAGGTTGGGGGACCCATATGGGCCTGAGGGACTCATTTATATGCGTTTGCCAGCACAAATGGAAGGACAAATCCCACTGCTGTGAAAGGGTCGCTCCACTGCAGTTTCGCTCCGCCCTGTTCTCGCTCCACCGCCTTCCCGCTGCACTTCCTCCTCGCTCCACTTCCTCCTCGCTCCACTTGCTCCACTGCGATTTCGCTGAACGACCTTTCTCAATAGCGCTGTCAGAGCTTCACTCCTTCGTGGACGAAGGCAACCCCGGCGCCACCAACATCGTCATGGAGCAGCGTACAAAGGACACGCCTGTGCACAACTTTTGCCTCCTTTGACTGAGCCCCTCCGACATGCCATGCCGTAGGACGAGGGTGATCCTCTCTTCCTCAATCCCAGTAGGAAGCGAGCAATGCGTCCGTTGCTGGGGAGGGGTCGAGGGGAGAGCTTAGCGTGAAGTCACATACGAAATGCTCCAACATCGCGATGCGTGTGGCGCTTTCAGAGAAATCCGGCGACCAGATATAAAGCGCTCTGGAGGGCTGATCACGAAGATATTCTACCCTTTGCAACACGTCGGACGCGGCGTGTAGTTCGTAGACAGGGTTGTCTGAGGCGATGGTGTCTGCGATAGTGGCGTTGTCTCCGACCACCTGGAAGCTTAACGCGTCCTCGTTAGCGGTAGTGTGGACTAGGATCCGCTCTCGTACCATCAGAAAGCGCTTCGGGGGAGGACTCGGCTCCCAGATCGGATCAGACTCTCCGACGCCGTCAGGCTCTGGCGAATACTCGCGGAGCCGATTGAAGAATTGGGCGGTAGCCAACAGCCGGCCTGTGGAAAGCACGCTCGGATCGTCATAGTCGACCGCGACCATTTGAGGGCGTATGGTCTGTCCGTCAGACAGTAGGATCCTTTGATAGGTGGGCGCGCGAGCAGCTTGCGTGAAGTGTGGTGTGCTCGAAGTTGAAGTGCGCCTCGGACACACAGTCATGATGCGTCGCTCGGTACCAACCCGCTCTTGAGACTGCACCGAGTCAATCCGGCTGACATACCGGTTCTGCAGAGACATAACACCAGGTGCGGGGCGGCCCGTTACTACCTGTCCAAAT
>Ga0308170_10005065_pt1 | contig 10166 bp, 8 predicted proteins | sample PhyBR2_2_FD_202136 | JGI IMG/M metagenome (GOLD analysis project Ga0308170, IMG submission 202136) | Phyllosphere microbial communities from UC Gill Tract Community Farm, Albany, California, United States - DLSLSB.R2 | ecosystem: Host-associated > Plants > Phyllosphere > Unclassified | place... | reverse complement strand
GAGGCCCTGTTCAGGGCGGCGGCGCCCAGCCTGTGCCTGTCACTGACGTTTCGAATGTCAATGACGTTATGCTAACCGCAGAGAATGACGCCATCATGCCCTATTGGCAAGGTCCGCTTCGTGCCAGAAGCGGACATTGACAACATTGAGATATTTTAATTTATGGGGAGCAAGTCAACGCTGTAAAACCAGTCACCAAATTAATGATGCACAAAAGTCCATTGGATCGGGTACATTCAGCAGAACCAACACCATGTAGGCTTAACAGCATGTGGCTGATGCGATCCGTTAATTCAATACTCTCAAAAGCTGAGGAGTGAAACCGAGCTAAATCACGAACTGATGTGGGTCTTTTAGACCATCAAACAAGAGTAGACTGCTAGATGTGAAATGATAATAACGCCGGCAAATTAATCATTGTGCTTATTTAATCTTGCGACCACTTACTAGCGCAGAAAGCACTTATTCGACACACAAGCATTATGATGGAGGTTGCATTGACCATTCCTCTTCAAAAACAAACCAAGGGTGGAAAGCTGTACACACGCATCCCTGAGATTGAAACCAGGTTGGCAGAATTAGTCACCCTCACGGATGAAAATCTGATTCAGTTGTGTATGCAGAGCAAAATACATCCGCAATATGTGCCCAGTGAATGTCTTCTTTACTTCGTCCGGCGCAGCGCATTGGCTAACCAGGCTCTATTTGATCCTCTCTTCAGGATCCTCTCAGAACGCATTTTCAGGAAGCTTCCTCGGGCCGCTAATCCTGGTGGAAGTTCTGTATCAATGCTGAACAGCGACATTCAGGAGAGTGTCTTTGACCGTATCGTTGAGATGCTTATGCTTGATAAAGCAGGGTATGAAGATCGGTTGGATATGTTTGAAGTCCGTTTTGATTTGGCCTTTTCAAATTTAAAAAAAGATGCTCAGGAAAAGTTTTACCGGTCGGATAACAGGAATACTGAGCTCGAGTACGATGATTCAGAGGACATTACTACAGAGGTTGAAACTGCTTCTGAAAGTTTTAATCCTTTTGAAGAAACAGATCTCAATCATTTTCATTACCGTCGCGAGCTTGATGCGGCGATTGAGACTTTACCTGATCTACAGAAGCGAATCATTGAGATGACCCGATTAGATTTTCGAATAGACTCCATCGACCCTCAAGAGATGACGATTTCCAAAGCTCTAAACAAGTCTGAAAAGACCATCCATAATCAAAAAAATAAGGCGTTTGCACGTCTTCGTTCACTGCTAGAAGGGGACATATGATGACCGGACTTTCACCTCAGGCATCCCTAGAAGAGGTACTGGAGTCATTTTCCATAGAGCATGATGTGGGAAAAGCGACTCTGCAAAAGTACCTTGCAGCCTTCCCTGAGTTTTCCAATGACCTCATAGATTTGTCTCGACAGATTGCCAGAGTTTCAATCGGAGACGAAGCCCCCTTAGCTGAGTCCGAGCGCCGCTTAATTAATTCTGCTGTCACTCGCATCCAGACGTCACCGGGGAAAACAGCAATTGACCCCTTCGCAGATATCCCGGCTCAAGAAATGCGTCATCTCGCTAAATCGCTCAATCTTCCTCGGCAGGTTATTATGGCATTTAAAGAGCGAAACGTAATTGTCGAGTCTGTTCCCCAGAAGGTTATGATGAGCTTTGCTGAAAAACTTCAGACAAGCGTTCAGCACCTGTTTGCATCCCTAAAACAGCCACACATTGAGGTTGCAGGGAGCTATAAGTCCAACACTAAACCGGGTGATGCAGAAAAGATTACTTTTGAACAACTGCTTCGGGATGCTGATTGGCCTGAGGATGATATCAGTCACTTAATGGAAGAGGATAGATAACGTGCAAACCGTGGAACTGGCTCGAAAGGCCGCTGCTTCTCTACATAATCAGGCGGTTGCTTCAGGACATAATCCATGGACACCCTATGAGTTTGCTGTTGCAGAAGCAAACAGGCGAGACCTTGATGTGGAGTGCACCAGAAAAGGATCGCCAAACCTGAGGGGCGCACGGGCTCGCTTTATCCCGGAGCAAAAGTTTATTCTCCACGAAAAATGCGCAACTCTTTTTGAACAGGCATTCCTCGTCGCTCATGAGATTGGTCATGCTGAACTTGGAGATGATGTCGAAGAGGATGAGGCGAGTTATACGATAGATCCTATAAGGACATCGGAGACCTCGCCTCTGGGAGTTGAACGAGTCGTTGATTACAGCCGCAGACAGCGAAGAGAGGTCCAGATGGATCTGTTTGCGCGCGAGTTTTTGCTGCCGAGACATTTTGTTAGCACGCTTTATCTGGAAGGCCAAAGTGCTACAAGTATTGCCGAAAGGCTTGGCGCGCCGTTTGACGTCGTTGCCCAGCAACTTTTTGATGCACTACTGTTGCCCCCAACTTTGCCTGACAATCAAAAGCCAGCAGTTGAATTCCCCTTAAACGATGAACAGGCAGAAGCCGCAGCTCATCGTGGTGCTGCCTTTCTGCTTGAAGCCGGACCTGGCACAGGAAAAACACAGACACTGGTAGGCCGTGTTAAAGGACTGCTTAATGAAGGGGTTGATCCCCGTAAAATTCTCCTGCTGACTTTTTCAAATAAAGCTGCTGGAGAAATGGCTGAAAGGATTGCGCGTGTTGATAGCGCAGCTGCAGCTGCGATGTGGATCGGTACCTTCCACTCATTCGGCCTCGATTTGGTTCGCCGGTTTCACGATAAGCTGAATCTGCCGCAAGCTCCCCGGATGCTGGACCGTACAGAAGCAGTAGAACTGCTGGAGCATGAGTTCCCTAAATTAGGACTGGTTCATTACCGCAATATTTATGATCCAAGCCGGATTATCGCTGACTTTCTCACCGGCATATCACGCGCTAAAGATGAAGTAGTCGATGCAAGCACCTACCTGAAACTGGCGCAGGCAATGCGCGATAGCGCTGTTGAGAATGATGCCATCCTTGATGCAGAGAAAGCGATTGAAGTCGCCAGGGTGTACGCAGCTTATGAGAACCTCAAGCAAAAGTCTGAATGTATAGACTTTGGGGACCTGGTTTCATTACCTGTAGAACTGCTTGAAGATAATGAAGCCATTCGCTCTCATATCCAGTCTACCTATGAACATGTTTTGGTGGACGAATACCAAGACGTCAACCACAGCAGCGTGCGACTGCTGAAAGCCATATGTGGTGAGGGTGAGAACCTGTGGGCAGTTGGGGATGCTAAGCAGTCAATTTATCGTTTCAGAGGTGCCTCTTCATTTAACATGACGCGCTTTGGGAATGAAGATTTTCCAGGCGGGATGCGATATCGGTTAAAAACGAACTATCGATCGGTACCTGAAATAGTTTCAGCATTTTCGAGATTTGCGGTGGGCATGGCTGTGGGGGATGCTGAAAGCGGGCTACATCCGAACCGGGAGAGTAATGCCTGCAAACCCGAGCTTCGCTTTGTGGGACAAGGCGTCCAACAGTCACCTGCTCTTGCAGACGCGATACAGGAAATGCTGGATGCCGGATATCCATATCGTGATCAGGCCGTTCTCTGCACAGGCAATGAAAAACTCTCAGAAATCGGGCAACAGCTCGAGCGCTTAGGCATCCCTGTTCTGTTCCTGGGCAGTGTTTTCGAGCGTCCCGAGATTAAGGATTGCCTGTCGCTGCTTTCCCTTCTGGTGGATCGCCGCGCAATGGGCTTGGTGCGAATGGCTTGCCTGCCAGAATTTACAATGTCGCTGGAAGATGTCGGCAATATACTTGCCTGCCTGCGTGAACAAGATGACAGAGGGGACTGGAGAGAAAAAACAGATCAGTTCCAAATCTCTGAGAATGGCCATGCGGTCATAAAGCGACTGATTAAAGCACTGGATGGTTATAACGGAGCGACTTCACCCTGGACTGTGCTGGCAACTGTGCTTTTAGACAGGACACGCATAGTCGCCCGCATGGCAATGTCTCCAGCTAGCAGTGACCGCTCCCAATGTATTGCAATCTGGCAGTTACTTAATTTCTTGCGAGTCCAGCCCTCAACTGGCGAAGGATTATTTATCACCCGCACATTAGATCGCATCCGTCGTTTAGTCCGACTTGGGGACGATCGTGACCTCAGACAACTCCCAGTAGCAGCACAAAGCATTGACGCGGTTCGCCTCATGACGATTCATGGTGCGAAAGGGCTGGAATTTCCTGTGGTTCATATACCGGGAATGAATGCAGATACCTTACCTGGTTTTACACAAAAGCAACCCTGCCCGTCACCCGATGGAATGATCGCCGGTAGAAAGTCGAACAACAAGGAGCAACTCAGTCAGGAGCACAAGGCGGAAAGAGAATGCTTATTCTACGTTGCATTGTCGAGAGCGAAGGACCAGCTATTCCTCTATGCCGCTCTGCGAAACGCTGCAGGTAGTGCACGAAGGAAGTCCGACTATCTGGTCCGTATTGAGCCTGAACTGGTTCAAAAAAACACAGAACCCTATCATCCGGTCATTGAACCACCCGAATCGTTACCAATAGACTGGGCTGCGGATGGAGACCTCAAGCTCAGTGGCGATCAGGTCTCCCTCTATGAGTCATGTCCGCGACGATTCTTCTATACTCACGTCCTTCAGATTGGAGGACGAAGAACGCCCACTGCATTCTCAAAAATGCACGATGCTGTCCGAAATGTGTTCAGAGATATGATCGAGGCGGACTCCACAATATTAAATATAGAAGGCAGCGTTGAGCAAGCCCTCGAAGCTGAAGGTCTGGCTGAGCACGGATATGCCCCTGAGTTTAAGTCTCTGGCAATAGACATGGTGAGCTATTTCAGTTCGACTCGCGAAGGCCATGCACCTGAAACACCCAGTGTACTCACGATTAAGCTTGGGGATATCCCCGTCACCGTACAACCTGACGATGAGCTGATTCACTCAGATGGCCGACGTACGTTTCGCCGGGTAAGAACCGGACATAAAAGAGATAAAGAAGAATCGGATCTTAGCGCTGCCGCTTTTGTACTGGCAGCAAGGAGAGCTTTTCCTGACGCGACAGTAGAGTTAGTTCATCTTTCTGATATGACTGTAACGCCGGTTGATCTGAGCGCAAAGGTGCTACATAACCGCCAGGAAAAGCTTCTTGATGCCCTGAACTCTATAGGTCGTGGAGTATTTCCCGCCGAGTCATCATCCCGTATTTGTCCCTCCTGCCCGGCATTTTTCGTCTGCGGATTGACACCGCCAGGCGCGCTTCAAAAAAAATTCTAAAATAATTTACCGCTTTGGTAGCGCTGCATCGATTGAGTATTAGAGCCAGACACCGTCTGGCCAAACTCAAGGACATGCACAAGATGAACAGCCAAAATATTAACAATATCGACGATGTCGGAGAAGCGATTCGCGAAGGCCGCGAACTGCGTCCGGCAAATGCCTACCGCATCCTGTTTGCGCAGGAAAACCTGGATTTTCACGCAATTGATATCAATGACCCAGTTCCACTGGGGCGTCAGATTCTGATTGCCGCAGGCCTGCATGCAAATGATGGTTACAGCCTCTTCGCTATTCTTCAGACGGGCGACTTTGAAGATCTACGCCTTGATGAACCTTTCGATTTACGCGGTCGTTGCGCTGAACGGTTCGTGGCCTTCCAGACCGATCGTGATTTCAAACTTACCGTAAACGACAGCCAGGTATTGTGGGGAAAACCTGCAATTTCGGGAGCAGCACTTTATGAGCTGGCAAAACCAGCCGATGGCGATGTTGTATTTATGGTTGTCCGTGGCGGTGATGATCGCCAGATTGAGCCGAATGAGGCGGTGGATCTTACGACGCCGGGCATTGAACACTTTGTAACGGCGCCAAAGCGTAAACCAAAGATTGATATTGTCGTTAACGGACGTGAAATTCAGGTCAGCGATAGTCATCAAACTTTCGAGCAATTTGTGGCTATCGCATATCCAGGCGAAGCCCCAACTGCAGAGATCGTTTATTCAATCACATATCGTGGAGCGGACTCAAAACCACACAGTGGTGAGTTAGCTGCAGGTGCCTATATCAACGTGAAAAACGGGAGCGTAATCAATGTCGGCCGCACTATTCAATCTTAATAGCGATCTGAAGCGTTTGCGCGAAGAAGGTTATCACGTACAAATTGTGGGTGGCTTGCTGGTCATGCGTGACGTTCCGTACGTTAACGCGCAACGGGAAGTTAAAACCGGCACGCTCATATCGAGTCTTTGCCTGTCTGGAGACGCTACTCAAAAACCTGAACCACACACTATTCACTTTGATGGAGAATTTCCATGCACTTCCCAGGGGGGGCGCATTCAGGCTATTTTTCATCAGAGTGAAGCGATAAATCTTGGGCATGGACTGTCTGCTCAGCACTTATTCTCCAGTAAGCCTGGGCCCGAAGGTTACAGTGACTACCATCAGAAGATGTCCACCTATGCGACGATCATCTCTGGCCACGCCGCAACCCTCAAACCTGGCGTTAGCCCACGTGTTTTCAAAACCCCTGATGAGGAGGAAGGGGGCGTCTTTAACTATCTTGAAACTGCATCTGACCGGGTCGGGATCGGGGCATTAACTGCACGACTTGAAGGTCAGCACATTGCCATCATCGGTGTCGGTGGTACAGGTTCCTATATACTTGACCAGATAGCTAAAACTCCAGTCAGTGAGATACGTCTCATCGATGGTGATGATTTTCTTCAGCACAACGCTTTTCGCGCCCCCGGCGCCCCGTCGATTAACACTCTCAGGGAAGTGCCGAAGAAAGTGGATTACCTGGCGGGAATTTACGGTCAGATGCACCGTCGTATCGTGACGTATGCAGTACAGATAAGCCAAGATAGTCTTACTCTCTTGGACGGAATTACCTTTGCCTTCCTTTGCATGGACGCAGGCGAGCCAAAACGCTTAGCGATGCAGAAGCTGGAAGATATGGGCGTGTCATTCATAGACGTGGGAATGGGGCTCGAGCTGGTGGACGGATCGCTGGGTGGCATCCTGAGGGTGACGACCAGTACTCCAGAGAAACGAGATCACATTCGCACACGTGTGTCTTTTAAGGAGAGTGGCGCAGAAAACGTTTACGCTTCAAATATTCAAGTCGCCGAGTTAAACATGTTAAATGCGGCACTTGCCGTCATCAAATGGAAGAAACTACTCGGGTTTTATCGTGATCTTGAAAATGAACATAACTGTTCATATACGACTGACGGGAATATGTTACTGAATGGTGACTTACTATGATACGCCATAACCAACTGACCCCGTGTTTCGTTAAAGGGATTCCGCGAGAAATTGAACCAGGTATCCTGTATGTTTCCATGGAGTATGGCACAGTGATTCACAGTTGCTGTTGTGGTTGCGGGCATGAGGTAGTAACGCCTCTGACCCCAACTGACTGGAAGCTGACTTTCGATGGCGAGACCGTGTCGCTGTGGCCATCAGTGGGAAACTGGAATTTACCCTGTCGATCTCACTATGTAATCCAGTGTAGCCGCGTACTGGAAGCACCTCCTTGGGATAAAGCCAAAATCGATGCAGAGATGCGTCGAGATAAAGCGGCTAAGAAGCGATATTACGCGCAGACTAATGCGACGGTAGCATCTGAAGAGCTGAAACAGGAGCCAACTGAGGAGCCGTCTGGGATGAGAACCGAGCCATTATCTCTTTGGGATAAGATAAGGAAGTGGCTAAGTTAGGGCAATGACTTTAACGGTACTCAAGCATGACTCTAGGCAGTTGACATTCAGCTTGTTCTACAGGCGAGCTCATCGGTTTGGCTATGGACCGGTATGCTGGAATGTATTAAAAGCATACCGGTACAAACCGCAGATAAATATTTTAACGCGATCTGCTCTCCACTGATTAATACCTTAAGATATGAGTTATTCAGACATTAGATTTGGAACTAATGACAGCTTAGTGCCAAAAGCCTCCGTTCACGACCACTCAATACATAAATTATAATGTGGCTTGTTCAACTTCGCATGAAGAAAATATTTTGTGAGGCCGTGTTTGATAAGCTGCATAATTCTATTTCCGATACCTTAATCATATTAGGGGCAGAGATACTCAATGCACCGAGGGAGAATATGTAACAAGCAAGCATGGCGAAGTAATAACTCTCATATCGCTCTAATGAAGACTTGCTCGTTTTGAATGGGCTCAATGCTGATCCATGCGCTCGTTCATTTCGCATGGTAAATAACCAAATCGACATTAAGAACTCAATTCTCTTGGCATCTGATGGGACATTATTGGGGTTTGTAAGGTCAAGAGCTTGAGCAACATTTTTTCTTTTCTTCGTGCCAACTGCTCCTGAGAGATAAAGCCGCATGAAACTGGATGCCGACTGAAGGAGTTTGCCAGAAGGGGTTGGTGTAATATTTTTATTTTCGTCAATGCTAAATTTTTTTATGAATTCGTCGTAAAATTTTCCTCCCGTGCATTCAATCACTCTTCCATTAAACTGCTTGCTTGTATCGTTTTGGGGTATATACGATTCGCACATGCGTTTGACAATATACATCAATGTCGGGGCGGGCAAATTATGGCAAAGACTATCTGTGATTACTTTCCAATGAGCAGGATCCGCTTTGACTAACTCTTTACCCAGACCTTGCGCTATTCCTTTCAAACCTTTTTTTGCATAACGTATCTTTGAGGCACTATCAATAACCCTAAAACAATGATCAAACATGTAATCTGGACGACGTGGGAGTGCTTCAAGACCGTCCAAATAATGACCAATATATATACTTTGATTATTATTCGAGGGCTTGCCTAATATCGCAACTTCGAGTGGAACCTTGTTATCATTTTTCTCAAGACACGAGTCAAATTTTTGTTCGGCTTTAAACTCTGTTCTTTGAGGCCACTTATGGTAAGCATTTAATCTAGCCATTTTAAAATCCACTTTGAACTCCCTTTCTTAAGAAGAATTTTGAAATAATGAATCGTATATGATTTCAGCAGCATTAGTGTGCAAGCTGACTTCCAAGGCTGGTCTTGTGATTTAACACTACGCTGATCGTTGGTGAACATTAACGTAACATGGCCCCTTGGTTCATACAAACACTGTTAGCAATGTCCGCTGTTCGCTCAAAGCGGACTGACATGCCTCAACAGCTTACCACTGCTTTTACCAGGCTGGACGACGTTGCCTGAACTCGTTTCGGATATCGTCGTCAGCAGGCAAGCCGCGCAGTGGTGCGACAGCTGAGTTTAATAGTGACAATATTTTAATAACCGGCGGAGGATTAGGCCGGCGAACCGGCCTGAGGCATTATCAGATGGCGCAATAAACGCGTGCTTCACGTGGCGTGTAAATACCAAACGTCACCACGCTCAGTAAACCATTAACAAACGTCTGCTGCACTTCAACCCGGTTAACTTTTTCCTGGCCGCCGCACACCTGCGCCGCATCAATGCTCTTACGCTGACCGATACCTGAAACAAAGAACGGCTGGCTGGTGGTTTTCATTACGAAAGTCTGCTGCGCACAGCCGGTTAAACTCAGAGCCAACAACGCCGCAACACAAAGCTTGTTCATAAATATCCTTATCGCCTGAAATGAAAAAATAAATGCTGAATGAAATCATCACTCAGCCAGCAATCAGGTTATCGACAACGAAAGCGGAAACATGAGAAAGATTTTTAAGTACGCCTAACGGTTACGTTTTACTGAATAGCACAGCAATAAAAAAAGCCCCTGCACAGCAGGGGCTTTTTATGTTTACCGCAGCGTTTCCGCTTAGCGAGTCAAATCGTAGAAGAACTTTTTGACGCCATCGAGAAAGCTATTTGAATGCGGACTGTTCTTCTCGCCCGCCTCACCACCAAAGCGCTATTCCGGCTCACGCAGCAGCGACTTATGCTTCTCGCTCATAGCGGACCCTGGCCTGCCGTCAGTCCGCTTTGTGCCAGCAGCGGAAGTTGCACATGTACTCTTATGCTAAATACTGAAAGCCGTCATAGATGGAATATTATGTTAGATTCAGTAGTTAAAACTGAATCGAGGATAGCGAATGTTCAGCATTTCAGAAGTAGATGAAAGTGATTCTGACCTGCTGTGGCTGGTAAGCGAACTCGATGCCTTTCAGAACGCACTATATCCTGCAGAAAGTAATCACTGCCTTGATCTTCCAAAAGTTAATGATGAGCAACTCCGGTGCATCA
>Ga0308170_10005062_pt1 | contig 10170 bp, 15 predicted proteins | sample PhyBR2_2_FD_202136 | JGI IMG/M metagenome (GOLD analysis project Ga0308170, IMG submission 202136) | Phyllosphere microbial communities from UC Gill Tract Community Farm, Albany, California, United States - DLSLSB.R2 | ecosystem: Host-associated > Plants > Phyllosphere > Unclassified | place... | reverse complement strand
CATCAAGGCGCCGACCTCGACCGCCAGCTCGAGCGCGAGCAGCATCTCGTCCTCGACCAGCTCGTCGACCGCAGCGCCGACGAGCTCGACCTGTACCGTTTCGACCGACTGCACAGGCGCCGTGCCGAGCTACGCCAACCACTACTGCGCTGCTGGTACCTGTGGATGGCGTGCGTCCACCTGCTCGTCTCCTTCGACGAGAGCAGCGCTGACTCCCTTTCTGCGGCAACAGGATGCCGGACCGGCTTCGTCTTGAATGGCTCGATCTGCGTATCGACGACGGCAACGACGACCATCACGACCGTCACGACCTCCCGATCCAGCAACGTGCAGCTCTCGACGCCGACGACCCTCTCCCCCTCCTCGACCGCTCCGACCTCCTCCTCCTCGAGCACGCCGAGTCCGCCGATCGCGACCTGCTCCCTGAGCTCGCAGTGCACCAACATCGTCCCGACGAACGCCAACCGGTACTGCTCGAGCGGCGTCTGCACATGGAGTGTGTCCCCCGCTCGCACCGCTTCTCGAGGATGGGGCTGACTCGCTCCTCTCGCGCGCAGGATGCCGCTCTGGCTTCGCGAGCACGGCTTCCGCCTGCGTCAGCACTACCAGCATCTCTTCATCAGCGTCGGCGTCCACCTCGTCCCTCGCCTCGTCCACCCTTCCCTCGTCCACCCTCATCTCGTCGACGACCTCCTCTGCCGCACCGACCTCGACCCTCTCGTGGCCGACGCCCAACGGGTCGCGTCCTTGCGCCGCCGACATCGACTGCACCTTCTTCACGCCGGCCGACACGCACAACTTCTGCAACTCGGGCTTCTGCTCGTGGCGGTGCGACGACGGGTTCGTCCTTGGGTACGGCGGTAACGGCTGCGTCTCTTCAACCTGTGCGTTCTCTCCTCCTTTTTCTCGCGCAAGTGGACCCAGTGTTGACACCGTGTCCTCGCTCGCAGCGCTCCCCTCTACTGCGCCGACTCCGCCCGCCCTCGTCCCGACCCTCATCCGCTCCTACCAGGGCCCGACCTTCTTCGACTCGTGGGACTACTTCGCCGACCCCGACCCGACGCACGGCATGGTCAACTACCAGTCCCGCCCGTCGGCCAACGCCAAGCAGCTCACGCACGTCACGCCGTCGGGCACGGCCGTCCTCCAGCTCGACAGCTCGTCGGCGCTCGCGCTCGGCGAGTACCGCGACAGCGTGCGCATCTCGTCGAGGGACACGTACGACGCTGGCTCGCTCGTCGTGCTCGACCTCGAGCATGCGCCGCACGGACCCTCGGTGTGGCCCGCCTTCTGGACGGTGCGTCTCGCTCGCTCTCTCCTTTTCGAGGACGAGGTAAACTGACTCTCGCCCTCTCCCGATGCAGTACAACGACCCTTGGCCTTACGTCGGCGAGATTGACGTGTATGAGGGCGTCAACGATCGCACTTGGGGCCAGCCTAACGTCCGTGCGTCCGGCTTCCTCTCCCTCCTCGACCTCTCCCTCCCCTCCACCTCTCCCTCGCTCACGCTCCGTCTCTCGCGCGCAGATACGAGCGACGGCTGCTTCCGCAACGCCTCGGTGCCCAAGACCGGCGACGCGAGCAACCTCGGCCGCAGCTGCTCGGTGAGCGACGGCTCGGGTGCGTCCCTCTCTCCCTCGCTCCCTCTTCCCCTCGCGCACAGCACGCTCACTCTTGCTCGACGTCGCCCGCAGGCTGCGCTGTGCGCGATCTCAACCCTGCGTCGTACGGCGCCGGGTTCAACGCCGCCGGAGGAGGAGTCTTCGCCGTCCTGTTCGCCGAGACCGGGTCCGTGCACGCTCCCTCGCCCCTCTCTAGACGCTCGAGCTCCTTACTGACTCGTGCACTTGCCCTGCAGTATCTCGATCTGGCGCTGGAAGCGCACCGACATCCCGTCCGACATCCTCGCCGGCTCGCCGAGGTGGGCGCAGTGGGGCGCGCCGGTCGCCGTGTGGGACGGCTCGACGTGCGACACGAGGACGTACTTCAAGAAGCAGCGCCTCACCTTTGTGCGTCCTCTCCTACTCGTCGAGCGGCGCACGACGCGCAGGTGCTGACTCTCGCTCGTTCTCGCAGGACATCACGTTCGTCTCTCTCCCTCTCTCGCTCCCTCGATTCGCACTCTCTCGCACCTCTTCGTCTCTCATCCCCTCATACGCTCTCCTGCAGGACCTGCGGCGACTGGGCCGGCTCGACCTCGACCTGGACCAACATCAACAGCTCGGGCGCCGTCGCCGCCAAGTACCCGACCTGCGCCGACGCCGTGCGCGACCCAGCAGCGTTCGTCGAGGCCTACTTCGAGATCAACTACCTCACTGGTGCGTCGATCGACTCGCTCGCTCGAGCGCTCGAGCGCAGCGCTGACGAGAGCGCCCTCCTCGAGCGCAGTCTACTCGGTCTGAGCGCGCGAGCAGGAGAGGAGGCGGTCTTAGCGTGTCTCGAGGGCTTTACAGGGACAATTGTGAACTGCATTGCACGCATTATCTACTGTATGGGCCGTCGAGAGCTGTCGCCCTGTACTGCGTCAGCCCGAGAGGCTCGAGCGCTCGCCCGACTTCCTCGTCAGCAGCTCTCCTCTCTTCCCCTCGCTCTGCTTGAGCTCTCACAGCTTCCAGGTATGCCTGCTGCGCGAGACGTCGAGAGCACGACCAGGGAGGCTAGCTCGAGGTTGAGAGCCGGAAGAAGAGCTGCCGCAGCGCGAGGGGTCCGAGCGGGCGTCGCACTTGAGAAGGCGAAACGAGCTCGCGAGGTCGTGCAGGCGCAGGAAGAAGTGGATGGTCTCGAAGTACATTGCGAGTTTTAGAGAGTGTGTAGTTCTAAAAGAGCGAACAAGGTAATGAGGAGGGGACAAAGACAGAAACCCGCAGGCAGGGGGGACAACACAAACGACCTCGGCAACTCGGCCTCGCACCGAATCGCCAGCGCACACACCGCCGACGCCGAGCTATGAGCGAGCTCAGACGCGGATGGCGGCCTCGACCTGCGAGTCCTCGATCTTGTCGACCGACTCGGACTTCTCGAGGCCGTTGCCGCCGACGTACTCCTGCTGGAGGGCGAGGTTCTGCGCGACGGTGGCGGCGAAGCGACGGGTGTAGAAGAACATGCCGGCGCCGTACATGATGGGGACGCAGAAGCCGGCGAAGGCGATCATGTCTGCGAGAAGGAGAGCGAGAGAGAGTCAGCTCGAGCCCCTTGAGAAGGTCGACGACCCGAAGTGAGAGAGAGAGCGAGACGCACAGGAGATGTTGGTGTTCTTGGCGTCGGCGAGCGCACCCTGCATCGGCGGGAAGGCAGCGCCACCGGCGACACCCATGCAGAGGAGACCGGCTCCACGCTTCGAGAGGCGGCCGAGGTTGGACGTCGCGAGCGAGAAGGTCGTCGGGTAGATGACCGACTCGCCGATGAAGATCATGAAGACGCCGGCCGTCATGGCGTGGCCCTCAGTCGAGGCGATGACGATGGCGCCGACCGAGCAGAGGGTGGCGAAGAGCGAGAGGATGACCGACGGGTTGAAGAAGTGGAGGAGGGGGGTGGCGGCGAAGCGCGAGACCATGAAGGCGACCTGGGCGTAGGTGAGCATCTGGGCGGCCTGCGACGAGGTCATGGCGTGGTGCTTCGACTCCTTGAAGAGGTTGACTGCGAGGAGGAAGAGGAGGGAGATCGTGAGGGACTGCTCGCTCGGGCCTCGTCGAGAGAGCAGGAGAGACGCACCGACGAAGGTGGCGGTCGTGACCTGGGCGCCGACGTAGCAGAACTGCGAGACGAAGCCGAAGATGGTGTGCTTGCGCTGCCAAAGCGGGCGGTTGTCGGCGACGCCGGCAGCCTCCTGCTCGTCCTCGAGGTTGTCCTCAGTGATCTCGGGAAGCTTGGCGAACACGAAGAGGACGGCGACGGCGGCGCCGAGGCAGGCGACTGCGAGGGAGGAGGGCACCAGGTCAGCGAGGGCCCGAGCGTCGTCGCCCGAAGGAGGAAGAGAGCGAGAAACGCACCGGCGAGGTAGACATACTGGACCGAGGTGAGCGAGTTGGCCTCCTTCTCGGTGAGGAACGTCTTGGAGGCGATGAGGGGGCCAAGGAAGGCGGCGAGACCGTCTGGAGGAGGAGGCGAGTCAGTTTGAGAAGGTCGAATTTTGGGGGACGTCGCCAAGGACGTAGAGAGCAAGGACGCACTGAACGACTGGGCAAAGTTGAGGCGGAAGGCGGCGCGCTCGGGAGTGCCGAGGACGGTGATGTACGAGTTGGCGACCGTCTCGAGGGTGGCGAGGCCGCAGGCGATGATGAAGGCCGAACCGACGAAACCACCGTACTTCTCGTAGTGCGCCGACGGCCAGAAGGCCAGGGCGCCGCAGCAGTAGAGGCAGAGGCCGACAATGACGGCAACGCGGTACCCGAAGCGCGACGCGATGAGGGAGGCCGGGCTGCGAGCAGGGGGAGAGCGTCAGCGGGTGTCACTGCTCGTCGACGGCAGCTATACATCGTCGTGCAGGGCGCCAACAGCGTCTCGTCGTGCAGGGCGCGGAAGAGTAGACGCACATCGAGAAGACGAGGTAGGCGCCGAAGTAGGCGACCTGGAGCATGGTCGACTGGAGCTTGGTGATGCCGAAGCTCTTCTGGACCTTGGAGTTGAGGACGTCGATGAGGCCGTACGAGATACCCCAGAGCTGCAGGCGAGGTTGAGAGGCATCAGCGGGCGGAACTCCGGGCGAGAGGAGGCGAGAGAGGGACGCACGAAGAAGAGCGAGGTGATGAGCGCGAAGGCGAAGTACTCCTGCTTCTTGGACAGGGGAGGACCCGCCGCCTTGACACCAGTAGCTGCTGCTGCGCCGCCGGCCATTGTGTCGAGAGAGTGAAGAGGTGGTGGTGGAGAAGGAGGGGAAGGAGGGCGAGGAGCGAGGAGGAGCGGGGCTCGAGGGAGGGAGAGCTGGGGGAGAGGACCGGGGGAGGGAGAGTGGAGAAAGCTGGAGTGATGGAGAAGAGAGTGAAGGAGGAGCGGCGAGGACGAGCTTTGTACTCGAGGCGAGAGAGGGAGAACCGCCCACTCGAAGTGGCCCCCAACGGCCGATCTGCTGGGGCCTCGTCTGGCCCCCGATCCGTCTCCATCTTCGACGCCACGACGTTTCCAACCCCCACCGACAGAGTTTGGGCGAGTCTGCCACGCTAGCCCCACTCGAGCGCGAGAAGGGGCGCGCGCGCGCGAGGGGAAGATCTGGTCCCGCCCGCCTTCTCAGGCCCAAAGGGTTGATGCGCGCAGCGCCGCCCACGGAGGATTGTCGCCCCCAAGCCCGATCGGCCGACAGGCGAGCGCCTCGGAAGCGATCTCGAATGCTCGCCGCGAGCGCAGCGAAAGATGCCGCGCGCGCGCGAGGAAGGTGCACGCCGGAGCCCGGATAGCTCGAGCTCGAGCCCTCGCACGTACGCCCGGTCGTCTGACCTCGAGTGGCGACGTCGTCGTCGCGGCGGCTGCTTCTCCTCCCAGCTCGCGACGACGAGCAGGTGCGGGATCCGTGGGGCGCAGCATGCTTGGGAGCTCCGCCCGCGCACCCCCAACCGAGCCCAGCTGTTATCTGCGGGGCGAGATGAGCTCGAGTGTGCGCCTTGTCGATGGGAGGTGCGGGCGGCGAGGGTGGGCGAAACTGCCCGCGCGCGGCGGAGGCTGATCGAGAACTTGGGGCGCAAGAGGCGAGCCGCGCTTGATCGGGCTGGGTCCGTCGGCGCCTCGGTTGAGAAGGCTTGACATCGATGGCAAGTAACCCGCGCCGGAAGAACAAGGATCCAAGCCAAGACAGCTCGAGAGCGTCGTGCGCGATATCCGCTCAGGACGAGGCAGCTGAGCGGGACGCTCTGCGCCCCTTCGAACGCAGAGCCGGCGAGACGGCTGGGCGTGCGTGCGACCGTCCCGATGGCACGCGCGCGCGCAAGCGGAGCCGAGTCGAGCGGTCGGCCGGGTTCCTTCGCAGCGACCGTGCGTCCCTGCGACCGAGATGCATCGACGCCTCTCGGTGCATGCATCACGTCGCCACCCAAAATCGCACGAGAAGCTCGAGACCGCGGATGCACTTGCGCGCACGCGTACGGGCGAGATGTCGACTCGGTGCCCTCGGCCGCCACCGTCGGGCGAGAAGGGCCCGTGCGTGGCTCCTGCTGCGCAGTGCGCACGGGGTCGTTGACGTCGACGTCGAGGAGGGGCGGAACTGCGCAGCGAGGTGCGGCTTGTAGACAGCTCGACAAGCACAGGGAGACGAAGGAGAGCAAGGAGGAGCACTCTCGGCGCCCTCTCCCCGCTGTCGCCGGCACAATGGAGCGTCGGGCGGAGGAGCTCCGTCAGCGCTCTGGCAGCCTTTCCGCCGAGTTGGACGGAGCACTGCAGCGCGCCCCGCAAGCTCGAGGTGCAGTTGCGGCCCGCGCGCCGTCGTGAGCTTTCTGCGCATTGACCTCTGCGCTCGAGCCGTCCGAGTCGACGAGCCCGCGGACGACGAACGAGCGCAGCGGTCTCGCATTTTCGCCGTGCGCCGCTACGCAGCCGAGAAGTCCTGCTTTTTGTGAGGAACACGGTATGTAGCTTTATAGGTGTCGCAGCGAGAAAGCAGAGCCGAGGTTGCGAGCGGAGCCGGCGGGCGCGCAGCCGTGAGCGGGCGGAGAGGAGGAGCTGGCGAGCACAGCGGGCAGTCCACCATCCCTCGCACTCGAGGCTCGCACGACCAGCCGGACCGCCAGTCTCTGCACCTGCGCCCTCCTCTGCATGGCCTCTGCAGACATGGCGGCCGCCCTCTTGCCGCGAGCACCTCTCGCCCAGTCCTTGTCCCTCGGCATCGTCGGCGCAGGCATCGGCGGCTTGGTGAGTCCCTCCCCCTCCCTTTGATCCCTGCATCGAGGGTGGAGCGGCGTGCGGCTGTGCAGCCGGAGCGCAGGACTGCGTGGACGACGAGGCGGAGGCGAGCGAGTCGAGCTGTCAGCGGCTCTCGAGCGCTCGGATGAGCAGGGGCGACTGACAGACGGACAGCAGAGCGGCTGCATAGCAGCAGCATACGGCCAAGCACCGGCGCAGACAGCTGACGCCCCTCTCCTCCTCCTCCCCTTGCACCGCCTCTCCAGGCGAGCGCGGTCGGCCTCGTCTCGCGCGGCTTCCAGCATGTCACGGTCTACGAGGCGGCGCCAGAGATCGGTGAAGTCGGTGCGGGCATTCAGGTGCGTCTTTCCTCCCGCTCTCCACGATGTGACGACTCCGAGCCTGACCCTCTTCCGCCTGCTCGCCCGCTCGCAGGTCGCGCCCAACTTCTGCCGAGTGCTGTCCCACTTTGGCGTCCTTGACCGCCTCACGCCGCAGGCCGTCCGGCTCGGCGGCGCGAGCGTCAGGCGGTACGTCAACAACGAGCAGCTCAACTCGACCTCGTTCGCCAACCTCGAGCCCGACTATGGCTGGCCAGCCTTTGTCGTCCACCGCGGCGACCTGCACAAGGCGCTCCTCGATCGTGCACTCGAGCTCGGCGCGCAGCTCAAGGTCGGAGTGCGTCCCACTTCCTCCAGTGCCCCTGCGACCGTCCGTCGAGACGACGAGGACGAGGACGCTCGGCTGACCCCGACACGCTCGCTCGCAGTCGCAGATCGAGGACGTCAACTTCGAGCATGGCAAGGTCAAGGTCAAGGGCCAACCCGAGGTGCAGCACGACGTCATCATCGCCGCCGACGGCATCAAGTCGGCCATCCGGAGCAAGATGATGGCGCGGCGAGGCGAGGTCGACGAGACGATCCCGACGGGCGAGGCGGCGTACCGTGCGTCCTCCACCTCCTCTCACCTCTCGGAGCCTTCCCGACGAGCGAGTGCTGATGTTCACGTGCTCGCAGGCGTCATCCTGCAGCGCTCGCAGATGGAGAGCGACCCGGAGCTCAAGCAGCTCATCGACAACCCGACAGCGATCCGTTGGGTCGGTGCGTCTCAGCTCTTTCTCTCATTGCGTCACCCATCGGCGACTCGAGGCTGATCCGAGCTCGTTCTGCCCGTGCAGGTCCCGACGCGCACATCGTCGCCTACCCGATCAAGGCGCACGAGGCGTTCAACATCGTCTCGACGCACATCAGCAACACGGTCGGCCTCACCGAGGACTGGACGGCGCGAGCGTCCAAGGAGGTCATGCTCAAGCGGTTCGACGGCTGGAACGAGTCGCTCATGAAGGTGCGTCTCTCTGCTCTCCCTTCCTCCCTCGCGCGAGCTCTCGACACGACGATCGAGCTGACGCTCCCTCTCGTCCTCCATCTTGCAGTGCTTACGCCTCGCACCAGAAGGCGAGCTCGTTGAGTGGGCGCTGCGCATCCACCTGCCCCTGACGGGCTGGATCGACCACAAGGTCGTCCTCCTCGGCGACGCGGCGCACGCGACGCTCCCGCACATTGCGCAGGGCGCAGCGCAGGCCGGTGAGGACGGCGCCGTTCTCGGCACGCTCTTGGCCAAGTGCCACCGCAAGGAGGACGTGCCGCACGCGCTCAAGATGTACGAGCGGCTGCGCAAGCCGAGGGCCGACTGGGCGGTCGAGATGGCTCGAGTCACTGGTGCGTCCCATCTCTCCTGCGCTCTCCTGCCTCCCCTCTCTCGCGCACGAGCTGATGATGCGCTCCTGCAGGCGAGGCGCTCCACATCCCCGACGGCGAGGCGCAGAAGGCGCGCGACGAGGCGCTCAAGAAGGCGTCGACGGGCAGCCAGTCTCCCGATCGGTGGGGCGACAAGGCGACGCAGCGCAAGCTCTACGGCCTCGACGTCGTCAAGCAGGCCGACATGGAGTTCTCGAAGCTCTAGAGGAGGGCGGGCGAGCGAGAGAGTCGAGGAGGGACGGTCGGGACCACTCGGCAGGGTGTGCGACCTTTTGTTTGTAGAGCCGGTTCAACATCGCAATAGACTCGCTGTATCGCATCCCGTGGCTTCGGCAGGCGCAGGAGAGCTCGTGCGCTGCTACAGGCTCGCTCAACCTCGACCGACTGCGAGCGGAGGAGGGCTGCCCCGCTTCGCCTCGCCTGTGCTCGCCCCACCACCGCGCACGCGCACAGACGCGCTCCTAGCAGCTTCTTCGACCTCTCGACAAGGCTGGCGAGCCTCCGACCGGGTCACACACGCGCTCGCGAGCCGCCCCTCGTCCTCATCAGCGATGAACCTCGAGCTCCTCAGTCCGTCCCGCTCCCTCCCCTGTGCGACCTCTCTGTGCGGCTCAGGCTGACCTTGCACCTGTCCACAGACCCGTTCACCACCTCGTTCCCCGAGAACTTCGACACCTCGATCGACGCGGCCGCCGTCTGCGCGAGGTTCAACCCGAGCGGCCACTTCGCCGGCCACTACCTCGCTGTAGGCAGGCAGGACGGGCCAGTCGTCGTCCTCGACTTTGAGACGCGCAGCATCGTCCGCTGGTTCGACGGGCACGTCAAAGCGGTCACCTCGGTCTGGTGCGTGGTGCTCCTCCTCATCGACTCGCCGAGTCCTGCTGCGGCGCACGATGAGCTGGAACCAGAAGAGCGCGTGCTGCACACCAAGCTGACCTTGTCGCACCCCCGCCCGCAGCTGGTCGAGCGACTCGCGGTACCTCCTCACGGCCTCGCGCGACTGGAACGCCATCATCTGGGACCTGTCGGCGTCGGCAGCCGACACTGTTGCCGGCGAGCGACGACATACGGTCCGCTTCGATGCGCCTGTGACGAGCGCCGCGCTGCATCCTCGAAACAGGTGCGTTCCCTCCCTCTCTTCCCCTTGCTCTCCTCTCTCGCGATCCGAAAGCTGACGAGGAGCACCTGTGCAACAGCAAGATGCTCGTCGCGACGCTTCATGGGCAGACCCAGCCGGTCTTTGTCGACCTGCGGGAAGAAGGCGGCGGTCGGTGGGAGCTCGAGCCGCCGCCAGACGAGGAGGACGAGGAGGACGAGGATGAGGACGAGGGCTCGATGATCGTACCGTGCGCTCGTCTTTCCCTCTCTCGCTCTCTCAAATGCCTCAGGTCGTCGAGCTGACGTCGTACACGTGCAGGGAGGTCTCGACGCTCGCACGCTTCAACCCTCGCGGCGACCTGATCTACGTCGGCACCTCGCGCGGCAACATCCACATTTGGGACGTTGTCACCAAGCAGGTGCGTCCTGGTCGAGCTGCTCGAGTGCACTCAGAGACTCACTCTCTCTTCCCTCGCTCGCAGCTGGTCTG
>Ga0308170_10005060_pt1 | contig 10185 bp, 7 predicted proteins | sample PhyBR2_2_FD_202136 | JGI IMG/M metagenome (GOLD analysis project Ga0308170, IMG submission 202136) | Phyllosphere microbial communities from UC Gill Tract Community Farm, Albany, California, United States - DLSLSB.R2 | ecosystem: Host-associated > Plants > Phyllosphere > Unclassified | place... | reverse complement strand
CGACCGCGCGCTCGAGGTCGTCGCGGCGAGCGGCTGCCCCGTCGTGCTGATGCACTCGCCCGATCCCAAGGACGGCGGCCATGGCCGGATCGGCTACCGCGACGTCGTCACCGACGTGTTCGACTGGCTCGAGGCGCGGATCGCCGCGGTCGTCGCGGGCGGCGTCGACCGGGCGCGGATCATCGTCGACCCGGGCATCGGCTTCGGCAAGACGCTTGCCGATAATCTCGCGCTGCTCAACGGGCTCGCGCTCTTCCACGGTCTGGGTTGCCCGATCATGTTGGGGGCGAGTCGGAAGCGGCTGATCGGCGCGCTGTCGAACGAGGCGCCGGTCGGGGAGCGGCTCGCCGGATCGCTCGCCTTGGCGATCAAGGGCGCGGATGCCGGGGTGCAGATCCTGCGGGTCCACGACGTCGCGGAGACCATTCAGGCGCTCAAGGTATGGCGTGGACTGCGCGACCGGTCGTTAAGCGGAGGCTGATCGCCGGGGCGCGTCCGCGTCCCGGCGAAGTGGCGCGATTCCGCGGCCAGTCGCTTGGCTGGGGCTGGTCACCGCTGCATTGCAGCGAAACCGGTCTTCGCGCATTAGAGGCGCGTAAACAAGGAGCTGCCCGTTGATCGTCACCGCAACCCCTCGCTTAAGTCAGATCCTCAGCGAGGTGTGGCGCCCGCTGCTCGGACTGTTCGTCTGGGACGTGATCGTGACGGTCACCTATTATGTCCTGCCATTTCACGCGCCGTCGCTGCCGCTGACGCTGTTTGGTACCGCGCTCGCGCTGTTTCTCGGGTTTCGCGACAACTCCGCCTATCAGCGCTGGTGGGAAAGCCGCGGGCTCTGGGGGCTGATGACCAATGCCTCGCGCAGTCTTGCGCGTATGACGCGCAACATGCTGCCTGAGCCCGAGGGGCATGATCTCAAGCGCACGATCGTGCTTCGCCAGATTGCCTATGTGAACGCACTGCGGTGCCAGCTCCGCCGTCAGCCGATCGCACCTGAAGTGCTGCGCTTCCTGTCGGAGGACGAGGCGGCCTATGCGCTGGCACGGACCAATCCCGCCAACGGCCTGCTCGACGGCACCGGTCGCCGGATCGACATCGCGCGCCGCAACGGCTGGATCGATACCATCCAGCAGACCCAGTTCGAAAGCATCCTTGTCGACATCGCGAATGCACAGGGCGGGATGGAGCGGATCAAGAACACGCCGCTGCCCAACCAGTTTCGCTTCTTTCCCAGCCTGTTCACGCGACTGTTCTGCGTGCTGTTGCCGATCGGCCTGGTCGAGACGCTGGGCTTCGCGACGCCGATCGGTTCGACGATCGCAGGGCTGATGTTTCTTGCCGTGCTGCAGATCGGTGACGATCTGGTCGATCCGTTCGCCGACACGATCCACGACGTGCCGCTCAACGCGATGTGCCGCACCATCGAGATCGATCTGCTTCAGTCGATCGGCGACGAGGCGCCGAAGCCGCTGACCCCGGTCAAGGGCGTGCTCTGGTAGAACGCGGGTGGGGACGGTTCCGTGGCAATCGCGCCGGAGGCCCGGCCGCAGTAATCACGCCGCGTTGTCGATCCCGAGCTCGCTGAGCTTGCGATAGAGCGTCGACCGGCCGATTCCAAGGCGACGCGCTACCTCCGTCATCCGGCCGCGATAATGGCCGATAGCGAGGCGGATGACGTCAGCCTCGATCTCTTCGAGCGTCCGCAGATGCCCGTCGGCATTGAACAACGTGACACCCCCGCCGCTTGCGACCGATGGCTTGGTATGCCGCTGCCGGGTACCAAGCGCGGCGATCTGCGGAAAGTCGGCGCGGGTCAGCGCATCGCCCTCGCAGAGCACTGCGGCCCGGAAGAGCGCGTTCTGCATCTGGCGGACATTGCCCGGCCAGTCATATTGCACGAGCAACGCGAGCGCGTCGTCGGTGATGCCGAGCGGTCGCAACCCCGGCTGCTGCGCGATTCGCGACAGCAGGTGGCGGGCAAGCGCGGGAATGTCGCCCGCGCGTTCGCGCAGCGGCGGGATCGTGACCTGCACCGCGTTCAGCCGATAGCAGAGATCCTCGCGGAACCGTCCGGCATCGACCTCGTCGAGCAGCGTCGTGTTGGTCGCCGCGATCACCCGCACGTCGACCTGCTGCAGGTGACGGCCGCCGAGCGGCTGGACCTCGCCGGTGTTCAGTACGTGGAGCAGCTTGGCCTGCGCGGCGAGCGGCATCGCGCCGATCTCGTCGAGGAACAACGTCCCGCCATCGGCCTCCTGGAAACAGCCGACCCGCCGTTCGAACGCGCCGGTGAACGCGCCCTTCTCGTGGCCGAACAGCATGCTCTCGACCAGATTGGCGGAGATGGCGCCGCAATTGACGCTGATCATCGGCTTTTTCGCGCGCGGCGATGCGGCGTGGATCGCCTCGGCAATGACTTCCTTGCCAACGCCGCTCTCGCCTTCGAGCAGGACCGCGACACGCGCCCGCGCGGCCTTTGCGGCGATCGCCAGCGCGGCGCGGAAATCGGGGGATGACCCCACGATCTCGTCGAACGCGAGCAGCGCGGGGATCTTCTCGGTCAGCGGACGCAACTCGCCCGCCGTCGTGCCTGCCATCACCGCGTCGAGCGAGGCGAGCAGGCGTTCGGGAGCAAGCGGCTTGACGAGGAAGTCGGTCGCGCCGGCGCGCATCGCCCGGACGGCCTGTTCGACCGATCCGTCGGCGGTCAGCATCAGGATCGGCAGCGCGGGGCGTCGCGTCCGCAATTCCGCGATCAGCGCGGCGGCGTCGTCGTCGGGGGCCGAGCGATCGAGGATGATCGCATCGAGCTGCGCGCCGTCGTCGGTGGCCAGCGTCGCGATCGCGGCTTCGCCGTCATCCGCGAAGATCGCTCGCCAACCCCCGCGTGCTGCCAGCGCCGCGACGAGTCGCCGTTGCGCCGTTTCGTCGTCGATCAGAAGTAACAGCCGCTGCCCGTTGCGCGTCATGGCATATCCCGTCCCATAGCAGGACGGTCCCTAAACGGGACAGGTAAAGGCCGCCTTAAGCGCATGAACGATTCCATGCCCGCCCTCTCGCCCGCTGGCGAGCGCTTTGCCGGGGGTAGGGGTTGAGGCTCGGGGTTTGCCCGGATAAGGTCTACGCAGAGCAAAACGGCACAAGGGACGGGATCATGGCTGACGATACGAATATGAAGAGCCATGCGGCGACCTATGGCAGCATGATCGGCGTAATGAAATGGGGCGCGATGGCCTGCGCGCTGCTTGTCGCGATTGTCATCTGGCTGATTGCATAAACTGATGAAAATCGCCGTCCTGAAAGAACATGCGGACGGCGAGCGGCGGGTTGCCGCAACGCCGGAAACCGTCCGTAAATTCGCGGCGCTGGGCGCGACGCTGGCGGTCGAGACGGGCGCCGGTGACACCGCTTCGATCGCCGATGCCGCGTACCGCGATGCGGGCGCGACCGTCGGGGATCGTGCCGCGACGCTGGCGGGTGCCGACATCGTGCTCGGGGTGCAGGGACCGGCCTCGTCATCGCTGACGGGCGTTTCGCGCGGCGCCTGGATCGTCGCCAGCCTCGATCCGTTCGGCACCGGGCCGGATCGCGGACGCGCGCGCATCGACGACTATGCCGCGGCGGGTTACGAGGCACTGGCGATGGAGTTCATGCCGCGGATCACGCGCGCGCAGTCGATGGACATCCTCTCCTCGCAGTCGAACCTGTCGGGGTACAAGGCGGTGCTCGACGCCGCTGCCGAATACGGCCGTGCGTTTCCGATGATGATGACTGCGGCCGGGACGATCAGCGCTGCCAGGGTGTTCGTGATGGGGGTCGGAGTCGCGGGGCTCCAGGCGATCGCGACCGCCCGCCGGCTCGGCGCGCAGGTGTCCGCCACCGACGTCCGCGCGGCGACTCGCGAACAGATCCAGTCGCTAGGGGCCAAACCGATCTTCGTCGAGACCGTTGCCGGGATCGAGGGCGAGGGGGCGGGCGGCTATGCCGGCGAGATGAGCGCCGAATATCAGGCGGCGCAGGCCGAACTGGTGTCGGGGCATATCGCCAAGCAGGACATCGTGATCACCACCGCGCTGATCCCCGGCCGCCCCGCGCCGCGGCTGATCTCGGCGGCTCAGGTCGCGAGCATGAAGCCCGGTTCGGTGATCGTCGACCTCGCGGTCGAGCAGGGTGGCAATGTCGAGGGCGCCGTCGCCGGCGAGATCGTGGATGTGAACGGCGTCAGGATCGTCGGTCACCGCAACGTGCCGAGCCGCCTTGCCGCCGATGCCAGCGCGCTCTTCAGCCGAAACCTGTTCAACTTTCTCAGCGCTTTCTGGGACAAGGACGCGGGCCGCCCGGTCCTCGACGCGGAGATCGGTGACGCGATCCGGCTGACCCGGGACGGTAAGGTGGTCAATGCGCGACTGCTCGCATGACCCCGCGCTTCGGCTGCCGGGTGCACGGGGATACGATAATGCTGTCCTACATCGGCCGGTTCTGCTTACCTCTTCGTGCGGCGGGCCGGATGAGAGGTATCGAATGTTGAGACATCGCCAGACCCTCAACTTCCTCAACTTCCTCAACTTGAGCGCGCGGCGCGGGAGCTGACATGGACTTTATCGGGATCCTGTCGATCTTCGTGATGGCCTGCTTCGTCGGCTATTACGTCGTCTGGTCGGTGACGCCGGCGCTCCACACGCCGCTGATGGCGGTGACCAATGCGATCTCGAGCGTGATCATCGTCGGCGCGCTGATCGCATCGGCCGCCGCCGGCTCGCCCGTGGCCAAGTATCTCGGGCTGCTCGCGGTCGTGCTGGCGAGCGTCAATATCTTCGGGGGCTTTGCGGTCACTGCGCGAATGCTGGCGATGTACAAGAAAAAGGAACGGCCGGTCGCCAAGTGACCGTCACGGATCCGAGGGGAACTGAGTGATGCATGACGTGGCGGTAAACCCCTGGGTGGCGCTGGCCTATCTTGTCGCAGGCGTGTGCTTCATCCTCGCGCTGCGCGGTCTGTCGAGCCCTGCGACGAGCCAGCGCGGCAACCGGTTCGGCATGATCGGCATGACGATCGCGGTCGTCACAACGCTCGTCACGCATCTCAATGTTGGGATCTGGGAGATCGTCGTCGCGATCGGCATCGGTGCCGCGATCGGGCTCGTGACCGCGCGGCGGATCGCGATGACCGCGATGCCGCAGCTCGTCGCTGCGTTCCATTCGCTTGTCGGGCTCGCCGCGGTGCTGGTCGGGATCGCCGCCTATCTCAACCCCCAGGCGTTCGGCATTTCCGACCTGATGATCCCGCTGCTCGGCGATCCGGTCGCGATCATCCGTCCCGTCAGCCGGATCGAACTGGGGCTGGGCGTCGCGATCGGCGCGATCACCTTCTCGGGCTCGGTCATCGCCTTCCTGAAGCTCAACGGCAACATGGGCGGCAAGCCGATCATGCTGCCTGGCCGCCACGTCATCAACATCGCGCTGCTCGCCGGCATCCTCGGGCTCATCGCCTATTTCGTGACCGACCAGGCGCCGTGGATCTTCTGGACGATCACGGTGCTCAGCTTCGTCATCGGCTTCCTCCTGATAGTACCGATCGGGGGCGCGGACATGCCGGTGGTCGTCAGCATGCTTAATTCCTATTCGGGGTGGGCGGCCGCGGCGATGGGCTTCACGCTGCACAATACCGCGATGATCATCACCGGCGCGCTGGTCGGATCGTCGGGCGCGATCCTCAGCTACATCATGTGCCGCGCGATGAACCGCAGTTTCATCAGCGTGATCGCGGGCGGCTTCGGCCAGTCCGCGGACGCGGGCGGACCCGCGGCTGCGAGCGATCGGCCTTGGAAGCGCGGCTCGGCGGAGGATGCCGCGTTCCTGATGAGCCAGGCCGAGCAGGTCGTCATCGTGCCCGGTTACGGCATGGCGGTCGCGCAGGCCCAGCACGTCCTGCGCGAGATGGGCGACAAGCTGAAGGCCGAGGGCGTCCGCGTGAAATATGCGATCCACCCGGTTGCGGGGCGGATGCCGGGGCACATGAACGTGCTCCTCGCCGAGGCGAACGTGCCCTATGACGACGTCTTCGAACTCGAGGACATCAACAGCGAGTTCGCGCAGACCGACGTCGCGTTCGTGATCGGCGCGAACGACGTGACCAATCCGGCTGCGAAGACAGACAAGTCCTCGCCGATCTACGGCATGCCCGTGCTCGACGTCGAGAAGGCGAAGACGGTGTTGTTCATCAAGCGGTCGATGGGCGGTGTCGGCTATGCCGGCGTCGATAACGAACTGTTCTACCGCGACAATACGATGATGTTGCTCGCCGACGCGAAGAAGATGGTCGAGGAAATCGTCAAGGCGCTCGACTGACGCGCTGACGACGTCGGCCGCGATCCCGGCCCGGGCATCGCGAAGTCCGCCGGGATCTGATCCAGTTCAGGTGTAACCGCGGTCTGTTTCATGGCCTATTGCCCGTTCTGATCGAGACGGAAAGGGCGGCCATGGCGATGCACGAGCCAGCGAACGACATTCGGTACGACAATGGTGTCGAAGCGGTTCTGATCGCCGACCCGTCCACGTTCCCGGCGTCGCGTGATGCCGGGAGCGACCGGCTGGCGACGGCGTTCACCGCGCTGGGCGGGCGGATGGTGGGGCGGATCGGCTGGCACGATCCGCTGAAACGACAGCTCGTGCCACGGGTCGCGCTTGTCGATGCGGCGGGGATCGAACCCGGGACGATCGCCGAGCGTCTGGGTGCGATCGTTGCCTGGGCTGCCGGCGACCGCGCCGCGCTGGTCATCGCGCTTGCACCCGAGCAGATCGACGCGATCGCCGCGGTGACGCTCGGTGGTGGAACCGCGTTGCTGGTGAACCCCGGGATCGGCGAATGCGTCGGTGCGGTGGCGCAGGCGATCGAGCAGGCGCGGGGTCCCGACAGCGTGTTCGATATCAATCGCGAAAGCGACAGCGCCCGGCTCGAGCGACTGAACGTCGAGGTGAGCCGTATCGCCGAGGCGCTGGCGCGCCTTACGAGGACCGAACAGGAAAGCGATCGCCGGTCGCCTTCGATCGTCGGGGACCGCATCGATCGGTACGGCGCGCCACCCGCCATTCCGTCGCATGGCGCCCCCGAAATCCGCCGCGCGATCCGCACGCGGCGAATGCGCGACCAGTTCTTCACGAAGACATTGTTCGAGGATCCAGGCTGGGACATGCTGCTCGATCTCTACGCAGCCGAACTTGAAAGCCGGCGCGTATCGGTGTCGAGTCTGTGCATCGCTTCCGCGGTTGCTGCGACGACCGCGCTGCGCTGGATCGCGCGGATGACCGACGACGGGCTGTTCGAACGCGAGCGCGACCCGCACGACCGCCGCCGCGCCTATATGGCGCTGTCGTCGCAAGCGCGCGCCGCGATGCACGGCTATATGACGAGCGTCCTGCGCGAGGAATTGCGGATTGCCTGACAGATGGTCGCATTGGGGGTTGCCCCCAAGCCCGCGCTTTGGCATCGGGCATGGGTCTCCGGGGCTGGTCCTCGTGAGGGCGCTTAGCTCAGCTGGTAGAGCGGCTCGTTTACACCGAGTAGGTCGGCGGTTCGAACCCGTCAGCGCCCACCATGTGCACCGATAGGATCGCCTACGCGTCCTCCCTGGCGAGCGCCTTGAGGCGATACAGTGCCTCCAGCGCATCGCGCGGGCTCATCGCATCGATATCGAGGCTTGCCAGATCCTCGCGAAGCAGGTCGCACGCCACCTCTTCGACCTGCGCGGCTGCGGCGAACAGCGGGAGGTCGTCGAGGCCGGCGGCAAGTCCGCCCGTCTTCGCACGGCCGGCCTCCAGCTTGGCGAGAACGGCCTTGGCGCGCTGCACCGTGACCGGCGCCATGCCCGCCAACCGCGCGACCGCAAGACCATAGCTGCGATCAGCCGGACCGTCGGCGAGTTCATGCAACAGGACGAGCTCGCCCTTCCATTCGCGCGCACGAACGTGGTGCAACGAAAGCGCGTCGCACCGCTCGGCAAGACGCGTTAGCTCATGATAGTGCGTGGCGAACAGGCATCGGCAGCGATTATCCTCGTGAATCGCCTCCACCACCGCCCATGCGATCGCGAGCCCGTCATAGGTCGACGTACCGCGGCCGACCTCGTCGAGGATCACGAACGAGCGCGGCGTCGCCTGCGCGAGGATCGCGGCGGTTTCGACCATCTCGACCATGAATGTCGATCGGCCGCGTGCGAGATTATCCGATGCCCCGACACGGCTGAACAGCCGATCGACGAGCCCAAGCGTCGCCTTGCTCGCAGGGACGTAGCTTCCCGCCTGCGCAAGGACCGCGATCAACGCATTCTGGCGGAGAAACGTCGACTTGCCGCCCATGTTCGGCCCGGTAACGAGCCATAGTCGCGACGATTCAGACAGGTTGCAGTCGTTGGCAACGAACCGGTCGCCAGATTTCGCGACCGCCGCCTCGACAACTGGATGCCGGCCGCCCTCGATCTCGAAACAGGCGTGATCGACCAGCGTCGGACGTGCCCAGCCACCTTCGGCCGCACGTTCGGCGAGCCCCGCTGCGACGTCGAGGCGGGCGAGTGCATCCGCCGTCGCGGCGATGGCCTCACGAACGGTCAGTGCCCGGGCGGTAAGATCCTCGAGATGGGCCGATTCCGCCGCCAGCGCATGTGCACCCGCCTGGCTGACCTTGGCCGCGACCTCGTGAAGCGCGGGGGTGTTGAAGCGGACCACGCCGGCGAGCGTCTGGCGGTGCGTGAAGCCGCTTTCGGGTTTCATCAACGGGTCGGCAACGCGCGCAGGAACCTCGACGTGATAGCCGAGCACGCCATTGTGGCGGATCTTCAGGGCTGCGATGCCGGTGGCCGTCCGGAACTCTGCCTCGAGGGCCGCAATCGCGCGCCTGCCACCAGCACCCGTGTCGCGGAGATCGTCGAGTGCCGCGTCGTACCCCGCCGCGATATAGCCGCCATCGGAGGCCTCGATCGGCGGCGAAGGAACGAGCGCCCGCTTCAACAGGTCGATCACCGCGCCATGTCCGCGCAGTCGCGGCGCGATCTCGCTGAGCAGCCGCGGTCCATCGGCGATGGCATCCAGTCGCTCGCCGAGGTTCCACGCACCGTCCAGCCCATCGCGTAACTGGCCAAGATCGCGCGGCGAACCGCGTCCCGCCGCCAGCCTTCCCAGCGCACGGCCAATGTCAGGCAGGGCGCGCAACGTTGATCGCAACCGTTCGCGCAGGCCCTGATCCTCATGGAACAGCCGGACGAGATCCAGCCGTGCGTCGATGGCGGCCTTGTCCATAAGCGGGGCCCCCAGATCGGCGCCCAGCAATCGTGCCCCCGCGCCGGTCACCGTACGGTCGACCGCATCGAGCAGACTGCCCTTTCGCGCGCCACCCGTCGTGCAGGTCAGTTCGAGGCTCTCGCGCGTCGCGGCATCGATCGCCATCGTTTCGGTAGCACGACCGATCCGTGGCGGCCGTAGAAAGGGCAGCGCGCCCTTCGCATTATGTTCGAGATACGCGACGAGACCGCCCGCCGCGGCCAGTCCCGCGCGTCCGAATTGACCGAAACCGTCGAGCGTCGCGACGCCGTACAGGCGCTTCAGTCGCGCCTCGCCTGCGTTGCTGTCAAAGTCCGTCTTGGGGCGCAGGGTCGTGGCAACCTCTTCGTATCCGCCGGTCTCCGATGCGACGACTTCGGCAGCGCCCAGTCGCGCGAGTTCGGCGGCAACCGCGTCGCTTGCGACTTCGACGATCTCGAACCGCCCCGTCGAGACGTCTGCGGCGGCGATCGCGACGGCGCCGCCCGCCTCGCCGATCGCGACGCACCAATTGTCCGAGCGCGCGTCCAGCAGCGCTTCCTCGGTCAGCGTCCCCGCCGTCACGACGCGGACGATTGCGCGCGCGACCAGTGCCTTCGATCCGCCGCGGGCCTTGGCTTCTGCCGGGCTTTCGACCTGCTCGGCGATTGCGACGCGGTGGCCAGCCTTGATCAGACGCTGGAGATAGGCGGTGGCGGCATGGACGGGAACGCCGCACATCGGGATCGGCTTGCCATCATGTTCGCCCCTTGCGGTGAGGGCGATGTCGAGCACGGCCGCGGCAATCCGTGCATCGTCCATGAAGAGTTCGAAAAAATCACCCATGCGGTAAAATAGGAGGCAGTCGTCGGCCTCCGCCTTCAGGCCGAGATAT
>Ga0308170_10005057_pt1 | contig 10187 bp, 14 predicted proteins | sample PhyBR2_2_FD_202136 | JGI IMG/M metagenome (GOLD analysis project Ga0308170, IMG submission 202136) | Phyllosphere microbial communities from UC Gill Tract Community Farm, Albany, California, United States - DLSLSB.R2 | ecosystem: Host-associated > Plants > Phyllosphere > Unclassified | place... | reverse complement strand
AAGCGGAGTTAAGATAAGCGATTCGGGAGTCGGGTTTAGATCAAAAGACCTGTAATGTTTAGCGGATGTGTTGTATATATACCGAGTTCTCATTACTCTTTTTCGTTGTACACATTCTCCATCTCTGTACTCTTTGTACACATCGCCCTCTCGCCCGCAAAGATGTATATCGTCTGATCTCGACGCCACATTGCCACCGAGCGGGTTTGGGCTTGGACGGGATTGGGCTTAGGGCCGAGTTGACCGGAGATCGGCCTGGACCGGTATCTGTTTCCGTCTCGGGCCTCACGATAACCGCGCCCAACCGTATCGCACACAGCCCGGCCCCAGCCCCCGGACCCCCTCGTAGTCGTCGTCGTAGAGCGCTCAACTCGGACTTGCCATATTGGCGAGTCACTCTCTTTTCACGTTCCGCCGCCTTTCAGATCTCAGCCCAACACTCATCGCCTTGACCCCACCCGTGCACATCTAGGACGTCTTGCTGTGAACTTCTGAACATGTCGGGCCACACCACCATCGCCCTGGACAAGTTCGACTCGACCCTCCGGCCCTTCTTGACTGGTGGGTCAACGCTCAAGGCGGCAGCTGGGGCTCACCTGCAGAGGTATCGTCTTCTGCCCTCGGGGGAGAGGTGCTCTCGACGTCTGATGACTTCTTCGCGAGCAAGGATAACCTTATCAAGCCATGGGTGAGTCGGGCGGCGAATATATCCGGCTCGAATGGGCTTGAAACGGGCAAGAAGGGGTGTGATTCCTGTGACAGTGCTGACGGGCAGCCCTCTGTGTCGATGAAAGGACAGTTTGGGCCGACTGGGGCGTTGTATGATGGGTGGGAGTCGAGGCGTCACAACCCGTCCTTCGACTGGTGAGTCTGGCTTCCCTGGCTGTGTCATTGCCAGCTCCCGCATCGTAGGGTCGTACCCACCAGACCGGCATTCCCGTGTGCTGTCGGCCCATCTGGTTTCGGCAGGCACTAACGCCAGGGTGATCATCCGCCTCGCCGCGCCGCAGACAACCCTTTCCCACGTCGATATCGACACCTCCCACTTCTCAGGCAATGAGTGCCCCATCTCCCAAGTCTTCGCCCTCAAGCTCTCGGACGAAGAGATCGCTGCTAGCGCCCCTGTCGCCGTCACGGGCGAGACCAAGACGAAGAGCAAGAGCAAGAGCAAGAGCAAGCCCCTCAAGCTGAGCCCGAACGACCCGCGCTGGACAGAGGTCCTTCCGCAGGTGACTCTTGGCCCCAACTCGAGGCATATCTTCGAGCTCGACTCGAGAGGCAAGAAGGGCGTATGGAGTGCTGTGCTCGTCAGGATGATCCCCGACGGCGGTATGGTGCGTCGTATTCCGTCTCGCTCCGTCCACTCGACCCCACTGTACGAAGGCGCCAGACTGATAGCAGGCCCGTTTCAGGGCGTACGGCTCGCCGCTGGCTCCTCTCCCCCTCAAAGCGCTTCCGGGTGCTGACGTCGCTCCGATCAACCTTCTCTCCCCGCTCCTTTCCGCTCGCATTGTCGCCTGCTCAGACGCCAACTTCTCGCCGCCTGGTAATCTGCTCCTCCCGGGACGAGGGCACGACATGTCGGACGGATGGGAGACAAGGCGGAGCCAAGAGAACCGGGGCAAGTACGCCCCAGGGCAGAAGCTGCACGGGCGGGAAAGGTACGAGTGGGCCGTCGCGCGATTGGCGGGGACGGGCAATATCGAGTATGTCGAGGTGGACACGGCTTTCCACCCAGGCAACTACCCCTGCGTGAGTGACTCTCGCAGACTGTGTAGCTCAACGGAGCCGCGCTGATAGCAGGCGGCACAAGTCGAGGCGATCTTGTCCGACAAGGAGCTTCCGGACGAGGACGACGCGTGGGTCAGCATCGTCGACAAGAAACCGCTTGGCTCGCACAGGCAACATTGGTTCGACCGGGAGAGGAGCGTATCCCCCACGGCCGTGTTCAGCCATGTCAGGCTGAGGATCTTCCCGGGTGAGCGCTGCGTACATCCTTGTAGAGTCAAGGCGCTGACCCGCAGACGGCGGCCTGAAGCGACTCCGAGTCTACGGACACCCCTTGTCGCCCTCCGCCCAGCTCACCCCGCCCTCGACCATTACCCTCCCGGCTCTGCCGCTCACTGTCGAGGCGTTCGCGCCGTACGGCCAAGTCATCCAGGGCTTCTCGTTCGACTCATCCGCGCCAAAGGGCACGAGCGTCACGATCGCAAACCAGGGCACGGCCTTCAAGTTCCACAGGATGGCGAACGTGAGCGAGACGTACGAGAAGGGCGCGTTGGTCAGGGGAGGGCCGTACGTCGCTGTCACCCGGAGCGACAGCCGGCTCGAGGTCAGGTACGGGGCGGAGGTGCCCGTCACGGTGTTGGAGAGGTGAGCGTTGGTCGACATATGGGCCATGCAATGCCACCGGAGATGGGCTGACGCGCAGGCATCGACACACGCACCAGGCCTTCATCCCGATGGGCAAGGGCGTCTTGCCCGGTGGAAAGGCTTTGGAAGGAGGCGGAGCTTATCTCTCCGTCGTTGCGCTCAACGGTCCCGACGACAAGCCGGACATGAGCACCGCTAGGGCGTTCTTGGGCACTGTCGCGCAGGGTGTTTCGTACAACATGGGCGTGTGGCGTGAGTGACGCGTCTAACTGTGTGACGCCCGCTAATCGCAGATCACTCGCTCCTGACTGTGGATGGAGTGAGCTAAAATCCACAAAATCATCGCAGAGTACAGCTGACCCCTAGCCCCTCGACTATTGCCTGGTCGAGTCTCAAATCGGCGACGGCAGTATTCTCGACTGTGAAAAGCACACGCCCGAGACCCCATACGCAATCGTCCAGGTCCCGCCATACACCGCTGCCCCCGCGCCTGCCCCCTTCAAAGCGGCTCTGCCGCACGCGAACGGCCATTACGTGAAAGGGCATGCGAACGGGCACGCAAATGGACACTCCACGGCGTTCTCCCTGTCCAACCTGATCCCATCGCTGGCCTCCTCCGTGTCAGCCAGTCTTGACGCACCGATCCACCCCAAGCCCCTCACGCGCGACGGGTTCGCGCCTTTCGGCGATGTCCTTCAGGCGTTCCCGGACCCCAAAACCCGCTGGGAGGGCCAGGACATCCAGGTCTCTCCGGACGGCAAGACGACCAAGTACGCCCGACTGGCCGACATCACGTCGACGTATCCTGCCGATTCCAATGCCGTCTCGGGCATCTCGGTCTTCCGGGCCACACCGAAAGTTGGGCTCACCCGGGGCAAGGTATTCGACGTGCGCTTCTTTGAAAGGCACCCGTACACTTCGCAGGCGTTTGTGCCGATGGGCAAGGGCGAGGTGAGTTTGATAGTCTGGGATGCAATTGATCTTGCATCGCTGATCCGCAGTGGGAGGGCAAGGGGGAAGAAGCGCTCAAGGAGGGAGGCGAGATGCTCGTCATTGTCGCGCAAAACGGCGCAGATGACAAGCCCGACCCCAAGACGCTTGAGGCGTTCATCATGCCCACGTCGATGGGTATCAGCTACAAGGCTGGCACGTGGCGTGAGTCGCACTTTCCAAGCCGGCGCAAGATGGCTGGTCAAGGGAGAGTAACTTGGCTGACGCACAGACCACCCGGTTCTGATTCTGGACGAGACGGTCGATTTGGCATGTGTCGAGACGCAAATCTCGACCGGGATCCCAGAGGCGGACGACCGGGACTGCGAGCTGTTGGAGTGGGACGAGGACGAGGAGCCGCTGGGACGGGTCGTGGTTCCGGAGCTTTGATTGCTGTGATTCGTGGATGGCATCTGTGTAAAAGTATTCCCACTGTCATCGGTAGTATCGGTTCCTCTCATGCGGTATGCAGTCATTGGCATCTAGCACGCGGTCCGGGCGCAGAAGTGCATATGGGGGTTATTCGTGATGTGCATCATGGGTCGTCATGGGTCGTCAGGGCCTCTTCAGACTAAAAGCCATCGTCATGCGCGGTGCCGATCAAGTCTGCTTCATTTGCCGCTTTTCGCGCTCGCAGAGCTGAAATCAGTGGCGCTCAGCGATTCCCCACCGAGGTGGACAAGCCAGAGAGAAGGTCATGAGTGAGGGGGGCAGTATGCGGACGTCGGCGCACCTTGTCAAACTCTTCCGGATCCCAGTCCGCCTCGACCACCTCAATCTCGTCCACGGCCCGGAACAGTTGGATGAAAAGCAAGAACCAATGCTGCACCGCGATAATGCAGCACAAGATGGGGCCATAGAACGGCCCGAGCGCGAGTAGCCTGCGCGTCAGCGCCCGACTCGGCCATCGGTGCGTCGTGCCCCGCTCACCGTGCCAACCGCTCAAATGTGTCTTTGTGGGGCGTTGCCAGCGCGGCATCGTACACTCTGTCCGTCCGCTCGGCCACATCGGACCACGCGTACATCCCCTTCACGCGCTGGTGGGCAAGATGGGGGTCGTGTTTGCCCGACTGGATGACGGATATGGCCTTGCTCAACGCGCGGGTGACCTCTGACGGTCAGCGTGGCAGGGAGAGAGGGCGAGACACGCACCGTCCTCGTCTGCCCGACAGAACTCGATCATATCACCCGGCAGGATCTCCGGGACGCCGCCGACCTTGGTAGCAACGACGAACAGCCCCGTCGAGGCCGCTTCGATGATGCTGATCCCGAATGCCTCGGTGAGGGACGTGTTGAGGTAGATGTGTCCGCGCACCAGCACCTGCGCGTCAGCATCCGGTCCACCCGCCCCGAACGGTGATGGCCAGCCTGGCGAGTGGCCGAGACAGGTCCCTGCACTTACGTCCCGAACGCCCGAGGGCGGGATGCTCCCCAGCAGCTCGATCCGGTCCTGCAACTGGTACTTCTCCCGCATCTGCTCGAGCTCGACCATCTTGGGCCCGTCGCCGCCCACGATGAACCGCACTTGCGGGTACAGGTCGCATATCTGCGGGGCGGCCGCGACGAGCAGGTCGATCCCCTTGCGGTAGACCAGGCGGGACATGATGACGATGTTGACTGTGATAAGCGGGGGGAGGTGCGAGGGCGACTTACTCGTGTCAGTCGACGGCGGAGTCGCCGAGGGGGCATAGTTGTCCGCGACGAGCGCGTTCGGGATGACATGTACCTGCTCGGGCTCGAGCTGTGCGCGGAGGACCGTGTTCTCCCGCCTGGCGTTAGCGCTGCTCTATACCCCGCCTCCGACGTCCATTTACCCCCTGCAGGACTCACCCCGTGTTGCTCACGCATATCGCGGCGTCGACGTTCCGCAGCGCCCCCGCCAATAGCTTGTTCGTCAACACCCCGACAGCGTCGCCAAAGCCGAAGAGGCTATGGTCCGTGAACACCGTCTTGACGCCAAAGAGGGGAGCGTGGTGCATTGCCTCGTGGCCCAGCGACGAGAGGCTCCCGTGAGCATGTACGATCTCGATCCGCTCGCGCAGCACGATGTCCCGCAAGTATGGCAAGAACAGCAGGTAGTTCGGGAGCGTCGCCTCGGACGCGATCGGGACGATGGGCAGGTGATACACCTTCAGGCCCGACAGGTACCGCACGCCCCTGCGCCGGCCGTGGTGGTGCGTGACGACAATGACCTTGTGTCCCATCTTCTGCAGCTCGATGGCCAGTGAGTAGATGTGGCCCTCGACACCGCCGACTACGGGCAGGAAGAAGTCGGATATCATACTGGGATACATAAGCATAAGCCTGCATGCGATATGGATGCTATGGAGGCGGCGAGGGCGGAAAAAGGGGTCTTCAGCCTCACGCTATCGATTTCTTGACTTTGCGGGACTTGATCTCCCCGCTCGAGCTTGCTTGGACGGTTGCGGGACGGAGAGGCGATTGCGAGGTGACAGACTCGACGGAACCGTGCGAGTCGTTGTCGGACGAGTTGCCGTTGTCGCCGGCCACGGCGCCGTCGAGGGGGCCTGAGCGCGAGATGGCCTCGTAGCTGGTTTTCGGCTGGCCGTGCAGGAGCGGCACGGGGGATGATGTGCCGTTCTCGTTACGGCGGGGTTGGGACAGCTCTCTCAGGGTGGCGATCATGAGGTCACGGGTCTTGTCCATGAGAGCGGGGACGTCGGCGGTGGTGAGCCCCGTCGTGGGGATGGGCGGAAGCACTGTCATGAGCTGAAGGATTCGAGGCTTGGTGAGCTCACCCTTGATGCGTAATGTGCCGCGCTTGAAGCGCGTCTTGCCGTCCATGAGGAAATGGTAGTTCTGGCAAACGACGGGAATGATGGGGACGCCGGCTGCACGTGAGTGATATATCCCAGTGCCAATCCGCCCCGACTCACACTGCACGGCCAAGTAGAACGCGCCCTTCTTGAAAGGCAAGAGGTCGTCCTCGGCGCTGAGGTGACGCGTACCCTCGGGGAAGATCCAAAGCGATATCTGCCCGTCAGGGGCAACACTCGTGCATGGACGAGATGAGTAACTGACCTTTTTGCGCTTCATGTCCTCTCCCGCTTGGGCCATACTGGCCACGGCGGACTTGTTGTTACTCCGGTTGATGAACACCGTTCCGGACATCATCACTGCGGTCAGCCGATGCTCTCTCTCGCCCTCGGGATCCCCTCTCGGACGGGCACGGAATGCTCCTCATTGCACTCACTGAACCATCCGAGTCCCGGAATCCACTTGATGCTCTTCTTGGCCATGATGGCCGCGTGCTTGGGGAATATTCTCCCGAGGTACAGGATATCGACGAAGCTGCCGTCAGGTCACGACCTTGACCCGCTTTTTGCAGCTAACCTTTGGTGGTTGCCCAGCATGACCGCGCTGCGACCCTCTTTCCCGGCTTCTCTTACGACCCCGTCCTCCTCTTGCACCCAGAGGTATTCCTCCCCCTCGACCTCGAACTTCCAGCCCATGATCGGACCAGCTATGTACCAGAACGAGCGGGCGACATAGTAGTTTGTGTGGACGGGCTTGAGGAGGATGGTGAGAATGAGGGCCTCGATCGTGGCCAGGAAGGAGACGAGCAGGAGGAGGGTGGTGTATAGCGCGAGGCGCAAGCGGAATACGAGCGTCATAGCGGACTGGGCGGCTCGCGGCGGTTGCGTCGGTGTGCGAGGTATGCAATAACGAGTGGAATTGTGTCTTGAGGAAGCGCAACGTCTTGACGGTCGCCAGTGTTATGCCATGATATGAGGATTCGAGTTAGTGTGGGTAAATGAGTGACGAAAGAGGGCGAGCTGTCGATGGGAGATGAGGGATGTGTGGGGGGAATGAGTGATCTGCCCGCGAGCGTGGATCCGTCGTGGTTCGTAACCCCCCTTCCTCGGTTCCTGGGTTAGTAATTGAGGCCTTTCATACATCAGAACAATCCTCTGGTCGATCGCCCCTACAGAGGCCGCATGCATCAAAGATCACTCTGCCGCATCTGTGAATGGGCACGAAACATGCTGCATGCATGCATGCAAAGGGCATGATGCTGCATCGTTGATGGACCGCCTGGACCACGTGGCAGGTGCCACATTTGCCCTAAGCCCGGCGGATTCCGGTCCGCCCGCCAGCGTCACCACCACTACCCACCGCACCACCGCTGATCGCACCGTCCTCTTCCTCTAATCCCCTTTGATCGCTGCATACGCCTTAAACGTAGACGGTCTCTTGACTCTGCACAAGCAGAAGCAGTAGTCACCATGTCGACGGACTATCCCTCCCTCTTCCGTGCGCATGTCACTTGTCGATCGACGGGCTGTGCTGACGCGCAGGATCGGAGGAGATGTCCCTCGTGCAGCTGTACATCCCCTCGGAAGTATCGCACGACACCATCTCCGAGCTCGCAGAGATGGGCAACTTTCAGTTCAAGGATGTGAGCTACCCTGTCTGTGCTGGTCTATCGAGCTCACGCGCAGCTCAACCCGGACGTCAACGCGTTCCAGCGACCATTCACCCCACGGCTGCGAAACCTCGCTGAATCCGCCCGCCGACTCCGGCTGTTCCAGTCACAGATCACCAAGCTGTCCCCTCCGCTCGGTATTCCCCCTCTGTCTGCCATCCCGCCGTTCACGACTGTCGGCCCGCGCGCGCAGAATGCGTACGATGAGCTGGAGGATAAGTTGAAGGAGCATGAGAGGCGGTTGTCGGAGATGAACAAGAGCTGGGAGGAGCTCGGCAAGAGAAAGGGAGAGCTCGAGGAGAAGCGATGGGTCTTGCGAGAGACTGCGGGATTCTTCAACGAGGTGAGTGCGGCTTCATATGGGCGACGATTGGTATTTAGTGTTTCAAGATGACGCGCAAGCTGACTCCAGGCCGAACACCGACACACCGAGATCCGAACTTCTTTCGATGAGACTGCCGATAATGCCCCTTTGCTCGAGCACGCAGCCGAGTACGGTCAGCTCCCGGGCGAAGGCGGCCTGTCCGGCTTTGATCTCGAGTTCGTCTCCGGTACGATTGAGCGAACACGGATGCCCACTTTTGAGCGAATTCTGTGGCGAGTTTTGAGAGGTAACCTGTACATGAATTACTCTGGTGAGCTGAGCGGTAACCGCTGTCCGGGCTTCAGCTGATGATCAGAAATCGAGGAGCCGTTCGTCGACGCCACCACCGGCGTGGAGACGCACAAGGACGTTTTCATCATCTTTGCGCACGGTGGCGAGCTTCTGGCCAAGATCCGCAAGGTCGCGGAATCGATGGGCGGAACGCTTTACACCATCGACTCGTCTCAGGACAAGCGAGCTGATGCGCTCCGAGAGGTCTCTGCACGACTCGAAGACGTTGACCAGGTTCTGTACAACATGGGCCAGTCTCGTCGAGTCGAGCTCAGCCGAATTGCGGAACACCTCGAAGCGTGGAAAGACGCCGTGCGACGAGAAGAAGAGGTCTACAAGACGCTCAACCTGCTCAGCTACGACCAGTCCCGAAAGACGCTTGTGGCGGAGGGATGGTGCCCCACCCGGGACCTCACGCACATCCAGCTCGCTCTCCGACGAGCGATGGAAACCGCTGGCACGAGCGTGCCTGCGATTCTGTCCGAGTTGCGGACACACCAGACGCCGCCGACGTTCCACCGGACCGACAAGTTCACCGAGGCGTACCAGACGATCATGGACTCGTACGGTATCGCGACGTACCAAGAGGTCAACCCCGGACTCTTCGCCGTCATCACCTTCCCGTTCTTGTTCGCGGTCATGTTCGGTGATATCGGACACGGTATCCTTGCGTTCCTGACGGCCCTGGTGATGATTTTGTACGAGAAGAAGCTCGCCAAGTCGGGCATGCACGAGATTCTCGAGATCTTCTTCTAGTGAGTGCTGCGCAGATACACACACGCTCGTGCTGACAGGTAGCGGCCGATACATTGTCTTGCTTATGGGCCTGTTCTCGATCTTCACTGGCTTCATGTACAATGACATCTTCTCCAAGTCGCTGCACATCTGGCACTCGGGATGGCGCTGGCCCGACGCGGACGGTCTCGTCACTGCCGAACCGACGGGCCGAGTCTACCCCTTCGGTCTCGACCCGGCGTGGCACGGTGCCGATAACGGCCTGATCTTCACCAACTCGTACAAGATGAAGATGTCGATCATCATGGGTGTGATCCACGTGAGTGCCGCATTTGGTCATCTGACAACATTGCTGACCCGCAGATGACTTTTGCGATCTGCCTCCAGGTCCCGAATCACATCCACTTCAAGAAGCCGCTCAACATCTACGCCGAGTTCATCCCGCAGATCCTCTTCATGTGGTCCATCTTCGGCTACCTCGTCATTTGCATCATCTACAAGTGGACGATCGACTGGTCCAAGTCCCCCACGTCGCCCCCCGGACTGCTCAACATGTTGATCTACATGTTCCTCTCGCCCGGATCGGTCGATGAGAGCACGCAGTTGTACCCCGGTCAGGGCTTTGTTCAGATTGTGCTGCTGCTTATTGCGCTCGTCTGTGTGCCGTGGATGTTGTGCCTGAAGCCGTACGTGCTCTGGAAGGAGCACCAGCGGGTCATTGGCGCCGGATACCGCGGCTTGACGGGCCAGGAAGGCCAGGAGAACGGTAACGGCCGGGTCAGCATCGAGAACCACAACGATCTCGAGGATGATGAAGAGGGCGCCGGTCAGCCGGTCGCTGAGCACATGGAGGAGGAGCATGTGAGTAGCAACGCGAGAGCGCATGTCGGCCTGAGCTCACGCGCAGCCATTCGAGATGGGCGATATCATCATCCACCAGGTGATTCACACCATCGAGTTCTGCTTGGGTTGTATCTCCAACACGTA
>Ga0308170_10005056_pt1 | contig 10187 bp, 8 predicted proteins | sample PhyBR2_2_FD_202136 | JGI IMG/M metagenome (GOLD analysis project Ga0308170, IMG submission 202136) | Phyllosphere microbial communities from UC Gill Tract Community Farm, Albany, California, United States - DLSLSB.R2 | ecosystem: Host-associated > Plants > Phyllosphere > Unclassified | place... | reverse complement strand
ATCCGACGATGGTGATCGGCGCCTGGAAGCGGCGCCGCCTGCTGCAAGGCGCGGCCGATGCCGGCAGCGAGGCGCGCCCATGAAGATCCTGCAGCGCTACTTCTTCATCAGCATCGTCCCGGCCGTCGCGCTGGCGCTGGTGGTGTTCCTGGGCCTGGCCTCGTTCATGGACCTGACGCAGGAATTGCCGTCGGTGGGCAAGAACGGCTACATGCTGCAGCACGCTTTGCTGTACGTGCTGCTGCTCGTGCCCGGCAACCTGTACATGGTGATGCCCATCGCCGCGCTGCTCGGGACCATCTATGCGATGGCCCAGTTCGCGCAGTCGTCCGAATTCACGATCATGCGCGCGTCGTCGATGTCGACCGGCATGGCGGCCGGCATGCTGTTCCGGGTCGGCATCGTGTTCGTCGTGATCACGTTCATCTTCGGCGAGCTGGTCACCCCGCGCACGGCGCCTCTGGCCGAGCGCGTGCGCCTGTCCGCGCGCGGCGCGACCGTGTCGGCCGAATTCCGCACCGGCATGTGGACCAAGGACACGATCCACGTCGGCGGACCCAAGGGACCCGTGACGGGCTCGCGCTTCTTCAACGCGCGGCAGATCCGTCCGGACGGCCAGCTGCTCGACCTGCGCCTCTACGAATTCGACAACAACATGCGCATGCGCTCGCTGATCACGGCGGCCAGCGCGACGTTCAGCGGGAACAATGTCTGGCGCCTGTCGGACGTGACGGAAACCCGGTTCGCGAACAGCCGCGTGCTGCCGGCGCCGGGCAGCCCCGTGCCGGACGGGCAGACGATCCAGAGCATGTTCGGCCTGGACACGTCGTCCGTCACCACGAAAAAGCTGCCGGCGCTGGACCTGGAATCGGAAGTGACGCCGAAGATCCTGTCCGTGGCCAGCTCCGATCCGGAGCGCATGTCGGCCAACGAACTGGCCGTCTACACGCGCCACCTGGCCGAGAACCGCCAGGAGACGGAGCGCTTCAAGATCGCGTTCTGGAAAAAGCTGATCGATCCGCTGTCGATCTTCATCCTGATGGGCCTGGCGCTGCCGTTCGCCTACCTGCAGACGCGCAGCGGCGGCATCAGCCTGAAGATTTTCATCGGCATCATGATCGGCGTGAGCTTCGTGCTGATCAACACGCTGTTTTCGCATCTGGGAATGCTGTCGACCTGGCCGGCATTCCTTACCGCGGTCACGCCCAGCCTGCTGTTCCTGGCGCTGGCGCTGGCGGCGCTACGCTGGGTGGAGAGACATTGATGGACAACCCGAAACAACGCGCGCTGGTCCTGTTCGCGCACGGCGCCCGCGCGGCCAGCTGGGCCGTCCCGTTCCAGCGCCTGCGCGCCCTGACGGCGGAGCAGCGCCCCGATTGCGAGGTCGCCCTGGCGTTCCTCGAGCTGATGACGCCCAGCCTGCCGGACGAAGTCGCGCGCCTCGTCGCGCAAGGCGTGCGCGAGATCGCCATCGTCCCCGTGTTCCTGGGGCAGGGCGGCCACCTGCTGCGCGACCTGCCGGCGCTGGTCGACGAATTGCGCACCGCTTACCCGGCCTTGCAATTGTCGACCGTGCCCGCCGTCGGCGAGGACCCGGGCGTACTGGCCGCGATGACGGCCTATTGCGCGTCCGCCCTTGTCTGAACGGCTAGGCGGTCGAGCAACGGTCGTTAGCGGGACGGCAAGACTCTGTTGGATTTTCGCGTATTTGCAGTGCGGTAAGTAATTTCCTGATTGCATTTTGAATTTCCTCAGTGAATGATGGGTGGCAGGCAGTCCTCACGCCATTCCATCTCATGACGACCCCATCCAACACCATCTACGTCCGTCCGGGCTGGGCCAGCTACACCTGGACCTATGCCGGCGCCACCGTGCCGTCCGGCGCGGGCACCGCCACGGTCACGGGCGTCTCGTTCGACGCGTCCAGCGCCCTCGGCCAGCAACTGGCGCGCGGCGAACTCCAATACAGCCTGAACAACGGCGCTTCCTGGAACACTTACACGGCGCCGCTCGACGGGCAGGGCGCGGTCGTGCCCGTCGCCGGCACGCTGTGGCGCTTCCAGGACCGCACCGGTGGCGATCCCGTCACCCCGAACACGTTCAGCGTCCATTACCGCCTGGCCGACGGCGCTACCATCACGTCCGGACAAAGCGTCGTCGTCGACAATGCCCCGGTCGGCCTGACGGGCGACGGCGACGTGCTGTTCACGACGCTGCACGCGGGCGACACGGTCGACACGCTGACGCCCGTCGACACGGGCGCCCCGCTGGGCGGGCGCTGGGTGATCGACAGCCAGTCGCGCCCGGGCCTGTTCGCGGTCGCCTACGATCCCGCGCACGATGCGTCCGCGCGCCTGGTGCTGGCCGACGCCGCGCAGATCCCGGCCGCCGGCCTGTCCGCCACCGTCACCGTGCACTACTACGACCGCTACCAGCTCGACACGGCCGGCAACCCGGTCGCCGGCACGGGCGTCGCGCGCACGCTGGCCTACAACATCGAGGACGGCGTCTCGCACAGCCTGGCCAACTTCACGGGCGACCTGCGCCTGGGCGGCGGCACGGCAGGCGCCGCGCCCGCGCTGGCCCACTTGTCCACGGGCGGCTTCGCGGCCGTCTGGCAGGGCAAGGACACGGTGGCCGGCGGCGCCGGCGCCGGCCTGTGGGCGCAGCTGCGCGACGCGTCCGGCAACGTGCTCGGCAACGCGTTCGCGCTCACGCCGAACGGCGACGCCCGCATCGAGGGCGAACCCGCGGTGACGGCCCTGGCCGGCGGCCGGTTCGCGGTCGCCTACACGGTCAACGACGCGGGTGTCGCGAAGATCGCCTGGCGCATCGTCGACGCGCAGGGTGTGGCGGGCAGCGAGCACGTGGCCGCCACCGGCGTTCCGGGCGACACGGCCATGCCGGCCGCGACGACGCTGGCGGACGGCTCGTTCGCCATCGCCTGGCGCGCCGGCGGCGCCGTGCACGTGCAGGGGGTGGGCGCCGACGGCAATCCGGCCGGCGGCGTGCAGCACTACACGGCGCTCGGCTCGGCGTACAGCCCGTCGCTGGCGGCGCTGGGGCAGGGCGGCTACGCCGTCGGCTGGGGCGAGATGAACGACGGGAACGTGTACGCGGCCACGAGCGGCGCGCACGCGCCGTTCGTCGTCAGCGGCGATGGCTACGCCGCCAGCATCGCGACGGCGGCGCCGCTGCCGCACATGGCGGCGCTGGCCGGCGGCGGCTTCGTCGTGGCCTGGGACAGCTACGTGAACGAGCCGCGCGGCTTCACGATCAGCGACATCTTCTTCCAGCGCTACGACGCGGCCGGCCATGCGCTGGGCGGCGTCGCGCAGGCGAACGTGAATTCGACGGGCGGCCTGTTCGATGCCGCCGTGACGGGGCTGTCGAACGGCGGCTTCCTGGTCGCCTGGCAGGGCGCCGACGACGACGGCAACGGCATCTACGGCCGCCGCTTCGGCGCCGACGGCACGGCCGCCGACAGCCAGGAATTCCAGGTCAACGGGCAGCGCAGCGGCGACCAGTCGGGTGCGGATCTCGCCGCGCTGTCCGGCGGCGGGTTCGCGGCGGCCTGGGTCGACACGGCGGCCGACGGCAGCGTGAGCGTGGAAGCGCGCGTGCTGCCGGGCGCCGCCGCCGCGGGCGGATCGACGGGCACGACCGGCGCGACGTCCGCCACCAGCACGGCGCAGGATACGGGCACGCACACGAGCGCCCCGGTCACGGCGCCGGCCGCTTCATCGGCCCCGGCCGCGCCATCGGCGCCTGCTGCACCTGCGGCCCCGTCCGCACCGCCGGCCGGCAACGCCGCGTCATCCGCGCCGGTGGCGGCGGTCAAGCTGGCCGGATCCAGTGCCGGCGACAGCCTGCATCTCGCGGCCGGCAGCAGCCTCGTCGACGGCGGCGGGGGCACGGACACGCTGGTCGTCAGCGGCGCCCGCGCCGGTACCACGATCGTCAAGAGCGGCGACGGCTTCGTGCTGACGAATGCGGCCGGCGACCAGGCGACGCTCCTGAACGTGGAGCGCGTGCAGTTCGACGGCGGCCACATGGTGGCGCTGGACGTGAACGGGGCGGCGGGCAAGGCCTGCCGCCTGTACAGCATGTTCGACCGCGCGCCGGACCAGGCGGGCCTGGGCTACTGGATCGATGCGCTGGACCACGGCACCCCGCTGGCCGTGGCGGCGGGAGGTTTCACGAACAGTCCGGAATTCGACCGGCTGTACGGGCCCAACTCGACGGACAGCCAGTTCCTGACGGCGATGTACGGGAGCATCCTGCACCGCACGCCGGATGCGGAAGGGTTCGCCTGGTGGCTGCAGGCGCTGCACTCGGTATCGCGCGGCGTGGTCGCGCTCGGGTTCACGGAAAGCGCGGAAAACCAGGCGCAGGTCCTCGGCGTCACGCACAACGGGATCGATTTTTTGCACTGGGGCGGGTAAGCCAGGCGGAGGTACCTCATCCCCGCAGCCTCCGCCGTCATCCCCGCGCAGGCGGGGACCCAATCATTCTTCTGGCTGCCCGTCGCGCCGCGCCATCGCTTCGCCGATCATCACGAGCACGGGCCCGTGCGCGATGTCCAGGCCTTGCGCCAGCGCGGCGAGGGTCAGGCGGCGGATGCGCTGGTCGGCGCGGCTGCAGTTCTCGACCACCACAACGGGCAGGTCGGGACGGCGGCCTTCGGCCAGCAGCCGTTCGGCAGTGGCGGCGGCTTCGCGGCCGCCCATGTATTGGACGAGGGTGTCGGTTTCGGGCAGCGCCGGGTGATCTGGTTGATCGGGTGCCGTGCTGGAGGTGAAGAAGGCGACGCTGCGCGCCACGCCGCGCTTGGTGAGCGGCTGCTTCGTCGCGGCCGCCGCGGCGACGGCCGTCGTGATGCCGGGGACGACTTCGACGGCGATGCCGGCCGCTTCCAGCGCGCGCAATTCCTCGTCGGCGCGGCCGAACAGCATCGGGTCGCCGCCCTTCAGGCGCACGACGCGGGCGTAGCGCTGCGCGCACGCGACCAGTTGTTCGTTGATGGTGGTCTGCGCCACCGACCGCTGGCCGGAGCGCTTGCCGACCGGGATCAGGTCGGCCTGCTTGCACAAGGCGAGCATCTCGGGCGTGACGAGCGCGTCGTACAGCACGACGTCCGCCTCGCCGAGGAGGCGCGCACCGCGCACGGTGATCAGGTCAGGGGCGCCGGGGCCGGCTCCAACTAAAAACACTTTTCCCAGCGCCGCCATGCCTGCCTTTCGATTGCGTGTTGATTGCTTACTTGTCCAAACGGATCATACCTGCCGCGACCGTCTGGTGGGTCACTTCATCGATGAGAATGAAGGCGCCCGTTGCGCGGATGTCGTCGTAGGCATCCGCGGCCAGCGGCTGCTGGGTCGTCAGCTCGATGCGGGCGATGTCGTTCAGCTTCAAGCCTGCACCCGCATCCGTCACGTCGTGGCGCTGCTGCGTGTTCACGTCGAGGATCGACTGGATGGCCTTCACCTTCGCCATCGTCTGGCGCGTGCCGTGCTTGATCCAGTACTTGCGGCGCACGTCCAGCGGCTCGTCGGCCATCCAGCACACGTCGGCCACGACCTGCTTCAGCAGCGCCGCCGGCTGTTCCGCGTTCGCCAGCACGTCGCCGCGCGAGACGTCCACGTACTCGTTGAGCGTGATGGTCACGGACTGGCCGGCCACGGCGGTTTGCAGCGGACTGTCGAACGTCAGGATTTCCTTCACCGTCGCGGCGTGGCCCGAAGGCTGCACGGTGAGCTTGTCGCCGACAGACACCTTGCCCGACTCGATGCGGCCCATGTAGCCGCGGAAGTCGTTGGCTTCGTGGCCGTTGTGGCGCGCCACCAGCTGCACCGGGAAGCGGAACGGAGCGGCGTGCGACTCGTCGTACACGGACAGGTTTTCCAGCAGGTCGATCAGCGTCGGGCCTGCGTACCACGGCATCCTGTCCGTCTTGTCGACCACGTTGTCGCCGGCCAGCGCCGACAGCGGGATCGCCGTGATGTCCGAGAGGCCCAGGCTCTGCGCGAACTTCGTGTATTCGGCCACGATGCGGTCGTACACGGTGCGGTCGTAGTTCACCAGGTCCATCTTGTTGACGGCGACGATCACGTGCTCGATCTGCAGCAGTTTGGCGATGGTCGAGTGGCGCTTGGTCTGCACCAGCAGCTCCACCGAGCCGTCGTCGCCCAGCTTCACCTTGGACACGTCGACCAGGATGATCACGGCGTCGGCGGTCGAGGCGCCGGTGACCATGTTGCGGGTGTACTGCTCGTGGCCCGGCGTGTCGGCGATGATGAACTTGCGCTTCGGCGTGGCGAAGTAGCGGTACGCCACGTCGATCGTGATGCCTTGCTCGCGCTCGGCTTCCAGGCCGTCCGTCAGCAGCGACAGGTCGATCGTGTCGCCCACGGTGCGCTTGTGCTTCGAGCGCGACACGGCCGCCAGCTGGTCTTCGAAGATGCCCTTGCTGTCGAACAGCAGGCGGCCGATCAGCGTGCTCTTGCCGTCGTCGACGGAGCCCGCCGTGATGAAGCGCAGCAGGCCGCGCTGTTCGTCTTTTTGTTGCAGTTGTTCGGTCACGGCGTTCATCAGAAATATCCTTGCTTCTTGCGTTTTTCCATCGACGCTTCCGACGTCTGGTCGTCCATGCGGGTCGCGCCACGTTCCGTCACTTGCGTGATCGCCGTCTCGGCGATGATGGCGCCGACGGTCGACGCATCGGACGCCACCGGGCAGGTGCACGAGATGTCGCCCACCGTGCGGAAGCGCACGACTTGCGTCTCGACCTGCTCGCCTTCGCGGGCGGGGGTCAGCGGGGTCAGCGGCACCAGCAGGCCGTTGCGCGGGATCACCTGGCGCTCGTGCGCGAAGTAGATCGACGGCAGGGCCAGCTTTTCGCGGGCGATGTACTGCCACACGTCCAGTTCCGTCCAGTTCGAGATCGGGAACACGCGCATGTTCTCGCCCGGGTGGACGCGGGTGTTATACAGGTCCCACAGTTCCGGACGCTGGGCCTTCGGGTCCCACTGGCCGAATTCGTCGCGGAACGAGAAGATGCGCTCTTTCGCGCGCGCCTTTTCTTCGTCACGGCGGGCGCCGCCGATGCAGGCGTCGAAGCCGTGTGCGGCGATCGTTTCCAGCAGCGTCACGGCTTGCGCGGCGTTGCGCGAATCCGTTTGCGGATTGCGCAGGCGCACGGTGCCTTTCTTGATCGAGTCCTCGACGGAACCGACGATCAGGCGCTCGCCCAGCTCGGCGACTCTAGCGTCGCGGAAAGCGATGACTTCGTCGAAATTGTGGCCGGTGTCGATGTGCACCAGCGGGAACGGGAATTTCCCCGGACGGAAGGCCTTCTCGGCGATGCGCAGCAGCACCACGGAGTCCTTGCCGCCCGAGAACAGCAGGGCCGGGTTCGTGCATTCGGCTGCCACTTCGCGCATGATGTGGATGGCTTCCGATTCGAGGGCGTCCAGGTGGCGGGCGTTGACGTCGCCGAGCACCGGAGTATCGCTAAAAGTCGTCATGATGTGTTTTTCGTTGTGTGTCGGTGCTTATGCCGCCACGGATTTGATACGAACCAGTTTGCCGTCCACGAGGTGCAGGCCGCATTCCTTCGATTCCGGGTTTTCCCACCACCAGCGGCCGGCGCGCACGTCCTCGCCCGGCTGGATCGCGCGGGTGCAGGGCTCGCAACCGATCGACGGGTAGCCGCGGTCGTGCAATGCGTTGTACGGCACGCCGTTGGCACGGATGTATTCCCACACGTCTGCTTCGCTCCAGTCCGCCAGCGGATTGAACTTCTGCATGCCGTGCGCGGCATCGTCTTCCTGCACGGCCAGCTCGGCGCGCGTGGTCGACTGCGCGCGGCGCTGTCCGGTGATCCAGGCGGCCTTGCCGGCCAGGGCGCGGCCCAGCGGCTCCACCTTGCGGATGCGGCAGCATTCCTTGCGCATGTCGACGCTGTCGTAGAACGCGTTCAAGCCGTTCTGGCTGACGTAGCGCTCGACGGCCGCCGCTTCCGGGCGGAACACGGCAATGTCGTAGCCGTAGTGCGCCTTGACCTTCTCGAGCACGTCCAGCGTTTCCTTGTGCAGGCGGCCCGTCTCCAGCGAAAAGATCGAGATCGGCAGCTTGGCCGTCAGGATCAGGTCCGTCAGGACCATGTCTTCGGCGGCCAGGCTCGACGCGAAGCAAGCCGGCGCGAAGTCGCGGGCGATGCGTTCCAGGATGCCGCGGGTTTCATTTACCCGCGCGTTCAGGTCACTCATGGGAAATCCTAGTTCGTTGCTTAGATGCCGGCGCCGATGTCCGTCAATTCCGGCGGCGTGCCGCGCGGCGCGCGGCGGAACAGCGGCAGCGGCTGGTCGACGGCGGCCTGGTAAGGCGCCGAGAACGCCGTCAAGCCTTTCAGCGCGTCGTGGATGTTGCGGTCCTGGCGCGTCGCATAGGCATTGAAGCCGCAGCGATACATCTGGAACAGCTGGTCGCGCAGCACGTCGCCGATCGCGCGCAGCTCGCCCTGGTAGCCGAGGCGGCGGCGCAAATTGAAGGCGATCGAATAACCGCGGCCATCGGTAAACTTCGGGAAGTCCACGGCGATCACCGCGAATTTCTCCAGGTCGTCCTGGATGGCGGTCGCCAGCGCGTCCGACGGCAGCCACACGCCGATGGGGGCGCGCTGCGCCAGCTTGTCCTTCTGGGCCAGCCAGACGCTCAGGGGCACGATGAACTTGCCGTCCGGGACGTCGACGGTTTCCGGCGCATCGTCTTCGGCCAAACGGATGACGGTCCAGTCGTCGGCGACCACTTCGCGCTGCTTGATGATCTGTTCGTGCTTGACGAAATTAGGCATAGTGGTCTTCTCCAACCAGTTCGCCCGCCGGGATCGGCGTGGCATACACATATTCCTTGAACGGCGCGGTGCCGAGGCGCTGCGCCACGTCGACGAAGCGCTCGCCCTCGACGCGGTTCTTCACATAGACTTCCAGCAGGCGGCCGACGACTTCCGGCATCTGCTGCGCCGAGAACGACGGGCCGATGATCTTGCCGATCGCGGACGTGTTGCCCTGGGCGCCGCCGATCGACACCTGGTACCACTCCGAACCGTCCTTGTCGACGCCCAGGATGCCGATGTGGCCCACGTGGTGGTGGCCGCAGGCGTTGATGCAGCCCGAGATGTTCAGCTCGATGTCGCCGACGTCGTGCTGGAAGTCGAGGTTGTCGAAGCGCTCGGCGATGGCCGCCGCGATCGGGATCGACTTCGCGTTCGCCAGCGAGCAGAAATCGCCGCCCGGGCACGCGATGATGTCGGTCAGCAGGCCGATGTTCGGCGTCGCCAGGCCGCGCGCCTTGGCCAGCTGCCACACTTCGAACAGTTTCGCCTGCTCGACGTCGGCCAGCACCAGGTTCTGCTCGTGCGTCACGCGCAGTTCGCCGAAGCTGTACTTGTCGCCCAGTTCGGCCACGAAGTCCATCTGCTCGGCGGTCGCGTCGCCCGGCGGCACGCCCGTCTTCTTCAGCGACAGGATGACGGACGCGTAGCCCGGCACCTTGTGCGGCTTGACGTTGCGGGCCAGCCAGTTGGCGAAGGCCTTGTTGTCGGCGTGTTGTGCTTGCGCATCGATGTTCGGCAGCGTCAGGTACGGCTTCGGATTGAAGTAGGCGGCGACGCGGTCCAGCTCTTCCTGGGTCAGCGTTTCCGGACCGTCCTTCAGGTCGGCGAATTCCTCGTTCACGAGACGCGCGAATTCCTCGGCGCCGACGGCCTTCACGAGGATCTTGATGCGGGCCTTGTATTTGTTGTCGCGGCGGCCGAACTGGTTGTACACGCGCATGACGGCCTGCGTGTAGGTCAGCAGGTCTTGCCAACGCACGAATTCGTTGATGACGCTGCCCAGGATCGGGGTACGGCCCATGCCGCCGCCGACCATGAACTTGAAGCCGACTTCGCCCGCGTCGTTGCGCACGGCGGTCAGGCCGATGTCGTGGATGGCGATCGCGGCGCGGTCTTCCACGGCGCCATTGATCGCGATCTTGAATTTACGGGGCAGGGCCAGGAACTCGGGGTGGAACGTGCTCCACTGGCGCAGGATCTCCGCGAACGGGCGCGGATCGATGTGTTCGTCGGCCGCGACGCCGGCGAATTCATCGGTGGTAATGTTACGAATGCAGTTGCCCGAAGTTTG
>Ga0308170_10005049_pt1 | contig 10203 bp, 9 predicted proteins | sample PhyBR2_2_FD_202136 | JGI IMG/M metagenome (GOLD analysis project Ga0308170, IMG submission 202136) | Phyllosphere microbial communities from UC Gill Tract Community Farm, Albany, California, United States - DLSLSB.R2 | ecosystem: Host-associated > Plants > Phyllosphere > Unclassified | place... | reverse complement strand
CACCTCGATGCCGCGCTGCTCGGCCAGCAGCGGGGCGTTGACGTACGAGACGGTCTCGCTGACGATGTTCGTGAACACGCCCTTGAGCGCGGCGAGCTTGAGCACGCTGACGTCGTAGTCCTGCAGCTCGCCGTGCACCTCGACGTCGAGGCTCGTCAGCGGCGACTGCGCGAGGGCCGAGAAGATCTGGCCGAGCTTCTCGACGAGCGGGATGCCGGGACGCACGTACGGGTCGATCGCGCCGCCGGCGACGTTCACGGCGTCGGGCACGAGCTCGCCGCCGAGCGCGAGGCGCACCGAGCGCGCGACCGAGACGCCCGCCTTCTCCTGAGCCTCGTCGGTGCTGGCGCCGAGGTGCGGCGTGACCACGACGTTGTCGAGGCTCAGCAGGGCCCGGGCGGTGCCGCCCTCGGCAGGCGGCTCGGAGGTGAAGACGTCCAGGCCCGCGCCGGCGATCTCGCCCGCGACGAGGGCCGCGTGCAGGGCGTCCTCGTCGATGAGCCCGCCGCGCGCGACGTTGACGACGTACGCCGACGGCTTCATCTTGCGGAACTGCTCGGCGCTGATCATCCCGGTGGTCTCGGGGGTCTTCGGCATGTGGATGGTGACGAAGTCGGACTGCTCGAGCAGCTCGTCCAGCGACACCAGCTGCACGCCGAGCTGCTGGGCGCGCGCGCTCGTGACGTAGGGGTCGTACGCGACGACCTTCACGTCGAACGCCTGCAGCCGGGCCGTGATGAGGGCGCCGATGCGGCCGAGGCCGATGATGCCGACCGTCTTCTCGTAGAGCTCGGTGCCGGTGTACGAGCTGCGCTTCCACGCGCCGCCGGACAGCGACGCGTGCGCGGCCGGAATGCGCCGGGCGAGGCTCAGGATGTGGCCGATGGTCAGCTCCGCGGCCGAGATGATGTTCGAGGTGGGGGCGTTGACGACCATGACGCCGGCCGTGGTGGCGGCCTTGATGTCGACGTTGTCCAGGCCCACGCCCGCGCGTGCGATGACCTTCAGGCGCGACGAGGCGGCGATGGCCTCGGCGTCCATCTTGGTGGCCGAACGGATCAGCACCGCGTCGGCGTCGGCGAGGGCCGCCAGCAGCGCGGCACGATCGGTGCCGTCGACGTGGCGTACGTCGAAGTCGGGACCGAGAGCATCGATCGTCGCGGGCGAGAGTTGTTCAGCGAGCAGGACGACGGGCTTGGACACAGGTCTCCCCTTTGGAGTGCACATGCGGGTGGGATGCCGCGCCGCACGCCATCGGGGCGAGACCTCGCCAGCCTACCGTGAACGGGATGGACTTCCATCACGCGGAAATCCCCGTGTGACGTTTATGACGAACCGAGAAGCCCGGCGCCGAAGGCGTACGCGTAACCGAGGATGCTGAGCCAGAAGACCGCCACCAGCGCCAGCCCCGTCACGAGGATGAGCAGGAACTCCCCCGCCCGCCGCTTCCACCCGAGGGCGAACGCGCCGGCGTATGCGGCGATCGGGAAGAAGATCGCGAACAGCAGCACGAACCAGCCGAGGCCGTTCAGGCCCAGGCGGCCTCCGGCCTGGTACGCGAGGAGCGTGACCGCGTTCCACACCACGTACGCGTAGAAGAGGCCGAGCACCCCGGCGATCGTGAACAGCAGCCACGTCGGCATCGACCGGTGCCGGGTGATCGAGGCGGACGTCGGATCGGTCATCCCTGTGCTCCCAGCATGAACAGGGGCCACGGCACGAGCAGCACGGCACCGGCGATCAGCCACGCCCAGCGCACCCACGGCCGCGATCGGCGCGTGCCGATCCAGACCGTGCCGAACCAGAGCACGGGGGCGAGAGCGGCGAGCCACACGCCGACGACGTTGCCGGCGGCCCATGTCACGGGCGGCTCGCCGCTCGCCGCGACGAGATACCCCGCGACGTGCGAGACGCGCAGGCCGCCGATGATCCAGCCGATCACGTACAGCAGATAGATCCCGCCGAGGATGCCGGATGTCACGAGTGCGACGTTGCCCATCGGCGCGCGCTTCGCAGCCGCTTCCGGCTGACCCGGCGCCGCCGCGCCTGCACCGGTCCCACGATCGCGGCCCGCCTCGCGCGCCGGCGGTTGCGGCGCTGCGCTGTCCGGCTTGCCGGACGGGGGGCGATGCAGCGACGCACGCGCGGGATGCTCGTCGCCCTCCCAGGTGAAGGCGTCCTCGTCGTCGGGATCCGGAGTCACGCTCCCAGGCTACCCGGGCCGCCCGGCCGGAGCCGCGAACGCACGAGGGCCGCTGCGTGCGCAGCGGCCCTCGTGTCGCGGGAGCGGACGGCTCAGCGAGCGGCGCTGCCCTCGGTGTAGTCGGCGTCCTGCTGCTTCCAGGCGAAAAGGGCACGCAGGTCCTTGCCCACGGACTCGATCTGGTGCTGGGCTGCCTTCTCGCGGAGTGCCTTGAACTCGGGGGCGCCGGCATCCTGGTCGTCGATGAAGCGCTTCGCGAACGCACCCGACTGGATGTCGCCGAGCACCGCCTGCATGTTCTCCTTCACGCGCGGGTCGATGACCCGGGGGCCGGAGACGTAGTCGCCGTACTCGGCGGTGTCGGAGACCGACCAGCGCTGCTTGGCGATGCCGCCCTCCCACATCAGGTCGACGATGAGCTTGAGCTCGTGCAGCACCTCGAAGTACGCGATCTGCGGCTGGTAGCCGGCCTCGGTCAGGGTCTCGAAGCCGTACTGCACGAGCTGCGAGACGCCGCCGCAGAGCACGGCCTGCTCGCCGAACAGGTCGGTCTCGGTCTCCTCGGTGAAGGTCGTCTTGATGACCCCGGCACGGGTGCCGCCGATCGCCTTCGCGTACGAGAGCGCGGTCGCCCACGCGGTGCCGGTCGCGTCCTTCTCCACTGCGATGATGTCCGGGATGCCGCGGCCGGCGACGAACTCGCGACGCACGGTGTGGCCCGGCGCCTTCGGCGCCACGAGGATCACGTCGACGCCCTCGGGCGCCTCGATGTAGCCGAAGCGGATGTTGAAGCCGTGCGCGAACGCGAGGGTCTTGCCCGCCGTCAGGTTGTCCTTGACGGAGTCTGCGTAGATCGAGCGCTGGTACTGGTCCGGCGCGAGGATCATGATGAGGTCGGCCCAGGCGGCCGCGTCGGCGACGTTCTTGACCTCGAAGCCCTCGTCCTCGGCCTTGGCGATCGACTTCGAGCCCTCCTTGAGGCCGATGACGACCTGGACGCCCGAGTCGCGCAGGTTCTGCGCGTGAGCGTGGCCCTGCGAGCCGTAGCCGATGATCGCGACCTTCTTGCCCTGGATGATCGAGAGGTCGGCGTCGTCGTCGTAGAAGATCTCAGCCATTTTGTGTGTTTCTCCTTGATTGTGGTTTTCGAGGGACCTCCCGGTCCCTGAGCTTGTCGAAGGGTCAGCCGCGCAGGACGCGCTCGGTGATGCTCTTGCCGCCGCGTCCGATCGCGAGCAGGCCGGACTGGGCGAGTTCCTTGATGCCGAACGGCTCGAGAGCGCGCAGCAGCGCGTCCACCTTGCCCTTGTCGCCGGTCACCTCGACGACGAGCGCGTCGGGCGAATAGTCGACGACCGACGCCCGGAACAGGCCCACGATCTCGAGCACGCTGGAACGGCTCGCCGCGTCGGCCCGCACCTTCACGAGCATGTGCTCGCGCTGCACTGAGGCGGACGGCTCGAGCTCGACGATCTTGATGACGTTGATCAGCTTGTTCAGCTGCTTGGTCACCTGCTCCAGCGGCTGCTCCTCGACATCCACCACGACGGTGATCCGGGAGAGCCCGGGGATCTCCGTCACGCCCACGGCGAGGGATTCGATGTTGAAGCCGCGACGGGCGAACAGCCCGGCGACACGGGTCAGCAGACCCGGCTTGTCCTCGACGAGGAGGCTCAGCACATGACTCGACATGTTGTCAGTCCTCCTGCTCGGCGAATGCGGGCGAGTGGTCGCGCGCGTACTGGACATAGTTGTTGCTGACGCCCTGCGGCACCATCGGCCACACCATGGCGTCGGCGCTCACGACGAAGTCGATCACGACCGGCCGGTCGTTCGTCTCCAACGCCAGTTTGATCGCCGCATCGACGTCTTCTTCGCGCTCGACGCGGATGCCGAGGCAGCCGTACGCCTCCGCGAGTTTGAGGAAGTCGGGGATGCGCACCGTGCCGTGACCCGTGTTCAGATCGGTGTTCGAGTGACGCCCGTCGTAGAACAGGGTCTGCCACTGGCGCACCATGCCGAGCGACGAGTTGTTGATGATCGCGACTTTGATCGGGATGTCGTTGATCGTGCAGGTGGCGAGCTCCTGATTGGTCATCTGGAAGCAGCCGTCACCGTCGATCGCCCACACCACGCGGTCGGGCTCGGCGACCTTCGCGCCCATCGCCGCGGGAATCGCATAGCCCATCGTTCCGGCGCCGCCGGAGTTCAGCCACGCGTTCGGTCGTTCGTACTTGATGAACTGGGCCGCCCACATCTGGTGCTGGCCGACGCCCGCCGCATACACCGCCTCCGGTCCGGTCAGCTCGCCGATGCGCTGGATCACGTACTGCGGCGACATGTGGCCGTCCGTCGGCTGGGCGTACCCCAGCGGGAACTCCTCGCGCAGCCCGTCGAGGAAGGACCACCACTCGGCGAGGTCGGGCGCGCTGCCTTCCGAGGCCACGCGGAACGCGGCCGCGAGGTCGACGAGCACGTCGCGCACGTCCCCGACGATCGGCACGTCCGCCGTGCGGATCTTCGAGATCTCCGCGGGGTCGATGTCCACGTGCACGACCTGGGCGTTCGGAGCGAACAGCGATGCCTTGCCGGTGACGCGGTCGTCGAATCGCGCGCCGAGCGCGACGAGCAGGTCCGCCTCCTGCAGCGCGAGGACCGCCGGCACCGTGCCGTGCATGCCTGGCATCCCGAGGTGCTGCGGGTGCGAGTCGGGGAACGCCCCACGCGCCATGAGCGTCGTCACCACGGGCGCGCCCGTGGCCTCCGCGAGCGCTCGCAGCTCGGCCGACGCCTGCGCGCGGACCACACCGCCGCCCACGTAGAGCACCGGCTTGCGTGCTTCGGCGATCAGCTGCGCCGCCGCCTGGATCTGCTTGCCGTGCGCCTTCGTCACGGGACGGTACCCGGGCAGGTCGATCTTCGGCGGCCACACGAACGGCGCCTCGGTCTGCTGCGCGTCCTTCGTGATGTCCACCAGAACCGGACCGGGACGGCCCGTGGACGCGATCTCGAACGCCGCGGCGATCGCGCCGGGGATGTCCTCGGCGCGCTTGACGAGGAACGAGTGCTTCGTGATCGGCATCGTGATGCCGACGATGTCGGCCTCCTGGAAGGCGTCCGTGCCCATCAGCGTCGAGAACACCTGGCCGGTGATGCAGACGATCGGCACGGAGTCCATGTATGCATCGGCGATCGCGGTGACGAGGTTCGTCGCGCCAGGGCCCGAGGTCGCGATCGCGACGCCGGTCTTGCCGGATGCCGAAGCGTACCCCTGCGCGGCGTGTCCTGCCCCCTGCTCGTGACGGACGAGGATGTGCCGCACCGACTCCGCATCCATGAGCGGGTCGTACACGGGCATGATCGCGCCGCCCGGCAGACCGAAGACATCGGTGACGCCGAGCAGTTCCAGGGACCGGACGACGGCCTGCGCACCGGTCAGCACGGGCGCGGCGGCGGATCGGGACGGCGGTCGTGGCACAGCCACGGGGGAATCGGCGGGCATGGTGGGAGATCCTCCGAAGTGGGGGTGGATGAACTGAATGGTATGTCGGCTGCTACCCCGTGACCGCACCCTCCGCGGCGGAGTGCACGAGCTTGGAGTACTTGGCCAGGACGCCACGGGTATAGCGCGGGGGCAACGGCTCCCAGCCTTCCCGGCGGGAGCTCAGCTCGGCCTCATCGACGAGTAGGTCGAGAGTGCGAGCCGCGATATCGACCCGTATCAGATCACCATCGCGCACGAAGGCGATGGGACCTGCGTCCACCGCTTCGGGTGCTATGTGGCCGATGCACAGTCCGGTTGTGCCGCCTGAGAATCGACCGTCCGTCAATAGTAGGACATCTTTGCCGAGGCCCGCGCCCTTGATGGCAGCGGTGATCGCGAGCATCTCGCGCATTCCGGGGCCGCCCTTGGGGCCTTCGTACCGGATGACGACGACGTCGCCGGCGTCGATCCGCCCGGCTTCGAGGGCGTCCATCGCACCGCGCTCGCGCTCGAAGACGCGTGCGGGGCCCTCGAAGACGGTGGCGTCGAAGCCGGCCGTCTTGACCACGGCGCCCTCCGGCGCGAGCGAGCCGTGCAGGATCGTGAGTCCGCCCGTGGCGTGGATCGGGTCGTCGAACGTGTGGATCACGGTGCCGTCGACCGGAAGCGGGTCGAGTTCCCGGAGGTTCTCGGCGAGGGTCTTGCCGGTGACCGTGAGCGCGTCGCCGTGCAGCAGTCCCTCGTCGAGCATCGCCTTCATGATGACGGGGATGCCGCCGTGCCGGTCGACGTCGTTCATGACGAACCGGCCGAACGGTTTCATGTCCGCCACGTGCGGCACCTTGTCGCCGATGCGGTTGAAGTCGTGGAGCGTGAGCTCGACGTCCGCCTCCTTCGCGATGGCGAGCAGGTGCAGCACGACGTTGGTGGAGCCGCCGAGGGCCATCGCCAGGGCGATGGCGTTCTCGAACGCCTCCCGGGTGAGGATGTCGCGCGTCGTGATGCCTTGCCGCAGCAGGTTCACGACGGCCTCGCCCGAACGGTGCGCGAAGTAGTCGCGGCGGCGGTCCGCGGACGGCGGCGCGGCGGAGCCCGGCAGGCTGAGGCCGAGAGCCTCAGCGACGGACGCCATCGTGTTGGCGGTGTACATGCCGCCGCACGCACCCTCGCCGGGCGCGAACGCGCACTCGATGCGCTTCAGGTCGGCCTCGGACATGCGCCCCGCGCGGCAGGCGCCGACTCCCTCGAAGGAGTCGATGATCGTGATCTCCTTCTCGGTGCCGTCGGAGAGCTTCACCCAGCCGGGCGCGATCGAGCCGGCGTACAGGAAGACGCTCGACAGATCGAGGCGGGCGCTCGCCATGAGCATGCCCGGGATGGACTTGTCGCAGCCGGCGAGCAGCACGGTGCCGTCCAGGCGCTCGGCCATCACCACCGTCTCGACCGAGTCGGCGATGACCTCCCGCGACACGAGTGAGAAGTGCATGCCCTCATGGCCCATGGAGATGCCGTCGGACACCGAGATGGTGCCGAACTGCAGCGGGTATCCGCCGCCGGCATGCACACCCTCCTTGGCGCCCTGGGCGAGCCGGTCGAGGCTCAGGTTGCAGGGCGTGATCTCGTTCCAGCTGGAGGCGATGCCGATCTGGGGTTTGTCCCAGTCCTCGTCGCCGAGACCGACGCCGCGAAGCATTCCGCGGGATGTGGTCGCTTCGATGCCGTCCGTGACGACACGACTGCGGGGCTTGATGTCGATCGGGTCATCCGCCTGACTCATGGTGAGCAGTCTATTCCCGACCGCCCGCGCCCGAAGGGCCGCCCGCGGGCTGCCGCGCCGAGCGCCTCCGGGCGAGTTCCGCGAGCCAGGCGGCGAACTTCACGATGTCCGGCATGCGCACCTGTGCCACCGACTCCCCCGCCCCGAGGCGGATGCCGACGTCGTCCGGTCCGAGCGCGGCGAGGGCGTCCTCGTCGGTCACGTCATCGCCGGCGAACGCGACCGCCGTGGGCCGCACCTCGGCGCGCAGGACCTCGATCGCGGCATCCTTGCCCTCCTCGCGGAAGGAGTACTCGACGATGCTGTGGCCGAGCCGCCGGCGCCAATCCGGGGCGCGCTTCGCCATGAGGTCGTCCGCGATCCGCACTGCTTCGGCGGCCGTGTCCGCATCGGCGACGCGGCTGTGCACGCTGAACCCGAACGACTTCGGCTCGACGCCGATGCCGGCGAGCCCTTCGAGGCGCGTTCCGGCCTCGGCGAGCACCGAGGAGTGCAGCGCGGCGTCCGCCGCGTCGACCGCGGGGACGACGCGCCCCTTCCCGGGGAACCAGTACTCGACGCCGTGCGATCCCGCCAGCAGGATCGGCGACGCGTCGTCGTGCTCCGCGATCACGCGCAGGTCCGCGAGGCTCCGCCCGGAGACGAGAGCGACCGTGGTGTCGGGCGCCGCCGCGAGCGCAGTCACGGCGGCGCGTGCCGCGTCGTGCATGCGCGCGGCCATGGGCTCCGCCACGAGCGGGGAGAGCGTTCCGTCGAAGTCCAGGGCGACGAGCAGGCGCGGCGTCTCGACGAGGTGGTCGAGCGCGGTGTCGGCTGCGGTCACGGCTCATCCCGGGTGCGCTCGAGAGCGGCGAGGAAGTCGCGCGACCAGGCCTGCACGTCGTGATCGTGCACGCGACGCCGCAGGGCCCGCATCCGGCGGCCCTGCTCGGCCGGCGTCATCTCGAGCGCGCGCAGGATGGCGTCCTTCACGCCCTCGATGTCGTGCGGGTTGACCCGCACCGCACTTCCGAGCTCGTCCGCGGCGCCGGTGAACTCGCTCAGGATGAGCACCCCGCGGTTGTCCACGCGGGATGCCACGTACTCCTTCGCGACCAGATTCATGCCGTCCCGCAGGGCGGTGACGAGCATGACGTCGGCGGCCAGGAACAGCGCGACCATCTCCTCGCGCGGGAACGTCTGGTGAAGGTAGCGGATCGCGGTGTGCCCCATGGTGTCCATGTCGCCGTTGATGCGGCCCACAGTCAGCTCGATCTCGTCGCGGAGCTGGATGTACGTCTCGACGCGCTCCCGGCTGGGGCTCGCGACCTGCACGAGGGTGACGTCCTCGACGCTCAGCCGGCCGTCCTGGAGCAGCTCGCCGAAGGCCTTCATCCGATGCCGGATGCCCTTGGTGTAGTCGAGGCGATCCACTCCGAGCACGATGCGGTGCGGGTTGCCGAGGCTCGCGCGGATCTCTGCGGCGCGCGCCCGCACCTCCGGGTCGCGCGCCAGCTCCTCGTAGCGCGCCGTGTCGATCGAGATCGGGAACGAGCGCACCACCGCGGTGCGCGTGTCCCCGTCGTCCGTCGGCACGCGGATGCTGCCGGCCCGCGTCTCGTACCGCAGCTGCCGGCGTACGGCCCGGGCGAAATTGCCCGCATCGGCCACGCGCTGGAATCCGATGACATCGGCGCCGAGCAGCCCCTCCAGCACCTGACGACGCCAGGGAAGCTGGGCGAACAGCCCGTATGCCGGGAACGGAATGTGATGGAAGTAGCCGATGGTGAGATCGGGTCGCAGTTCGCGGAGCAGCTCCGGCACCAGCTGCAGCTGGTAGTCCTGCACCCACACCGTCGCCCCGTGCGCGGCCGTGTCGGCCGCGGCCGCGGCGAACTGCCGGTTGACGCGGCGGTAGGCGTTCCACCACTCGCGGCGATAGCGCGGCGCGGCGATGACGTCGTGATAGAGCGGCCAGATCGTGTCGTTGGAGAAGCCCTCGTAGTACTGCTGGATGTCGTCGGCGGTGAGGGTCACGGGCACCAGCTGCGTCCCGTCGAACTCGAACGGCTCCACGTCGATGTCGGGCTGTCCCGGCCAGCCGACCCAGGCGCCGTCCACGTCCCGCATCACCTGCTCCATGGCGGTGACGAGGCCGCCCGGCGATGTCCGCCAGCCCCCGTCCTCACCTCGATCCACCGGAAGCCGGTTGGCGACGATCACGAACTCTGCCTGGGCCACGCTCTCCTCCTCAGGGTTGGGGGCGCACTCTCCAGGCTAGTGCCCACGGCCGGGAGCAGGCCTGCGGGCGGCTCGGGCGGGTGCCTTCCCGGCATCGAGACGATAGCGTGAAGGCATGCGCAAGTACGTCTTCGGCACGGGACTCATCGGTGCGGTCACCAGCGGACTGGAGCTGTTGCGCGGTCTGCGGGACGAGGACGAACCCTTCACGTGGCGTCACGCGCTCCTCTGGCTGAGCTGGGGGATCACGGTGGCGCTGACCGTCGGAGCCCTCGTCGACACGAGGCGTGACGTGCTCGCCGAGCGGGTGGCCAGAGCCGGCCGCGCGGACGCCGCGCGCCGCTGACGCGTCAGACCGATTCGGGCGCCAGCGTGATCTGGTAGTGCACGAAACCGGAGAGCGTGGCGACCTTGTCGTACAGTTCGCGCGCCTTCGCGTTCGCGTCGGCCGTCAGCCAGTACACCTGGTCGCAGCCGGCATCCTCCGCCCACGCCCGCACGTGGGCGATCAGCGCGCGC
>Ga0308170_10005033_pt1 | contig 10221 bp, 6 predicted proteins | sample PhyBR2_2_FD_202136 | JGI IMG/M metagenome (GOLD analysis project Ga0308170, IMG submission 202136) | Phyllosphere microbial communities from UC Gill Tract Community Farm, Albany, California, United States - DLSLSB.R2 | ecosystem: Host-associated > Plants > Phyllosphere > Unclassified | place... | reverse complement strand
GTCTGATTCCGGCGCTCAAGGTGAAGAAGGTCGACGCGGTGATTTCCTCCATGTCCATCACCCCCGAGCGCTTGAAGTCGGTGGATTTCACTGACCGCTACTACCGTATCCCGGCCCGCCTGGTGTTTCGCAAGGGCAGCGGCATCAGCGATATACCCGCGCAGCTCAAAGGCAAGCGGATCGGCGTGCAGCGGGCGACCAACTTCGATCGATATGTCACCGATCACTTTGCCCCGGCGGGTGCCGAGGTCGTGCGCTATGGTTCGCAGAACGAAATCTTCCTCGACCTGCTGGGCGGGCGCCTGGACGCAACCATGGCCAGTTCGGTGGTGATCGACGAAAGCCTGCTCAAGCGTCCCGAAGGAAAGGATTTCGAATTTATCGGTCCCAATTTCACCGAAGAGCAATATTTCGGCACGGGTATCGGCATTGCCGTGCGCCAGAACGACGCGCTGGCAGGCCGCTTCAATCAGGCGTTGGCGACGATCCGCGCCAACGGCACTTACGACACGATTCGCCGGAAATATTTTGATTTCGATATCTACGGCGAATAATCATTGGCAGGTCTTGGCCCGCAGGCATTGCCTGGCGGGCTTCCTGTAACAGCGCACGGGGTGATTCATGAAAACCAAAGCGGTACTCACTGAGCAAGACGTTGCCATGTTGCTGGTAGCGGCCAAGGATCTGGCGCATCAGCGGGAATGGGCGGTGTCGATCTGCGTGGTAGACGATGGAGGCCATCCGCTGGGGCTGTCGCGCCTGGACGACGCTTCGCCGCTATCGGCTTATATCGCCACCGAGAAAGCCCGCACCGCCGCCGTGGGGCGACGCGACAGCAAGGTGTTCGAGGACATGATCAACGGCGGTCGCTACGCTTTCCTCAGCGCCCCGCACCTGCAAGGCATGCTCGAAGGTGGCGTGACCATCCGTCACGACGGCCAATGCATCGGCGCCATCGGCGTGTCCGGCGTCAAGGCCGAGCAGGATGCGGAACTGGCCCGGCTGGCGGTGGAGATTGTGTTGTCGACTCTCACGCCGGATGCCTGAAGCTGACAGTCGACCTGTGGGCGCCACAAAACAAGGGCCACCCACAGACCCAATGTGGGAGCGGGCTTGCTCGCGAAGACGTCGTGTCAGCTTGCATCGATGTTGAGCCGCGACCGCGAGCAAGCCCACACAAAGGGATTGCACAAATCTTCCAGACGTCATCGCCATCAGCGGTTAATCTGCTCCGAGCGGATACACACTACGAGGCGGCTCATGACAGCGCGCAACTGGATCGATCTCAAGCAGGACGCCACGTCTGGCATCGAGACCGTGCGCGCGCATTTCGAGGGGCATGCCTATGACCCTCATTGGCATGATGCGTACCTGGTGGGCGTGACCGAGCAGGGCGTGCAGCAATTTCATTGCCGTCGCCAGCAGCACAACAGCACGCCAGGCAAGGTGTTCCTGCTTGAACCCGGCGAGTTGCATGACGGCCACGCGCCCCACGACAAGGGTTTCACCTACCGCACGCTGTACCTGGAACCCCTTTGGCTGGAGCGCGAATTGCGCTCGTTGTTCGACGAAGCGCCAGATAACGCCCAACTGGGGTTTGCCGCCACACTGACGGACGACGCACGCCTGGCGAGCGCCACGGCCCTGGCGTTCCAGAGCCTGCATGAGGAGGAAATCCGCATCGTGCGCCAGACGGCCCTCGATACGCTGTTGGCCAACCTGACCCAACACCTGCATTGGCGGGCGCGGATCAATCCGGACCCAAGACTGCCCTTGGTGGCGCAGCAGGCCCGGGATTATCTGCACAGCCACCTGCATGAAGACATCGGGCTGGATGATCTGGCGCAGGTGACCGGCGTCGATCGTTTCCGCTTGACACGGGCGTTCAAGGCCGCTTTTGGCCTGGCGCCCCATGCCTACCTGATCCAACTGCGCCTGGCCCGCGCCCGGCGTTTGCTGGCCCGTGGCGAAAGCGCCGTGGCCGTGGCGGCCGTGCTTGGTTTTGCCGACCAGAGCCACCTGGGGCGCTGGTTCCAGCGTGCCTATCGACTGAGCCCTGCGGACTATCGCAAGCGCTGCTCAATTGTTCCAGACTGAGCCGGACTTCTTGGGGATGATCAAACGATCGATCCTTCACCGAGAAGTTGCTCCATGGACCAGTTATTGCCGTTTGCCTTGTTTGCCTTTGTTGCCTCCATCACCCCGGGCCCCACCAACATCCTGGTGCTGAGCCATAGCTCGCGCTTCGGTCTGGCAACTACCTTGCCGATCATCCTCGGCGCCTGCGCGGCAGCGGCCTTGCTGGTGCTCCTGGTCGGCACGGGGCTGGGCGATGTGCTGGCGCGCCACGCCTCGATCCAAACGGCGCTTTCATGGGCGGGCATCGCCTGGCTGAGCTGGATGGCCTGGCAGATTTTCCGCGCACCGGCCCAGGCCATCGACCCGGACCGGCCGGTTGAAGGCCCGCGGCTGGGCTTGGCGGGGGCGGCCGGATTGCAGTTGGTGAACCCGAAAACCTGGATGATGGCGCTGGCGGTGGTCAGCGTCTTCGCGGGGGCTGAGGCCGACCGTACCGTTCGAGTCCTCTGGCTGTCCCTGGCGTTCTTCGCCATTTCGATCCCGTGCATGACGGTCTGGGCATACCTGGGCCGTGGCGCAGCCCGATTCTGTCGTTCCGCCGTGGCGATGGGACGATTCAACCGGGCCATGGCGGTGCTGTTGCTGGTGTCAGCGTGGTTGACGCTGGTGGTGTAGCGCCTCGATCGGCGTGGGCGCAAATCTACCTGACGAAATTGTAATTATTCTTTCGAAACCCCTCGAACACCGAAACAGTCGACTGAGTACCGCCCCTGTCCAGGCGCGGTACAACGATCAATCGACCTTCGCTAGAGGAGATTCTCCATGAACACACAGTACGCAGCATGTATCGCCGAATGCATTGCCTGCGCCATGGCTTGTGAGGCCTGCGCATCCGCCTGCCTGCGCGAACAGAACGTACAGATGATGGCCCGGTGCATCGAACTGGACCGCGACTGCGCCGACCTGTGCCGTCTCGCCGCCACGCTGATGAAGCGAGACAGCAGCGTCGCCGCAGCGTTGTGCAAAGTCTGCGCAAGTATTTGCCGCGCGTGCGCTGAGGAGTGCGCCAAGCACGACGCGGAGCACTGCCAGGCATGCGCCAGGGCTTGCCAGGCTTGCGCTACCGAATGCGAGCGCATGGCGGCCTGACTTTACAGCGGCAACGACGTAATTGAAGCACCGCTATCGCGAGCGAGCTCGCCCCCACAGTTTTTGCAAGATCCAGTGTGGGAGCGAGCTCGCTCGCGATGGTATGCAACCTCCTGCAACGGTTGCAGGGTTTCATAAAAGCACCGATTTGGAGAGCATCGGTCGCGCCAACGCTTGGCGCCTTGCCATATTTCGAATGCTCATCGCCCCCAAGGAAGGAGGTGCTTCATGTCGTCCCTCGACACTCACGTCGATTTTATCCAGGCCCGGTTACCCGCCTGGCTCAAACACGCTTCGCGGCCGCGCCAGGTGCGTTTCAAGGCCATTGCCCAGCAGCTACAGCGCGACAGCGATGCGCTCAACGCACTGCTGACCGACCTGGCCGCTCCCGACACGTTTACCCTCGACCTGTTGCAGGCGCAGCCGGCCGTGCAGGCATGGCGCTTGGTCAATGGCGCCGGCAGCGCTAAGGATGCGATACGACGGGCGAGGGTCAGGCGCGAGCCCTTTGGGGCCTCGCTGTCAGTGATCGAAGCCGCAATGCGCAACTTTCCGCCCGCCGACGCAGCCACTGACGGCGAATTCGATAAAAAAGGCGAGCTGTTCATCAAGGGCCAGCCGGCAGAGTTTTATCGTTGGGGCGCGCCCTCGGCCATCGCGGCATTGCCCATGGCCCCAGCCGATTTCGCGCAGCTGTGTCGAAGCGTGGACGCGGGTGGGGCTTATCAGCGCTTGCTCGAACAGCGGCTGCCGCGGATCGGCAATGAAACGCCGACCGTCGCCAAGGCGTATATGGCCTATGCGCGCAGCCAGCTCGTCTATGACGCCTACGAGGCGAAGCTGGATGGACGCCTGGACGAGACTGGCGAGCGCTTGCTGGCCCATGTCGGCGTGCAGCTCGAAGAGCGACCGGTCGCGCCTCTGGCCTGTGAAGTCAAGGCACTGGAAGTGCTGTCCGTGCCGTTGTTCGGTGCTCGGGTGTATTGGGGGCTGACAGGGGACGCCAAGGGCGTGCGCCCGGTCGTCTTGCACATGCCCCACGACGTGGTTGCGCCCATCCAGCAATTTCCCAGTTTACAGGCCATGGCTGCGCAACTGACCGAGCGGGTACGCAAACGCAGCTACCGCACAAGCCTGATGCGTTACCTCCCGATGCGTCTGCAAGCCCGGTTGGGGGAGGCGCTGCATGACCAGGTGGAATGGGAGATACAGGACAACCCCAATCTTTTCCAGGAGATCCACGCGCGCATTGTCGGCTGGCGCGATGGCGAGCCTGGCGAGGATGACAACCCCCGGCGCATCCGGGTTCCGACGCCCCGCGTGCCCTGGAGCCTGGGCGATGTGCGTGAAAGTCACTGGGCCGACGGTTATCACGAGTGGCGCACCCACACCCTGGCGAACGCCTCGACGCTGATGGTGCCCACCAAAGTCCTGGACTGGCAGGCGTTGATGGCACGCCTGGAATATTGGGAAAGCCTAGCCGAGCGCTCGCTAATGCTTGCCGTCAGCTTCATCCCGTTCTGCGCGCCCATCGGCATGGCCGCCGCAGCGGTGGGCGGGGTGCGTTTGGTCTACGAGTTTTTCGAAGGCATCCAGGCGTTCAACGAAGGCCACGCGCAGGAAGGCATCAATCACATCTTCAATGTTTTGTTCGGCATCGCTCAGGGCGCGTATCTCGGCTTCGTCGGTGGCGCTGTCGAACCCATGCCGTTGAGTGACGGCACGACGCGTCTCTGGAACGGCGATGTCACATCGTTCCAGGCCCGAGGCCGGCCTCCCATGGAAGCCGAGCAGGACGGCTGGGGCGTCTGGCGAACGGCAGACCAGGCCTGGGTGCAGGTCGAGGGCCGCTATTTCGAGGTGCAAGGGCGCGCCGATGCCTTGGACTTGCGCCTGCCCGCCGGCCATCGGGGCGTGACGCCCCTGTTGGAATGGAGTCGTACACGCGGCTGGCGATGGGCCCATCGCAACCCGTTGCAACGCAGCAGCCTGGAACTGCTCCGGGACTTTGCCGGAACACCGGACGAACTCGACGACCGAACCCTTCTTGCCGTGCAACAGCAGGTGGGCATTGACGAGGCGCACCTGCGTTATTTGCAAGTGAGCGGGCGGCCGATTCCGGCCATCTTCGCCCAAGCGTTGGATGAAACACGCAACTGGCAAGCGCTGCAGCAGGTCATGGGCCGCCTGCGGCGCGATGAACCGCCGGGCAGCGTGCCCATTCGAATCGCCCAGACCCTCGCCGAGTTGCCGGGGTGGCCCAGGGATCTGCTGCTGCGCTATCACGACGGTGACCGGATTCATTCGGCGGGTGATACCACCGCCAGGCGCGTTCTCGATGTGCACGGAACAGACCTGCAACTGCACGCCTGGGCAGATCGCATCCTGGCCGGACTCAGCGCGGATGAGCAGCGCGCACTGCTGGGGCAAAGCCCCCTGGGTTTACGCCCGGTGGAGCTGAGTCGGTTGTTGGCCGGGCGCTGGTCTGGATATCTGGAGCGCAATGCCACGCAAGTGCTGGCAGGCATGGCGCGGCCCACCGTGCTTGAGCCGTTGGCGGCTCCCTTGGTCCGTGCTTTTCCCAGCCTGCCGGAGTCCATCGCCAACGAGTTGGCCAGCCAGACTCAAGGCCAGGACCGAGTGCGCTTGCAAGCTGGCCGGATAACCACAACCCTGGCCAAACAATGCGTCGAGGCTCTGGGTGAACTGCGTCTGACCCGCGCCTTGCGGGCCCTGGAACGCGGCGAAAGCAGCCCCGACCGCGACCGCATCGTCATGGGCCTGCTTGGCGAAACCCGCTCTTTGCGCGGTCGATTGAACCTGCGCCTTGAATCGGCCGAGCTGTTGGAAGCGCTCGAAGTGGGCGAAGCAGGGCCATTGAAAGTGATTCGTGAGCAAAACGCGACCTATCAAGCTTTTGACGAGCAGGGTCACGAACTCGGGGCAGGCGGCTTGGAGTCGGCGTTGCTGAGCGCTTTACCGGACGAAGCTCGCAAGGCGCTGGGCCTGGACATCTGGGAAGCGACCCGGCTGCGCCAGGCATTGCTCGAACTGGCCCTTGGCGATCGGCAAGGCCTGCGCCGGTTCTTGCAGCTCAAGGCTCTCGACAGCGCCGGGCCCGGACCGCAATGGCTGAATGGACGCCTGGGCTATCCGCTGAGCGGGCGCGGGCGGCTACCGTTGCAGCGCTGGCGCGGCAGCCTCCAGGCTCGTCTCGAACGGCTGTTTCCCTATTACGCCGGGGATGCCCTCACGCGGCTTCAGCACAGCCTGACTGAACAGGCCGGACGTGAGGGCATCAGCCTGGATGACTTGGTCAACCGCTTGACCAACGACTGGGCGACCCTGGATGAAGGGCTGCGCCAGTGGGAAGTCGAGGAGGGCTTTCATCACCCTGTCGAGAGCCAATACGAACGTGAGGAGCTGCTCACGCTGCGCAGGGAAGTGGCGAAGGAAATTCGTCGGGCCTGGCGACGTGAGCCCGATCCAAGCCGGGAGGACAGCGAGCTGATATTGCGCCTGTCGGGATGGGACATTGGTCGGCTTCCGCCCCTGAGCGCGCGTTTCGAGCACATCGAAGAGCTGATGCTCGCCCATATGGGCCTCACTGAAGACCCTTCGGATTTCCTGCGGCTGTTTCCCAACCTCGAAACGTTGCGCCTGCACGGTAATCGCCTCACCGCGGTGCCGGCGGCGGTCGGCGAGTTTCGCAGCCTGCTGGAACTGTCACTGGGCAAGAATCCGCTCGACCTGAAGGCGGATGCATTCGCCCCGCTGTTGGGCGCCGACCGTGCACCTCGGCTACAGGAACTGAACCTGTCCGAGGTCAGCGGCGGGGCAGCGTCCAGCGCCGAAAGGGCCGTGGCCATCGGCCGCCTGGCTCAGTTGCCCGCGCTGCGCGAGTTGGTCTGGTCCGACAATGTGCATTTCACTGGCGAGGAGTTGCAGGCCATCACCGCGTTGACAGGGCTGCGCACACTGGACCTGACGCGCTGTGGCCTGCGCCTGGACGAGGAGGGCAGCGCCTTCTTGCGAACGGCCACGACTGTCAGGGACTTGCGCCTGAGCGGCAACAACTGCCGCGATTTGCCTGACCTGCCCGAACTGGTATCCCTTGAGGCGCTGGAGTTGGCCAACGCAGCGCTGGAGCGCGTGCCGGCGCTGGCATTGCGGTTGCTGTCCAAGTCTTCATCCGAGCCGATCTTCATCGACCTCAAGGGCAACCGCATCACTGACATCCAAAGTGACCTGATTCCGGCGCTGGGCAACATGCCGACGGGTAATACCCTCGGCTTGTGGCTTGAAGACAATCCGCTCCCCAGCGCCCAGATCGGGACCCTGCGCGCCGTGGATACCCAGGCCTTTCGCTACACCGCCGACGACTGGCTGGAAGACTTCCCTGAACTCCAGCGGGCACTGGAGGTGGCGCGCGACGATGCCGGAGGGCGGCGTTTCATCGATTGGTACTGCGGCCTCATCCGTGACGCCGACGCCGAAGTGCCGGGCGGGCTGGCCTTCGGAGATCGTCAACGGGCGACGAGTATCCTGCAGTACTACACTGGATTCCCCGATCTCTACGCCGACCTCTCGACCCGGATCGCGGATTTCGACCAGCAACTGGCTCAACTGCGCACCCGCTTGCAAGCGCGCGTCCTGGACCGGTTGGTGCCAGACGTCGCCGAACTGGAAGTGCATTTCCAAATGTTCCAAGTGGTCCAGCGCGCGCGCCTTGACTCCCAGGCCGTGCCGTTCGCAAGTTTCCTCGTCAGTCATCATGACTATTGGAGCCGGGTGCTCAGCAGCCGCTATCCGGAGATTGCGCAGCGCCGGGCGGCGATGACCCGCGAGGGGTTCATCAACTGGCTCAGCGATGCCCAGGACACCTTCAACGGTAACGACCAGACGCCTCGCGTCGGTGAGCTGACCTGGCGACCCTACCTGGGCTTGATGTCCCAGGACTGGTCCGAGGGCCTGGCCGTCTGGGACACGGTAGAAGAGAGCCTGGTGGATGCCTTCAGCGAACCGGTGGATCCTTCCCATTGGCCCCAGGTGCTGCTGGACAACCTGGCGCAACCGGACGTGGACCTGCCCAGCGCGCTGGAGTCCATCACGCTACCTACTGGCATCGTCTGGCAACGGGTGAGGCTCGAAGCCGTGGCGGACGTGGAGTGGACCGCAGGCGCGCCGGTGATGCTGAGCGAGGATCAGCTACGACGCACCATGGCCATCTATCGCTCGGTCAAGAGCCGTGAAGTCGAAGCCATGGTGAGGCGGATTACCACCGGCCTGGTCAGCCCCTGGTGGTCGCGGCGATTGAATTAGTCACTGTGGTTCAAGCGCCTGGCTGACCGGCGCGGTCCTGAACACCAAGGCTTTGAGGCCGCATTCCGGATCGGCGTCGGGAAACTCCGGCGGGTTTTCCAGGCGCTGTTCGAATATCAGCCCCGGGGCTTCGCGCGTGACGCCGTCAATCAGGAAGTCGGTGCCGGTGGCCGGATCGTTGCTGCACGCCAGCACCGTGCCTTGGGCGGTGAGCAGTTCCGGCAGGCGCCGCAGGACGCGCTGATAATCCTTGGTCAGCAGGAAACTGCCTTTCTGGAAAGTTGGCGGGTCGATGATCACCAGGTCGTACGGCCCGCTGTTGATCACCTTGCCCCAGGACTTGAACAGATCGTGGCCGAGAAACGTCACCTGGCCCAGGTCATGACCGTTAAGGCGATGGTTGTCACGACCACGACTCAGGGCGGCGCGGGACATGTCCAGATTGACCACGTGCCGAGCCCCGCCAGCGATGGCCGCCACCGAAAAACCGCAGGTGTAGGCGAACAGATTGAGCACCCGTTTGCCATCGGCATTGGCACGGACCCAGTCGCGGCCGTAGCGCATATCCAGGAACAGGCCATTGTTCTGCTTCTTGCCCAGGTCGATCCGGTAGCGCAGGCCGCCTTCGGTCAGGGTCCATTCCTCTATCGGCTCGCCCACCAGCCACTGGGTGAGGCTTTGCGGCAGGTAGCGGTGCTGCACGGCCAGCGTATGAGCGGTGCTGTGTTGCCAGGCGGGCGAGGTGGCCAGGGCCAGCAACATCGACAGCAGGTCGTCCAGTTGCGTCGGCTCCGGTTCCTTGAACAGCGAGACCAGCACCACGCCTTCGAGCCAGTCGACGGTAATCTGTTCCAGGCCCGCCCAGCAACGACCGCGGCCATGGAACAGGCGACGGGTTTGCTCGGGCACCGAAACCAGCGCCGTCAGTAAATGAGTCTGCAGGATTTGAAGGGCTTCAGGGTTCATCGTACAAGGCCGGCAATTCGAAGGGCCGGCATCTTAACCGCTAGCCACCGCTGGTAGCGAGAATACTGGCCACCTGTTGCGGCCGGCAGTTGAGGTAGGCCGAACGCTTGAGCCAGCCCGGGTCCGGGTACCAGGAAAACATGAATTGCCCGCCCTTGAGCTTATCGATCACTTGGCGCGCCACTTGCGGCCGCACGGCAGGGCAACCCTGGCTGCGCCCGATGCGACCTTGGCGGGCGCTCCATAATGGGTTCACATAATCGGCGGCGTGGATCACGAGGGCGCGGTCGCGTGCCTGGTCGTTGAAACCCGGTTCCAGGCCGTCCATGCGCAGCGAATAACCGTGGGTGCCCTGATAGCTTTCCTGGGTGCGGAACAGCCCCAGGCTGGACTGGTAACTGCCCAGGCGATTGGAGAATTGGGTCGCGAAGTTCTCCCCGGATTTCTGCCCATGGGCCACCAGGTCGCGCAATACCAGCTTCTTCTGGTTCAGGTCGAAGATCCACAGGCGACGGGCGGTGGAGGGCTGCGAGTAATCGATCACTGCAAGGTGGCGAGCCTGTCGCGCGCCATTGGCAACAGCGCACTGCATGGCGCTCAAGGCGCTTTTAAGGGCCAGGGGATTGAGTTCCGGCGCGGCGTGGGCGAGGCTGTTGTAGAGGCCCTGGGTATTTTTGCTTTCGGCAAACGCCGGGCTGCAGAGCA
>Ga0308170_10005031_pt1 | contig 10225 bp, 5 predicted proteins | sample PhyBR2_2_FD_202136 | JGI IMG/M metagenome (GOLD analysis project Ga0308170, IMG submission 202136) | Phyllosphere microbial communities from UC Gill Tract Community Farm, Albany, California, United States - DLSLSB.R2 | ecosystem: Host-associated > Plants > Phyllosphere > Unclassified | place... | reverse complement strand
GCCTTGCGCGACGCGGCGCTGGACGATCTCCAGGCTGCCGGTGATGCCTTGCAGCAAATTGTTGAAGTCGTGCGCGATACCGCCGGTGAGTTGGCCGACCGCCTCCATCTTCTGTGCCTGGCGGAGGGCTTCCTGTGCCTCGACCAGTTCCTGCGTGCGATCACGGACGCGCTGTTCGAGGTCGGCATTGAGCGATTGCAGATCGCGTTCGAGCATCTTGCGATCGGTGACGTCCGCCCCCTCGACGAAGATGCCGACAACCGCGCCGTTAGCGTCGCGGATCGGCTGATAGACGAAATCGACGTAGCGATCGTCGATCGGACCGCCGGGTTCGGCCTGGACCGCATACAGCATGCCCGACGCAGTGAAGGGTTCGCCCGTCGTAAACACACCGTCGAGCAGGCCCAGAAACCCCTGTTCAACCGCGTCGGGGAGCGCCTCGGCGACGGTACGCCCGAGCACGGGGCGGTGGCCGATCAGCTTGTCGTAGCCGGGATTGGTCAGTTCGAACCGGTGATCGGGCCCGCGCAGCATCGCCATGAAGGTCGGCGCCTGGGCGAACATCTGGCCCATCCGCTCACGCTCGTCACGAAGCGCGCGCTCGATCAGGACTCGCTCGGTGCTTTCGTAGGTCGAGCAGAACATGCCGGCGACCGCGCCGCTTTCGTCGCGCACCGGCGAATAGGAGAAGGTGAACCAGGTCTGCTCGGCATAGCCCTTGCGATTGGTGACCAGCGGCAGGTTTTCGAAGAACGATGCCTTGCCGCCGAGAGCGCGGTCGACGAGCGGGCCGATGTCCGACCAGAGTTCCGACCATATGACATCGAGCCGACCGCCGAGCGCGGCGGGGTGCTTGTCGTAGAGGATCCGCGCGTAATGATCGTTGTAGAGGAAGCCGAGTTCGGGTCCCCAGGCGACGCACATCGCGAATTCCGAGGCAAGCATCAGCGATACGATCGACCGTAGCGACTGCGGCCAGTGCTCGATCGGCCCCAGCGGAGACGTCGACCAGTCGTGTGCGCGGATCATCGCGGCCATCTCGCCGCCGCCGGTCAGGAAATCGGCCTCGGCCGTCTGTAGGGTCATCTCAAATTCCTGCCGGGTCGCACGCCAGGCCGAATTTTACTCCGGGGTGCGTTCGATACGGCGACGCGTCGCACGTTTCTACCGGTTCGCAGGCAGGTCGGCGGGTCATCGGCACAGTTCGTCGGCCAATCGCGTCAGGCTGTCGACGCTATAGTCCCAATCCTGCGCGGCATCCGCGTCGGGTGCGGAGCGGCCGCCATATTTCTGAGGGCGGTCGACATAGGCGGTCTGCAGGCCGGCGGCGCGCGCCGCAGCGAGGTCGCTGTGGTGCGCGGCGACGAGGCAAAGTTCGCCGGGAGCGATGCCGAGAAACCGCGCGGTGGCGAGGTAGGATTCGGGGAGCGGCTTGTAGATGCGACTGACTTCGGCGCCGAGGATCGCATCCCAGGGAAGACCTGCGCGGCGGGCCATTTCCAGCATGAGCGCGATGTTGCCGTTGCTCAGCGTGACGATCGGGACATCGGCCTTGAGCCGGGTCAACCCTTCGACGGAATCGGGCCATGGATCGAGCCGGTGCCACGCATGCGTGAGGTCGACGAGCGCGGCTTCGTCGAGCGTGGCGGGATCGATGGCGTGATGACGGAGCAGATCCTCCAGTGCCTCGCGGTGGAGCGTGTCGAGGATCACGAACGGACGGCGACCACTGCGCACTTCTTCCAGCGCCGGCTGATAGCGTTTGCGCCAGCCATCGGCAAAGCGGTGCGGGTCGATATCGCCGCGGTTCAAGCGCGCGAGGAAGGGTGCTGCCTCGCGGGCGATGCCCGAACGCCAATCGACGACGGTGCCGAAAACGTCGAAGGCCAGGGCTTTGATCGGCGCGCGATGTACCATGGAGGAGAGACGGTGGGGGCGGGGGTTGGTTCCCCGGAATGGGCGAGTTCGAGGCCTTTGCGCATGCTGGCGGTGAGCGCGTCGTCGACGCTTTGGCCCCCATCCCGGTGAAGGTCGGGACCCGATTTGGGCACGGGGGGTGGCGAACGCCGTCCTCTGTCACAACGACCTTTCCAGTTGGGCCCCCGCCTCCGCGCGGCTTGCCCTACCTCACCCTGCGCGCCGAATGCGCGAGGCCTGTCCCTGGTTCAGCCGTTCCAGGTTGAACGCCTCGTGGAATTCGATCCCGGCCTTGCCGTCGCGCGCCCAGCGGACGCGGGCGGGGGTGAGTTGGTCCTCGATCAGTTCGATCTGCATCTCGACACCGTCGGGATTGCCGTCGATCCTTACCCCGTCGAGCATCGCGCCCGACGTCGATATGTCGCGGATGCGGACGTCGCCGCGTACCCCGCCGATCAGAATGCGCGCCGAGCGCAGCATCTTGGTTCGTGGCGCGCGGCTGACCTTGAAGCCGCTTGCGGTCGCTGTACCATTCTCGCCGCCGAGTTGCAGCAACGCCTCTTCGGCACGGACCGGACGGCCATAGACATAGCCCTGGATGTGGCTGCACCCGAGATCGCGCAACAGGTCGATCTCGTCCTGCACCTCGACCCCCTCCGCCGTTGTTTCCATGCCGAGCGTGTCGGCGAGCGTGACGATCGCCTTGATGATCGCAGCGGTGCGGTTGCCGGGTTCGGCGGCGCCCTTCACGAACGACTGGTCGATCTTGATCTTGTCGAACGGGGCGTTGCGTAGATAGCCGAGCGACGAATAGCCGGTGCCGAAATCGTCGAGCGCGAGCCGGACGCCGACGCCTTTCAGCGCTTTGAACATCTGTTCGGACGAACGCGTCTCGTCGAGGAACACGCCTTCAGTGATCTCGAGCTCGAGCCGGCCCGGCGCGATCCCCGACTGGGCGAGCGCGCTGGTCACGAGTGCGGGGAGGACCGGGTTGGCGAACTGGATCGGTGAGACGTTGACCGCGACGCGAATGCTATCGGGCCAGCGCGCCGCCTCCAAACACGCGGTGCGCAGGACCCATTCGCCGATCGCCTCGATCAGCCCGCATTCCTCCGCCACGGGGATGAAGTCGGCGGGCGAGACAAGCCCCCGGGTCGGGTGGTTCCAGCGGATCAGCGCTTCATAGCCGACGATCCGCACCGATTTGGTGCTGACGACGGGTTGGTAGCACAGATGGAACGCGCCTTCCCCGAGGGCGACCCGCAGATCGTCCTCGAGCAGTTTGCGCGTCCGTGCGCCTGCGAGCATCTCGTCCGAGAAGAACCGGTGGACGCCGCGCCCGTCGCCCTTGGCGGCGTAGAGCGCAAGATCGGCGTTGCGAACCAGCGTTTCGGAGTCATCGCCATCGTTGGGCGCAATCGCGATGCCGATCGAGCAGCCGATCGTGACCGCGGTACCGCTGATGAAATAAGGCTGCGACAACGACGCGATCAGGTCGCGCGCGAGCACCGCGAGCGTATCGCGGTTGTCGATCCCCGGCAGCACGACCTTGAACTCGTCGCCGCCAAGTCGCCCGACCAGCCCAGCGTGGCCGACCCCGCGTTGCAGCCGTTGCGCGACCTGCTGCAGCAACGTGTCGCCCGCCTGGTGGCCAAGCGTGTCGTTGACCGCCTTGAACCGATCGAGATCCATCAGGAACAGCGACGTCGCGCGGTAGGGGCCGGTATTCTGCGCAAGCGTCTTGTCGAGCGAGACGCGCATCCGCTGGCGGTTGGCGAGCCCTGTCAGCCCGTCGAACAACGCCAGTCGCGTGATCTCCGCCTCCGACTTGCGCTTTTCGGTGAGATCGCTGCCCGAGCCGATGAAACCCTGGAATCGACCGAGATCGTCGACCATCGGCCGACCCGAGATCGACCACCATCGCTCGCAATCCTGCGCCGCGGCGCACACCGAATAGTCGGCGAACGAGGTTCTCGACGAGATGTGGAAGGCGAGCGTGCGTTCGGTGCCGGGCGCGTCGCTGTCCATCCGGAACAGATCGGTCAGCATCTGGCCAACCGCGTCGCCCGACGGGACCAAGTCGCGCGCGACCTTGGCGGACAGATAGGTCACGCGGCCCTGACGATCCGCCTCCCAGAACCAGCCGGCGCCATGGCCCTCGAACTCGGCGATCATCTTGACCGCGACGCGGCCTTCGTTGGAGGCGGTCGCACGCTCGAGTTCGAGCGCGTGATCGATCCGCGCGAGGCTGACCGTCGCGGCGATAAGGCACCCGAAGAACAAAAGCGCGATCGCGACGGCAATGGTGAAGCCGGCGAGGATCGCGAGCGCGAACACGAGGCCGGTGCCGACGCCGAGGATCGCTGCGCGAATCGGGTGAAGGCTGACCGCGGTGATGCCGATCGTCCCGGCGACCGCGATCGCGCTGCCAAACTGGATCGCGCCGTCCGGCGTCGATGTGACCGACCAGAGCAACGATGTGAGTGCGGCCCCCATGATCGCCGCACATATGGTGACGATCCAGTTGCGTCGGTGCGGCGCCAGTGCCTCCGTATCGGGAGCGCGGACCGTCACGAAAATGAGCAGCGACGCCAGCGTCAGAATGCCGCCATGGACGATGATCGCGCCAACCGACGCGTGGTCGGCTGCATCGCCGACGGCGGCGAGGCAGATCAGCAGACCGCAGGTGACGATCTGGATCGCCAGGGCAAATGGCCAGACTGCGGCGACCTGCGCGAGCTTCAGCACGAACAGGTCGGTCACCTGATCGCCGATATCCGCGGCCAGCCCGAACAGCCCGCGCATTGCGAGATGGGGTGGCCGGTCTTGCGCACGGCGATCGGCGGAGGGAAGCGGGGCGTACATCGCGGTCTTCGTCACCTTGGCGGGGCAAAATGCCAGATATGGCGCGCGATGCCCGAACACTCGCGTGACGCGGTACTCTACCCGAAGTGGTTTCTTTCGCGTAAATCGCCAAAGCGTTTTTCGCACGGAAACAAGGCGTTCGGTATGCCCGCGGCGGGACCCGCTCGGCAGGGACGTAATGTCGTCCGTCCAAAAATTCGGGGATAGCTATGCCCGCTGTCGCGTTGAGCGCGTGACCCCTTATCCACCGAGGCATTCCCCATGAGCGCAGTTTCCACGATCACGTCCGCCCTCGGGCTGAGCAAGAAGAAGGTCCGTTATGCGATCGTCGGGCTCGGCGACATCTCGCAGGCGTCGATGATGCCCGGCGTCGCGCATACCGGCAATTCCGAGATCACCGCGCTGGTCACCGACGATCCGGTCAAGGCACGCGCGCTCGGCAAGACATACGGCGTCGAGGCGACGTATCGCTATGACCAGTTCGACGAATTGCTCGCGTCGGGGCTAATCGATGCGGTCTATCTCGGGACGCCGAACTGGCGCCATGCCGAGTTCGCGATCCCCGCGCTGAAGGCGGGCATCCACGTGCTGTCCGAAAAGCCGCTGGAGATTTCGGTCGAGAAGGCCGAGGCAATCCGCGATGCCGAGCGTGCGTCGCCGGCGAAGCTAATGACCGCGTACCGGTTGCATTTCGAGCCGTCGACGCTTGATGCGATCCGGCGGATCCGTTCGGGTGAACTGGGCGAGCTGATCGCGTTCACCTCGTGCTTCACGCAGAAGGTCGATCCGGCCAATCACCGCGTGAAGAATGGCGTGTTGGCCGGGCCGCTGTTCGACATGGCGCCATATCCGATCAACGCGACGCGCTATCTGTTCGGGGCGGAGCCAACCGAGGTCGTATCGGCCGTCGCCACGCGGCATCCCGAACTGGGGCTGGGCGATCTCGACGATACGTTCGCGGTGACGTTGCGGTTTCCCGGTGATCGGCTGGCGCAGTTCACCGTCTCCTATGCGGCGAACAACGTCGACAGCCTGACGATTTCGGGCACCGAGGGCAGCATCCATATGGACCCGGCGTACGGCTTCGGCGACGCCATGGAGCAGCGCGTGACGATCTTCGAGAAGAAGAGCCACGAGAGCTTCAAGCCGACCGATCAGTTCGGCGGCGAGATGCGCTATTTCTCCGACTGCATCCTTGAAGACCGCGATCCAGAGCCCGATGCCGAGGAGGGGCTTGCCGATCTGCGCGTCATCGAGGGCGTACTGGAGGCGCTGAAGACGCGTGGGCCGGTGACGTTGCCGCCGTTCGTGCGGTCGCGTCGGATCTCGGCGGATCAGGAGCAGACGCTGTCGCCGATCAAGGAGCCCAAGCTCGTCCACGCCGCCAGCCCGACCGGCTGAGGCGATGCTCGCCTTCCTCGATTTCGAAGCGTCGTCGCTGGGGAAGAAGAGCTACCCGATCGAGGTGGCGTGGGTGTTCGAGGATGGCACGTCGGAGAGCCATTTGATCACGCCCGCGCCGGAGTGGACTGACTGGGACCCGGCGGCGCAGGCGATCCACGGGATCGAGCGGCGGGTTTTGGAGGAGGAGGGCGAGGACCACCGGGCGGTTGCGACGCGGATGGTGGAGGTGCTGGCCGGCCACGATCTACTCGCGAGCGCGCCGTCCTGGGATGGGAAATGGCTGAGCACGCTGTTGCGGGCTGGTGGCCAGCCGCGTCGCGTGCTGCGGTTGCGCGTTAGCGATGAGGCGCAACTGGAGGCGGCGCGGGCGTGCCTCGCGGATGTCGAGCCGGCGGCGGCGCGCGAGGCTCTCGCGCGGGAGGTGGTCGGCGAGGTGTCGCAGCGGCGGAACGGGCGGGTGCCGGATCACCGGGCGCTGGCCGATGCGAAGGCGGAATTGGCGCAGTGGCTGGAGGTGCGGGTCGAGGCGCAGAAGCGGGCGAGGGGGTATGGGTTGCCGGCTGACAATACCGAGCGAGAACCCGGCTGAGGCACCACTCCGGCTGAGACACCACCCCAGCGAAAGCTGGGGTATCCCGCTTGTGTCGCGACACCCGCCTGAGAGGGAGATCCCAGCTTTCGCTGGGATGACGGATTGTGGATGCGCAGCGGATGTCGTGGAGGGGTAGCGGCGTGTTTGAAGTTGCGGCGCCGACCTACACCTGTCCGTCACCCCAGCGAAAGCTGGGGTATCCCGCTTGGGTTGCGACGCCCGCCTAATGGGAGATCCCAGCTTTCGCTGGGATGACGGGTTGGGCGGCCTCAGTTCGTCTCCGCCCTCGGCGCGCCGCTCATCGTCACCGGTTGTGGTCCGCCTGCGGTGGCCTCCAGCGTCGAATCCCCGCCCAGCACCCGGTAGAGCGTCACGCGGTTGCTCGCGCCGACGAGCTGCGTCGCGACGAGGTTACGCTGCGCGGTATAGAGCGAGCGTTGCGCATCGAGCGAGTTCAGGAAGGTGTCGATCCCCCCGCGATAGCGCGCGTCCGAAAGGCGATACGTGTCCAGAGCCGCCTCCGAGAAGTTCTGGTTCGCCTTCAGCTGGTCGGCGATCGTGCCCTGCCGTGCGAGCGCGTCGGCAGTCTCTTGGAACGCGGTCTGGATCGTCTTCTCGTAGGTCGCAAGCGCGGCGTCGCGTTGCGCCTTCGAATAGGCGACCCCGGCGATACCGGCGCCGGCGCGGAAGATCGGGTAGCTGACCGAAGGCGCGACCGAATAGTTGAACGCGCCGCCGCTGAACAGCGAGGTCAGCGACGTGCTGGCGAACCCGAGGATGCCGGTCAGCGAGATCTTCGGGAACAGTTCCGCGCGGGCTGCGCCGATCTCGGCGTTGGTGGCGCGGAGTTGATATTCGGATTCGACGACGTCTGGACGACGCAGAAGGATGCTGCTGTCGAGCCCGGCCGGGAGCGTGGCGACGGTCGGCAGGGCCTGTTCGATCGAGGCGGGCAACAGGCTGGCGTCGACCGGCGCACCGACGAGCAATTGCAGCGCGTTGACGTCCTGCGCAAGCGCGGTGCGTTGCTGCGCGAGGTCGGACTGCGCGGTGAACAGGATCTGCTGCGCCTGGCGAAGATCGGTGCGCGGGGCCACGCCGCCGCGCAGTCGCGCGTTGGTCAGCGTGACGCTCCGCTGCGAACTCGTCACCGTGTCCTGCGCGATCTTGAGCAGGCTCTGGTCCGACGCGTAGGTGAGCCACGCGTCGGCGATGTCGCCAACGAGTGTCAGGCGGGTGGCGCGCGCGGCGGCTTCGGTCGCGAAATAGCGATCGAGCGCGGCGCTGGTGAGCGAGCGGATGCGACCGAACAGGTCGAGCTCGAACGCGGTCGTGCCGAGGTCCACCGAGAACGAACTGTTCGAGCTGGAGGAACTGACCACCGACCCGGTCGAACCGGTGCCCGTTCCGACGCCGCCCGTGCCCATGCCAGTGCCGCCGGTCCCAGTACCCGTTCCGCCGGTACCGGTGCCTGTCCCACTACCCGTGCCGCTCGTGACGGTGTTGCGCGTGCCGTTGCCGCCGCCCGAATAGGTATAGCGGCCACTGGCATCGACCTGCGGCAATAGGTCGGCGCGCTGGATGCGGTATTGCGCGCGGGTCGACGCGATGTTGGCGGCGGCGACGCGGAGATCGCGGTTGTTGGCGAGCGCCTGGACGATGATCTGCTGAAGCCGCGGGTCCTTGAAGACGTCGCGGTAGGTGATCGCGGGCAGCGCTGCCTCGGATTGCCGCAGATACGCGTCGCCGACCGGAAGCGACGGCGGCACCGGGAGTTCGGTGCGCGCGTATTTGGGCGCGAGCGAGCAGCCCGCGAGCGCGGTCGAGGCGGCGAGGATAAGGACTAGCGAGCGCATCATGCGGGCTCCGGCCGGTGAGGGCCCTGTGGTTCGGGTGGTCCGAGCGGTTCGTTGTGATCCCCATCGGATCCATGGTCATCATGGCCCTGGAAGCCGGTCGGCTTGCCACGCAGCTTGGCGATGCCGTCGCGCGCGCCACGGCGGACGAGGACGAAGAACAGCGGGATGTAGAAGATCGCGAGGATCGTCGCGGTCAGCATGCCGCCGACCACTGCCGTGCCGATCGCGATGCGGCTGTTGGCGCCCGCACCGGTCGACAGCGCGAGCGGCAACACGCCGAGGATGAACGCGAACGACGTCATCAGGATCGGGCGCAACCGGATCTTCGCCGCGGACAGGGCCGCCTCGATGACGCGCTTGCCCTTCTTCTCCTCCTGCTCGGCGAACTCGATCATCAAGATTGCGTTCTTCGCGGCCAAGCCCATCGTCGTCAGCAGGCCGATCTGGAGATAGACGTCGTTGATGAGGCCACGCAGCGTCACCGCGAGGATTGCGCCGACGAGGCCCAATGGGATCACCAGCAGCACGGCAATAGGGATCGACCAGCTCTCGTATAGCGCGGCGAGGCACAGGAACACGACCAGCAGCGACAGCCCGTAGAGGATCGGCGCCTGACCCGAGGACAGGCGTTCCTGATACGACAGGCCGGACCAGGCGATCGAGGTCCCTGGAATCTGGCCGGCGAGCTGCGCGATCTTCTCCATCGCGTCGCCGGAGCTGACACCGGGCGCGCCCGAGCCCTGGATCTCGTACGAGGCGATGCCGTTGAAGCGCGACAGCGTCGTCGGCGCCTGGCCCCAGCTGGTCTTCGCGAACGACGAGAACGGCGCCATCTGGCCGTTCGAGCCGCGTACGAACCATTGGCTCAGGTCGGACGGCTGCGCACGGAACTGCGCGTCGCCCTGGACATAGACGCGCTTGACGCGGCCGCGGTCGATGAAGTCGTTGACGTACTGACCACCCCAGGCGGTCGACAGCGTCGAGTTCACGTTCGCCTGGGTAAGGCCGAGCGTGGAGAGCTTCTGCTGGTCGGCATCGACGCGCAACGTGGCGACGTCGGGCAGTTCGGTGAGGCGGATCGCGGTCAGCGACGAGTCGGTACGCGCGAGCGCGAGCAGTTTGTCGCGCGCGGCGTTGAACTCGATTTGGCTGAGCCCACCGGCGTTCTGCAACTCCATCGTGAAGCCGTTCGACGAACCAAGACCGCGCACGGCTGGTGGTACCAGCGAATAGACCTGTGCGTCACGGAAGCCGGCGAACGCCTTCGACGCGCGACTGGTGATCGCTTCGGCGGTGTTCTCCTTGCCGTGGCGGTCTTCCCACGGTGCGAACGAGACGAAGCCCTGGCCCGTATTCTGGCCGCTCGCGCCGCCACCGCCGCCGCCGCTGACGGTGAACATCGTGCGGACGTTGGCCTTCTCGTTGGTGAAGTAATATTGCTCGATCTGCTTCTGCAGCGCGAAGGTGCGACCTTGCGTGGCGCCCGCGGGAAGCTGGAACTGGACGATGCCCGAGCCCTGATCCTCGGTCGGCAGGAAGCCCGTCGGCAGCCGCAGGAACAGCACCGCGAGCACCGCGACGATCACCG
>Ga0308170_10005029_pt1 | contig 10227 bp, 10 predicted proteins | sample PhyBR2_2_FD_202136 | JGI IMG/M metagenome (GOLD analysis project Ga0308170, IMG submission 202136) | Phyllosphere microbial communities from UC Gill Tract Community Farm, Albany, California, United States - DLSLSB.R2 | ecosystem: Host-associated > Plants > Phyllosphere > Unclassified | place... | reverse complement strand
CGGCGGCGACGTCATGTTCGTCGACGTCTCGGCTCGTCAGAACATCGGTATCCAGGAGCTCCTGGACGCCGTGCTGCTGACCGCCGACGCCGGACTCGACCTGCGTGCGAACCCCGACAAGGACGCCCGAGGCGTCGCGATCGAAGCACGGCTCGACAAGGGCCGTGGTGCGGTGGCGACCGTCCTCATCCAGTCCGGGACGCTGCACGTCGGCGACGCCATCGTGGCGGGCACGGCCTACGGCCGCGTCCGTGCGATGACCGACGAGAACGGCGTGGCGGTCAAGGCCGCGACGCCGAGCCGCCCGGTCCAGGTGCAGGGTCTGTCCTCGGTGCCCCGCGCCGGTGACACGTTCCTCGTCACCGAAGAGGACCGCACGGCACGTCAGATCGCCGAGAAGCGTGAAGCCGCCGAGCGCAACGCCCAGCTGGCCAAGGCCCGCAAGCGCATCTCGCTCGAGGACTTCACCCGCGCACTCGAAGAGGGCAAGGTCGACTCGCTCAACCTCATCATCAAGGGTGACGTCTCCGGTGCCGTCGAGGCACTCGAGCAGTCGCTCCTGGACATCGAGGTCGACGACAGCGTCCAGCTCCGCATCCTGCACCGCGGTGTGGGTGCGATCACGGAGTCGGACATCGACCTGGCCACGATCGACAACGCGATCGTCGTCGGCTTCAACGTCCGTCCGGACGTCAAGGCCCGCGAGCGTGCGGCGCGCGAAGGCATCGACGTGCGCTTCTACTCGGTCATCTACAACGCACTCGAGGACATCGAGCAGTCCCTCAAGGGCATGCTCAAGCCCGAGTACGAAGAGGTCCAGTCGGGCGTCGCCGAGATCCGCGAGGTGTTCCGTTCCTCCAAGTTCGGCAACATCGCGGGTGTCATCGTCCGCTCCGGCACGATCACGCGCAACGCCAAGGCGCGCGTCATCCGCGAAGGCGTGGTGCTCGCCGATGGTCTGGCCATCGAGTCGCTGCGTCGCTTCAAGGACGACGTGACCGAGGTCCGCACGGACTTCGAAGCCGGTATCGGTCTGGGCAAGTTCAACGACATCCAGATCGGCGACGAGATCGAGACCACCGAGCTCGTCGAGAAGCCGCGCGACTAGTCGCGTGAGTACCCTGGGCCCCGGTCTCCTTCACGGGAGGCCGGGGCCCAGCCCCGTTCCAGAGCAAGACATCTCCACAGGAGGCACCCATGGCCGATCCGCAGCGCGCACGCAAGATGGCGGACCGCATCAAGGAAGTCGTCGCACGCCGACTCGACAAGGGTCTGCGTGACCCGCGGCTCGGGTTCGTGACGATCACCGACGTCCGCGTGACCGGTGACCTGCAGCACGCGTCGATCTTCTACACGGTGTACGGCACCGACGAGGAGCGTGCCGACTCGGCAGCCGCGCTCAAGGCCGCGACGGGCATGCTCCGTTCGGAGGTCGGCAAGAACATCACGGCGCGTCTCACCCCGTCGCTCGAGTTCATCGCCGACGCCCTGCCGGAGACGTCGGCGCACATGGAGGACCTGCTCGTGCAGGCCCAGGTGCGCGACGAGCAGGTCCGTGCCGCCGCGGCTGGTGCGAGCTACGCCGGTGACGCCGACCCGTACAAGCACGACGACGAGGACGAGGACGACGCCGACGAGGCGCGCGCCTGACCCGTCCGGTCAGCCCTCGGGCAACCGGTAGCCGCTCGCGTCGTCCCCGACGGCCAGTCCGTCGCGCAGGAGCGACGCGAGCGCCCGGTCGCGCTGCTCGGGGTCGGGCCACACCGGCTCGATCTCGTCCCGCGTGACGGGGACGTCGCTCGCGCGGAGCTCTGCCATGATCAGGCCGCGGACCTGTCGGTCGCTGCCGGCGAACTTCGCCTGCTTCGGTGCCCGCGGTCCCTTGTGCTCCGGGTACCCGGCGGCCCGCCACGCGCAGCGGTCCGCGATCGGGCACGCGTCGCATGCGGGGGAGCGGGCGACGCAGACGAGTGCGCCGAGCTCCATCACGGCGGCGTTCGTCGCTGCGGCGTCGTCGCGGTTGTCCGGCAGCACCGACTCCATCAGCGGGAGGTCCTGCTTCGCCTTCGCCGGGCCGGGTTCGCCCTGGCCGAGCAGGGCGCGCGCGAGCACCCGTCGGACGTTCACGTCCACGACCGGGTGCCGGTCGCCGTACGCGAAGACCGCGACGGCGCGAGCCGTGTAGTCGCCGATGCCGGGCAGCGCGAGCAGCGCCCCGACGTCGCGGGGCACCACGTTGTCGTGCTGCTCGGCGATCGCCGTCGCGGCCGCGTGCAGCGCGAGCGCCCGTCTCGGGTAGCCGAGCCGGTCCCAGGCGCGCACCGCGTCCGCCGGGGGTGAGGCCGCGAGGTCCGCAGGCGTCGGCCACCGGGTGAGCCATGCCTCCAGGCGGGGGATGACGCGCGCCACCTGCGTCTGCTGCAGCATGATCTCGCTGACCAGCGTGCCCCACGCCGGGAAACCGGCGCGGCGCCACGGCAGGTCCCGCGCCTCGGCGCGGAACCAGGCGATGAGCGGTGTCGCGATGTCCGGTGCCGGGGTCGCGTCCTGTGGACGGGGCACGTTGTCCACATTCGGTCGGGAGGCACGACTCGCGTTCACCACGACAGCCTACGGTGGACACATGGCACGTTGGGCACCCCAGGAGACCGACACCATGGCCGCGATCGCGGCCGAGGTGATCGCACAGGTCGGCACGAACCGGACCGTCGTCGGCATCGACGGACAGGACGGCGTCGACCTCGAGCGCGTGGCGTCCGGGCTCGTCGACGGCTTCCAGCAGCACGGGGTGTCCGCGATGGCCGTCGCCGCCCCGTCGAGCGACGTCGACGCGCTGCGGTCCGACCTCGTCGCGCCGTTCCGGTCCACCGGCGAGGGCCCCGGCGTCCTCGTGGTGCACGGGCACGGGGTGCTGGCCCACGGTGCCCACCGGCTCTGGCGCTGGTCGCTGTGGGTCGAGCAGGAGTCGGGCCGGCTCGAGCGCCGGGCGGACGTCAAGATCGCGGCCTCCGCCGTGCTCGACGTCACCGACCCCGAGCACCCCCGCCGGGAGTGGAACGACGCCTGCTGACGGGCCCGACCGCTGGTAATCTCCTCTGGTGCTCGAAACCGCGCCCGACGGCATCCTCCTCGTCGACAAGCCGCAGGGGATCTCCAGCCACCGGGTCGTCTCGATCGCACGGCGTCGGCTGGGTCTGAAGAAGGTGGGCCACGCCGGCACCCTCGACCCGATGGCGACCGGCCTGCTGCTCCTCGGCATCGGCTCGTCGACCCGACTGCTGACGCACCTCGTCGGCCTCGGCAAGACCTACACGGCGACGATCCGCCTGGGCGTCTCGACGGACTCCGACGACGCGGACGGCACGCCGACCGTGGCCGTCGGCACCGCGTCCGCCGACGTCTCGGACGCCGCGGTCGAGACGGCCGTGGCGGCGCAGCGCGGTGCGATCGAGCAGGTGCCGTCGACGGTCAGTGCGATCAAGGTCGACGGCCGGCGTGCGTACGACCTCGCGCGCAAGGGCGAGGACGTCGTCCTGAAGTCGCGCGCGGTGACGGTCTCCCGCTTCGACGTGACCGGGCGGAACGACCGGGTCGTCTCGGTGGACGGCGCCGACGTGGCGGTGGTCGACCTCGACGTGGTCGTCACCTGCTCCTCGGGCACCTACGTCCGGGCGCTCGCGCGTGACGTCGGCGCCGCGCTCGGCACCGGTGCCCACCTGACGGCGCTCCGGCGCACCGAGGTCGGGCCGTTCGACGTCGACGACGCGATCGACCTGGAGGACGAGTCCGTCGACGTCCGCGCAGCCCTCGCCCGTCCCGCCGACGTCGCCCGACGCCTCTTCTCGTCGGTGACCCTCGACGCCGCGGCGGCGAAGGACCTCACCGACGGCAAGCGCGTCGCCGCCGACCACCCCGACTCGGACGGCCCCGTGGCCGCGGTCGCCGCGGACGACGACCGCCTCGTCGGCCTCGTGTCGGTCCGGCGCGGGCTGCTCCGGGTCATCACGAACTTCCCGACCCCGACGGGGGTGCGCGCATGATCGAGTGGTTCATGTGGGTGCAGCTCGTCATCGCGGTCGTGGCGGGCCTGTTCGCCGTGGTCGTCGGCTTCATCGGGTGGAAGCCCAACGACTACACGGTCGGGTCGCTCGTCCTGGTCGAGTTGCTCCTGCTGGCGCAGGGCGTCATCTCCCTCGTGCTCCCCGCCGTCGGCAGTCCGCCGAAGGGCAACGGCCTCGAGTTCGGCGTCTACGCGGTGTCGGTGCTGCTCGTGCCGCCGGCCACGATCGTCTGGGCGCTCATCGACCGGACGAAGTGGAGCACCGTCGTCCTCGGTGCCGGCGCGTTCACCGTCGCGGTCATGGTCTACCGGATGTACCAGATCTGGTTCGCCCTGAACTGACCCCTGGGCCGGGTCGAGCCGATCGTCGCGCTGCGTCATCCGTCCCGCCCGGCGTCGGTAGAATCGGTGCAATGGCGACCAGATCCTCACTCGCGACGGGCATCGGCCGCGTCCTCATCGCCGTCTACGGCATCCTCGCGCTCGCGGCGACCGGACGCAGCGTCGTCCAGATCATCGAGAAGTTCGACTTCGCGCCGTTCGCGTACACGCTGAGCGCCATCGCGGCCGTGGTGTACATCGTCGCGATGATCGCCCTCATCGCCCCCGGGCGGTTCTGGTACCGGGTCGCCTGCGTGACGATCGCGTTCGAGATGACCGGTGTGCTCGTCATCGGGACCCTGTCGCTGTTCGACCGTGCGCTGTTCCCCGACGACACCATCTGGTCCTACTACGGCATGGGCTACGCGTTCGCCCCGCTCGTGCTGCCCGCGGCCGGACTGTGGTGGCTGCGGAAGCACCACCGGACCGCCGTCGCCACCGAGCCGGCGCCGTCCGGCGTGACGGCCGGCGAGTAGGGGAGCGGCATGCAGTACTACGACGACATCGCCGACGTGGCGCAGGGCTTCGGGCCGAGCGCCGTGACCATCGGCAAGTTCGACGGCGTGCACGTGGGACACCGCGCGGTCATCGCCCACCTCGAGCGCGCCGCCCGAGAGCACGACCTCGTGTCCACCGTCGTGACGTTCGACCGGCACCCGCTCAGCGTCATCGAGCCGGGCAAGGTGCCGCCGGCCCTGACGAGCATCGCGCAGCGCCGTGAGCTCCTCGACGAGGTCGGGGTCGACGCCACGCTGCTCCTCCGCTTCGACCACGAGCTGCAGTCGAAGGCGCCAGAGGCGTTCGTGTCCGAGATCCTCGTCGACACCCTGCACGCCCGACTCGTCTTCGTCGGCAGCGACTTCCGCTTCGGCGCCAAGGGTGCCGGCGACGTCACCCTGCTGCGCGCGCTGGGGGAGCAGCACGGGTTCACCGTCGAGCTCATCGACGACGTCGACCTGGTGGACGACGTCCGGCCGGACGGCGAGCGACGCGTCTCGTCGACGTGGATCCGTGAGCTCCTCGGGGACGGCCGGGTCGCCGAGGCCGCACGGCTCCTCGGTCGCGAGCACGCCGTCCGCAGCGTCGTCGTGCACGGCAACGAGCGCGGTCGGGCGATGGGGTACCCGACCGCCAACCTCGACCCGGCGTGCGAGGGCTTCGTCCCGGCCGACGGTGTGTACGCCGCCCGGGTCCTGCACGAGGGCACGGTGTACCCGGCGGCGGTGTCGGTCGGCAACAACCCGACCTTCGAGGGGGTGCCGGCGAAGCAGATCGAGGCGCACCTGCTCGACGTCGACATCGACCTGTACGACGAGACGATCTCCGTCCTGTTCGTCTCCTACGTCCGGGGCATGGTGAAGTTCGACTCGATGGACGAGCTCGCCGCGCAGATGCGCCAGGACGACCGCGACATCCGGACGCTCCTGGGCCTGCCCGCGGTCGTCTGACACCGGGCGGGCTCGCAGGTCGCTCCGGTGCCGTGCGCGGCCGCTCCGCCACGGTGCGAGGTTCCGCGCATCGTGCGAGGGCATCTGGGTCGCACCGTGCGCGGAACCTCGCACACTGCGCATGCCGCGCGCCGCGCGCCTCGCCTCACGACGAAGCCCCCGCGACCGGCCGGTCGCGGGGGCTTTCTCGTACGGGGTCGGATCAGCCGCCGAGCGCGTCGAGCCAGATCTTGCGGGCGTCGAGTGCTTCCTGCGCGTCCTTGATCTTGCGGGCGTTGCCGGATGCCTGGGCCTCGGCGAGCTCCGACTCGAGCTTGCCGATGGCGTCCTCGAGCTGGCTCGCGAGCCCCGTCTGACGGGCCTTGCGCTCCGGGTCGGACGCCTTCCAGTGCTGGTCCTCCAGCGAGCGCACGTGGTCCTCGACGGCACGCAGCCGGTCCTCGATGCGGCGGACGTCGCCGCGCGGGACCTTGCCGATCTCGTCCCACCGACGCTGGATGCCCGTGAGGGTGCGACGCGCGGCGACCCGGTCGGTCGCCTGCAGCAGCGGCTCGGCCTCGGTCAGCAGGGCCTGCTTGGCCTCGAGGTTGCCGGAGAACTCCTCGTTCTCGGCAGCGCTCTCGGCGTGACGCTGCTCGAACAGCACGTCACCCGCGGCCTTGAACCGGGCCCAGAGCGCGTCGTCGTGGCGCTTGCCGGCGCGACCCGCCTGCTTCCAGTCGTCGAGGAGCTCCCGGTAGGCCGGGATCGCGTCCGAACCGCGGGGTGCGAGCGCCTCGGCCTGCTGGACGAGCTCCTGCTTGCGGTTGCGGGCGTCACGGTGCTGGGCGTCGAGCTCCGAGTAGAACGCGCGACGGTGCTGGTCGACCGTCGAGCGGGCGGCACGGAACCGCTTCCAGAGCTCGTTCGCCTCGTTCTTGGGGATGCGCGGGCCGTCGTGCTGGTGCTGCTGCCACCGGGCGAACACGTCGTCGAGCTGCGCGGTGATCTGCTTCCACTGCGCACGAGCCGGGTCGACGGCTGCGAGCGCCTCGGCTTCCTCGACCAGTGCGGCACGGTGCGCGAGCGCGTCGGCCAGTGCCTGCTGTGCCTGCTCCGCCTGCTCCTTGGTCAGGGACCCGAGCTGCTCGGTGAGTGCGCCGACACGGGTCTCGAGCGACTTGAGGTCACCGACGACGCGGGCCTCGGCCACGAGGGCCTGGAGGTGCTCGACCGTGCGGGCGACGTCGTTCGCCGATGCTCCGCGCTGGACGCGCTGCTCGGCGATCTTCACCTGCCCCTCGAGGTCGGCGTACTTCCGCGCGAAGTAGGCGAGGGCTTCGTCGGGCGTTGCGTCCGGGTACTCACCGACGGCTTTCTCGGTGTCCTCGTACCGGACGTACACCGTCCCGTTCTCGTCGACCCGCCCCCAGGTCGTTGCTTCGTCAGATCCCACAGGTCTCGCCTCGATCGTGGTAGTGCATCACCGACGTCGCCGTCGGCACGGTCAGGTCGTCAGCCTATTGCACGGACGGCCTCTGCGACCCGCCCGGACAGCGCGCCTGTGGACTACTTCTCCTGCTCGATCGTCGCGCCGGTGATCTTCGTCGTCACCTTCGGCTCGCCGGTGCCGTCGCTGCCGGCCGAGGAGATGCCCTTCGACGTGATCTTCGACTCGAGTTCGTCGAGGCCGCTCGTGACCTTCCCGACGACGGTGTACCCGCCGGTCGAGCCGTCGAGCGTGGTGTCGCCGTAGACGATGAAGAACTGCGTCGTCTGCGAGTACGCGGACGAGCTGCGGGCGATCGCGATGGTGCCCTTCTCGTACTCGCCGTCGCTCGGGACGTTCTCGAGCGGGCCGTACTGGAACCCGGCGTCGCCCGTGCCGTCGCCGTTCGCGGACCCGCACTGCAGGAACCGGAACCCGTCGCTGTCGGCGAGCCGGTGGCAGGTGGTGCCGTTGTAGAACTGCTCCTGGATGAGCTTGATCTCGACACTCGCCGCCTGCGGTGCCTTCTTCCCGTCGAGCTCGATGCCGAGCTTCACGTCCTTGTTGAGCGTGAGGGACCCGGTCCAGGTGGAGTCCTTCGCGATCGACTTGCTCGGGACGTCGCCGGTGTTCGCGGCGGTGGCACTGGCCGAGGGGGTCGGCGTGGCCGTCGCGCTGGCGCTGGCGTCGGCCTCCTTGCCGGACCCCTGCGAGCCGGCGAACGCGAGTTGCGACCCGGTGGCCAGGGCGGCGACGAGGACGAGCACCCCTGCACCGACGAGGTTGTCCCGCAGGCGACGGCGCCGCTGCCGGTCGTGCAGGCCCTGACGGGCCTCGTAGAGGCGGAGGCGCTCGCGCGCCTCGCGGTTGTCACGCGCCTGGTTCTTCGGTGCCACGGTGCTGGTCGTACCTCTCGTCGAGTGTGCGACGAGCGTACTAGAACCCGCACCGTCACAGCCCTGGAGGCACGCCCCTGTCAGTGGGGCGGCCTACGATTGGGTGCATGGCAGCGGACCGTTCGGGCATGCGTGCGCCCACCACCGGCGGTCGCGCCGGGCTCGCGCAGGGTTCCGTCCCGCTCGCGGTCCGGATGCGTCCGACCAGCCTCGACGAGGTCGCCGGCCAGCAGCACCTGCTCGGCCGTGGCAGCCCGCTCGTGCAGCTCGCGACGGGCACGCGCGACAACCCCGGCGGTGTCTCGGTGATCCTCTGGGGGCCGCCCGGCACCGGCAAGACGACCCTGGCCCAGGCGATCGCCCGGCAGTCCGGCCGCGAGTTCGTGGAGCTCTCCGCGGTGACCGCCGGCGTGAAGGACGTGCGCGAGGTCATGGAGAAGGCCCTCACGCACCGCGACCTCTACGGCTCGACCACGGTCCTGTTCCTCGACGAGATCCACCGCTTCAGCAAGGCCCAGCAGGACGCACTCCTGCCCGGCGTCGAGAACGGCTGGGTGATCCTCATCGCCGCGACGACCGAGAATCCCTCGTTCTCGGTGATCTCGCCGCTGCTGTCCCGGTCCCTCCTGCTGACGCTCAAGCCCCTCACCGACGAGGACCTCGGCATGCTCGTCGACCGTGCGGTGGAGGACCCCCGCGGGCTCGGCGGGTCGGTCGTGCTCGGGGACGAGGCCCGCAGTGCCATCGTCCGGCTGTCGTCCGGCGACGCCCGCCGCGCCCTCACCGCGCTCGAGGCCGCAGCGTCCTCGGCCGTGGCCGCCCAGGCCGACGACGACGGCGACGACGCCCTCGACGGCGTGGACACCGTCCCGGTCATCGACGCCGACACCGTCGCGGCCGCGGTGGACCGTGCGCTCCTGCGCTACGACCGGCAGGGTGACGAGCACTACGACGTCATCAGCGCGTTCATCAAGTCCGTGCGCGGGAGCGACGTCGACGCCGCGCTGCACTACCTGGCCCGGATGATCGAGGCGGGCGAGGACCCGCGGTTCATCGCGCGGCGGATCATCATCTCCGCGTCGGAGGACATCGGCATGGCCGACCCGCAGGCGCTGCCGATCGCCGTCGCCGCGGCGCAGGCCGTCCAGCTCATCGGCATGCCCGAGGGACGGATCCCGCTGGCCGAGGCCGTCGTGTACCTGGCGACCGCGCCGAAGTCGAACGCCGCGTACAACGGGGTCAACGCCGCCATCGCCGACGTCAAGGCCGGACGGCTCGGGGTCGTCCCGATGCACCTGCGGGACGCCCACTACCCCGGGGCGAAGCGGCTCGGACACGGCAAGGGCTACGTGTACTCGCACGACGCCGAGCACGGAGTCGCCGAGCAGCAGTACCTCCCCGACGCGCTCGAGGGCACCGAGTACTACACCCCGACGGCGAACGGCTTCGAGCGCGAGGTCGGTCCGCGGCTCGAACGGCTCCGGAAGATCACCCGGGGCGAGTAGTACCCGGGTCGAGTTCCTGCTAGCATTGCCGGGCCTACGTCCTGGTCCTCGAGCACGGCTGCGTCGAGGACAGAGTGTCACTCCGGTGGCACGGGGGCAGAGGTTCGGACTGTAGCCGTCCGATCCCACAGGCTCATCCCTCTGGATCCCTTCGTCGGGTTCGACCACACGTGCGCGTGCGGTGGCCGGCGATCAGTTCAGTTCAGTACAGAGAAAAGGACCCTGTGTCTACCAAGTCACGCACCCGCAGCAAGACCCGCCTCTCGCGCGCGCTCGGCATCCCGCTGACGCCGAAGGCGGCCCGTTACCTCGAGAAGCGCCCCTACGGCCCCGGTGAGCACGGCCGCACCCGCCGTCGTGCGGACAGCGACTACGCCGTCCGTCTCCGTGAGAAGCAGCGTCTGCGCGCCCAGTACGGCATCCGCGAGAAGCAGCTCCGCATCGTCTTCGAAGAGGCCCGCAAGACGAA
>Ga0308170_10005028_pt1 | contig 10233 bp, 7 predicted proteins | sample PhyBR2_2_FD_202136 | JGI IMG/M metagenome (GOLD analysis project Ga0308170, IMG submission 202136) | Phyllosphere microbial communities from UC Gill Tract Community Farm, Albany, California, United States - DLSLSB.R2 | ecosystem: Host-associated > Plants > Phyllosphere > Unclassified | place... | reverse complement strand
GTCGGGCTCGAGCGTCGCGTCGGCGCGCTCGAGCAGCTCGGCAACGGTGCGCTTGCGCTTCGGCGCGCGCGGCACGTAGCTCCACGTGCGCGCCGAGGACGACGACGACGATGCCGATGTCGTGCCTGGGCGAGGGCGAGCGAGGGCCAGGCCGGGCAGGTGCGCCTCGTGCCGGACGACGAGCTTCTCGACGCCCGACGTGTACAGGACGGGGAGCGTCGGGTGGAACAGGGCCGTGTTGACGATTGAGCGGTGCGCTGTGAGGGTTGCGTGCGCGGGCGAGACGAGGGCGGGGAGGGTGAGGCGGTCGGGGACGGGCGGCGGCGGGAGAGGAGCGCGCCCGTCGAAGTCGGTCGGCAAGGGGGTCATCGTGCGAACGAAGGCTGCGCGCATCGTGAGCATCAGTTGTCTCGCTCGTGAGCAGGCGTGAAGAGGAGGGAGCGCGAGCCACGACGACGCACCGACTTGGCCCTTCACGAGCTCGTCCACGCCGACGTCCCTCCTCCCCTCCCTCAACGCCTCGAGCCGCGGCACCTCCCACACGTACACCCCAAAGTCGTCGCTCCCGGCCGCGTAGTACAGGCCCCGGCCCGGCTCGGCGCCGCGCCCGCCGCCGAACGACGAGTGTTTGGTCGTCGTCGTGTTGCGATACCCGCGCGGGAACGCTGCCGGGCGAGACGGCGGCGCGTCGGCGGCAGTCAATGTCGTAGGCGGGGGAGGAGCGGGCGAGGCGAACGAGGCGAGCGGGACGGGGTCCGAGAGCTCGAACAGGGTCGGGAGGTGGCCCGACAGGGTGGCGCACACGAGGTTGCCCGAGGGCGAGAGCGCGCTCGACGAGATGTTGGGACGAACCGTCTGGGTCGAGAGCTGGGCTGGGTCGGGTGCGGGCGAGGAGGATAAGGTAGGCGCGAGGCGGGAGAGGGACGTGTCGTACTGCGCGGCGGGGTCCGAGCGAGGTCAGGCACGGCGAGAGGAGCTGCGTCCGAGAGAGAAAGAGGGACGCACCCGCACGACGGCAACCTCGCTTGCGATCCTCGCCCTCTCTGCGCCCGTCTCGCCCCACGCCATCCGCCCGTCGACGAGCCCGACTTGGCCCTCCTCGGCCGAGTAGACGAAGAGCTCTGGCGTGACCGGATGGTGCTTGACGTCGTTCATGCCGCACATGTCGGCGACGGTGCCGACGAGGCCGGGCGAGGTGCGCATGTCGAAGTGGTGCAGGGCGCCGTCGGACGAGGCCGAGAGGAAGAGGTGCGGGTTGTGCGGGTGCGCCGAAAGCGACATGACGGCGTCCTGTCGGGCGTCGAGCAGGAGTCAGTACAGGGAGTCGAGGTGAAGCGAGGAGAGAGAGTGGACGCACATCGTGGTCGAGCCAGGCATCGAGAGGCGGAACGCCCTGGTTGAGGTCGTGCGGGAAGGTGCTGCTCGACGTCTCGAGGTCGTGGGCGAGGATGGTGGCGTCGTTGCCGCACGACAGGATGCGCGAGTTGTCGGCTGTGAAAGCGATCGAGAAGATGTTGGACTGCGTGGGGGAGAAGAGGCGCGAGGTCGCAGTAGAAGAGGAGGAAGGAGGAGGAGGAGAGGTGCGTGAGCTGAGGTCCGAGGGGCGGGCGCGAGGCAGGAGAGCGAAGGGACGCACCCTTGCGCCTCTGTAGCAGCCAACTGGGTCGGGAGCGAGCCCGCTGCCGTCGTCGTCGCCGTGTGCGAGAGCGTTCCAGAGCAGGACGCGCTGATCGTCGCCGCCGGTCGCGAGCCACCTCGGGTCGTCGCCCTTTGCGAGGGCGAGGGCGTTTACGCACGAGTGGTGGGCTGCTAGGGCCGTTTGGCGGTCGAAGGGCTGGGCGAAGAGGGACGAGGCGAGGTCGGACTGGCGGAGGGCGGGAGGGCGGAGCGGGTTGGAGAGGGCCCAGTCGCTGGGCTGGGTGCGCTTGCGCGGGTGCATGGCGTTGGAGCAGCTCAGCGAGGGAGCGTGCTCAGCAGGTGTCCAGGCAGAGCGAGAGGTGGACGAGGGAGACGACGACGACGAGGAGGAGCACCACATCTTGTCGCTCGTTACGACCTCTGGCTGACCAGCAGCGAGCAACGCAGAGAGAGCCATGTGCATCGTCTTTGTCACCGCCACCGACCACTACAGCCTGTCAGTCCCCCTCCCCTCCTCCCGCTCCTCTTCGTCCGGCTCGCCCTCTCGCTCACCCGGGTCCTCGCTCCACAGCATCATCGCCTCGAACCGCGACGAGTTCCTCGCACGCCCGACCACACCCGCAGCCTGGCACCACTGGGACCCGACCCGCCTCGCCCAGCAGCCCTCGCCCGACCACCCCGTCCTCTCCGGCCTCGACCTCTCGGCCGGCGGCACCTGGCTCGGCCTCTCGCTCCGGCCCGCCTCTGCCAGCACCACCACCACCGACGACACGATCCGCTTCGCCACCCTCACCAACTTCACCGAGTCGATCCCGCCCGCATCGAGGCCCTCGCGCGGCAACCTTACGCGCGACTTCCTCGACCTCGACGGCGCCAGCTCGTCGTCCGGCTCGCCTCGAGGCGCATCCCTCGACAGCTACCTCGAGCAGGTCGAAGCGACAAAGGCGGCCTACGCCGGCTTCAACCTCCTCGTCGGCGAGCTCAAGTTCCCCTCGTCCGCTCCGGCCTCTCGACCTTCCTCCTCCTCCTCGCCCACCACCGCCGCCGACACTGCCGCCTCGCCGACGGTTCGTCTCGGCTACATCTCGAACCGCGAGACGCCCTCGAAGCGCGCGCGCGTCCTCCCCCCGCTCGGCACGGCCGGGCACGTGCGCGGGCTCAGCAACGCGACGCTCGAGGTCGACGAGGGCGAGGTCGAGTGGCCCAAGGTCAAGAGCGGCGCGGCGGCCGTCGAGAGGGTCGCGAGGCAGGTCGAGGACGAGAGGAGGAGCGAGGGGCTGCGGGACGACGAGGTCGAGGAGAGGCTGGCGAAAGGGCTGTACGACGCGCTCAGGTGCGTCCCTCTCTCCCTCCTTCTCGCTCGGGCCGTTCAAGCTCACGCTGACTCGGTGACTTACACAGTACGGCGCACCCGAGCCCGATCGAGCACCGCGCCCACCTGCGCCACACGGTCCTCGTCCGCCCGCTCTACTTCGACCCCTCGGCGCCCATGCCCGACGACGCGCCGCCCTTCCCTCCTCCCTCCTCTTCCCCAGCCTCCATCGTCTCACCCTCAGCGCCCACCTCGCCCTCGCCCACTCTCGGCCCTCCCGAAGCCGCCTCGCTCGACCCCTCGTCCGCCGGCGCCCACTGGTACGCAACCCGGGTCCAGTCGCTCGTGCTCGTCTCGCACCGCACGGGGCGCGTCGTCGTGCGCGAGCGCGACGCGTTCGTGCTCGACCCGGAGACGAGGACGCCCGTGTGGAGTGGGAGGGAGAGGGTGTTTGAGGTGAGGAGGGGGACGGGCGGCGAGGCCGAGGGCGAGGGGAGGTGAGGTGGGAGGTGAGGTAGCTTAAGCTTGTCGGCAACGCTGTCACGGTGTGCGTGCGACTCGGCGGGAGGGGCACGCAGCAGAGAGCGAGCGTCGAGAGAGGAGCGCTGTCGTCGTCCGTGAGAGGCTCGAGCGAGCTGGGACCCGGTCGCTCGCGCTCGCACCTCTCGCTTCTGCAGCTTCGATGGAACTGCTCGATGTTCCTCTCGAATTCGTCTGCAAGCTGCAAGCGTGCGCAAGCGAGGGAGAGCAGGCCGTGCCAAAAATCGATGCTCGCCGTGGCCGAGGTGAGCGATGCGCGCATCGTTCTCGAGGTCGGCCTCGAGCTCGAGGTCGGCGAGTTTGAGCTCGAGCGCAGCTGGCCGACGTTTGCGAGCAAGGGAGAGGTGCTCTGCGCGGCAAAGCGTTGAGCGCGAGGGCGTGCAGCAGGCCCGGAAGCCAAGCATGTGGGAGGGCGATCGAAGGCGGAGAGAAGGGATGCGCGAAGAGCTCGGGGCCAGCTTGCAGCAGAGAGCGGAGCCGAAGCCAGGGCAGCGCTGGCTGCGCGCGCGTGCCAGAGCAAAGTGGTCGAACCAGCTGGAGCGAGCTGACTCGGGGCGGGCGCGATAAGGAAAGCTGGCTTGCTGGCGGGGGGCGAGGGGAGGGGCTCAGAGGTGCGACTGGGCTGCAAGTGGACCGACAGGAAGAGAGGGAGGCGACGAGGAGGGAGAGGGGCGGCGAGCTGGACGAGGCGAGAAAGGGAAGGCGACGGCGACGAGGCGAGGCGGCGGCGCTCGCTCGCTCGTCGCAGCTCGACCCCTCCTCCCACCTCGTCAGCTCCTCACCACACCCCTCTGGGCCAGCCCGCGCACACCGCCGGTGCCCTCACGCCGCCTCTCGACCGCCGTGCACCACCCGCGAGCCCTTTGAGCGCGCCGCTCGCCTCGCAGCCCTCCCCCTTCCCCGGACGGCCCCAGCCTAGCTCCGCCCCGCCCTTCGCCTCGCACCTCGCCGCACGCTCGCCCTGGGTCCGCCTGCACCACCCCGCACCCGACCCTCGACACCCAGAGCTACCCGCCGCGCCGTCACCCTCGCCCTCGATGGACCACGCGCCGCCCCCGCCGCTCCTGGCGCCCAGCGGCGACTCCAGCTCGCAGCAACAACACCACCTCCCGCCGCCGCTCGCCCCTCCACCGGGCTCGGGCCAGGCGCAGACCAACCCGCAGTCGGTCACGCTCGACGCCCAGGGCCACACGCCCGCCGGCGTCACGGCCGCGAGCCTCCTCCCCTCTCGCGACCAGATCCCTCGGTCAGTCGCCATCGCTCGCCCTCCTCGGGCCTCCCCCCTCGTCGCTGATCAGCCCGCGCGCGATGAGAGAACCGCCTTGACTGACTCTCTGCCTCTCGCCCACCGTGCAGACCCTACAAGTGCCCGCTGTGCCCGAGGGCCTTCTACCGCCTCGAGCACCAGACTCGCCACATCCGCACCCACACGGGCGAGAAGCCTCACGCCTGCACCCACCCAGGGTTCGTCCCCTTCCTCTCGCTTTCCTCCTCTCTCTTTGCTCTCGAAGGGGTCCAGCCGTCGAGCAAGCCAGCTCGAGTCGGCGGCGCGTCTCGGGCTCGGCCTCGAGGCGTGTTTGGGTCACCGGCGCAGTCCTCGGACATGCTCGTCGCCCTTTCCTCGGCCGGCTCTCCTCTCAAGCAACCTGCAGTCACCTAGCATCACGTCCATCGTCGCACGAGCGAGCGCTAACTCCATTTCGCTTCGCCCCGCCCGCAGGTGCGAGAAGCGCTTCTCGCGCTCCGACGAGCTGACGCGCCACGTCCGCATCCACTCGTCGGACCGCGGCCGCAAGAAGACGGCGCAGCAGCAGGCGGCGGCGGCAGCGGCGGCGGCGGCGGCGGCGAACGGGCAGCCGGTCAAGAAGGGCGGCAAGCAGAGCCGGCAGGGGACGCCGGGCGACGAGGTGCGTCGCTCGTCCCTCTTCTCGCTCCTCCTCTTCCTGCTCGCTCTGAGTGCATCGTGCACGAGCGGGCGAGCGCAGGGATTGGGTTCTCGCTGTCGACGAGCGAGGCCGAGAGCAGCCTGCACCGCCTCGAGCATGTCACTGACTCTCCTCGTCCTCCTCCTCCCTCTCCCTCTGCAGAACGACGACGCGGCCGCGCAGGCGATCTCGGGCGGTGCGCCGCCGTACGGCGGGCCGATGATGGGCTACGTGCGTCCCCTCTTCCTCGCCCTCCCTCTCCTCGCTCGACCTTCTCGAGCTGACGCCGCCCTCTCCCTTTCAAGCAGCAACCCTACTACCCGCCTCCGCCTGGCTACCCCGGATACCCTTACCCGACCATGCCCATGTACCCGTACGGCTACCCGTCGGTCCCACCTCGACCTACCCCGGCGCGCCGCCCGCCACGACCTCGTCCTCGTCGTACCCGGGCTACCCGCCCGTCGCCACCTCGTACACGCCCTACGGCTACGCGCCCATGCCGCAGCAGATGTCGCAGCAGCAGCAACAGCAGCAGCAGGCGCAGCAACAGCAGCAGGCTCAGCAGCAGCAGCAGCAGCAGCTCGCCAACCAGGTCGCCGCCGCCGCCGCTGCCGCCATCGTCGGCGGTCCGCAGCAGGGGCAGGGGCAGGGGCAGCAGCAGCAGGGCGGCGTCGGGCAGCAGCAGGGCGCCGGGCAGCCCGGGCAGCCCCAGGCCGGCGCCGACGGCCGGCCGCTCAACGCGCTCGCGCTCGCCGCCGCGAGCGGCCTGCACGAGATGGAGCGCGAGCGCGAGCAGCAGCGCGTCGAGCGCGAGCAGCGCACGGGCGACCTCGGCGGCCCGGTCGAGGTCAAGCCGCTCGCGGCGCCGGGCGGCTCGGCCGCCGGCAGCGCCGGCTCGAACAGCCAGCCGGGCAGCCAGGCCAACACGCCGTACGGCTCCTACGACCAGTCGGCGGCGGCGGCGGCGAGCGGGTACTGGCCCTACGCCCAGCAGCAGCAGCAGGTCGGCATGCAGGGGCAGGGCCCTTACTCGTTCGCGACGGGCATCTCGCAGCAGCAGCAGCAGCAGCAGATGCAGGCGGCGCAGGCGCAGGCGCAGGCTCAGGCGCAGGCGCAGGCCATGGCGCAGCAGCAGCAGGGCACGGCGTCGCGCCGCCCGTCGCACGCTCAACCGCTCCTCGCCCAGCACGGCGCCGGCCAGCTCGCGCCCGACGACGCCGCCTCGCGCCATTCGCACTCGCACGACCCGAGCCACCCGAACCACCACAGCTCGCTGTCGCGCCACCAGCACCGTCACGCCTACGCGCCCTACTCGCTCCCGGCGAGCGCCGACCAGTCGCTCGCCAACTCGCCGGCGTCGAGCCCTGACGCGTCGGGTCCCGGCGGCGCGGGCGACCACTCGCAGCAGCAGCAGCAGCACCCGCACCCGCAGCAGCAGCAGCAGCACCACCACCACCAGGGCCACCCGGGCGCGCTCGTCGACCCTTCGGCGCAGTCGAGCGGCACGAGCTCGCCCTTCCCGCCGGTGCACGCCGGCGCAGGCGTCGTCCCCGGCATCGGCATGGCGTCGCAGCCCGGGCACGGCCAGCAGCACGCCATCGGGCAGCTCCAGCAGCAGCTCGCGTACCAGCTCACGCCGTCGACGTCGCCCGTCCTCGGCCCGCTCAAGGGCCTCACGCTCATGAGCGCGCAGGGCTCTCGCGCCCCTTCGCGCGCGGCGAGCCCGGTCCACCTCCCGCCGCTTCGGCTCCCCGGCGCGGCCGAGGGCGGCACGAGCGGCGAGACGAGCGCGACCAACTCGCGCGCGACGAGCCCCGAGGTCGACGCGGGCAAGCACGGCCTCGACCACCACCACCACCGCGCGCACCACCGCGAGCGCGCCCACCCGTACCGCTCGCAGCCCGGCTCGCCCGTCCTGAGCGCCATGGGCGGCCTCAGCAGCCGCTCGACCGGCGGCGGCGCCGACCGCGGCAGCAGGGGTGCGAGCAGCGGCACGACGCCCGGCGCCGGCGGCGACGGGTACGGCAGCCAGCCGGGGAGCCGGCCGACGAGCCCGAGGGGTCCGGGCGGGCAGCAGCAGCACCAGTACGCCGGCCTCGCCGGCCTCGCGCAGCAGCAGCACCTGCAGCCGCACCAGCACCTGCAGCAGCACCGCCGCGGCCCGACGAGCGGCGACGAGGATGCGCTCGGCGAGGACGAGCCGATGCGCTAGAGGAACGACCCTCTCGGCTCTCGGCTTCACCCTCTCGCCCTCTCCTGTACCTACACGCCTTCGCCGCCTCGACCTCGCCCACCGTAAAAAGGATGCTCCCCCTCGCCGCTCGCCCTCTCGATTCGACCTCGTCTCGACCTCGTCGCCCTCGTCGCCCTCCCCGCCTCTCCTCCCATAGACGGCGAGGCGCTCGTCGCAGCCGCCTCGCCCACCCCCAACCATAGACGCCTCTCTCCCTCTCCCGCTTTGTCTCTCTCTCTCCCTCTCTCAGTCTTCCGCCTTTCGACTTGCCTCTCCCCTCCCGCTTGGTCCCTCCCCTCTCCTCTTTCGTTGCCTTGGCCCTTCTTTAGCTCCCCTCCTCTCCCTCTCCTTAATGATGCAACCTACACGGCGCATCGACAGTCTCCTCGAGCTTGCAGCAGCGAGAGCGAGAGCGTGAAAGCTCTGCGCAAGAACGTGCGAGAGAGCGCATCCGGCCGCGACTCAGGGCGAGTGCGAGGCTCGAGCGGGGCCACCTTCGAGCGCACCGCGCGGCCTGCGAGCCCGAGTGCGACAAGGGCGAGGGAGCGAGGCGGCGTTGCACACTTCGGGCGCGCAAGCCACAGGAGGTTCAGATCCAGGAGCAGTCGACCAAGGCGTGTTCGGCCGCCGGAACCAGCGACACCTTGCTCGAACGAGCAAGGGGCCAAAGCGCCCGCGCTGTCTCACGTTTGCTCAGGGCTCGGTGCGCTCGCTGCGGGCCGACCCAAGAGCAGGCGAGCGAGAGAGCAGAGACACGAGATCGAGGGCCTGGCTTAGCGCATGGTAAAGGTCAGAGGCGGGTCAGCGTGGGAAAGTCGGAGCGGTCCGTCCGTCTCGAGCTGGAGCGGGCATGTGTCTGTGCGGCCGCCGTCGCACGGGATCGAGGTTCGAGAGCCGCACTTTGCTCTCTCCCTGTCAAGCTCCCGTCGTTCGTCGACGAGCAAGCCTCTCGCACGCCTCAGTCCCGCAGACGTCGACCTCGACCGCGCCGACGAGTGTTCTCCGCGCCCGACTCGAGTCCCGTCGTCGCTGCGCCACCCTCCCGGCCGACCTCCAGGTCCGCCGATCGCATGCCGCAGAGGAAGGTTCTGCGAGCCAGCAAGGAGCCGGTTCGTCCGTCGTACGGTGGCTGTTCCCCAGCGCCTTTCCCTCCCTCCTCCTCCTCGACGCCTCCTCCTCTCGCTCTCGACGCGCCTTCTCGACACGCTCCTTCGACCAGGCCTCGTCAATAGCCGACAGAACACGCTCCACACGTGGGGAACCGCGCGAGCTGGGAACAAAAAGACCCGCTCGCGACGACCTTCCTAGCCGAGAGGCGAACCGACGCCGCCGACCAGCCCGCTCCGGCTCTCTTCCACGCTCGCCTCCGCCTCCGCCATCCGCCCGCACAGTCGCCTGCAGCAGCACTGGGCTCCCGCAAGCCCGCACAGGTGCGTCCTCGTCCTCCTGCGCGAGCGCGATTGCGTTCGTTCGGCTCGCTCCGCTCCCCACCGCGGAGGCTCCGCAGCGACGAACGGACGGTGTTCCACGAGCTGACTCTCGCGCTTCTCCCTCTCGTGCCGAACGTGCAGCGTGCAGCGATGGCTACTTCGACCGTGCGCGCACCGACCCTCGCACACGCCGACCTTCAGCACCGCCCCACCACCCTCGCGCCGCGCTCCCCGATCCCCTCTTCCTCGTCGCCCGCCACGAGTGCGGCGCTCAACGCCCTGCGCAGCACTCCTCGCAGCGCCTCGCTCGACTGGGCCCGCCCGCGACAGCTCTCGCCCGCCATCCAGCCCGCTCTTCCGCCTCGACCCTCCTCCTCGACTTCGACTCGTCCTCCCCTTCCTCCTCCTCCCGCCGAGCCCGTCGCGCGCACCTCCTTGCCGCCTCTCCCCAAGGTCGAGCGCGAGGCGTACGTCGTGCCGCCCATCCCGCCCTTCCGCGGCGCCGGCGGCAGCAGCGCACCGACCCTCGTCGAGTCCACCACGGCCTGCGCCGCACCTCGAGCGGGCCCGTCGGCGGTCCCAGCGTCGCTCGCCGAGGCCGATCAAGCTCCTCGGCGCGTCTCGTACCCGCTCGTCTTTGCGCTCCCGCGGCAGGACCAGCGCGCGGGGCCGAGCGGCGGCAGGGCGTCGTGCTCGGCGGCGGTGACCACGGGCTTGGGCATCGCCGGCGTCGGCGTTGGAGCCGGCGGCGCACGCGAGGCACTCGTGATCGAGCGGGTCGGCGAGGGTCCCGCGGCGGCGGCGAGCAGGCGCGCCGACCTCGAGGACGGAGGAGCGGCTTCGGCGGCGGCGGCGGCAGCGGCGGACGGCGGCGTGAGGCGCGGCTCGCTGAAGCGGGTCCTCATCTCGGACGGCGAGGACGAGCTGGCGGCAGTGAGGAGGCCCGCGAGCTCTGGCGACGACGGGTGCGTCCGCTCGATCCTCCTTCTCCGTCTCGGTTTCGGTGTTCGAGGGCGGCGGACGGACACGAGGCTCGGGCGCTCGTTCGTCCGTCTCGAGCCCCTGTTCGTCGGCAGGGCGTCGTTCCCGGTAGATCGCTCCTCGGCGTTGTCAAGGAGCGAGCGAGCCAACCCACCTGCAAGGCCGAGTCGGCGC
>Ga0308170_10005026_pt1 | contig 10234 bp, 10 predicted proteins | sample PhyBR2_2_FD_202136 | JGI IMG/M metagenome (GOLD analysis project Ga0308170, IMG submission 202136) | Phyllosphere microbial communities from UC Gill Tract Community Farm, Albany, California, United States - DLSLSB.R2 | ecosystem: Host-associated > Plants > Phyllosphere > Unclassified | place... | reverse complement strand
CAGCGCCCGCACCCGCGCCTGCAGCTCGGCCAGCCCGAACGGCTTGGCGAGGTAGTCGTCGGCGCCGTAGTCGAGACCGACGACCCGGTCGAGCTCGCCCGCACGGGCGGTGACGATCATGATGCCGCCGTCGAAGCCGCCGGAGCGGGCTTCGCGGCAGACGTCGAGCCCGTCCATGTCGGCCAGTCCGAGGTCGAGGATGACCACGTCGGCCGGAGCGTGGGCGCCACGCTCGAGCTCCTGCAGGGCTGCGGACCCGGTCTCGACCCAGGTCACGACGTAGCCTTCGCGCTCCAGCGTGCGCACGAGGGGGAAGGCGATGTCTTCCTCGTCCTCGACGACCAGCACACGATGGCTCACGCAAGAAGGATAGAGATCAGGCGCCTGGCTGTCGGGCGATTGCGGCAACTGCCCGGCGCAGCCAGCGGCGCACGCGGTGGCTACGCCTGCGGCGCGGCACGACGTGTAGCTCCATGGACCGAACCTAGGACGATCGGCCGAACGGCGGTGGCACACGGCGTCCACATGTCTCTACGGTGCGGTAACACCACCGGATCAGTCCGCGGCGGCGAAGAGGTCCCCGTGCTCCTCGACGCGCGCCAGCACCTCGGCGAAGGTGAGCTGCTCCAGCGCCAGCGGGTCCGCAGCGCCGGCCTCGACCTCGTCCCAGCCGATCGGGGCGGCCGCCGTGGGCCGCTCGCGCCCGCGCAGGGAGTACGGACACACGGTCGTCTTGGACCCGGCGTTCTGCGACCAGTCCAGGAAGACCTTGCCGGGACGCTTGGCCTTGGTCATGGTGGCCGTGACCAGCTGCGGGTGCTCCTTCTGGAGCTGCTCGGCCACCTCCCGGGCGATGGCGGTCGCGTCGTCGCTCGCCATCGGGCTCGGCAGCGAGGCGTACAAGTGGATGCCCTTGCTGCCGCTCAGCACCGGGGTGCTGGCCACCCCGATCACGGCCAGCTTCTCGCGGGCCAGCAGCGCCACCTGGGCGCACTCGTGCAGACCTGCGGGCTCACCCGGATCCAGGTCGATGACGATCCGGTCCGCGCCGAGCGGTGCGCCGTCGTCCGACACCCGCCACTGGTGCACGTGCAACTCGATGGCGGCCAGGTTGGCCAGCCAGGTCAGCGTCGCCAGGTCGTCGACCACCGGGAAGGTGAGCGTGCCCTCCTCCTTCGACGCGGTGCGTGAGCCGGTGGTCGGGACGGTCACCGTCCGCACCCACGACGGCGTCCCGGCGGGCACGTTCTTCTCGAAGAAGGACTGCCCGGCCACGCCATGTGGCCAGCGCACACGCGTGACCGCCCGGGCGCGCAGCTGCGGTAGCAGGACCGGCGCGATGGTGGCGTAGTAGTGCAACACCTCGCCCTTGGTCGTGCCGGTAGCGGGGTAGAGGACCTTGGCGAGATTGCTGACCTTGAGCGTGCGGCCCTCGATCTCGACGCGGATGTCGCTCTGGTCCTCGGCCAACGTCAGCGCCCGATCGCGATCAGCGGCACCCGGCGGGGGTCGAGGCGGTGCAGCAGCTGCTGCAGCACGCGCCGCGGAGCGCTGACGCAGCCCGCCGTCGCGCCGGATCCGTTGACGTGCAGGAAGATCCCCGCCCCGCGGTGACGGACCTGCTCCTGGTTGTAGTCGAGCACGATGGCATCCTCGTACGCGACCGGGTAGTCGCTCAACCTCTCGGAGCCGTTCTCGTCGCTGAGCGGCAGCCGCCAGCGGAAGCCGCCCTCGCGCTGGTTGCGGTAGCGGTTGTAGAAGGGCGAGGCGTTGTCCTCGACCCAGAAGTCGCCCGGCCGGATCCGGCGATAGGGCAGCGCCGTACCGGTCGCGGCCGGGCGGTGGGTCCCGAAGGCCGAGATCAGCCCGTACGTCCCGAGCGGCGTGGTGCCGCTGCCCTGGTGGCGCTGACTGCCGGGCACGAGGCCGCCATAGCCCGTACGGCCGCGGGAAGTGCTGAGCACCCGCCGCCAGCCGTCGTGGCGCAGCGCCCACAGGCTGACGCGGGCGTCGGTGCCCACCGTGTGGTGGACGGTGACGACCTGGCGGGTGCCGGGGCGCAGATGTACCGCGACACCACCGAGCCGCACCACGTCACTGCTGCGGTGCGCAGGCGTCGAGGCGTCGGCGGCGCTGGGGAGCAGCGCGACGAGCGCGATGATGAGGGCCAGCGCGGTCCGGATCACGCCAGGTCCGCGGGGGTCACGTCGGCGCGAACGCCCTGGAAGGACGGCTGTCGCAGCCGGCCGCCTGAAGCGAGGCCGCTGCCGACGCCGTGGGTCTCGACCTCGACCACGACCAGCGGCTGCGTCCAGCGCGTCCCGGTCGTGTCCTCCCGCGGCACCTCGTCCGCGAACGGGCTGGCGGGGGCCGGGGTCAGCAGCTCGCGCAGCAGCAGGCTCAGCCGGCCGGTGATCCCGCTGCCCACCCGACCCCGGTACAGCAGCCCCTGCGGCGTCATCTCCCCCACCAGCAGCGCGGCCAGCCGGTCGGTCGTCCCCTCCTGGGGGCGCCAGCCGCCGACGACGTAGGAGCTGCGGAAGCGATGGGGGAACTTGAGCCACGCCGCGCTCCGTACCCCAGGAAGGTATTTCGAAGCCCTCCGCTTGCTCACGATGCCCTCCAGGCCCTGCTCGAGGGTCGCCGCGTGCAGCATCGCGCCGTCGTCGTAGGTCGGGGGCACCTGCCAACGCCCGAGCGCACCCTGGCCCGCCAGGCGCTCGAGGATCGCGCGGCGTTCGCTCCAGGGCAGGTCGGTCAGATCGGTGCCGTCGAGGCGCAGGACGTCGAAGACCATGTACGTCGCCGGGTTCGCCGCCGCATGTCGGGCCGCCTTCCGCGGATCGCGGGAGTGCATGCGCTCGGCGAGCACCCGGAAGTCCGGCAGGCCCCGCTCATTGAGGGCGATCACCTCGCCGTCGACGAGCAGGTCGTTCGGCAGGTGCTCGAGCTGGTCCTGGACCAGCTCGGGCCAGGCGATCGTGGCGTCGTTCTCGTTGCGCGTGGTGAGCCGCACGCCGAACGAGCCGGTCGAGGTGGTCGAGCCGGTCGAGGTGGCGGCGCGGCGCTCCGCGAGCAGCCGGATCCCGTCCCATTTCACCTCGTGCACCCAGTCCCCTCCGTCCGGAACGTGGGTACCGGCAGTGGCGAGCATGGGGCGCATGGAGCAAGGATGGTGGGCATGCGAGCGATCTGGAAGGGCGCGGTCTCCTTCGGGCTGGTCAACGTGCCGGTGAAGCTGTACGCGGCGACCGAGTCCCACGACGTCTCCTTCCGGCAGGTCCACGAGAAGGACGGCGGCCGGATCAAGTACCAGCGGGTGTGCTCGGTCGACGGCGAGGAGGTCCCCTACTCCGAGATCGCGAAGGGGTACGAGACCGAGGACGGCGAGATGGTCGTCCTCACCAACGACGACATGGCCGAGCTGCCCTCGTCGTCCTCACGCGAGATCTCGGTGGAGAAGTTCGTGCCGAGCGACCAGATCGACCCGATGCTCTTCGAGAAGACGTACTACCTCGAGCCGGAGAAGACCGGCGCCAAGCCGTACGCGCTGCTGCGCCAGGCGCTCCTGGACGCCGACCGGATGGCGGTGGTCACCGTCGCGCTGCGCCAGCGCACCACGGTCGCGGTGCTGCGCGTGCGGAGCACGCCGGCCGGTGACGTGATCGTGCTCCAGACGATGATGTGGCCCGACGAGGTCCGCGTGCCCGACTTCAACCTCGACTTCGACGAGGTCGGCAAGCTCAAGGACACCGAGGTGAAGATGGCGCACATGCTCGTCGAGACCCTCTCCGGCGACTTCGACGCATCGGAGTTCGAGGACGACTACGCCGAGGCGGTCGAGAGTCTGGTCAAGACCAAGATCGAGGGCGGCGAGGTCACCCGCACCGAGACCTCCACCAAGACCGGCGGCGAGGTCGTCGACCTCCTGGCCGCCCTGCAGCGCTCGGTCGCCGCCGCCAAGGAGGCCCGCGGAGAGGAGGCACCGGCGGAGGAGCCGAAGAAGGCCGCCAAGAAGCCGGCCAAGAAGGCCGCGAAGAAGCCGGCGAAGAAGAGCGCCTGATCAGGCCGGCCGGCACCGACCGGGCATGATGACCTCATGAGTACGACGGTGACCTTCGACATGACGTACGACGCGCCCCTGGCGGCGGTGACGTCGATGCTGGCCGACCCGGGGTTCCGGGAGCGGGTGTGCGACGCCCAGCGCGCCACCTCCAGGTCCGTCTCGATCAGCGGTATCCCCGGCACCGTGGACGTGACGTTCACCCAGGCCACCGAGGGCATCCCGTCGTTCGCGAAGAAGTTCGTCGGGAGCGCCATCACCGTCACGCAGCACGAGACCTGGTCGACGCCGCTGGCCGCCACGCTCGACATCGACGCCGGCGTCCCGATCGCCGACATCAAGGGCTCGGTCGCGCTCGCGGAGAAGAGCAGCACCGAGACCGTGGAGACCGTGATCCTGCAGGTCACCGTGAAGGTGCCGCTGGTCGGCGGCAAGCTCGAGTCGCTGGTCGCGGACATGATGCGCAAGGCCCTGGCTAAGGAGTACGCGACCGGGAAGGCCTACCTGGCCGGGTAGGGGCGGGGTAGCGAGGCTCGCTGCGCTCGCACCTCAACCACCGAGGAGATCGGGGACCTCCTGGGTGGTGAACCAGGCGAGGTCCTCGTCGGGGTCGGCGCCGGCAGCGCGGTCCTCGGCGTCGGCGTGCACGGCCACCACATCGGTCCAGTCGGCGGGCGCGTACTCGGTCTCGAGCACCACCACGATGCGGCGGCCGGGGCCGGCGAGCAGCTCCGCGGAGGCGTCGGCGGCCGACATCAGCGCGGCGTACTCGCCCTCCTCGGTCTCGTCGGGCGCCTCGAACGCCTCCGCGACGGCCTCGGCCGGGACCTGGCCGGCGGTGTGCCACGCGGCGAGCCGGTCGCGGGTGGCGGGCACGTAGATCCGGGTCATCGGTCGTCCTTCTTCTTGCGGCCGCGCGGCACCTGTAGGCGCCCGCCGTTGACGGTGTCGAGGAGCTCGTCGAGCGCCTCGAGCAGGCACTGGCCGAAGACGTCCGCGTCGGGGACCAGGTCGCGGTCGGCGGTGATGCCGAAGTAGACCCTGCCCGCGTACGAGGTGACGCCGATCGCGATCGCCTGCCCCGGGAGGAGCGGGTTGACCGGATAGCTCGCGAGCAGGGTCGCGCCGGCGGCGTAGCGCGGGGTCTGCGGGCCCGGCACGTTGGTGACGCTGATCTGGAAGCCGCTCGGGTCGGCCTCGGCCGCGACCCGGGCCCCGACGGCGTGGAAGGTCGTCGGCGCGAAGCCCGTGATGCCGGTGAGGTGCTCCGCCGGGATCGCGCGCCCCGTCTGCTTGTGCGACTCGAAGGAGTAGGAGACCTGATGCAGGCGCACCACCGGACTCGCCTCGCCGACCGGCAGGTCGACGTAGTGCGCGATCACGGGGGCGCCGAGCGAGGTGTTCTCCAGCAGGTCGTCGTTGACGCTGATCGGGACCAGCGCGCGCACCTTGCGCAACCCGGCGAGCGACTCCGCGCGCGTCATCAGCCAGCCGCGCAGGCCGCCGGCGACGACCGCGAGGATGACGTCGTTGATGGTGCCGCCGTGAGTGTCGCGCACCTTGCGGATGTCGGCCAGCGGCAGGTCGAGGGTGACGATGAGGCGCTGCTGGGACAGCGGCCCCGACAGCGGCGTGGGCCGGTCCGAGCGCCGGCCGGTGACCGCCTCGGCGAGCCCGACGACGCGGGCGCTGATCCCGGTGGCGAGCGCGAGCAGCGAGTCGCCCGTACGACGGGCGGTGGACGAGAGCGTGTCGACGTCGGTGAGCGAGTCCTTCACCGCGCCGAGGACGAGGGCGGTCGGGCTCTCGCGTCGCGGGTTCCAGGCGTCCTCGCCCAGCGGCTTGGCGTCGGCGCTGACGTCGAGGAGGAGCTGGCCGAGGTCGACGGTGTGCACGCCGTCGACCAGCGCCTGGTGGACCTTGGTCAGGAGTGCGACCCGACCATCGGCCAGACCCTCGACGTAGTAGATCTCCCACAGCGGACGGGTGCGGTCGAGCGGTCGGGAGATGATCCGGCCGACGAGGTCGCGCAGCTGGTCGAGCGATCCGGGACGAGGCACCGCGGAGCGGCGTACGTGGTACTCGAGGTCGAACCGGTCGTCATCGACCCACACCGGGTTGGCCAGCCGGCCGGGGACGAGCTGGACCCGCTGCCGGTAGCGCGGGACGAACGAGAGGCGGTCGGCGACCAGCTGCAGCAGCGTGTCGTAGTCGAACCCGCTCTCCCCCGGCTCGAGCACCTCGATGCTCGCCAGATGGTGCTGGGTCGTCAGGGTCTCTCGGGTCAGGAAGGCCAGGTCACGCGCCGACAACCGGTCTGCCATGCCCACCATCCTTCTCAGATGAATCTTTGGTTCGCATGCGATTGTGGCAGACATGCGACGACTGATGGCGACCCTGGCCGTGCTCCTGGGCATGGCCGGCCTCCTGACCGCCTGCGGCTCCTCCACGAACGCGGACGACGGCACCGGCTCCAGTACGAACACCCAGCCGAAGGTGATCAACGTGACCTTCTCCGGCGACACCGTGACCCCGAACGGTGAGCGCGTCGACGTCGCGGTCGGCCAGAAGGTGCAGTTCGTGGTGAAGTCCGACGCCTCCGGCGAGATCCACGTCCACTCCACCCCGGAGAAGGAGCTGGAGTACAGCGCCGGCACCACCGAGCTGACCGTCGGCCCGTTCGACAAGCCGGGCATCATCGAGGTCGAGTCCCACGCCCTGGAGAAGACCATCGTCCAGCTCAAGGTCCAGTGAGCGCACCCTCCGCGCCTGGCGGTGACTACATCCCGCTCGCGCACGGCATCGGCGGCCAGCAGGACCTCCCGATCCCGCTGGAGACCGCGATCGTCGCGGCCGTCGCCGCGCTGGTGATCAGCTTCGTGGTGCTCGCCTGGACGGTGCGCAACCGTACGGACGAAGCGCCGCCGGACGTCACGCGTACGGTGCCCGCCCACGGTGGCGAGCGCATGACGTCCGCGATCGGGCGGCTCGTCGACTCGCCGGGCTGGGTGATCGCCCTGCGAACGCTCGGCATGGTGCTGCTCGCGTACACCGCGATGGTGGCGATCTTCGGCGCGGACCTGGAGATCAACCCGCTCTTCGGCATCTTCTACGTCTGGTGGTGGGTCGGGCTCGTCTTCGCCTCGATGCTGCTCGGCCCCGTGTGGCGCGCGATCAGCCCGGTCCGCACGATCAACAGCGCGCTCAACCGGTTGCGACGCGACCCCAGCGGTGCCGGCCTCTACGCGTACGACGAGGCGCGCTTCGGCTACTGGCCGGCCGTGATCGGCCTGCTCGCCTTCACGTGGATGGAGCTGATCTACACCCACAACTCCTATCTCGGCCCCGTACGCCTGTGGATCGCGCTCTACTTCGCGGCGATGCTGCTCGGCGGCCAGTTGTGGGGCGAGCGGTTCTACGCGAACGCCGACCCCTTCGAGGTGTACTCGACCCTGATGGCGAAGCTGTCGGTCTGGGCGCGCGACGACTCCGGGCGCCTGGTGGTCCGCTCCCCGCTGGCCAACCTCGACAGCCTCGCGCCGCACCGCGGGCTGGTGGCGGTGGTCTCGGTGCTCTTCGGCACGATCGTCTTCGACTCGTTCCGCGACGCGACGGCGTGGCTGACGTTCATCCAGGGTGAGAACGTCGTCGCCCGGCATGCCTACCTCGCCGACAACATCGCGCTGGTCCTCTTCCCGGCGGCCGTCGCCGGCTTCTTCTGCGCGGGCACGATGCTCACCGGGGTGGGTGACGGGGACGAGCGGCTGGATCGCCGCCGCCTGCCCGGTGTGCTCGCGCCCTCCATGATCCCGATCATCGGCGGGTACGTGGTGGCGCACTACCTGAGCTACTTCCTCGAGGGCGGCCAGGCGACGCTGATCCAGGCGAGCGACCCGTTCAGCGACGGAGCCAACTGGTTCGGCACCGCGAACTGGTCGGTCAGCTACTACTTCGCCTACCACCCGACCATGCTGGCCAACGTCAAGGTGATCGCCGTCGTGATCGGGCACATCCTCGGGGTGGTCTGCTCGCACCGGCGCGCGATCGCGGTCCTGCCCCGTCGCCATCAGGTGACCGGGCAGATCCCGCTGCTGGTCACGATGGTGGGCTTCACGGTCGGCGGGCTCTACCTGCTGTTCTCCGCCTAGCGAGACGGCGGCGCCCGGCCGTCGCCGCGCCGAGGCCTGGCACCAGCTCGGTGACGAGTCCTGCGACCGCACGGCCGAGCGGAGACTCCGGGGCCTCCTCGGCGAGGCTGCGTCCGGCGACCAGCGCCCGGTCGACGGCGCTGCGGTCCTCGGGCAGGAAGTGAAGCCCGATCGGTCGTACGAGCCCGGCGATCATGCCGGCGACCTCCTGCTCGGTCCAGCCGAGGCTCGTGCGCATCCGGTTGACCACCACGCGTACGGGAGGCGCCGACGGCAGGTCACCCAGGTCGACCAGCCCGCGCGCGAGGCGGCTCAAGCCGACCGGGTCGGCGGAACCGACGACCAGCACCTCGTCGGCCGCGTCGAGCGCCTCCAGGGTCAGCTGGTTGCGGCTGCTGCGGGCGCTCGGGTCCGCCGGCTCCTCGAGACTGAAGCCCGTGTCCACGATCACCTCGCCGATCCGGCGACCCTGCTCGGCGAGGTCGGACAGGACGCCGGGGCGGATCTCGGCCCAGCGCTCCGGGCGCGGGAGACCGGTCAGGACGGCGAGGTGGGTGCCGAGCAGGCGGGTCGCCGGTCCCAGACCGCTGCGGGAGGCGGCCAGCAGCCCGGAGACCTCGTCGAGCACGCCGAGCTGTTGCGCGATCGAGCCGCCGTAGGGATCGGCGTCGACCAGCAGCACCGGCCGCTGCCGACGGGCGATCTCGGCGGCGACCGCGGCTGCCACCGTGCTGCGGCCCGGCGCACCCGCGGGTCCCCAGACCGCGATCACCCGGCCCGCCGCGGTGGCGGGCTGGGCGGTGGGCACGCTGGCCGGCGTTCCGCCGCCGATGCGTGGCGCACCGCTCACATCCGGGGCGGTGATCGCACCGGGCAGTGCGGCCAGATCGTCCTCGCCCACCACCCGCCCGATGCCGGCGCGGCTGGCGGCGGTGCGTGCCGACTCCTGCGCCGCGCCCAGCGGGAGGACACCGATCGCGCGGACACCGTGGTGTCGCAAGTGATCGACCGCGGGCGCGTCGAGGCCGGGCGCGTCGAGGGCGACCACGGCGGCTTCGGCCTGCCCGGCGCTCGCCGCGGCCACCAGGTCGTCCACGTCGACGCAGCGGCGCAGCACGACCAGGCCGGGCGCTCGCTCGAGCACGCCGAGCGCGTCGGTCTCCCAGTCGGCACCCGCAGCGAGGATGAGGACCGGCGTCATTCCTCAGCCCGCCGGTCGCAGCACGACGGAGATCGTCGGGTCGCTGAGGCTGCCCAGCAGCCCGAAGAAGGCCTGCGCTCGCTTCTCCGGCACGGCCAGGGTGAGCTGGCGCCGCGTCTCCCCGCTGCCGAACGTCTCGTCCAGCCCCGGCGCGGCGATGACGGTGACAGCGCTCAGCGCGGGCGTGGCTGGAGTCGCTCCCGCCGGGTCCGCGCTCCGATCACCGGAACCGCCCGTGCCCACGACGTAGACGTCGACGACGGAGCCGCTGCGCACCGCGGGCGGCACCTGCGCGGGATCGACCGGCAGCGGAAGCTGGACCGTGTCGGTCGCGACCGCGTCGGCCACCGCGGCGCGCGGCAGCAGCTCCCCCGCACCGACCGGCCGGGCGAGCGGCAGCTGGTCGGGAAGGGGCGCATCGACGCGGAGGTAGCCGCCGAGATCGCCGGCCGAGCCGAAGTGCACCCGGCGCACCTCGAGGTCGTCACGGCTGAGGACCGCGCCGGTGCCGGCGTCGGCACGCACTGCCCAGACGCCGACGGTCTCGTCGGCGGAGCTGAGGACGCGGGCGCCGGTCGCGACGCAGGCCGCCACGATCGCGACGCCTACCCACAGTCGCGGATCGCGCCAGCCGGGCCGCTGCGTACGAGCGGCTTGGGGTGGTGCGCTGATGCCGGCGCTGCCGTTCGGCAGCGTCACCGAGGTGCCCAGGGACGGGCCGAGTGTGCGAGCCACGTCCCGATCATGACCCGAACCCGGACCCGCCAAACCAGCACGGCGCGTTATCCACAGGGCGCTCTTATCCACAGGCGGCGCGCCCCG
>Ga0308170_10005023_pt1 | contig 10237 bp, 7 predicted proteins | sample PhyBR2_2_FD_202136 | JGI IMG/M metagenome (GOLD analysis project Ga0308170, IMG submission 202136) | Phyllosphere microbial communities from UC Gill Tract Community Farm, Albany, California, United States - DLSLSB.R2 | ecosystem: Host-associated > Plants > Phyllosphere > Unclassified | place... | reverse complement strand
GTTCATAAACCTGTGGGAGCGAGCCTGCTCGCGAAAGCGGTGGTCCAGCATGTGATGCATCAATGCCGGACACAAAAACGCCCGCAAAAAGCGGGCGTCGTCGAGCATGGACCGCTTACTTGGCCGTCAGCGCCGAGTAGCTGTTCATCAGGTTGCGGTAGTTCGGAATGCGCTGGGACAGCAGGTTGCCCAGGCCTTCGATGTCGTTGCGCCAGTCGCGGTGCAGCTCACAGGCCACCGAGAACCAGTTCATCATTTGCGCACCAGCAGCGGTCATGCGCACCCAAGCGGCTTGCTGCACGGTTTCGTTGAAGGTACCCGAGGCGTCGGTCACGACGAACACGTCGAAACCTTCGGCCAGGGCGGACAGGGTCGGGAATGCCACGCAGACATCGGTCACCACGCCGGCGATGATCAACTGCTTGCGGCCAGTGGCCTTGATCGCCTTGACGAAGTCTTCGTTGTCCCAGGCGTTGATCTGGCCTGGACGTGGGATGTATGGAGCGTCCGGGAACATTTCCTTGAGCTCCGGCACGATCGGGCCGTTGGGGCCTTGTTCGAAGCTGGTGGTCAGGATGGTTGGCAGGCCGAAGAACTTCGCCAGGTCAGCCAGGGCCAACACGTTGTTCTTGAACTCGTTGGGCGAGAAATCCTGGACCAGGGAGATCAGGCCAGTCTGGTGATCGACCAGCAGGACCACCGCGTCGTCTTTGTTTAGGCGGTTGTAGGCGGGAACGTTGCTCATGGGATGACTCCTTTGGGATGGATGTTACAGCCCCCAAGTGGGAGCGGGCTTGCTCGCGAAGGCGTCGTCACATCCGACAACCTTGCAAGCTGACACACCGCTTTCGCGAGCAAGTCCGCTCCCACAGGGGAATATGTTTGTCAGTCAAAAGGCAAAGCAGGAACAGCCAAACGCGCCCCAGAAACCCTGGAAGTCGCTGACCGGGACGTTCGACAAGCGCGCCCGTTCGTGGCTGTGGGAGTGCACCGTGCACGGACCGCTGCACTGGTGGACCTGGGCCTGCAACGGTGAGGTCGGACGCCAGTGGCCCGGGACCTTGACCACCGGCGACCAATCCGGCAGCACCGGGACGCTGGCCGGGCCGAGTTTCTCGAAGTCATCGGCGGCGTAAACCACCTTGCCGTCGACCACGGTCAATACCGACTCGATCCACTTGATGGCTTCTTCCTCGACGCTGAAGAAGTCCGCGCTCAGGGCCGCCAGGTCCGCCAGTTGGCCGACCTTGATCTGGCCTTTCTTGCCCTGCTCGGACGAGAACCAGGCGCTGCCATGGGTGAACAGTTCCAGGGCCGTCAGGCGCGGCAGGCCTTCTTCGTGCAACGACAGGCCGCCAACGGTACGACCGCTGACCATCCAGTACAGCGAGGTCCACGGGTTGTAGCTGGAAACGCGGGTGGCGTCGGTGCCGGCGCCCACCGGCACGCCTTCGGCGAGCATGCGCTTGATCGGCGGCGTGGCTTCGGCGGCCTTGGCGCCGTAGCGATCGACGAAATACTCGCCCTGGAAGGCCATGCGGTCCTGGATCGCAATGCCGCCGCCCAGTGCTCGCACGCGTTCGATGTTTTTCGGCGTGATGGTCTCGGCGTGGTCGAAGAACCACGGCAGGCCGTTGAACGGAATGTCGCGGTTGACCTTCTCGAACACGTCGAGCATGCGGCTGATGGATTCGTCATAGGTCGCGTGCAGGCGGAATGGCCAGCGCTGTTCCACCAGATGACGAACCACCGGTTCCAGGTCCTGCTCCATGCCTGGCGGCAGGTCCGGGCGCGGTTCGAGGAAGTCTTCGAAGTCCGCTGCGGAGAACACCAGCATCTCGCCGGCGCCGTTGTGCCGCAGGAAGTCATCACCCTGGTGCAGCTTGACGCTGCCGGTCCAGTTCTTGAAATCGGTGAGTTCTTCCTTGGGCTTCTGGGTGAACAGGTTGTAGGCGATGCGCACCGTCATCTGTTGCTCGCGGGCCAATTGCTCGATCACCGCGTAGTCGTCCGGATAGTTCTGGTAGCCGCCGCCGGCGTCGATGGCGCTGGTCAGGCCCAGGCGATTGAGCTCGCGCATGAACTGGCGGGTGGAGTTGACCTGGTATTCCAGCGGCAGCTTCGGTCCCTTCGCCAGGGTCGAGTAGAGGATCATCGCGTTGGGCCGCGCCACCAGCATGCCGGTCGGATTCCCGTTGGCATCGCGAACAATCTCGCCACCGGGCGGGTTCGGCGTGTCGCGGGTGTAGCCGGCGACCCGCAACGCGGCGCGGTTGAGCAAGGCGCGGTCGTACAGGTGCAACACGAACACCGGGGTATCGGGCGCGGCCTGGTTGAGTTCTTCCAGGGTCGGCATGCGTTTTTCGGCAAACTGGAATTCGTTCCAGCCGCCCACCACGCGAACCCATTGTGGCGTCGGCGTGCGGTCGGCCTGGTCCTTGAGCATGCGCAAGGCATCGGCCAAGGACGGCACGCCTTCCCAGCGCAGTTCCAGGTTGTAGTTCAAGCCGCCACGGATCAGGTGCAGGTGCGAGTCGTTGAGCCCGGGAATGACGGTGCGGCCCTTGAGGTCGATGACCTGGGTGCCGCTGCCGCGCAAGGCCATGGCTTCGGCGTCGGTGCCTACGGCAACGAATTTGCCCTGGCTGATGGCGACGGCGCTGGCCCGGGGATTTTCCCGGTCAACGGTGTGGAATTGGCCATTGAATAGAATCAGATCGGCGTTCATCGGGGTTACCTTTGACGTTGGATGTGCAGATGAATCAATGAGCGGTGGCATTTGAAGGGCTCGCTTCGCGAACCCAAGGGGATAAATCCCCTCACCACAACAGTGCTTGTCATGACGGCTCGGTAATGCTTAGGGTTCCAGATGTTCATGGGCCTTGGAACTTTCCATCCAAGGGGCGAACAGACGGGTCGCCAGGGGCATGCACACGTACACCACCGAAAGCACGATGGTCAGCGTGATGAGGAACGTCGCCACCACGTAGTTGGAAAGAAACGCGTTGAGTTGCAGCAACGGCCCCCAGATCAGCGGCACCAACAAGGTGTGCGGCAGGATGACAAAGAGGGTCACCACCGACTGCTTCCAGCGCGGCGGTGGCGTGGCTGCATCGGCCAGCGGGGTGAACCAGAACTCCTTGAGCGGCGCGACTTCGGTCTGGTCGCCGTCAGCCAGCAGCGGCGCGGCCTCTTCGATCAGTTCGCGGCGCTCGGGGGAATCCAGCCAGCGTTGCATGGCCTCGGTGGAGCAGAAGCGCAGCACGCAGGTGAACAGCGACAGACCGCCCTGCTTGCCCCGGACCACATCCACGCCCAGATGCCCGGGCCATTGGCCGGCCACACCGACGATGCGACGCAACCAGGCTTCATAAGCCGCGTCCTGCCCGGCCTTGACCCGGTGCTTGACCACCAGAGTGACGATTTCGTCGGGGCCAGGCTTTGCCGGGCGCACAGTGGATTCGAGGGTTTGGGATTCAGACATGGCGAAGCACTCCAACAAAGCGCGTGTTCAGTGCCAGGCCCCCAGGGCCGGCAATGAAGACGCTGGTAAATATGATCAGCAGTAACCAGCCGAACTGCCCCTCTTCCAAGCTCCACTGCGGGTGCACGACCAGCAGGGCAACGGCCAGCAGAAACAGGATCGGCAGGCACGCCAGGCGTACCAGCACGCCGGCCATGATCAGCAGCGGGCAGAGCACCTCGGCGAAAATCGCCAGGATCAGCGTGGGCGCGGCGCCAAGGTGAAACGGGTCTTCGATGTGAGTCAGCTCGACGCTGTAGTTGAGCAGCTTCGGCAGGCCATGGACCCACAGCAGAAACAGCGCGCCGCTCATGCGCAGGAACAGCAAGCCCAGGTCCTGCATGCGGCGTTCATCGGTATTCATCGGTGAGCTCCGATTGGGTCCGCCGAGGCGGCTGCCGGCAGCGGTTGGGACATATGGTCGGCAATGCGCGAGCGCAGCCAGCGCTCGGCCGGGTCGTTGTCATGCACGCCGCTCCAGACCATCGACAACTCGGCCGCATTGATCTCGAACGGCGGATCCTCGGCCCGCAGCGCACAGCCCTCCACCAGCGCGCAGGCGGCGTAGTCGGGCACAGTGGCAATCAGCTCAGTGCCGGCCAGCAAAGCCCGCAGCCCGCTGAATTGCGGGACCGCCAGCACCACTTTGCGGGTTTGGCCGATGCGCGCCAGGTCCAGGTCGATGTTGCCGCTCAGGTCGCCCGAGAACGAAACCATGGCGTGGGGCCGCGAGCAGTATTCGTCCAGGGTCAGCGGCCCCGGGCGCTTGTCGCCACGCAGGACTTTGCAAGGGATGTCCCGCAGCTTCTTGCGCTTGGCATTGGCCGGCAGGTCGGTGGTGTAACTGACGCCGACGCTGATTTCACCGCTGGCCAGCAGCGATGACATCAGCAGGAAATTGGCCCGGCGCACCACCACGATGATGCCCGGCGCTTCTTCACGCAGCTGGGTCAGCAGCGGTGGAAACAGGCCGAATTCGGCATCGTCGGACAGACCGATGCGAAACACGTCGCAACTGGTGGACGGATCGAACGCCTTGGCGCGGCTGACCGCGCCGGAGATCGTGTCCATTGCCGGTTGCAGCTCTTGCAGGATCGCCATGGCTCGCGGGGTCGGTTCCATCCCGCGGCCGTGGCGTATCAACAACGGATCATCGAACAGATCGCGCAAGCGTCCCAGCGCCGCGCTCACCGCCGGCTGGCCCATGAAGAGCTTTTCGGCGACACGGGTCAGGTTTTTCTCGAACATAAGCGCCTCGAAAATCACCAGCAGGTTCATGTCGAGGCGGCGCAGGTCGTTGCGGTTCATGGATGCTATTCCTGTTAATGCCGAACCTGTGGGAGCGAGCTTGCTCAGCCCTGGATGAACGCCAGCAGGTCGCTGTTCAACCGGTCCTTGTGGGTATCGGTCAGGCCGTGAGGCGCGCCCGGATAGATCAGCAATTGCGAGTTCTTCAACAGCTTGGCGGCTGCAATGCCGGCGGTTTCGATGGGGACCACCTGGTCGTCATCGCCATGGACCACCAGGGTCGGCACGTCGATGTTGCGCAGGTCCTCGGAAAGATCGGTCTCCGAAAAGGCCTTGATGCAGTCATAGGTGTTCTTGTGGCCGGCGAGCATGCCCTGCATCCAGAACCAGTCGATCATGCCCTGGGAGACCTTGGCACCCGGCCGGTTGGCGCCAAAGAACGCGCTGGCCACATCTTTATATAGCTGAGAACGGTCGGCCAGGGAGGCTTGGCGGAAACCGTCGAACACTTCGATGGGCAAGCCGCCTGGGTTGGACGCGGTCCTGACCATCAGCGGCGTGACCGCCGAAATCAGGCCGAGCTTGGCGACGCGGGCCGCGCCGTGGCGGCCGATGTAGCGCGCCACTTCGCCACCGCCGGTGGAAAAGCCCAGCAACACCGCGTTCTTGAGATCCAAGCGCTCGATCAGCTCGGCGAGGTCATCGGCGTAGGTGTCCATATCATTGCCATCCCACGGCTGGCTGGAGCGCCCGTGTCCACGGCGATCATGGGCGATGACCCGGTAACCCTTGGACGCGAGGAACAGCATCTGCGCCTCCCAACTGTCCGAGTTCAACGGCCAGCCGTGGCTGAAAACCACCGGTTGACCCGTGCCCCAATCCTTGTAGTAGATCTCAGTGCCGTCGCGGGTGGTGAAGGTGCTCATGACATGACTCCTTGAGATGGGTGGATGAGTTGATGGTCTGGCCGCGGGAGGCATTTGCGTGAGTTAAACGTTGTTAATTTTTTCGGGACGGGAGTGTTAAAACTTCGCTTTTGTGGCGAGGTTCTGTACCCGCAAGACAGGCTGCGCAAGGCATTCGCCGTTGCGCTTGAGGCCAATCCTGAGGAATATGCTCGGGTAAAGCCCTGCATCAGGACCAGGAAGATTGAAAGCGACATGAGCCAATACGTCAGCGTGCCCGTCGAACAGACGGTGCATTTCGGCCCATACCGGGTCCATCCGCGCCAGCGCCTGGTGCTGGAGGCCGGGCAACCGCTGCGCCTGGGCCGGCGCGCGGTGGAGATTCTGCTGGTGCTGCTGGAGCACGCCGGTGAGGTTGTAAGCAAGCAACAGCTGATCGCCCGGGTCTGGCCCAAAAGCGTGGTGGAAGACACCAACCTGCGGGTACACGTCGCGGCGTTGCGCAAGGCCCTCGGCGATGGCCAGGCCGGGCAACGCTACATCGTCACCGTGGCGCAACGCGGCTACAGCTTTGTCGCGCCGGTGTCGTCGGGGCCCGTCGAACAGTTGATGCACATCCCTCATCCGTCATTGGCGCGCAACCTGCCGTTGCGGCGCACCCGAATCATCGGGCGCCAAGGGCTGGTGGAAAACCTGGTCGCGCAACTGCCGCGCAAGCGCCTGGTCACCCTGGTCGGCACCGGGGGTATCGGCAAGACCACGGTCGCCCTGCGAGTTGCCGAACGACTGATTGGCCACTACCGCGACGGTACTTACCTGCTGGACCTGGCATCGCTCAACGACCCGGCGATGATCGTTCCCAACCTGTGCGCCCTGCTGGAGCTGCCCCTGCACGACGGTCATCCGCTGGACACCATCGCCCGCCAGCTCAAGGAGCGGCATCTGTTGCTGGTGGTGGACAATTGCGAGCACCTGATCGATGCCGTCGCCCAGCTCTGCGAAACCTTGCTGCGCGGCGCGCCTCACTTGCACATCCTCGCGACCAGCCGTGAAAGCCTGCGGGCCGAGGGAGAACACGTGCAGCGCCTGGATTCCCTGGCGTTTCCACCCCGAGGAACCTGCATCGAGGGCTACCCTGCCCTGCAATACCCCGCGTTGCAGCTCTTCGCCGAACGGGCGATGGCCTGCCACGACGGTTTCGAATTGACCGATCAGGAAGTCCCGTTGGTGGTCGACATCTGCCAGCGTCTGGACGGCATTCCCCTGGCGATCGAACTGGCTGCCGGGCAGATCGGCCTCTTCGGGCTGCAAGCGCTTCACCGGCAACTGCAAGACAACGTTGCCCTGCTCCACAACGACACTGACGCGGCGCCACGCCAGCAGACGCTGCACGCCACGCTGGATTGGAGCTTCGCGCTGCTGACCCCTTGCGAGCAGACCTGCCTGCGGCGGCTGGCGGTGTTCATGGGCAGTTTCAATCTGGCAGCGGCCGCGGCGGTGATCGTCGGGCAGCAGGTCGCCCCCGACCAGGTGCTGGTGTCGGTCAGCCAGTTGGTGGCCAAGTCACTGCTCAATGTGGAAATCGGCGACGAAGAGGTGCGCTACCACTTGCTGGACACCACCCGCCGTTATGCCCTGGAGAAACTGACCGAAGCCGGGGAATTGGCGGTCAGCCAGGAACGCCACGCCGAGCGTTGCCTGACCCTTATGGAGCAGGCGGAAAAAGACTGGGAAAACACCCCGACGCGCCTGTGGATCGCCCGCTATGCGGCGTATCGCGACGACATCCGCGCAGCACTGGATCGGGGATTGGGCCCGCAGGGCTCCCACGCGGTGGCGATCCGCCTGACCGCCCGCACCTTGCCCCTCTGGCAGGAGCTGTCGTTGCTCAAGGAGCACGGCCTTTATGTGAACAAGGCCCTGGCCTTGTTGCGGGCCAGCCCCGCTCCGTGCCCAAGGTTGACCCTCGCCCTTGAACTGGCCCACGCCAGTTTCAACTACCACACCGAGGGCGGCACGCCGGCGACCGTCCGCGCCTTCGTCACGGCCCGGCAGTTGGCCCGACAATGCCAGGATTTGGCCGGCGAACTGCGCGCGGTATCAGGGCAGATGACTGTCAATCTCAGTTGCGGCAACTATCGACGAGCCCTGGAACAAAGCCTCGATTTCGACCGGCTGGGGCTGCATGGCGAGCCGGTCCCGTCGTTGAGCTCCCAACGCCTGCGCGTGCTGGCATTGCACTTCACCGGTGATCAACGTGCCGCCCGACACGATGCCGAACAGGTGGTCCAGCGTTTGGCCCAGAGCGGTCATCTCAGCCGTTTTACCCACGGTTTCGGCGTGCAATACGACCAGAGCGTGGCGGCGCTGACCGTCCTGGCGCGCATCCTGTGGCTGCAAGGCTTTGCCGAGAAGGCACGGCGCACCGCCAACCTGGCGTTGCAGATTGCCCTGCAGATCAACCACGGCATCTCGATCTGCTACACCCTGGCGATTACCGGTTGCGTGATCGCTTTCTACAACGGCGATCATTCGACCGCCCGGGAAAGACTCGAACTGTTGAAGCAGCAGGCCAGCAAGCATTCAGTCATGCTGTTTCGCGACTGGGCCTGCCATTACGATTGCATGTTCGACGGCCACGTCCCGACAACGAGCCCGACACATGGGCTGATCCAGGACATTCTCGTCACGCTGCGCGCCGATCTGGTCAGCCCGGCGCAAATCGAGCGCGCCCATAGCGGCGCCGCAGGCTGGTGCTCGGCGGAGATCCTGCGGGCCAGCGCCGAAACCTTGCTGGCACGCAACGACCCGGCCTTGGAGGGGCAAGCCGAAGAGCACCTGCGGGCAGCCCTGGCCGTGGCGCGACAGCATGGCGCCCTGGCCTGGGAACTGCGCAGTGCCCTGTCCCTGGCCCGACTCTGGCAGCGTCAGGGCCAGGACCACGCCGCGCGGGAGCTGCTCGGGCCGGTCTATCGGCGCTTCAGCGAAGGTTTCGACACCCCCGACCTAGTGGAAGCCGACGCGCTGCTCAAGACGCTGGCCTGCCGGCTGGAGCCTTGACCGGCGCAAGCCCCATGCCTGCTGCAACACATAACGGCGGTGGTACACATGCCACTCCCCCTTGCGCCTCAGCTTTTCCGTGGCATAGGCGCGGGTGGTGTGGAGCAATCGGTACCGAAGCCCTTCGGCACGTGGCTCGCCCATCAACAGCGACAGGCTCGTCAGTCGCATCAGCAGGCCAGGCAATTGCCCGACCGTCAGCTGCGCACAACTGATGACTGCCAGTGCCGCCTTCAGGGTGAACGGCTCTTCGAACACCGCCAAGCGCAAGAATACGGTCTGTTCGTCGGCACTCAAGCGCTCGAAACTGGCGTCCAGCACGGCTTCAAGACTTCGATGACGGGCCACTGCCGTACGCCGCCCATGGCTGAGGACTGACAACCCATAGTCCAATTGCTCCAGAACGCCGGCCACCCCCAAGGCGTCGACCTGAGCCGCCGCCAGCTCCAGCGCCAGCGGTAAGCCGTCCAGGCGCTGACAGATGCGCGCGAGGTTCAACACGTCGCGGCCATTCGGGGCAAAACCCTGTCGCCGGGCGCCGACCAGCTCGATCAACAACCGCACCGCCGGGCATGCCAATAGCAGGTGCTGGGGTTCAAGGGCCGAGGCCACGGCCAGTCCCGGCAGTTGGACAATCTGTTCGCCAGGCAAGTCCAGGGGTTCGCGGCTACTGAACAACAGCGACACTCCAGGCGCCGTCGTCGCCAGTTCCCGGGCCAGTTCCCGGCAGGCCGGCAGCCAGTGTTCGCAGCCATCGAGCACCAACAACAACCGGGCGCTCGCCAGTTGCGCACATAAAGGCCCCGGTGCCAGGCCCAGCGCAGTGGCAATCTGCACCGACACCTGGGCCGGCTCGCGGATGCTGGCCAGGTCAACGAACCAGGCGCCATCGTCAAAGTGTTCCAGCAGCAGTTCCGCCACCCGCAACACCACGGTGGTCTTGCCGACCCCGCCCGGGCCGGTCACGGTGGTCAACGATTGGCGGGGCACCTGGGCGAGTAACCGCCCCAGGACGACGTCGCGTCCGACTACCGGGCTCAGGCGCGCGGGCAGGTTGTGCCGCTCGGCCAGCAGGGGCACCGATTGTCGGGGATTCCCTGGCGCCATCGCCAGGCAATAGCCTTGTCCGGGATGATTGAGGATGTAGCGGGCGCCGTCCCGACCGTCGCCAAACGCCCGCCGTAGCGCCGCGATGTGCACGCGCAGGTTGATGTCTTCCACCACGCTGTCGGGCCAGACGCAGGCAATGAGCGCCTGTTTGCTGACAAAGTGACCGGCGTGCTCCACCAGCACCTGGAGAATATCCAGGGCCCGACCGCCCAGAGCCAGGGGTTCACCGTCGCGGGTCACCAGGCGCCGCTGCCGGTAAAAGGCAAACGGACCAAAGCATACCGCCGGCTCGCTATCGGGTTTGATGAGACTGTTCATGGGGCAATCCAGCGCTGAATAACCGATCCTGGCATCAACGTTGCGGATCACCGAACGTGTCTGCCCTGGCTCC
>Ga0308170_10005022_pt1 | contig 10237 bp, 8 predicted proteins | sample PhyBR2_2_FD_202136 | JGI IMG/M metagenome (GOLD analysis project Ga0308170, IMG submission 202136) | Phyllosphere microbial communities from UC Gill Tract Community Farm, Albany, California, United States - DLSLSB.R2 | ecosystem: Host-associated > Plants > Phyllosphere > Unclassified | place... | reverse complement strand
GCTGCGCCTGAACTGATCGAGGACAGACCATGAATTCTCCGATGCTATCCGCCGTCCACGCCGACCACGCCGCCGAAATGAGCATGGGCGCCCTCCTGCTCGATTCGGGCAAGCTCAATCCGGAAGATGCCGAACGCGTGCTGCGCATGCAGAAGGAAACCGGGATCCGCTTCGGCGAGGCGGCCGTGCGACTGGGCCTGGTGAGCGAGGACGACATCCAGCAGGTGCTGGCGCGCCAGTTCTCCTATCCCTATCTGCAGAAAGGGCAGGCCGGGCTGTCGCCCAAGCTGATCGCGGCCTACGAGCCGTTCTCGCCGCAGGTCGAGTCGCTGCGTGCGATCCGCAGCCAGCTGATGCTGCGCTGGTTCGCACGCGGACGCCGCGCCCTGGCCATCGTCGGCGTCGACCAGGACGACGGCGCCGCGCTGTTCGCGGCCAACCTGGCGATCGTGTTCTCCCAGCTCGGCGAGCAGACCCTGCTGGTGGACGCCAACCTGCGTGCCCCGCGCCAGCAGGATGCGTTCGCGATCAAGCCGCGCGCCGGCCTGTCCGACCTGCTGGCCGGGCGCGCCGACCTCGACGTCATCGCGCGGGTGCCGGCCTTCGTCGACCTGTCGGTGATGCCGGCCGGGACGCTGCCGCCGAACCCGCAGGAATTGCTGGCGCGCGAGGGCTTCCGCAACCTGAACACCATGCTCGAGAGCCGCTTCGACATCGTGCTGTACGACGTCCCGCCCTTCCATGTCGGGGTCGATGCGATCGCGGTCGCCAGCCGAGCCGGCGGCGCGCTGCTGGTCACGCGCAAGAACTACACCCGCATCTCGCACATCGGCCGCACCGCCGAGCATCTGGTCGACGCCGGCTGCGAGATCCTCGGTTCGGTGGTGATGGAGTTCTGAAATGAACACGCTGGCCATTCGCTCGATGCGCTCTTTCCGTGCCGCGCTGCCCGAATGGTGGCCGGTACTGCTCGGCCTGGCCGTGCTGTTCGTCCCGACCTTCTACGACCTGTTCACCGGGGCCTGGGTCGGCGAAGAGCAGGGCCATGGCCCGATCATCTTCGGCCTGGCCTTGTGGCTGATCTACCGCAAGTGGCCGGAGATGCTGGAAGCGACCACGCCGCCGCGCGCCAGCTGGACCGGCTGGCCCATCCTGGCGATCGGCCTGCTGGTCCACATGCTGGGCCGCTCCCAGAAGATCCTGATGCTGGAAGTGCTGTCGATCATCCTGGTGATGATGGCGGTACTCCTGATCAAGCGCGGCGGGCGCTCGATGCGCGTGCTGTGGTTCCCGTTCTTCTTCATGATCTTCATGATTCCGCTGCCCAGCGAATTCGTGGCCGCGGTGACGATGCCGATGAAGATGGCGGTGTCCTGGGCCACCGAGCACATCCTGTTCGCCTTCGGCTACCCGATCAGCCGCTCCGGCGTGATCCTGCAGATCGGCCAGTACCAGCTGCTGGTGGCCGATGCCTGCGCCGGCCTGCAGACCCTGCTCACCCTGGAGGCGCTCGGCCTGTTCTACCTGAACCTGATGCGCCACCCTTCGGCCTTCCGCAACGTCGGGCTGGCCCTGTTCATCATCCCGATTTCGTTCTCGGCCAACGTGATCCGCGTGATGGTGCTGACCCTGATCACCTATTACTACGGCGACGCGGCGGGGCAGGGCTTCCTGCACGGCTTTGCCGGCATGGTGCTGTTCGTGACCGCGCTGGTGCTGATCCTGTCGATCGATTCGGCCCTGCAGTGGACCATCCGCCGCAGGGAGGCGAAGCAGGCGCCGCTGCGCACCAGGGAGGCCGCATGAACCGCAAATTTGCCGCCAGTGTGATCCTGGGCGTGGCGATGGCCGGCACCTCGGCCCTGACCGGCGCCCTGACGCCGACCCAGAAGGTGGCCGACGCCCGCGCCAACTTCAATCTCGACGCGATGATCCCCAAGAGCTTCGCCGGCTGGACCATCGACAACAGCGTGGTGCCGCTGACGCCCGATCCGAACCAGAAGGAACTGATCGCCGCGCTCTACGACCAGACCCTGTCGCGCACCTATGTCAATGCCCAGGGCCAGCGCGTGATGCTGTCGATCGCCTATGGCGGCGACCAGAGCAAGCAGCTGCAATTGCACCTGCCCGAGGTCTGCTACGTGGCGCAAGGCTTCGACATGCTCAAGGACCGCCGCGACGAGCTGGCGACCGGCTTCGGCAAGCTGCCGGTCAAGCGCCTGGTGGCGCGCCAGAACACGCGCAACGAGCCGATCACCTACTGGGTGACGATCGGCGACAAGGCCGTGATGTCGGGCCTCGACCAGAAGATGCAGCGCTTCCTGTACGGCCTGTCGGGCCGGATCCCGGACGGCATGCTGGTGCGCGTGTCGACCATCGAGGCCGACGAGGGCAATGCCTACAAGGTCCAGGACCGCTTCGTCAACCAGATGCTCAGTGCGCTCGACCCGCAGGCGCGCAGCCGCCTGCTGGGCGCGGCCACCAACCACGGATAGCGGTCTTCGATGCAGAACTTCGTCCTCTACGTTTACACCTCGCTGCCCTTCATCGTCGTCGCACTGCTGTGCGTGCTGGTGGTGGTCGGGGCCGGCATCGGCATGGTGCGGCCGCGCTGGCTGGCGTATGCCTACATGCTGGTGTTCTTCTGCATGAACTCGACCACCTACGGCTCGCTGTCGACCGTGGGCTCGCCCGGCATCTACACCCGCGGTTCCGGCGTGCTGCTGTTCCCGCTGCTGTTCTGGATGATGTTCGCGTTCTGGTGCTGCGCCCGCGTGTCGGCCAACTTCCAGCGCTTTCCGACCTCGCCGTGCAACCTGCGGCCCTGGTTCCTGGCCTGGTTCCTGCTGCTGTGCGGCCACGTCGCGGTGGGCCTGTTCATGGACATCAAGCTGCAGGATATCCTGACGGTGGCCGGCTTCTCCAACATCATCTGGATGGCGCCGCTGGTCTCGCTGCTGCTGCTGTCCTTCCGCACCCGCGAGGATGTGGTGGAACTGTCGCGCTTCATCATGCTGGCGGGCCTGGGCCGCGCGCTGTTCGGCCTGGTGCGCTGGGCGATCTTCAAGGGCGACCCGAACAACGTCTACGCCAACATGAACGGCCTGAAGATCAAGCTGACCTTCTTCGACATCAATGACAGCCTGCTGTGCACGATCGCGTTCGCGATCGCCGCGGTCAACCTGTTCCAGATCGTGAAGACCAGGCGCGGCAGCTTCTGGCACCTGGTCGAATGGGCAACCCTGTGCGCCACCGCCATGTGCGTGGTGCTGTCCTACCGCCGCACCGCCTGGATCGGCTTCGTGCTGGCCGGCCTGATCGTCATGATGCGCTTCCCGATGCAGCGCCGCCTCCAGCTGATGGTGCTGGGCACGCCGGTGGTCGGGGTGGGATTGCTGTACGCCGCGTTCAAGCGCCTCGGCCAGACCAAGGGCGCGCACGGCCTGTCCAGCCTGTTCTTCGACATGCAGTCGAAGCGTTTCGGCAGCGAGAGCGAGCGGGTGCTGGAGCTGAAGTTCGCGATGGGCGACTTCCTGTCGCACCCGCTCACCGGGATCGGCACCTGGGGCCGCTACACGGGCTACCAGCACATCTCGTGGCAGGCGAATCCGGACGGCGGCCTGTTCCTGCACAGCGGCGTGCTGCACATCGCCCTGAAAGCCGGCCTGCCCGGGCTGGTGCTGCTGGGCGGCACCATCTTCGCCTTCGCCGCCTTCGCGCGCCGTGCGCTGCGGACCGTGTCGCCGGAAGTGCTCGGCGTGGCGACCGCCGGCGCCGCCGGGCTGGCCTTCATGCTGCCCGACCTGCTGGTCGGCACGCCTTTCCCGCAGGTGCGCACCACCCAGATGCTGGCGATCTGCCTGGCCCTGCCTTATGTGGCGATGGCCGTGTGCCGCGAAGCTGCCGTCCAGCCGGTAAGGGAGGCCAAGAAGCGCGGCCATGTCAACCTGGTGCCGGCGCAAGCCCCGCTGTGAGATGAACCTGAGCCTGGTTCGCAACGCCTTCTCCAACCTGCTCGGCGCCGTCGTTCCCGCGCTGGTCGCCCTGGGAACCGTACCGCTGGTGGTCAAGGGCCTGGGCGATGCGAACTACGGCGTGTACTCGCTGGTCACCGCCATCGTCGGCTATTTCGCCGTCATCGATATCAACGTCACCGCCGGCTCGGTCAAGTACATCGCCGAGTTCAATGCACACGAGGACCAGGAACGCATCGACGAGACCGTGTTCTTCGGCCTGGCCGTCTATTCGCTGCTGGGCCTCCTCGGTGCCATCGGCCTGTACGGCGGCGCCCACTTCTTCGTCACCCGCGTGTTCTCGGTGCCGCCGCAGCTGGTGGGGGAGGCCGTCGCCACCCTGAAGCTGGCGGCGCTCGGCTTCTTCCTCGGCCAGCTGCAGAGCTATCTGCAAAGCATCCCGCAATCGCTGATGCGCTACGACATCGCCGGCCGGATCGAGATGGTGTTCGGTACCGTCGTACCGCTGCTGACGGTGGCCGTGCTGATGCTGGGTTATGGCCTGTTCGAGGTGATCCTGCTGCGCGTCGTCGCCAGCGCGATCAACTGCGTGGTGCTGTGGCGCTGCATCCGCCACCTGCTGCCGGCACTCGCCTGGCGCCGGCCGGGGGCCACGATCCGGCGCGAGCTGCTCGGCTTTTCCGCCTATTCCTTCCTCAGCCGCTTCGCCGGCCTGTCGTATGCCTATGCGGACAAGCTGATCATCGGCGCCCTGGTGGGGGTGACCGGGCTGGCGTATTTCACGGTGGCCTCGACCCTGGCGAACCGCATCCTCAGCCTGACCTTCCGCCTGTCGGGCGTGCTGTTCCCGGCCGCCAGCGCCCTGGCCGCGCGCGGCGAGCTGGAGCGCCTGCGCGCCCTCTACCTGAAGGCCAGCCGCTATGTCGTGTTCATCAACGCCTCGGTGCTGGTGCTGGTGGCCGTGTTCTCCTACCAGATCCTGTATTACTGGATGAACCCGCAGTTCGCGCGCGCCGGCCAGGTGGTGCTGGCCGTGATGGCGCTGTCGCAGTTCATCGATTCGCTCACCAGCCTGCCGTCGCTGGTCAACGACGGCATGGGCCATCCGCGTGTCAGCGGCATGTTCGCGCTGGTGCGCGCGGCCTTCGGCCTGGTCGTGGTGTGGTTCGGCGTGGATGGCTGGGGCATCGTCGGCGCCGCCTGGGGACACCTGATCGCGTCCGTGGTGATGACCTGCATCTTCCTGGCGGCGGTGCATGGCCGCACCGTGCCGGCGCAGATGAAGGACCTGGTGCGCCATGCCTACCTGCCGAGCGTGTTCGGGGTCGGCCTGGTGGCCGTGCTCGCCAACGCCGGCAACCGCCTGTTCGACGGCGGTCCGCTCGACCTGGTGCTGCTGGTGCTGCTGACGGTCGGGCTGCTGTTCGCCTGGGGCGCAGTGTGCGTGATCGAAAAGGACGACAAGATTCTCGCGTGGTCCAGAGTCAAGGGTTTATTGTCGATGAGGAAAGCAGTTTGAAGATCCTGATGGTATCGGAGGATTTGCCGGGCACCCAGATCGGCGGCCTGGGCAAGCATGTCGTCACCCTGTCCAACGCCCTGCTGGAGCAGGGGCATGAGGTCGACATCATGGGACGCAGCGACCGCTTCCATGGCGAGGCTGCCCGCGAGATCGGCTTCCACGGCCGGCTGCTGCCCGGCTTCGCGTTTGCGCGGCCCGGCTGGAAGGAGTCCCAGCTCGGCTTCTTCAACCCGGTCAAGCGTCCGTGGTTCGCGCGGCGGGTGGCGCGCGCGCTGATGCGCGAAGCCGGCCAGTACGACGTGGTGCACTACCACGGCCACCTGCCGATGGTCGGGCGCTACGTGCCGCCGACGATGAACTTCGTCCAGACCCGGCACGACCAGGGCAGCGAATGCGTGACCCACCTGCGCTTCAAGGATGGGCATGTGTGCGAGACGCGCGACCGGCGCGACTGCGCCGCCTGCATCCATCCGGCGCCGAATTCGCTGCGCCGGACCGTTTCGGGCTTCGCCGTGCAACGCTACCGTTCCGAAACGGCCGAATCCTTCGCGCGCCACAAGACGGTCTTCGTGTCCGACTTCCTGCGCCGCGCCTTCCTGCGCTCGGTACCGGATGCCGACCTGTCGCGCGCTTGCGTGATCCACAACTTCATCCGTTATCCCTTCCTGCGCGAGAACGCGGCGGCGCCCGTCGAGGTGGCGGCAGGGGAGGTGCTGCTGGTGGGACGCATCGATACCGGCAAGGGCTTCGGCGAATTCCTGGGCCAGGTCGCCGGCTGGCTGCCGCCGCATGCGCGGGTCACCATCATCGGCGACGGTCCGCTGCGCGCGCAGCTGGAAGCCCGCTACGCCGGTCCGCAGGTGCGCTTCCTCGGCTGGCAGCCCTACGGCGAGGTGATCAGGATGTCGGCGCGCAGCCACGTGCTGGTGGTGCCGTCGGTGTGCGAGGAAGCCTGCTCCACCACCGTGCTGGAAGCGCTGGCGCTGGGCAAGCAGTGCGTGGCGCTGGCGCGCGGCGGCACGCCGGAGCTGGCGGCCTACCAATATTACGACGGCCAGCTGCAGCTGGCCGAGACCATGCCGCGGCTGGTGGAGCGGCTGGTCGGCATGCTGGGACGTGCGCCAGTGACGGTGCCGCTCCCGGATTCCTTCGCGATGGACGTGTCGCGCGCCATCCCTCAACTACTCGATCTCTACGCCAAATGACCATGACCAGCAAACCCACCTTCTCGATCGTCACCTGCACCTGGAACAGCGCCGCCACCTTGCCCGATACCCTGGCCTCGGTGCAGCGCCAGACCTGCCAGGATTTCGAACACATCTTCGTCGACGGCGGCTCGACCGACGGCACGCTGGAGATGATCGCCGCCTACCCGGGCCGCAAGCGCGTGCTGCGCGACGTCGGCGGCGGCGTCAGCCGCGCCATGAACCAGGGCATCGAAGCGGCCACCGGCGAATACGTGGCCCATTTGCACTCGGACGATTACTACGCCAGCGACGACGTGCTGGCGACGGTCGCCGAACGCTTCGCGAGGGAAGGGACGGATTGGGTGTTCGGCAACGTGCAGGTGCTCAAGAACGGTTCCCTGGTGCCGCCTTATCCGATGCTGCCGTTCAGCTACGATTCCTTCGCCGCCGGCCGCGCCTGGGTCCCCCATCCGGCCGTCTTCATCCGCCGCAGCGCCTTCGGCCGGGTCGGCATGTTCGACGAACAGCTGAAGTACGCGATGGACGTCGACCTCTGGCTGCGCCTGGGCCGGGTGGCGCGGCCGTCGACCGTCGACCGCCCGCTGGCCGTGTTCCGCGACCACGCCGGCAGCCTGTCCTCGGCCAACAGGATCAAGGCGCGCCAGGAAGAATTCGCGGTCCGGCGGCGCTACCTGACGCAAGCCCCGTTGGCTTTTGGTATCTATTGTCTGCGCTACATGAAACGCATGCGGACCCTGCGCGCGGCAGAAGCGCATTGACTTGTGGTTTTTACGGCAAGTTTGCAGAATTGCTCTCGGAGTTTCCAGACTGTCTTTTCAGTTGAAAAACGGGCTTGGCATTATTGAAAATATTCCTTCTGCAAAGTTGTCCGTACGCACGTTGGATTTTCGCGATGGGCGAGAAAAATCTTTGATTTCTAAGGGAATTTTGCCGCAGATCAATTGATGTGCGGTACTATTATTCGGAACCGGACAGCGCTTTTCACTCGTAAAAAAGCGCGCGTCGCCGAACACGTCTGGCGCCATGCCGACGGGTCACCCCTTGTAAGTCTTAGTTAATATTCTCGGAGCTCCCACATGAAATTTCATCGGAAAGGAATCGTCCTCGCGGTCGCCCTGACGTCGCTGTTCTGTTCGTTCAGCGCGCGTGCCGACTGGGCGCAATCCACCGATCCACTCGTCGTCCAGCCGGCCCCGGCCAATGGCCAGGTGCAGGCCCAGAATCCGCCCGGCTTCGCCTGGGCGCGCTATGCCTCCGGTCCGGCCAGCTACGTGATCGAGATCACGCCCGTCGGCGGCGCACCGGTGACGGCCACCGTCGACCGTAACTGGTACCTGCCGACCAAGGCCATGGCACTCGGCAACTACACCTGGCGCGTACGCCCGGCGAATTCGTCCGACTGGTCGGCCCCGCGTTCCTTCTCGATCACCAGCAAGTCGGCGGTGTTCGAAGTGCCCGACAACGCCACCCTGCGCGCCCGCATCCTGGCCAAGGCCCGCCCGCGCTCGCTGCCGTCGACCACCACGCCGTACTCGATCTGGAATACCGCCAAGAAGGCCGAGCTGGATCCCTACCTGAGCCGCCTCACCAACGAAGTCAAGCTGCAGATGGGCGCGCTGCCCAACCTGAGCGATGCAACGTGGCCCATCACCATCAGCGCGCCGCTGACGGCGCAGATGGCCGCCCAGCAGACCGACGTGCGCAACCGGATCAACGAAGCGACCCGCCAGATGGAAGCCGCGGCCCTGCTGTGGCGCATCCGCAAGGATCCGATCTACCTGAACGAAGCGATCAAGCGCGGCGACCAGCTCGCTTCCCTGACCCCGACCGGCCCGACCAGCTACGCCAACCAGGACCAGGCCACCCGCCAGATCGCGCTGTCGCTGATCAAGACCATCGACCTGCTGCCGGGCGACCTCGACGCCACCCGCCGCAACCGCTGGCTGGACATCGTGCGCGTGCGCACCAACGAGATGTACAACAACCTGGCCGGCGACAACGGCCGCCTGGACCAGTACCCGTTCGACTCGCACGGCAACACCCTGATGATCTTCATGTCGCTGATCTCGAGCCTGTCGCTGGGCGACATCCCGGATGCGCAGAAGTGGTTCGACTTCACCTTCCGCTCGTATGCGAACACGCCGTCGCCGTGGTCCGGTCCGGAAGGCGGCTACGCCAACGGCACCGCCTACGCCGAGTATGCGGCCGGCTACATGGTCGCGCTGTGGGATTCGATCAACCAGGCCACCGGCGTGAACATGTACGCCAAGCCCTGGACCCTCGGCTTCCTCGACTTCGCCATGATGCTGACGCCGCCGGGTTCCAAGGTCCACGCCTTCGGCGACGGTTCCGAGACCAAGCCGGATCCGCGCGTGTTCCACGCCTTCGCCCAGCGCCTGGTCAACCCGCGCGCCAACTGGTACCAGTCCAAGCTGGGCGGTATCGAAGACGGCATGCAGGTGCTGGAAGCGCCGTACCCGATGCCGATCGCCGGCAACACCGTGTTTGCGGCGCCGTCGAACGAGAACTACTACCCGAGCATCGGCTGGGTCGCGATCCACAGCGATATCGGCAACACCAACCGCAGCTCCTTCTACTTCAAGTCGAGCCCTTACGGTTCCTTCAACCACAGCCACGGCGACCAGAATGGCCTGCTGCTGTCGGTGGCCGGCCAGCCGCTGCTGATCAAGTCCGGCTGGTACGACTGGTACGGCTCGCCGCAATGGACCGACTGGTACCACCAGACCAGGTCGCAGAACGCGATCACCTTCGACGGCGGCAAGGGCCAGCTGGTCGACGGCTACCGCGAGCAGCTGCAGCGCAATGCCCGGATCACCGGCTGGGCGGTGAACCCGAACTACGACTTTGCCGAAGGCGATGCGACCCCGGCCTATGGCGGCCAGCTGACGATGGCCAAGCGCCAGATCTGGTACTTCAAGGCCCAGGATGCGATGCTGGTGCGCGACAAGCTGTCGGCCGTGGTGCCGCACACCTACGAGTTCAACGTCCACGCCCCGGTGGCGTTCACGGTGGAGAGCCCGTCGAGCGTGAAGATCACGGCGGGCGGCCAGTCGGTCTGCCTGCGCGACCTGAACGGCAACGCTCCGTTCGCGACCTGGACCGGCCCGGCGCCGAAGGCCGGCGTGACCGAAGCGCACGGCGCCTTCTACCTGAAGAACGACGGCAAGTCGGTCGGCGAATTCCTGGTCCTGATGGACGTCGGCTGCAAGCGCCCGACCGTCAAGATCGGCACGTCCGGCAGCACCCGTACCTTCACCATCGGTACCCAGACCGTGAATCTCAACTGATCCAAGCGTCCGTCGAGTCGCCCAAGCGCCATGCTACACTCGGCGCGCGGGCCGGAATCCTTCGCAGGCAAGGCGCCGCGAAGGATTTTTTTTCGCCGGTAGCTCATCATGAAGCAGGTTTTCCTCATCGCCGCCCACAAGGATCCCGCCCAGCTGAACGCGCTGGTCGAACGCCTGCGCGACGAGGACTTCCTGATCTACGTCCACCTCGACGCCAAGGGCGCC
>Ga0308170_10005021_pt1 | contig 10238 bp, 8 predicted proteins | sample PhyBR2_2_FD_202136 | JGI IMG/M metagenome (GOLD analysis project Ga0308170, IMG submission 202136) | Phyllosphere microbial communities from UC Gill Tract Community Farm, Albany, California, United States - DLSLSB.R2 | ecosystem: Host-associated > Plants > Phyllosphere > Unclassified | place... | reverse complement strand
CTACTGGTTCGGGTGCTCGTCGGGCGGCAAGCAGGGCCTCAAGGAGGTGCAGGAGTTCCCGGACGAGTACGACGGCGTGCTCGCCGCCTCGGCTGCGTGCGTCGAGCCTGTTTCCTCCCGCTCGACTCGTCGACCCTGCTCTTTCTTCGACGAGAAGGCGCTTTTCTGACGCCGTCTCGCACTCGTACGCAGGCAGTGGTGGACTCATGTGCGTCTCTAAACCGTGAGGCTCGACAAGGAGGCGCTCGCTGACCCTCTTACCTTCCCTCCCCTTTCCTCTTTGCCTCTCTCCCCCTTTATTTCCTGCCGCCTCGCCACCGGCCTCTCTCTTGACCTCCGTCGTCGAACTCGTCTCGGACGTCTGCAGCTCAACGCCGAGATCTGGTGGATCAACACGATCGTCAACGCGCCGGGCTCGCCGGGCTACCTCAACACGTCCGACTACCAGCTCATCGGCGCTCACGTCGTCAAGCAGTGCGACGCGCTCGACGGCGTCGAGGACGGCATCATCACGAACCCGAGCGCGTGTAAGCCCGACTTGCAGCAGCTCTCGTGCGACGCGCCCGGCGCCAATTCGACGAGCTGCCTGAGCGCCGAGCAGATCGTGACCATGTACCGGATCTACGGCGACATGCACAAGACGACGGGCGAGTGGCTCTTCCCCGGCTACATGCCCGGCGCCGAGGGGATCCCGGGCTTCTCCGTCACGGGCGCGCCATACACCCTCGCGTCCGTCCCTCTCCCTCGTCAGCCGCTCTCCTCTCGAGTCTCGTCACTGACGCCCTCTCCTTGCTCGCAGCCCCGACTTCTTCAACTACCAGGTCCTGAACCGGACCGAGATCGGCAACTTCACGGCGAACCAGACAGAGCTCGAGCGCCTCCTCGAGATCGCCGACGAGACGGATCCGGGTGCGTCCTCCGCTCCCTTCTCTCTCGATCGACCTCACGAATGCGCCTTTACACTCTGCCTTGCTGCGCAGGCAAGTCGAACGCCGTCAACCCCAACATTCAGCCGTTCCTGAAGCGCGGCAAGCTCCTCACCTTCGTCGGTCCGTCTCGACCTTCTCAACTTCAGCTCGAGCACGAGGTTCGAGAGCTGACCCTTTCACTCTCGCGCAGGGCTTTCCGACGTCATCATTCCGTCCGGGTCGACGATCTGGTACTACGAGCAGGTGCGCAAGGCGCTCGGGTACCCGTCCAACCTCGGCGACTCGTATCGCATGTTCACGAGTGCGTGCTCTCCTCTGCTCGTGCTGCTCTCGGTGAGTCTCGCTCTCCTCGACTTCGTGCTGACGCTCTGATATGCGCAGTTCCGGGCATGGGTCACTGTCGTGCTGGGCCGGGAGCGTGGCAGTGAGTCGCGCCTCCCTTTCCCTCGTCGTCCTCCCCTCGTCCCCTACCCGCTCTCCTACTCGATGTTCCGGCGGCGCCGAGCCCCCCAGATGTACGCCATTGAGAGCTGTGCTCACGCCCTCTCCTCAACTTGCAGCTTCGGCGGTACCGGTCAGCGCCAGCTCAGCCTCGGCGGCGCAGCGACGAGCTCGACCTTCGACGCCAAGCACGACATGGTCCTCGCGCTCATCGACTGGGTCGAGAAGGGCGTCGCGCCCGACATGATCATCGGCGCCAAGTACGTCGACGACGACAAGCGCAAGGGCGTCAAGTTTGAGCGGCCCCACTGCGTGTGCGTCGAGTTCTTTCTCCTCTCGCTCTCGATGACTCGTCCTCGTCGCTGACGATGCTCCATACCGTCGTTGCAGGTACCCGAAGCAAGCGACGTACATCGGCGGCGACCAGGACAAGGCGAGCAGCTTCCGCTGCGAGGACATGGCCTGAGCGTCGGCGGACGTTCTCTCGTGCGCTGTCCCTTGCTCCCCTTCTTTCTTCCCCTCTCTCCTCGCCCTCGACCCTTCTTCCTTCTTCGTCGTAGTCAGTCAGGCAGGCTTCTGCACCTCACAGTCGTGCTCTCTCGGACGAATCGTCGCTCTCGAAAGGCTTGCCGAGCTCGCTCTCAGAGTCAGCCTGCTCACTCGAGACGAGCACCGCATGAAGTACTGCTTGACGTTATGTTGCACCTCGAGCACTAGCGGCTACTCCTTGAGCAGGCCCTTGCGCGCGAGCACGCGCTCGACCGCCCGCTCGACCATCAGCTCGAGCGCACCGCCCGTCTCGCCGCCGCCCTCGAGCACGTTGCGCACGACGCTCTCGACGCCCTTGCCGACGACGTCGCACTCGACGTTGACCGACTCGCCGACGGCCTTCATGGCGACGACGGTGCGGCTCTGCGTGTGGACGACGAGCATGACGCCAAAGTGGCCGACGCCCGGCTCGTAGTGCTCGTCGCCCGGTTTGGGCACCGAGAGGTGCGTCAGGGTGAGCGAGGTGCCGTCGAGAGCGATGTAGCCCTTGGGGATGAGGGGCGTGTAGAACTCGAGCGGGAGGGAGAAGAGGAGCCGGATCGAGTCGCCGTCGGGCGTGATCGACAGGATCTTGGCCGTCGTGTCGACGTGTCCCTGCGAGAATGACGAGAGCACGTTAGCCAGGGGTTCGTGAAGGTCGGGTTGCGCGCCGAGATGCGAGGGAAGCAGAGAGAGCCCGCCGAGACGCACCTGGACGAAGTGCCCGCCGAACCGACCGTGCCCTGCCATCGCGCGCTCGAGGTTGACCTTGCCGCCGACTGCGAGCTTGCCTGCGTCGATGAAGAGAATCAGCAGGTGCAGGTCGCAGGAAAAGAGAAGCAGAGGAACAGGACGCACCGAGGTTGGACCGACTGAGCGTCTCGTTGGCCAAGCCGACCTCGAACCAGCCCTCGTCGCTGTCCCACCGGGTGACGGTCAGGCAGACGCCGTTGACGGCGATCGAGTCGCCGAGCTTGCAGTCGCCGAGGACGTCGCCCGCGTTGGCGATCACGAAGCTGAATCCCTCGAACTCGGTCGTCGGCGAGATGGACTTGATGGTGCCGAGCGTCTGCAGGAGGGGCACAGTCAGCTCAGAGCGTGCGAAGTGGACAGAGAGAGAGCTGGCGCACCTCGACTAGGCCGGTGAACACTGCGAGCGAAGCCGCGGCGGAGGCGAGGATGGGTCAGCGAGGCGCGGGGAGGAGGGCGAGGAAGCCACGGCAGCGGGCGGCGCGAGAACAAGACGAGGTGCTGAAGGGAAGCTCGCTCACTGTTGCTAGCGTGCGATCGAACGTGCCGAAGGTGTGTGAGGAGAGCGAGCGAGCGCAAGAGGGGCTCGTCGCGATGAGGAGGTCGGCTCTCCTCCGCACCCCCGCACACCTCTCGTGCTGCTTGCGACCAGCGCCTGCCGGGCTCTCCAAGCGCCTGCGACCACGCCCAGCTCGCCAGCGCGCGCGCGCCCCGGCCATGGCCGACCCGGACTCGCGCTCGGCAACCCTCCCCCTCCCCACCTCAGGACGGCCGCACCGCACCAGCAGCGCCTTCTCGAGACTCGCCAACATCGCCCTCTCGTCGTCCGGCTCGGCCTCGGCCTCGTCCTCGTCCCCCGCCTCGGCCTCGGTCCCCTCCTCCGCAACGACCACCTCGCGCAACGCCCTCGACGTCCTCGAGAACATCGCCAGCGCCGACCAGGGCCGCCTTCGACACGGCAGCGCCGAGCCGGCATCGTCGGGCACGGCGGCGGCGGCAGGGCCGAGCGCTGGGCCGCCGCGAGCCGACCGCCGCAGGTACGGCAGCGCGAGCGGGCGCAGCTGGTACGCGCGCGACTCGAGCGAGTCCCGCTCGCGCGAGCGCAGCCTCCATCGCAGCGAGTCGCGCCCGGCGGCGAGTATCCTCGGCGGCGGCGGCGGCGGCGGCAGCGTCCTCGAGGGCCGCGGCGGCGTCGACTCGCCGGGTAACATGTCGTACCGCGCCGGCTCGGGTTACTGGGGCGCCGAGTCGCTCCCGCCCAACGCGTCGCAGAGCGCCTTCTCGTCGTACTCGGGCAACCCGAGCGACAGCCACTTCTTCCCGCCGGGCGCGTCGGCCTTCTCGTTCGAGGGGTCGCCGGCGAGCGGCGGCGGCATCTGGGACAGCTCGTACCGCTCGTCGACGACCGGCTCCCCTTCCCTCTTCGACGACCACCGCACGCCGTCGTTCGTCCTCCGCCAGGCGACCGCCGAGCTGTCGCCGCTCAACCCGCGCACCTCGTCGTCGGACGGCTCCGGGCCCAGCTCGGGCTCGCAGGGCGGGCCGCACCCGGTCCAGCTGTGGGACCTCCCGCAGGCCGCGTCGAGCCGCACGTATGGTCCGAGCCTCGTGCGCACGAGCAGCCCCGTCGGCGGCGGCCGCAAGCCCAAGGAGGCGAGCCGCCGCCTGCGGTTCCCCGTCGCGACGCCGGCGCGCGACAAGGGCCTCGTCGGGCTCGCCAAGCCGCCGCGCGGCAGCGCAGAGCACGAGGGGCGCGTCGCCGTCGCAGGCAAGGCGTGCCTCAAGCTGCTCGTCGTGCCGCACGGCGCGCGCTCGAGCCGCTCGGCGTCCGTCACGCCCGTCCCGACGCCGTCGACGTCGACGTCGTACCGCGCGAGCTCGATCGCGTACCGGCGCTCGAGGAGTCGAGGGTCGCCGGCGCCGATCCGTGACGGGTCGGTCGGGCGCATCGACGAGGAGAAGGACGGCGAGGAGCGCGAGGACGTGCGCGAGGTCATGGACGTGCGGCTCGGCAGCCGGCTCGGGCCGGCGTACCTGTTCAGCGATGTGCGGTGGGGCTATGGAGGCGCGTCCTCAGCTCTCTCCCTCATGCTCAGTGCGCCGACGCTGACGAAAGCGCCTCGCCCTCGCCCGCAGCCACCTCGAACAAGCTCGCGACGAGCTTCACCAACGGCGCCGTCGTCCTGTGGGACCTCGCCAAGGAGGGCGGCTCTCGAGTCGAGCAGCTCAAGTACGAGCACGACCGCGCCGTCAACCGCGTCGTGTTCGGCGGGCAGACGGGCAACTGGCTCATGAGCGGCGGGCAGGACGGGCAGATGAAGCTCTGGGTGCGTCCTCTCGCTCCCTGATCTCTCCCACCCGCTGATGTCGAGGTGGCTGACACCTGGCCGTGTGCGCGCAGGACATCCGCGAGGCGAGGCCGGCCAACATGGTCCTCAAGGCGTCGTCGCCCGTGCGGCACCTCTCGTTCTCGCCCTCGGCGTCTCAGCCCTTCACCCTCCTCGCCGCCTGCGCCTCGGGTACCCTCATCCGCTACGACGTGCGCTACATCTCGAAGCAGAACGGCGGCGCGACCGACCGCGTCGCCGGGCACCTCGGCGCCTGCCTCGCCATGGATTGGCGCGACGGCTTCTCGTGCGAGCGCAACCCTCCCGGTGGCGGCGGCGGGCCCGGCTCGAGCGTCGAGACGGCCGGCGGCGGGCGCGAGGGCGGCTGGGTCGTCACGGGCGGCGTCGACCGCACGATCAAGGTCTGGGACTTCTCGCTCTCGACCCTGTCGACCAAGCCCGTGCGTACGCTCTACACGTCGCAGCCCGTCAGCGCCGTTGCGTGGCACCCGACGCGCGCGACCGAGCTCGTGTCGTGCCCGATGCCGAGCCTCGGGCTCGGCGGCGCAGCCGGCGAGGGCAGTGCGAGCAGCCTCGGCGACGAGCCGCCGACGACGCCCGTCACGAGCGGCGACTCGGCGGCGGCGGCAGCGGCGTTCGTCAAGGGCGAGCCGGGCGGCGGGCGAGGGCGGTTCGTCGACGGCAACGCGTGGAAGAACGAGATCGAGGTGTGGGACGTGCGCAGGCCGTACTTCCCCAAGGTCGCGATCAAGGTCGAGGCGCCGACAGCAGGTGCGTCTCCTCCCTCTTCCTCACCATATCGTCGTGCTCCTGTCGTGCTCACAGCAGCTCGTCGCCCGCAGCGCTCCTCTGGAACGACGACGAGACGGTCTGGTCGACCTCGAAGGCGTCGCCGACCTTTTCGCAGCACGACGTCGCCGCCGACTCGTACTCGCTCCTCGACAGTATCGACCGCACGGCGGCTGCCTGGAACGTCGAGGGCGACCTCGCCTTCATCGACGACGCGCGCAAGCTGAACGACATCCCCTTCGAGCGTCCGTGCGTCGACTTCCTCTTCTTGCTCAGCCTCAAGACCCAGTGCAGGGCTGATGATCTTGCCCTGCAGGTCTCGCGACATGCCGCCCGTCGACGCACCCGCCTTTCGGCCCGATGCCTTCGTCAACACGGTCGCCAACCTCGACCCGGACTTCTCGCCCGACACGTTCGCCTACCTCGCCAACAATCTCAAGGTCACGGGCAAGATCGGCGACGTGTGCGCGCACAACGCCCAGGTCAGCCATCTCGTCGGCCGCGCCGACGCCAGCCAGGTCTGGATGACGATCCGGGCCTGGTTCGACGACGACGACACGTTCTTCCCGCCCGACTCGCCGCCGCCTACGCCCTCTCCGCCCGTCCACGAGCAGCGCCGCTCATCGTACGTCACCCTTCCGTCGGCGCACTGGCCTACGTCGCCGCATTCGACCACCGCCGCCGAGTCGAGCCGACGGCGAACGGCGTCGGGCCCGCGCTCGGGCCGCCCGTCCTTCTCGTCCGTCTTCGGCTCGCGCCCGTCCTCGGCCGACGCTACGCCTCGCCTCACGTCCAACTCGTCGTCGAGCGGTCGAGCCGAGCCGACCACCACCGCCAATGGCTCGGCGCTCACCGTCTTCACCGAGGAGGCGACGGCGAGCGAGACCGAGCCGTCGGACGACCACAGCGAGGACTACCCCGAGCTCAACACGACGTCGTCCGACTCGGAGCACGAGCTCGTCGCCCGAGCCCGCAAGAACAACCTCCTCAACCCGACTCGACTCGCCGCCTCACTCGGCGCCCTGCGCGAGAAGGCCAAGGACGGCAACACCTCGCTCGCCCTCTCGCGCTCGTCGACGATCGAGTCGCAGGCCATCGACGACGACGACTCGGTGACGAGGCCCTCACGACCGGCATCTCGTCACGCCTCGCGCCGCAACTCGTCGAGCTCGAGCAGCGGGTCCGACCTGGACGACGACGGCGCCGCCGCCGGCAACGACAGCACGCGCCGCTCGCGCTCGGCGAGGATCGCCTCGATGCACGCCTCGCTCGTCGCGACTCGCTCGAGGCGACCCAGCTCGGGCGCAGGTGCGCGCCCAAGCGTCGAGCGCCGCCCGCTCCGCTCGCGCGAGAGCACGCTCGGTCGATCCGGCAGCCGGCACCCCTCGGCAGAAGGCGTCGACGCAGCACGCCGGGCGTCGCTCCCGCTCGCGACCCGGGTCGGCCGCATGGGCTCGCTCGACGGCTCGGCGGGCTCGGCGCCGGTGAGGCGGGCGTCTCGAGGCGGGCTCGCCGTCGGGCCGGCGACGGCGAGGGACTTGCAGCGCGAGGCGGGCGCGCAGCATGCCGCAGATGCGCGCGAGATCGTCAAGAAGCAGCTGCAGGCGACGCTGCTCGAGTACGCCGACCGAGTGCGTCCCTCTCCTCCTTCCTCCTCCTCGCCCTTCGCCGCGACGCTGTCTCACATTCCTTTTCCTCGTCGCAGGGAGATGCTCAGCTCTGTGCTACCGTCTGCTGCGTCCTGCGCGACAAGGACCTCGAGGTCGAGCCGCTGTGGACGGCTCGAGTGACCAAGACCTACATCGGTGCGTCCTCGTCTCCCTCCCTCTCCTCGCAACGCTCGAGGCTTCGGCTGACTCTCCTCGCCCGCGCTCACAGACCTACTACGTCGCCTGCGACTACACGTTCCGGCTGCGCAGATGAACAAGTACTGCGACGTCGAGTCCTTGCAGGCCCTTACCCAGGTCCGCTCCCTTCCTCTCTCGCGCTCGTCGTTGCGGCCCGTTCCTGACTCGCTCTCGCCTACAGAACACGGTCGTCGTCCACGTCGCGTGCGGCTCCTGCGGCAAGGCGGTGGACCAGCCGCCGTTCGGCCACTGCTCGCGCTGCTCGTCCCAGGTCACCAAGTGCTGCGTCTGGTGCGTCCGTCTCTCTCGCTCGCTCGCTCTCCTCGGCACCGCTCGCCCTGCTGACGCTCTCGACCTCGCAGTCACCTCGCGGTACGGTCGCTGTACGTCCTGTGCGCAGCGTGCGGGCACGGCGCGCACGCCTCTTGCCTCGAGTCGCTCGCCCAGTCCATCTCGAACGGCCTCACCTCGTCCGCCCCGCACACGCCGCACGACACCTCGTACCCGTCGACGCCTGGCATCGCGACGCCGCTGCGCTCTTGGCTGTGGGGCGAGGAGGCCGAGGATGGAGCGTCGCCGCCGGTCGGCGACGAGCCGGCGGTGTTTGCGAGGCACTTGCGCGACCTCGTCTCAAGCTGCCCGGCGGCGTGCGGCTGTCGCTCGTGCAGCCTCATGGCGGGCGTCTTCTGACTGGGCGCGTTCGTCGTCGTCGCAGCCGGTCCCTCTTCTACAAGTAGATCTCTTGCAGCGCTGGCACTTTCCTCACTCGCTCGAGCCGCTTCTCCTCGAAAGCGACCGCAGAGAGATCTTCCGGCATCGTGCTTCTGTTCGCGTGTGCGCATCGAGCCTCGGAAGCGCAAGATCCGCGCGAGGTTCTGTCACGGCGCGCGTGGACCTTCTCGCTCGTCGCAGCGTCGTCCGACGGACGAGTCGGCAGAGCTCTCTTCGCTCGCGTTCCGCAACCGTGTTCTCCGAGGGGGTGCGATCACGAGCGCTTTCCTCGTCTGGAAAAGGCGCGGGACATGCCGCGAGACGGGCAACTCGACGTGCGTTGCCGTGCCCACTTGCTTCCCTCGCTAAGGATCCGCAGCAACGGGGACGAGCAGCAGTACTGTCTCACCTCGAGCTGCGAGCAGCACAGGCTCTCCTCTCGCAGCGAGCTTGCACAGCGTCGCTCGTCCAGCAGCGTCGAAGCGGCGCTGCTCAAGGCGAGGAAGGGGTCCGAGCGTCGAGGAAGGTCAAAATGAAGCGCCGGCCGCGAGCGCTCAGACCTGTTCTCCGACGAGCCGTCGGCTCGAGGCGCAAGGTTATCGGCCGGCAGTCGTCCGCATCGTGCGCCAGTGCGCAATTTACAAGCAGTGGCGCAAGCCATGTGCGCAGAGAAAGCGCGTTCGACAATCTGCGCTCAGGGCGCCGGTCGGTGCGAGCTTGCGCCAGACGAAGCGAGGCGGGGAACGCCCCCTTTTACGCGTCGTTCGGACAGGTCGGACTCTCAGCTCGGACGAACGCGCGAAACCGGCCGTTCGCCCGACCGCGGCGAGGGCGACGGACCGGAAGCTCGAGCAGCGCCGGACAGGAGGTCGGTCTCCTGTCGCCGCCTCTTATCGCGCCGAGGCAGAGCGAGAGAGCGAAGGTGCAGAGCAAGCGCGAGCCGCGAGAGCTCGACAGAGAGCGCGATTGCGAGCCAATCTCGCGCGCGGTCGATCGACCCTTGTGCGTCGAAAATTGAAAGGTGCGCCCTCCGCCGTCGAAAGCTGGAGTCCGAGACGTTGCAGAGAGGAGAGCCGCGCGGAGTTGGTCTAAGGTGTTTCAGCGATCGTAGAGCGGCGACCTCTCCGCTGCTCAGGGCACAGCTCGGGCAGCAAGCTGGTCCCTCTTCGGCCGGCTGCAGGGGTCACACGCGCTCAGCCCAGCTCGACGGGACGGTGCTTCCCCCCTCCTCGCGCTCCATCCGCCATGCTCGAGCCTGATCAAGCTGCCGCGATGGAGCGCGAGCGGCAGGCGAGCCACGGCGGGCAGCAGCAGCAGCTCGTCCAGCAACACCAGCCCGGCCCGCCGCCGGGTGCTCGAGCGGTGCGTCCGGCTCCTTCCCTCTCGTCTCCTCGTCCCGCTCATCGGCTGACTGTGTGCACACGCCCTGCAGATCTACACCTACGAGCGTGAGCTCCCTCTCCATGATCTCGCTCACCTGGGCCTGAGCGCCGAGCTGACTCTTCCCCGCTCGCTCAACACACAGCTTCGTCGTTCGACCCTTCCTCGTCGCACGCCCACTCGCACGGCTATGCTTCCGGCATGGGTGCGTCGTCTCTCTCTCTCTGCCTGTCGACGTCCTGCAAGAGGAGTGCTGACGTCTCGCCCCCTCGCAGCCGCAGCGTACCCGGCGGCGTGCGAGTGCGCCGACTGCTTCACCGGCGCGACGTCGTGGGCCTCGCACCAGCCCCTCGAGCAGCAGCACGTCTACGAGTCGCCGTACCCGACACCGTACGACCCGTCGCCGGCGGGCATGCCGTACCACTTCGAGCCGTCGACGTCGGCGCTGGAGCACCCGACCTTCGAGTACCGCCCTCAGCTCGAGTCGTACGACGCGGCGCCCACCCACTTCGTCT
>Ga0308170_10005020_pt1 | contig 10240 bp, 8 predicted proteins | sample PhyBR2_2_FD_202136 | JGI IMG/M metagenome (GOLD analysis project Ga0308170, IMG submission 202136) | Phyllosphere microbial communities from UC Gill Tract Community Farm, Albany, California, United States - DLSLSB.R2 | ecosystem: Host-associated > Plants > Phyllosphere > Unclassified | place... | reverse complement strand
GAATGTTTGAAGAAGCGTCTAAGTATGCTCGCTACATCGACGATACGATGGATCGGACGGCACATGCGACGAGATGGTGCGATTTTGGGTTGACGATGGCTTGGCGAAACCACATGGACCAGGTTGAGGTGCTCCCGAAGCTGAGAGCCCGGTCTGATCTTGTCGCCGAAAGTGGCCAATTGCCGCCCAGAACAGGTGTGTATATATCGACGGATGATCCCGCTGCAGCCCTGCAGTTTGCATGGACGGGCTCTTCTGAAGGAAAGCTGCTGGACTGCACGACGTTTAACGACACAGGGAAAGCCGCACTGGCGACAGTTGGCAGGGCAGGCATGTGGACAGATGGGAACGCCATGCTTCGCATTGTCCTCGACAACCTGTCGAATCCGGATTTCACTAACGATCCGTTTTTCGAAGAATCCCAGACCCCTGACCTCGCCCCAAGCCTGGTTGCGCGAAATGCATTCACGTCACACTCGGCGCGATGGTGTTATGTCGAGCTGATAGAGGATGAGTTCGAACCTTATTGAGGTCGGCAACGTGCTTACGACGCGCACGTTTTTTTGATCCAGCGCTAAAATCAACCGCTCTCTCTATGTTGAGGAGGTCATCATGCTGCAAGCCAACGAAATCCAGCAACGGTACAGCCACCTGCAACAGACCATCGGCGAAGCCGAGCAGGCCTGCAAGGCGTCGCAGGATACGCCGCCCGAGATGCGTGACTGTATCGAGCGCATTGCGCGTGAAGTGAAGCAGGCGCGCGATGTCATGCAGTCGAACGATGAAGCGCGCATCGTCCAGTGTGTCGACAGCCTGGAGGACATGGGCGACGAGGCCAAGCGGATCAGCCGTACCAGTGCGCAGATGCCGGCGCACCTGGAAGCGGTCGTCACCCGCGTGCACGCCGAGCTGTCCGACTTCAAGCACAAGCTGCACTGATCCACAAGGCGGGCCGAGGCACGCGGCCAGCCTTTCAGACTCAGCCCGACACGCGGCCGCATCTGCCGCGTACGAAACGGTTAAACCGCTTACACCACTCCGCGCGCGCGCAGCGCCGCAATCTCGTCGCCGCTCCTGTTCAGCACATCGCGCAGCACCTCGTCGGTGTGCTGGCCCAGCAGCGGCGGCGCCTTGTCGCTGGTCGCCGGCGTGGCCGACATCTTCATCGGGCTGCGCACCAGCGCTACCTTGCCGGCAGTGGGGTGCGCCAGTTCGACCGCCATGCCGCGCGCCTGCACCTGTTCATTCGCGAAGACTTCGCCGACGTCGTTGATCGGCCCGCAGGGCACGCCGACGGCCTCCAGCAGCGCGATCCATTCGTCGCGGCCGCGCGTAGCCACCATCTCCGCCAGCAGCGGCACCAGCACGTCGCGATTCGCCACCCGCGAAGGATTCGTCGCAAAGCGCGGATCGAGCGCCAGCTCCGGCCGTCCGCCGGCTTCGACGAACTTCTGGTACTGGCCGTCGTTCCCGGCCGCGACGATGATGTGGCCGTCGCGGCAGGCGAAGGTCTGGTAGGGCACGATGTTGGCGTGCGCATTGCCCCAGCGTTTCGGCGCCTTGCCGCTGTTGAGGTAATTGCTGCCGACGTTGGCCAGCATCGCCACCTGCGTATCGAGCAGGGCCATGTCGATGTACTGGCCCTCGCCGCTGCGGTCGCGGTGCGTCAGCGCGGCCAGCACCGCGATCGTCGCGTACATGCCGGTCATCAGGTCGGTCAGCGCCACGCCCGCTTTCTGCGGGCCGCCGCCGGGCAGTTCGTCGCGCTCGCCAGTCACGGACATCAGGCCGCCCATGCCCTGGATCAGGAAATCGTAGCCGGCACGGTGCGCGTAAGGGCCGTCCTGGCCGAAGCCGGTGATCGAGCAGTAGACGAGGTCCGGCTTGACCGCCTTCAGCGAGTCGTAGTCCAGCCCATAGCGTTTCAGCTGCCCGACCTTGTAATTTTCCAGCACCACGTCCGCATGGCGCGCCAGCTCGCGGATCAGGGCTTGGCCGGCCAAGCTGGCGATATCGACCGTCACCGAACGCTTGCCGCGGTTCGCCGACAGGTAATACGCTGCTTCGCCGGTGTCATTCCCGTCCGCGTCCTTCGCGTACGGCGGGCCCCAGGCGCGCGTGTCGTCGCCGCAGCCCGGACGCTCGATCTTGATCACGTCGGCGCCGAGGTCGGCCAGGTTCTGCGAGCACCAGGGCCCGGCCAGCACGCGCGACAAATCGAGCACGCGAATATGGCCCAGCGCCTTGGGCGCACCGTTGACACTGCCGGAATCGATCATGATGTTTTAACCAGGGTTGTCGAGCCGCGATTATAGCTGCCTGCGTCAGGTACGATGGCCCGGCTCGCGCAGGCCGGCGTCGTTCAGCTGCTCGGCAAACAGGTCGCGTTCGTAATCGACGATGTCGTCCACCGTGCGTTCGTCCAGCCCCATCGACTCAAGCACGAAAGCGGAGAGCTGCAGGCTCGCTTCCAGCGTCTCCGGCACCACCACCGTCGCACCGGCGCGCTTGAGTGAGCGCGCATGGCGCTCGTCGCGCGAACGCACGAACAGGGGCACGTGCGAGAACTCGCGGCGGATGCCGCGTACGGCCTGCAGTGCCGCTGCCGGGTTGTCCATCGTCAGGACGATGGCCGGCGCTTCATCCGCTTTCACGAGGCGCAGCAGCTCGGGGCGCGATGCGTTGCCGTAGTAGACCGGCATCCCCAGCGCGTGCAGTTTCGAGACCAGCGTGGCGTCGTTCTCGAATGCGATGAACGGAATGTGCTGCGCCGTCAAGAGCTTGGCCAGCTGCTGGCCGACGCGCCCGAAGCCGGCGATGACGATCTTTCCGCGGCCTGCGGCCAGCACGTCTTCGTCGCGCTGCTCTGCGTTCTCGACGGCGGCGCGCTCGCCGCGTTCGCCGATCATCCGCCCCAGGCGCGCCAGCAGCGGTGTGATGAACATCGACAGGCCGACCGCCAGCATCACGCGCGCGCCGAGGCCCGGATCGAGCAGTTTGGCCGCCACCGCGTCGCCCAGCACGATGAAGGCGAACTCGCCGCCCTGGGCCAGCAGCAGGCCGCCCTCGAGCGCGCGGCTCCAGCTCATGCGCCCGGCGCGCAGCAGGAGCGTGACGACGAGGGCCTTGATCAGCACAAGACCCAGCACGGCGCCCGCGAGCCACAGCGGCGCATCGATCACCTGGCGCATGTCCATGCTCATCCCGACCGACATGAAGAACAGGCCCATGAGCAGGCCCTTGAAGGGCTCGACCATCAGTTCGACCTCGTGCCGGAACTCGGTCTCGGCCAGCAGCAGGCCGGCAATCAGCGCCCCCAGCGCCATCGAGAGGCCGGCCGCGGCGGACAGGCCGGCAATACCGAAGGTGCTGAGCAGGATCAGCGCCATGAAGACGTCCGGCTGGCGGTGGCGCGCAAAGGCCTTGAATAAAGGATGGATCACGCGCCGCCCGACCAGGTAGATGACGGCGATGGCGCCGCCCGCTTTCGCCATCGTCAGCAAGGCGAGGGTGGCGGCGCCGTCGCCGCTGCCGCGCGCCAGCACGCCCATCAGCACGAGGATCGGCACCACGGCCAGGTCCTGCAGCATCAGCACCGAAAACGCGGCCTGGCCCAGGCGGCTGCCGGTGCTGTTTTGCTCGTTCATCAGCTGCATGACGACGGCGGTCGAGGACAGCGACAGCACCAGGCCGAGGATGGCCGCGGTGGCGAAGGGCAGCTTGAACAGCATGGCGGCGCCGCCGATCAGGACCGCGGTGGCCAGCACCTGCACCGTGCCGCCGCCGAAGACCCAGGCCCGCATCGCCCACAGGCGCGCGGCCGAGAGCTCGAGGCCGATCATGAACATCAGGAACAAGACGCCGATTTCGGCCAGCATCGAGATGCCCTGGCCGCTGGGGAAAGTCAGCCAGGCGAGCCATGGAAAATGGGCCGCGTGCAGGCCGAGGCCGAAGGGGCCGACGAGCGCGCCGACCGCCAGGAAGCCCAGGACCTGGTTGATGCGCAGGCGCTGCAGCGTGGGAATCAGGATGCCGGCGAGGATCAGGAAAAGGATGATTTCCCGGAAAAACGGGAAAGCGTGTTGCTCTTGCACGGGAGGCGGCCTTTGCGGTTGAGGAGTGGCCTTAACATTTTATAACGTACCGCGCTCATACCCAGAGCCGGTACACCCAGAACGACTCGTCCCCGGCGAAGCGTTGGGCGAATTCGGTCGGCGAAAAGCCGGTGATCCGTTTCACGCTGCGGATCATGTGCGCCTGGTCCGTAAAACCTTCGTCCAGCGCCAGCGTGGGCCAGTCGAAGGGCAGTCCGGCCTCATGGCGCTCGCGCGCGGCAAAGAACAGGCCTTCGGTGCGCACGATCGCCTGCCATTCGCGCAGCGACCTGCCGCTGAAGGATTTGACGCGGCGTTCGACGTGGCGCGGGCTGTGCACGCGCCCCCACTGGCTGGCCCGCCAGGCCAGGCGCTCGACCCAGTGGCGGCCCAGCTGCTGGAGCGATGGGCGGCTCGAATCGCGGCCTTGCAGGGCTTGCCAGCGGCGGGCGAGATGGTGTTCCAGCACATCGAGCGCGCCGGTGTCGTCGCTGGCGGCGAGCGCTTCCCACAGCGGCGCGCATTCCGGGCCGGTCACCTCGTGGACCGGCACGAAGCGGTCCTGGATCGCCGCCAGGTCGAGGCCGAACAGCGCCTGCGCCGCATCCGCAGTGAAGCAGGCGACGTAGCCGCAGCCGGTCGTCGGCGCCCAGCTCACGGACGGCCGCGACTGGGTGCCGGACACCATCACGCCAGTGTTGAACGGCGACCAGGCCGGGCCATGCGGACCAGGCGTCACCAGGCCGACATCGGCGCCACGGAACCAGGACAGTGTGACGAAAGGAGAAGCGGGAAAGTGGGTCAGGCGCTGCGCATCGTCGAGGACCAGTTCGCGGGTGTCGCGCGTAAGGAGCGCAAGCAGTGCGCCCTGCAGCGAAGCGGGCGCCAGGCGCAGCGATTCATGCAGGGCGCCGGGTGCGCGCGCGGCGCGGGGAGCGCGCTCGAACGGGGAGGGGCAGGGTGGCGAAGCGGGAGGCCGGGCAGTCATGAGCACCGAGTATAGCAAGGAAATGGTGACAAACTGACATGTCGTTTTCGTACAATACCGGTCCTGGGCAGGGGCAGAGAATGCAAGGCATGAAAACTTCCATGACCCCTGAATGCCCGCACCATGCGGCCCTGCGCGATACGCCTCCGCCAGCAATGCAACATCCGCCGGGCAGCTGGCCGCCGGGTCCGGCGCCGGGCATCACCGGCTGGGGCCTGCTGCGGTCCATGTCGCGCGATCTCCTCGGCACGCTGGACACCTGGCGCAAGCAGCACGGCGACATCGTCCACCTGCGCATCTGGCCCGAGCACCAGGTGATCGTGACCGACCCGGCGCTGGTACGCGAACTGCTGGTGACGCAGCACGAGGGCCTGGTGCGCTGGGAACGCGGCATCCAGGTCATGTCGCAGCTGCACGGGCGCAGCGTGCTGACGGCCGAGGGGCCGCTCTGGCGCGCGCGCCGCCAGGCGCTGCAGCCAGGCTTCACACCGAAGGCCGTGCAGTCCTTCGTGCCCGTGATTGCGGCCGCGGCGGAGAAGGCATTGACGCAGTGGCGCGCAGGCGGGGAGGGCTGGCCGATCGAAACCGCCTTCACCTCGCTCGGCATGGACGTCATCCTGCGCATGATGTTTTCGAGCGAGATCGATGCCGATGCGCGCCAGGCCGAGCAGGCCGTGCACACGGTGTCGGTGGCGGGAAACGCCGAGATGTTCTGGCCGGCGAGCTGGCCCGACTCGGTGCCGTGGAAAAAAACCAAGCGCCGGGCGATGGCGGTGCTGCGCCGGCTGATCGACCGCCACGTGACGGCGCGCCTGGCACTGGCGCGCGCGGACTGGCCCGCCGACCTGCTGACCCGGCTGCTGACCCTGCACCTGGACGATCCCAAAGCCTGGCCCTTGCAGGCCGTGCGCGACGAGTGCATGACGGCCTTCCTTGCGGGCCATGAGACGGCGGCCGCCACCCTGGCCTGGTGGTCCTGGTGCATGGCCGCCAATCCGGCGGCGCAAGCGGCGGCGCGCGAGGAGGTCGACGCCGTCCTGCAGGGCCGGCCGCCGACGGCGCAGGACCTGCCGCAGCTGGCGCGGCTGACCCGCACGCTGCAGGAAACCCTGCGCCTGTATCCGGCGGCGCCGGTGCTGCTCTCGCGGCGGTCGCAAGGTCCGGTCAGTCTCGGCGGCTGGCAGTTCCCGGCGCGGACCATGTTCACGGTGCCGGTCGGCCTGATGCAGCGCGATGCGCGCTGGTTTCCTGAGCCGGATGCCTTCCGCCCCGAGCGCTTCGCCGACGGCGCGCCCGGCATCGCGCGCGGCGCGTATCTGCCCTTCGGCACGGGGCCGCGCGTTTGCCTGGGCCAGCACCTGGCGCTGGCCGAGATGACGGTCGTCGCCGCGATGTTCCTGCAGCGCTTTTCCGTGCGGCCGGTGGAAGGCATGGCGCCGCCCGAACCCGTGTTGAACATCACGCTGCGACCGCGCGAGGCGCTGCGGCTGGTGCTGGAAAGGCGTGCGCCATGAAGACCGTGCGCAAGCTGCACCGCTACGGCGCCATCGTCGTGGCGCTGTTCGTGCTGGCGCACCTGGCCAACCACCTGGCGGCGCTGGGCGGCATCGGGGCCCACCTGCGCTTCATGGAAGCGGCGCGTGCCGTGTACCGGCAGCCGCTGGTCGAAACGCTCCTGCTGCTTGGCGTGGCCGCGCAGGCCGGCAGCGGCTTGCGGCTGCTGGGGGCAGGCTGGAAGCGGCGCACTGGCTGGATCGCCTGGCTGCAGGCGGTGTCCGGCGCCTACCTGGCGCTGTTCCTGCTGATTCACGTGTCGGCGGTCATGTTCGGACGCGCCGTGCTCGATCTGGACACCAATGTCCACTTCGCGGCCGCCGGCCTGCAGGCCTGGCCGTACAGCCTGTTCTTCGTTCCGTATTATTTCCTCGCCGTGCTGGCGGTGTTCACTCACCTCGGCTGTGCGCTGGCGCGGCGTGCGGGACCCGCGCCTGGCAAGCGTGCGGCCGCCCTGGCTGTGCCGATGGGCGTGGGTGTTGTATTGTCGAGCCTGGTGCTGGCGGCGCTGATGGGCAAGCTGTACCCGTACGAGGTGCCGCCGATGTACATGACCACTTACCAGGCGCAGGCGACTGCCGCGCCTCCATGAACCGTCATCGAGCTGAAGGAGCCACGATTTGCCGCCACTGCCATCCATCCTGATCGGCGCCAGCGCCGCAGTCATCCTGCTGCTGGGACTGGCCCATCTGCTGTTCACCTTCCGCGGCCCCGCATTCATGCCGCGCGACCGGGGCCTGAAGACGCGCATGGAAGAGGTCGTGCCTGTGATCAGCCGCGAGACGACGATGTGGAAGGCCTGGGTCGGCTTCAATGCCAGCCACAGCGTCGGCGCCATCCTGTTCGGCGCCGTGTACGGTTACCTGGCGCTGCTGCACCCGGCCTTCCTGTTCGCGTCCCATTTCCTGCTGGCGCTGGGATTGGTGACGCTGGCCGGCTACCTCGCACTGGCAAGGCGTTACTGGTTCAGGACGCCGTTCCGCGGCATCCTGCTGGCGCTCGTGCTGTACGTGGCGGGGCTGTTCGCCCTGTAAAGGTGAAACAGCCCCGCGTACGCCTCAGGACCCGGCCTTCAGCGCTTCGGCCGGCGTTTCTTCCTGCTGGCGGTGGCCGCTGGCGGCAGGCACCCGCGTTTCCGCAGTCCTGACCAGTTCCTCGTACTCCGGATCGTCCACGCCGCGCAGTTCGATGTAGCGGTCCAGCGCGTTTTCCAGTTTCGGCAGCAGGACGCCGCGTTCGCTGTGCATCACGCTGTAATTCGGACGCGCCGCCGCCATGCCCATCGTGGTCGACGCTTGCGCGACCAGCGTGCGCGCATCGATGCCGGCCTTTTCTGCCGCCAGCTGCGCCAGTTCGAACCAGGTGACGGAGCCGCCGTTGTTCAGGTGCCAGACGCCGCACTCGCGGTCGATGGCGAGATCGAGGCAGGTGTGGACCAGGTCCGGCACATAGGTCGGCGAGACCGTCATGTCGTCGGCCGCGTGGAAGGTCTCGCCGCGTTCGAGGGCCTTCAGCGCCTGCGTCACGAAATTGTGCTTGTCCCAAGGACCAAAGAAGGCGCTGGTGCGCACGACGAGCGCGCCCGGATGCTTGTTCAATACGGCCTGCTCGGACTCGGCCTTGCTGCGGCCGTAGACGTTCAGCGGCGCGAGCGGATCGCTCTCGACATACGGTCGTTCCTTCCTGCCGTCGAACACCAGGTCGCTCGAGAAGGTGGTCAGGTGTACGCCATGACGGGCGCAGGCCTCGGCCAGGATCGCGGCCCCATGCTTGTTGTCGCGCATGCAGCGCTCGATATCGTTCTCGGCATCGTCCACGCGCACATAGCCGCTGGTGTTGATCAGCGCCCAGGGTTTGTGGTGGGCCAGGGCGCGTTCGACCGAGGCCGGGTCGGCGATGTCCATGTCGTGGCGCGACAGCAGTTTATAGGCGAGGTTGCGCTTCTGGCAGATGCGGGCGAAGGCGCGGCCCAGGGTGCCGGTGGCGCCCGTGATCAGGATCGGCGCGGCACTGATGCCGGCCAGGCGCTGGGCAGGGGCCGGGATCGAGGTCAGCGCGGCTGGTGTGGCGACCGGGGTGCACAGGAAGCGGTCGGGGCGGCGCCACCAGCCCTGGCCGCGCAGGACCGGGTTCGACAGCGGCTTGCCGGATGACAGCTCGCGCATCATGGCGGCCAGCGCGGTCGGGCGCGGCATCGGCGAACGGACGTCGAACGGGCCCGGCTCGTAATAGCCGCGGTTTTGCGTGACCAGGCTGTTCCAGTCGAACGAACCGAGCAGCGACCAGACGGTGACTGCGCGCAGGTCGACGCCGTTGGTGCGCGCCGTCTGCGCCGATTGCCAGATCTCCAGCAGCCAGCGCAACTGGTCTTCGCGGTTGGCGTCGATGTGCGCTTCGGTGATCGCCAACGGCAGGCGGTAGCGGTCCCAGGTTTCGGCCAGCAGGGGGCCGATGCCGGCCGTCGGCGTGGCCAGCGCGCGCGAGGCTTCGATGTCGGCGCAGGGGACGCCGTCGGCCACGCCGCGGTGGTGCTGCGGGTAGCGCTCCGGACGGTGGTCGAGCCAGCGCTCGCTGGTGACGTAATAATTCACGCCGATGATGTCCGGCGGGCAGGTATTGTCGCGGAACCAGAGCAGGTCGGCGACATCGACGCCGGTGCCGGTCAGGTAGTTCCACAGCTTGTGTTCAGGGTCGACCATGCCGCACAGCAGGTCCCAGGCCAGCCAGCGGCGCTCGTTGTAGAACTCGGCGACATGGCTCAGCTCGGGCGTGCTGTAGGTCTTGCCGAGGTCGTCGGTCTGCACCAGTTTGGCGTTCGGGTTGACCTTGCGGATTTCGCGCATGCACAGCACCACGGCGCGGCACTGGATCAGCAGGGCCTGGATGAAGCTTTTATCGTCGCGCGCATGCGGGTACCAGACGCCGTACAGGCCGGCGAAACGCGCGGTGGTGCAGGGTTCGTTGACGGGGGTGTAGTACTCGAGCCATGGATAACGCGCCGCCACCGCGCCGGCGTACTCGGCCAGGCGCTCGGGGAAGGCGGGGTCCAGCAGGCTGGTGTCGCGCGGGCCGCTGCCGTGGTGGATCAGGCCGGCGATCGGCGTCACGCCGGCTTCGCGCAGGGCAGGGAGGCGCTCGTCGGGCCAGCTCCAGTCGGCCTTGTCGATGCCGTCCGGGGCGGTGCGTTCCCACAGGATCGGGTAGCGGATGGCGCGGATGCCGAGCGAGGCAAAGCGCCCGATGTCGCAGTTGCGCAGCGCGTGGCCGTTACGGTCGAGCTGGCTGAAGTATTCGTCCTGCACACGGTTGACAGTACATTCAAGGCCGCCCCAGAGTTCGAGTGGGCGGGGTTGGCTGTTCGGGCTCGTGTTATTCATGTGTTCACCACTTATTGAAATTTTAACAACAAAAAACTTTTAGACGGCCGCCGAAAACATAAAGTTCGGATTAATCGACTGTCTGGAGCTACCGCCGCCCGTGAAACGAGCGGCTCCTTCATGGCCGGACGGAACCGCTTCCCCCGTCGCGGTCCTGTTTCGACTAGCGGTTGACAGCGCGCCGCCAACCTGCAAACATGCCATCCATGAAATTTATCAACCCACAC
>Ga0308170_10005018_pt1 | contig 10241 bp, 11 predicted proteins | sample PhyBR2_2_FD_202136 | JGI IMG/M metagenome (GOLD analysis project Ga0308170, IMG submission 202136) | Phyllosphere microbial communities from UC Gill Tract Community Farm, Albany, California, United States - DLSLSB.R2 | ecosystem: Host-associated > Plants > Phyllosphere > Unclassified | place... | reverse complement strand
GCATGTGTTGACCATGTACGGTGGCATCGTCGCGGTGCCGTTGATCATCGGCCAGGCGGCCGGGCTTTCGCCGGCGGACATCGGCCTGTTGATTGCGGCGTCATTGTTTGCGGGAGGCCTGGCGACGTTATTGCAAACCCTTGGCCTGCCGTTTTTCGGCTGTCAGTTGCCGTTGGTGCAGGGCGTATCGTTTTCGGGCGTCGCGACCATGGTGGCGATTGTCGGCAGCGGTGGAGAAGGGGGCTTTCAAGCCATTCTCGGCGCGGTCATCGCCGCGTCCCTGATCGGCTTGCTGATTACCCCGGTGTTCTCGCGCATTACCCGATTTTTTCCGCCGCTGGTGACCGGCATCGTGATCACCACTATCGGCCTGACCCTGATGCCGGTAGCGGCGCGCTGGGCCATGGGTGGCAACAGCCACGCCAGCGATTTTGGCAGCATGGCCAATATTGGCCTGGCGGCGGTGACCCTGGTGTTGGTGCTGGTGCTGAGCAAGATGGGCAGTGCGACGATTTCCCGGCTTTCGATCCTGCTGGCGATGGTCGTCGGTACGATTATCGCCGTATTCCTTGGCATGGCGGATTTCTCCTCGGTCAGCCAGGGACCGATGTTCGGCTTCCCCACACCCTTTCACTTCGGCATGCCGACCTTCCACATCGCCGCGATTCTGTCGATGTGCATCGTGATCATGGTGACCCTGGTGGAGACCTCTGCCGACATCCTGGCGGTGGGTGAGATCATCGGCACCAAAGTCGACTCACGGCGCCTGGGTAACGGCCTGCGCGCCGACATGCTGTCGAGCATGATCGCGCCGATCTTCGGTTCCTTCACCCAAAGTGCCTTTGCCCAGAACGTCGGGCTGGTGGCGGTGACCGGCATCAAGAGCCGTTTCGTGGTGGCGACCGGCGGGGTGTTCCTGGTAGTGCTCGGTCTGTTGCCATTCATGGGCCGGGTGATCGCCGCCGTGCCGACTTCTGTGCTGGGCGGCGCCGGTATCGTGCTGTTCGGCACCGTTGCCGCCAGCGGCATCCGTACGCTGTCGAAGGTCGATTACCGTAACAACGTCAATCTGATCATCGTCGCCACTTCCATCGGCTTCGGCATGATTCCCATCGCGGCCCCGAATTTCTACGACCATTTCCCGAGTTGGTTCGCGACCATCTTCCACTCCGGGATCAGCTCCTCGGCCATCATGGCGATCGTGCTGAACCTGGCCTTCAACCACTTCACCACGGGCAACTCGGACCAGCAGTCGGTCTTTGCCGCCGGCACCGAACGGGTGTTGCGTTACCAGGACCTGGCGGCCCTGCGCGAAGGTGATTATTTCAGTGATGGCAAGCTGCATGACTGCGATGGCAACGAAGTGCCGGTGGTGGCCGAGCCCTCCCAAGCCTCAGCCGAGCATGGACCGGCCCGATTGAAAAGCAGCGAGCACGTCTGATTGAGCCGCTGAGGCCATAAAAAAACAGCCTGTGATCCTCGATCACAGGCTGTTTTTTTATGGCCTCAGCGGCTGATTACCAGCGGCCGTAATGACCACGGGGCGGGCCGTAATAATAGCCACGTGGTGGCCCGTAATACACCGGTGCTGGGCGATAGTAGATCGGTTGTTCCACATACACCGGCTGCGGCTGGTAGTAGACCGGCGGCGGTTGCTGTACATACACCGGTTGTGGCTGCACGTAGACCGGTTGTTGGACGTACACCGGCCGATCACGGTTGATGAAGGCCGAGCCGACGATGGCTGAACCGACGATGGCGCCAAACACTGCGGGCCCCTCCCAACCACCACGACCGTGGGCGGATGCCTGGCCGGTGACCGTGAGTGCCCCCAGCAGCAGGGCAATGATGGGAAGTTTACGATTCATGTGTTGTTCCTCGTTCCGGCCCCGGCGCCTGTGGTCTGCAACAGACCCGATGAGGGTCGCGGGGATACTTGCTCTGACAGCGATTTTCCCAGGATTTGCGACGCCGTTGGGTAAATATTGTGTAAGGTCTGCCGGGACGGTGATCCCGTCTGTCCGAAAAGAGAATGCAAAGGAGACCCGCGTGCAGATCAATCCGAACAAAGACACCCAATTGTGCATGTCGCTATCGGGGCGCCCCGGAAATTTCGGCCTGCGTTTTCATAACCATTTGTATGAGCAACTGGGCCTGAATTTCTATTACAAGGCATTCAGCAGCCAAGACCTGCCTGGCGCAGTCAGGGGAATTCGCGCCCTGGGCATTCGCGGCTGTGGGGTGTCGATGCCGTTCAAGGAGGCTTGTATCGCCCTGGTGGACGAGCTTGACCCTTCCGCTGCGGCCATCCAGTCCATCAATACCATCGTCAACACCCAGGGCCATTTAAAGGCTTACAACACCGACTATATTGCCGTTGCGCAGCTGTTACAGAGCCACGCCGTGCCCAAGGACTCGACCTTTGCCCTGCGCGGCAGCGGGGGCATGGCCAAGGCCGTGGCCAGCGCCTTGCGCGACGGTGGCTACAAAAACGGTCTGATCGTTGCCCGCAATGAAACCACCGGGCGCGCCCTGGCCGAGTCCCTGGGCTATGAGTGGCAAGCCGAACTGGGGGCTCGGCGGCCGCAGATGCTGATCAACGTCACGCCGATCGGCATGACCGGCGGCCCTGAAGCCGAACAGTTGGCATTCGATGCCGAGACCATCGCGGCGGCCGAGACCGTGTTCGATGTCGTGGCGATTCCGTCGCAAACGCCATTGATCGTGCGTGCCCAGGCTGAGGGCAAGCGGGTCATCACCGGGCTGGAAGTCATTGCGATCCAGGCCCTGGAGCAGTTCGTGCTGTATACCGGCGTGCGGCCCAACCTGGAGCAGTTCGAAAAAGCCGTGGCCTTCGCCCGGTCCTGATCGGCGGTTATTCCAGGCGCGCCAAACGCTCTTCCAATGCTGCGATCCGCGCTTCGAGCTCTTCAATGCGCTCCAGCGACACGCCACCGCTGCCGACGCTACGGTCGGCCGGCTGGTGACGGGCGGCGAGAATGGCTTCGATGTCCGCCGGGTCGCCCATCGCGTGTACATAGCGGTCTTCGCGCTGGCCGGCCTGGCGCGGCACCAGCAATGCCAAGCCACGGGCGATCAGGCGTTCAAGCTGATGCACCACTTGTTCGGCATCTTCGAAGTCGTGCATCCGACCGCTGCGGGTCAGCAGCTCGTTGACCGTTTGCGGGCCACGCAGGAACAGCAAACCCATCAGGATCACCTGGGCCGGCACCAACTCCAGGGCTTTGTCGACCCGATGTTCCCAACGGTCGGCGCGGCTGCCCATCACCAGTCTGGTAAAGCCGCGACCTTCCAGCGCCCGCAGGCTCTGGCCGACCTGGCCGGGGTTGAGGTTCGTCACCGGTTCACGGCTGGTTTTCTGGTTGCAGGCCAGTACCAGTGCGTTCAGCGTCAGCGGGTAGGTTTCGGGGTTGGTGGCCTGTTTCTCGACCAACGCGCCGAGGATGCGGATTTCCGTGCTGTTGAGCCGTGGTTCTTCAGCCTGATGTTGTTCTTCGATGCTCATCGCGCGTTCCCTATGCTGTGGAAGCCGCCTAGCCTAATCCTTGCGCAATAAAAGACAAGCAGTGCAGCAGCCGTGGCTATAATCGCGCCACGCTTGTTTGTCTTCCTCTTCCACCTGCATGAGATCGCCATGACTATTTCCCTGTACGCCGCTTCCATCCCGGTCTTCAAACAAATGCTCAACGCCCTGAGCGACGTCCTGAACAAGGCCGAAGCCCACGCCAGCGCGAAAAACATCGAGCCGAACGCTTTGCTGCAAGCCCGTCTGTTCCCGGACATGTTCCCGCTGGTGCGGCAGGTGCAGATCGCCGTGGACTTCGCCAAAGGTGTATCCGCACGCCTGGCCGAGATCGAAGTGCCGAAATACGACGACAGCGAAACCACATTCGCTGACCTGCAAGCCTTGATCGCCAAGGTATTGGCCTTCATCGACGGCATCAGCCCGGCGCAGATCGATGGCAAGGAAAACATCGAAATCGTGACCCGTCCGGGCACGCCGAAGGAAAAACGCTTCACCGGTCAAAACTACCTGCTGACCTACGGTCTGCCGCAGTTCTTCTTCCACGTCACCACCACCTATGCCTTGCTGCGCCACAACGGCGTGGAAGTGGGCAAGCGCGATTACATGGGCGCGTTCTAAACCCGCAGGCATGAAAAAGCCCGGGACGGTGTGAGCCGTTCCCGGGCTTTTTTGTGGCTGTCTGGTTAACTTCTAGGGGGATTTGATACCGCTATCGCGAACAGACGACGCGCTTTTAAGCGGTACGCGCGTGCTTTTCTTCCTCACCCAGGCACCCGGCTGCGGTGAACAGCACATCCGTCGACGAATTCAACGCGGTCTCCGCCGAATCCTGCAAGACGCCAATGATGAAGCCCACCGCGACCACCTGCATGGCGACTTCGCTGGGGATCCCGAACAGGCTGCAGGCCAGGGGAATCAGCAGCAGCGAGCCGCCCGCCACGCCGGATGCGCCGCAGGCGCAAATGGCCGCGACGACGCTCAGCAACACGGCCGTCGGCACATCCACCGCGATACCCAGGGTGTGCACAGCGGCCAGGGTCAGCACGGTGATGGTGATCGCGGCGCCCGCCATGTTGATGGTCGCACCCAGTGGGATCGACACCGAGTAGGTGTCTTCATGCAGGCCCAGGCGCTTGCTCAGTTCCAGGTTCACCGGAATGTTCGCCGCCGAACTGCGGGTGAAAAATGCCGTGATGCCACTTTCGCGCAAGCAAGTAAACACCAGCGGGAACGGGTTGCGACGCAACTTCCAGAAGACGATGAGCGGATTCACCACCAGGGCAACGAACAGCATGCAGCCAATCAAGACCGTGAGCAGGTGCAGGTAGCCCAGCAAGGCACCGAAGCCGGACGTGGCCAGGGTCGATGCCACCAGGCCGAAAATCCCCAGCGGCGCGAAGCTGATCACCAGGCGCACGATCACGGTCACGCCGTTGGACAGGTCGCCGAGCACGGTGCGTGTGGTTTCGCCGGCATGGCGAATGGCGATGCCCATGCCAATGGCCCAGGCCAGGATGCCGATGAAATTACCCTTCATCAGTGCCCGGACCGGGTTGTCCACCACGCTGAGCAATAAGCCCTGCAGCACCTCGCCGATGCCACCGGGAGCGCTGATGGCGACGTCATGGCTCGACAGGACGAGGCTGGAGGGAAACAGCGTACTGGCAACCACCGCTACCACCGCCGCGGCGAAAGTGCCCAGCAGGTAAAGGAACAGGATCGGTCGGATGTGGGTTTCCTGGCCGTGCTTGTGGTTGGCGATCGACGCCATCACCAGTACGAACACCAGAATCGGCGCGACGGCCTTGAGCGCGGACACGAAGACCTTGCCAACGAACGCGGTGGACTTGGCCAGGTCGGGCGCCAGCCATGCCAGGACGATACCAGCAATCAGACCAATGATGATTCGCGTCACCAGGCTGGTGCGCTTGAGGCGTTGCAAAGGGGTAACGGACGAAGCTGTCATAGCGGCATCTCTGATTTTATTGTGTACGACGGTCGACGAGTCAGGGCAACAAGCGGGCAGGCCACATGAGCGGACCGAGGGAAAGTACGGGGTTTGCAGGCCGCGGACTTTATCACAGGCCGGGGAAAAATCTGACGGACCTGTGACGATCCGTCACCCGGTGTGCATGCGCGTTTGTCTGGTGGGCGCATTCTGTTAGGCTTTGCCCTATCAACTTTCCATTCCGCCAGCGAGCCTTCGGGCTAACGCTGGTGTCGTCGTTTTGCTGGAGTTCTGCATGTTGTTACCCATTTTCCTGCTGTCGGCCGCCGGTTTTACCGTGCTGACCACGGAATTCGTCATCGTCGGCCTGTTGCCATCCATCGCTCGCGACCTGCACGTCACCATTCCCCAAGCGGGGCTGCTGGTGACGCTGTTTGCGTTTACGGTGGCGGCGTTCGGGCCATTCCTGACGGCCTGGTTCGCCCGTTTCGAGCGACGCAAGTTGTTTATCAGCGTGCTGGTGATGTTCGGCCTGGCCAACCTGCTGGCGACGTTCGCCCCCAACATCTGGGTGATGGCCATTGCCCGCTTGATACCGGCCCTGGGGTTGCCGGTGTTCTGGGCCCTGGCCAGTGAAACGGCGGTGGACATTGTCGGGCCTGAGTACGCTGGGCGCGCCATCGCCCGGATCGGCTTCGGCATCGTTTGTGCGACGGTGTTCGGTATTCCGGTGGGGACCCTGATTTCCGATGCGTTTGGCTGGCGCAGCGCCTTTGCGATCCTGGCGGTCATCGCCTTCGCCAAGGCGTTGTTGCTGTTTATCTACCTGCCTAAAACCAACCTGCACCAGCAGCAGGTGAGCTTTCGTTCGCAGTTCAAGATCCTGCGCAGCCCGCTGATGCAGGGGCATGTGCTGTTGTCGATCCTGGTCTTCAGCGGCATGTTCACGGCCTACACCTATCTAGCGGATATTCTCGAGCGCCTTGCCGGTTTCGACGGCACGTTGGTGGGCTGGTGCCTGATGGGCTTCGGCGCCGTCGGGCTGCTGGGCAATTCGTTGGGCGGTCGTGCGGTGGACAAACACCCGTTGATAGCGTCGATGGTGTTTTGCCTGTTCCTGATCGGCGGCGTGGTGGCGTTGGTGCCGAGCATTCATTCGCCCCTCGCGCTGGCGGCGGCGATGGGTATCTGGGGCGTGACCCAGGCTGCGTTGTTCCTGGTCAGCCATGTGCGGTTGATGAAGGCGGCCCCGCAAGCCCCGGCGTTTGCCGCTTCGTTGAACATTGCCGGGGCCAACTTGGGGATTGGCCTGGGCGCGATGGTCGGTGGTCGGGTCATCGATACGCTGGGGCTGGGCAGCGTCGGGTTTGCGGCGGCCGGTTTCATCTTCGTATCGATTCTGCTGGCGTTGCTGTTGATGACCTTCAAGCCTCGCGCGGCTTGCACCGATGCCTAAACGCTGAACAGCTCGCGTCGAGCGCCCTCGGCAATCGCAACGATGCCCGGGTGGCTGACCTTGCGTTCCACGGAAATGGCGTAGAAGGATTCGCTGACCGCGTCGGTCTGGCCGATCACTTGCACGCCATATTGGCGCTTTACCTCGTCGGCGATCACGCTCGGGCCAATGAAAATCCCGCTGCCTGATTGGCCGAAGGCCTGCATCAACGCGCTGTCGTCGAACTCGCCGACGATGCGCGGTTGGATTTGTTGCTCGGCGAACCAGCGCTGCAAGCGGCTGCGCACAACGGTCTCGGGCCCCGGGATCAGCAATGGGGCATTTTGCAGACCATGGGGGAAATCCGTCCCGTAGCGTTCGGCCAGGGCGGCGGTGGCGAAAAAGCTGATCCCACATTCTCCCAGCTTCTGGCTATAACCCTTGATGTCCAGATGAGTGGGCATCGGGCTGTCGGAAATCACCAGGTCCAGACGCTGGATCGCCAGGTCCGCCAGCAGTCTTTCGAGCTTGTCCTCGCGGCAAGTGATGCGCAGCGGTTCAGTCAATTCCATGGTCGGCGCCAGCAGCCGATAGACGATGGACTTGGGCACCACGTCTGCCACCCCAACCCGAAACAGGGTTTGCTGCTCGTTGGGCTGGGCCCGCAGCATCAGTTCCAGCTCGCCCCCGAGCTGAAACATATGTTCGGCATAGGGCAAGGTCTGGCGGCCGGCCTCGGTCAGTTCCAGTTGGCGGCCGACGCGGCGAAACAATTTGATGTTGTAGGTTTGCTCGAACAGGGAGATCTGTCCGCTGATGGTTTGTGGGGTCAGGTTCAGCTGCTCGCACGCCCGCACAATGCTGCCTGTTTTCGCCACGACCCAGAAGTAATGCAGTTGTCGGTAATTGAGCATGGTGTCACTTGAGTTCGTAAAAACCGAAGTATAGCCGCTGAAAATACGAATTTTCCTGAAGTGTTCGCGTCTCTAGAATGCCTGGCCATTGGCGGGCCATTTTCGTGCGTCTTCTATTCTCTCAAGAGGCATTTATTTCATGACATACAAATCCCTGGGACTTGCAGCCTTGTTGACGATGTCTGCAATGACATTGGCGGGCTGTGAACAGGCTGAAAAAGGTGCCCAGCAACTGATGGGGCAGGCAGCGCAAACCGCCAAGCAGGCCATTGATGACACCCACAAGGCCGCCGAACAGGCGATCAGCGAAGCCACCGGCGGGTTGATCAGCCCGAAGAAAAAACCGGCGGACGAAGCTGACGAAACACAAACCCCGACCAAAACCATCTAACCGGCACATCAGTCAGGACTGACCCATGGATTATCTTCTGCAGCTCGCCGCCAGCCCCACCGCGTGGATCGCCCTGGCAACTCTGGTGGTCATGGAAATCGTGCTCGGCATTGATAACCTGATCTTCATTTCGATTCTGACCAACAAGCTGCCCGCCCAGCACCGTGCCAAGGCACGGCGGATCGGTATCGGCATGGCGCTGATCCTGCGCCTGGGCTTGTTGAGCACCATTGCCTTCATTGTGCAGCTGACCGAACCGGTCATCGAAATCCTGGGTCAGGCGTTCTCCTGGAAAGACATGATCCTGATTGCCGGCGGCCTGTTCCTGCTGTGGAAAGCGACCACTGAAATCCACCACAGCATGGACCCTGCGCCGAACGATCCGAAATCGGCCACGTCTGGCGTGACGTTGGGTTTTGCCGCTGCGATCGGGCAGATCCTGATGCTGGACTTGGTGTTTTCCATCGACAGCATCATCACGGCCGTGGGCATGACCGAGCACTTGCCGATCATGATCATCGCCGTGGTGATCTCGGTGCTGGTGATGTTGTTGGCGGCCGAGCCGTTGGCCAAGTTCATCAATGACAACCCGACGGTGGTGATGCTGGCCCTGGGCTTCCTGATCATGATCGGCATGACGCTGATCGCCGAAGGCTTCGGCGCCCATGTACCGAAGGGCTATATCTATGCGGCCATGGCGTTCTCGGCGGCGATCGAAGTGTTGAACATGTTGTCCCGTCGGGCCAGGGAAAGGGCGTTGGCCGACAACGCCTGATGCCAGGCAGACAGAAGCCACCCGGGTCCAGGCCCGGGTGGCTTTTTTTTGGATTTGAGAAGTATGGGTTTGAACGTGAGCAGTCAGTGTGCGGCGGCGTGGCGCCGGGCCGGTTTGGCGGCTTTTTCCGATGGCGCAGGTGGCACGTGATGATGGCGCCGAGCTATTCGAAGCACCCCCCACAGCATGGCCGTGGCTACGCTCAGCCAGCCGAATATCAGCATCAGGATTGTCGTCGTCAGGCTCATTTGTGCCTCCTTCTATCCCCGGTCCGGGATATCGCACCCAGTACAATGGACAGTCTAGTCGCTCAAGTGTTGCAGCTAATCGATCCATGGCGCTGGGGTTCGGATCGGTTCGTTCTATCGCCCTCTTAAAACGAAGGTTATGGCTATACCCAGGGCTGTGCGCACCTTATGATCGTCGACCCAAGCCTGGCCCGGATGCCGGGTGTCTGAACAAGAGAGTCATCATGTCGCCGGTTATTTCATCTTTTCGATCACTGGTCCTGACGCTGTCCTGCCTCGTTGCCCTGGCGGGGTGTGCGGGCAGTGTGTCGCCGCAGATCCAGCGCCTGCCCGAGCGGGTGGAACTTAACAGCGTGCCGTTCTACCGTGGTGAAATGCACCAGGGCGCTCCGCAGTCCCTGGCCGCCTTGCTGACGTTGCAAGGCACTGTCATCACTCCGGGGCTGCTGGAAAAACCGTTGCACCTGCCCGGTGGCGAAGCTGGTTTGCAGCAGAATATGCCCGCCCTGGCGCGGGAGTACGGGTTGCTGGTGTATCCCCTCCACCCCAGGCTGCCGGTATTGTTGGAGCAGGTCGCGGCGGGTTATCCGGTGCTGGTGCGCTATATCGAGGGTTCGGCGTTCTGGCCCGAGCCTCGGTATGGAATTCTCGTCGGCTACGACCGTCGGAAGCAGACGGTGTTGCTGCGTGCAGGCATGAACCCGCGGCAGTTGATGAGCTTCAGTGCCTTCGAATCGGACTTCCAGGGCGCGGGCGGCTGGGCGGTGCTGGTCCAGCGACCTACGCAGCTTCCGGCCAATGTCGACTCGCAGCGGTGGCTCAAAGCGGCGGCCGAATTGGCCGGGGCAGGGCAGGAGCAAGCGGCGACGCGGGCCACCAAGACCTTGGAAGCGGCGCATTGATCGCCCCCCCCGTTCGTCACTTGCCGGGCACAACCTGGCAGGCCTGAGGCTCTTATCGTCAGGGTTGGGCATTTTCCGACC
>Ga0308170_10005012_pt1 | contig 10253 bp, 11 predicted proteins | sample PhyBR2_2_FD_202136 | JGI IMG/M metagenome (GOLD analysis project Ga0308170, IMG submission 202136) | Phyllosphere microbial communities from UC Gill Tract Community Farm, Albany, California, United States - DLSLSB.R2 | ecosystem: Host-associated > Plants > Phyllosphere > Unclassified | place... | reverse complement strand
CGTTCGAGTCGCTCTTCTACGAGATCTCGCAGCGCCGCGGCATCCCTCGCGCCGACCTCGTCATCACCCACCTGCGCCCCTCCTCCTCGTCCACCTCGACTTCGACCTCGTCCCAGTCTTTCCTCGCGGCCTCCTCGTCCGCCTCGGCCCCGGCCTCGACCAAGCAGACGCAGCTGTACGAGTTCGGCACGCCGGCCTCGCTTGCCTTGCGCGCCGGCGCCGAACCGCTCATGCGCGCGTACACGCACGACGTGTGGAACAAGGTGCGCGAGCGCGCCAAGGAGGAGGCGGCGGCCAAGATGAAGGCGCACGAGGACGAGGCCGAGGCGACGGCGCTCGCCCGGGCGAGGGCGAGAGCTGGGTCGGGCGAGGGGGAGGACGGCGGCGACGAGAGGGCGGCAGGGGCGGCGAGCAACATGCGCGGCAAGGGCGCAATCGTGCTCGACCTCGAGGACGACGACGACGACGACGAGGAGCTCCTCCCGCCGCCGGGCGCTCGGGCCGCCGCCGCGCCGAGCAGCGACTCTCCCTCGCCCGCCGCCACCGCCACCGCCACCGCCGCCGCCGCTTCGACCTCATCGCCCAGGACCGCCGCATCCACGGGCTTGTTTCCCCTCACGCTGCGCAGCTCGAGCACCCAGTCGTTCTCGCTCGCCGTCAAGCCCTCGACGACGGTCACGCAGCTCGTGCGCGCCTTCTGCCGCAAGTACTCGATCCCGCCCGCGCGCCAGACCAAGATCATCGTCGAGTTTGACGGCGAGCGCCTCGAGGGCGGCATGACGCTCGACGAGGCGAGGGCCGAGTTTGACCTCGAGGGCGAGGAGACGTTCGAGCTGAGGGGTGTTGCTTAGCGCTCTCTCTCGATAGGGTGCGCGTTCTTGCTGTGCAGTTGAGTTGTGCGCTGTCGCTGTGTCTCTGTCTGCGTGCTCTCCATCGAGAGGACGAGAGGAAAAGGAGAGACCGGCCCAGCCGGGCCTGAGAACGACACGATGCAACGAGAGGGGAAAGTCGGCGCGCAACAGCTACAGCACCTCCTTGCCCTTCTTCTGCTCGGACGTCCACTCGAAGCTGTACGGCGTCGCCCCGCCGCTGCCGAGCGCCTTCCACGCGCGGATCGCCTCGAGCGCGGCATCGCCCCAGTCGAACGACGACGGGAGTGGGTTGGCCGTCGAGGGCCCGTCGACAAAGACGAGGAAGGCGCGGTTCGACTCGGAGATGAAGCCCGACGAGATGGCGCTGCGGGAGGGGCGAGGGCGACGAGGGCGAGGGGGGCGAGGGGGAGGGTCAGTGCGCGGCTCTGAAGCTCTAGCAGGGGCGCGAGAGGCGGACGCACTTGTTGATGAACTCGCGCAGGGACGAGTAGAAGCCGTTGACGTTGAGGAGGACGACGGCTGCGGCGGGCGGGAGCGAGTCGGGTTTGAGAAGGTCAGTGCGCGCTCGCGAGCTGGAGAAACGAGGGAGAGAGCGACGACGCACGCTTGAGGTGCACGCCGATCTGGGACCAGGTCGTCATCTCTGCGACCTGTGCGACGGGCAAGGTCGAGTCAGTACCGGCCGGTCGAGCGGGAGAGTGGTCCGAGCGGGGACGAAGAGAGAGACGCACCTCCTCGAGGGTGCCGTACCCGCCGGGCAGGCCGATGAAGCCCTCGCTCAGGTCTGCCACTGTGTGCGCAAAAAGCAAGTCAGCGCAGCTACTTGGGCGTGCTCATGGGCGCCAAGCACCCGCTCGAACGGGCACTTGCGCTCAAGGCGGACTTTGGACGAGCGAGCCGACGCACTGAGCTTCTTGCGCTGGTGCATGCTGTCGACGATCGTCTCCTCCTCGTTTGGTCGAAGCGGGCCTCGGTCGGGTGCCTCGCTGGCGAGGAACTGCAGGCGGGATGCGGGAGGGTGAACGAGGAGGAGGAGGGGAGGAGGGGCGTCAAGGAAGGCTCGTCCAGGGCGGGGTCGCTCAAGAAGAGGAGGGCCTGAAGGAAGTCGGGGCAAAGAGAGAGAGGGAGACGCACGGCCGAGGGGATGATGCCGTGCACCTTGCCGCCGTGGTCGAGGGTACGCGACGAGACCTGGCCCATGACGCCGGCCGTCCCTCCTCCGCTGCGAGCATGGGGTCGACCTGGTCAGTGACTGGCTACCGCACGAGCAGAGAGAAGGGAGGTGGGACGCACTAGATGAGGGTGACGCCGGCGCGAGCGAAGGCTCGGCCGACAGAGTCTGCGGCGGCGGCGTAGACGGGGTCGTTGCCCGGGCTCGAGCCGCAGAAGACGGTGTAGGCGAGCTCCTTGTGGGTGTCGTCTGCGAGGGTGGCTTGAGTCCTTGTGGAGGGAGCGGGGTGTTGAGCGAGGGCGGGCGAGAGGTGCGAGAGGGTGAGCTGGAGGCGCTGGAGGGCCATGGCGGGTCGGCGGTTGCGGCTGGCGTGAGGAAGGGAGAAGGGAGAGAGCAGCTGTGGCTCACATGGCTGTGCAGCTGAGCACGGCAGCGGCGTCGACGGAGAGCAAGCCGTTCCGAAGCGCGGCGGAGAGTCCGGGCGAGGCGGAGCTGGCTCGCACCTCGTCGTCCGCGCCTCCTGTCCGCCGGAATCTCCCTACACCGAGGCCCACTTTCCTCAGCCACACTCACCGAGCCGCGACCGAGCGCACGCGGCCGCCCGCCTCGCCGCCTCACATCGTCATCTCGCTCCAAGGAGCAGCGTCCTCCCACGGCCGCACCAACCTCCGAGGTGAGCCGCTCAGTCCTCACACTCGCACCTGCCCAGCCCAACGGCGCCCGTCCCTCACCCAGAGCGACCCGCTGACCGCCCTCGCCTCCTCCCCCACCTCCAGCACCGCCTCATCGCCTCATCAACCAGCGCATGCTCCCCGGCTCGCCAAGTCGCACAGAGCCACGATCCACCTCGTACTGCAAGTCTCGACCGACCAGCCGCCTCGCACCCCTCCTCGCCGTCCTCGCCCTCGCTCTCATCGCCTGGACCGCCCTCTCTCACCCTCGCCCTCTCGACCTCGCCCTCCCGACCCGCCTACGCCCCGTCAGCGGCTGCGCCGACACCCGCCTCACGACCCTCGAGCCGCGAAAAAAGGCCGCCATCGTCGTCCTCGTGCGCGAGCGCGACCTCGCCGCCCTCGTCCCGACCCTCGCCAACTTCGAGCTCCGCTTCAACGCCCGCTTCCGGTACCCGTACGTCTTCCTCGCCTCGCCCGACGAGGGTGCACTCTCGGGTGCGTTCCGCGAGGCGGTCGCGCGCGCGCTGCCCGAGAGAGCAGAGACGAGGTGGGGCGTCGTCCCCGAGGAGCACTGGCGCATCCCGCCGCACCTCGACGTGGACGCCGTACGTCGAGCGTTCGCCGAGCAGGAGCGCCGAGGGGTCCAGTATGCGGGCAGGGAGGCGTACCACCACATGTGCAGGTGGTACGCCGGCCTGTGGGTCCGTCACGAGCTCCTCGACGAGTACGACTGGTTCTGGCGCCTCGAGCCGGGCGGTGCGTCCCTCTCTCTCTCTCTTTCCTGCGGCCTCTCTGCCTCGAAGGCACGCGCTGACTCGGCCTCTCGCCTCGCCCGCAGTGAGCTTCTTCTGCTCGGTCACGTACGACCCGTTCCGCCTCCTCGCCCAGCGCAACAAGGTGTACGGCTTCGTCATCACGGTCGTCGAGAACATGAACACGGTCCCGACCTTGTTCAGCGCCGTCGGGCGGCACCTCGAGCGACGCGGGCTCGAGCCCGAGGGCCCGCTGTGGAGCTTCTTGACCCGCCGAGGCGACGACGGCGACGAGCACTTCTCGGGCTGCCACTTCTGGACCAACATGGAGGTGCGCTCATCCTCTCTATCTCTTCTGAACAGTCTTGCACGAGCGCACGAGCGCTAACGTCCGCTGCCACTGCTCGCAGATCGGCGACCTGCGCTTCTTCCGCTCCGAGGCGTATCAGGCCCTCTTTCGCTCGCTCGACGCCGAGGGCGGGTTCTACACCGAGCGAGTGCGCCTTTCTCTCTCTCTCAGTCGCTGCGCTACCGAAGGACGAGGGCGTCGGCTGATGTTCGAGCCCGACTTGCCGCGCTCAGTGGGGCGACGCGCCCGTGCGAGCTCTCGCGCTCGGCGCCCTCGCTTCGATCGACCAGGTCCACTAGTGCGTCCTTTCCACCTCCTCTTCTTCCCGGACTGGCCGAACGGGCAGCTCACGGCTGCTGCGCCGCCCCTCGCCGCTCGCAGCTTCGCCGACCTCGGCTACCAGCACGACTGGTTCTTCCACTGCCCGGCGCGCTCGACGCGCCGAGTCGGGCTCAGGCAGGACGGCGACGAGGACGAGGACGACGTGCTCGGGTGCGAGTGCGAGTGCCCGAGGGAGGGCGAGCTGCAGGGGAGGAAGAAGGGCCAGGAGACGGTCGACATGGGTGCGTCGGTCTTGCTTCCTCCCTGCCTTGCGCCTCTCTCGTCTCGTCGAGGAGGGTGCATCGAGCGCACCGAGATGAAGCACTGACACACAGACTCGCTCGCAGACAAGGACTGGCGGTTCTCGTGCCTCGAGCAGTGGAAGGCGGCCGAACGGGCCTCGCGCGGCACCTAGATTTTTGGTCGCGCCCTGGATAGACTTGTAACACACTTGCATTGCATTCCCACAGTCGCACGAGGCAAAGAAAGCTGTGCTCGCGGTGGAGCAAGTCCTTTGACGCGACCGAGCGCGTCCGCCTCCTCATCTCCCCCACCACGAGCCCCCTCTCAGCTCTACGCTCCGTCGCCCGCCTACGAGCGCATGCCTGCAGCACCCAGCAGCACGAGCCCGACCGCCGCCAACAAGGAGAACCGCATGTCGTCCTCGACACTCGCCGCCTCGGACGCGTCTCGGAACAAGGGCAAGGGGCGCGCGCGCGAGCCCGAGGGCGCAGTTGAGGACGAGCAGGAGCAGGACCAGCAGCAGGACGAGGTCACGCCCACGCAGGGTGCGGTCGGTGCGGCCGAGATGAGCGACGAGGCGGACGACGACGACGAAGACATGGACGACGAGGACATGAGCCCGGAGGAGCGCGCGCGCAGGGAGGAGAGGAAGATTGAGCGGCGCAGGAGGCTCAGGAGCAAGTACCGCTCGCTGCAGCACCAGGTCGACGGTGCGTTTCGCTCTCTCTGCCTCCTCGTCGCTCCCCTCCCCTCGCCCAGCCCGACGCCGCCGCTGACTCCCCTCCCTCCACACAGACGCCCGCGGCGACCTCCAGAACACGTCGGTCGGCGCCCTGGCGGACCAGGTCTCGTCGGCCAACGCGCTCTTCCTGCGCGTCCAGAACCCGTCCGAGGCCGTCCTCGACTCGCGCGTCCTCATGGCCACGTCCGAGGCCGGCGCGCTCAAGGCGCGCCAGCTCAAGATCGACGGCGACGCGTTCGACACGGACGAGTTCCTCGTGCGCCTGCGGCGCTTCCTCGGCGGCGACGGCGGCGCGGCGAGGAGCGACCGGGCGAGGCGGCGCGACCGCACGACGGGCCGGGGGAGGGGCAGGCGGGCGGCGAGCGACGAGGACGAGCTCGAGGGCAGCGACGACGACGACGATGTCGCGCTCTTGTGGGGACGTGCGGGGCAGGTCCTCGCCGGCGAGAGCAAGCGCCCGGCGCCGCTCGACTTCATGTGCGTCGCCCTCTCTCTCTCTCTCTCTCTCTCTCTCGCTCCACCTCCCAGCTCTCTACATGGTCCCTGAGCTGATGATGTTTTTGGTGACGCAGGTACGGCCCGCTGCAGCTCGAGATCAAGGAGAAGAAGGCGCGCACGCAGAGGGCCAAGAACAAGGTCGACGAGGCCGACCGCATGCGGCCCGAGGAGGTGCGCACCGGCTCTCGCGCTTTCTGTACCATCCTCGCGCTCTTGCCGTGCTGACGCTCCTTCTCGATCTTCCTCTCGCGCAGCTCCAGGCCGAGGTCGTCGCCAAGAACGAGAACGAGACGGGCAAGGTCGTCGCCAAGGTGCGCTCCCTTCCTTGCCCTCTTTCCTCGCGTGCCCTACTGACTCTCGACTGCATCATGTCGCGCAGATCGGCAAGCACCTGTCGGCCGTGGCAGGCGCGAGGGGCATCCCGTACCTCAAGTTTGTCGTCAACCCGCACTCGTTCAGCCAGGTGCGTCTCTCGCAGGCCTCTCGCGCCCTCGCCCGTCGAGCATCCTGCACGAGCAGGAGTAGCCGAGCTGCGGGATACCGCGCAGCCACGGCTGACAGCCCTTCGCTGCCCGCAGACGGTCGAGAACTGTTTCTACTTCTCGTTCCTCATCCGCGAGCAGAAGGCGGCCATCGAGATCGACGACGACCCGGACAGCGAGTTCGCCGGCGACATGATTGCCTGTGCGTGCTCTCTCACCCTTCGCTCGTCGCCGTCGTCGGGCAGAACTGACGCTTCTCCCCTCCTCCTCGTGCGCAGTCTGCGTCGACCCCGAGGCGGTCGCGGCTGCGGGCCAGCCTGTCGCCGCCAAGAATCAGGTCGTGCTCGAGCTCACCGAGGACGTGTGGCGGGTGCGTCCCTCTCTCTCCCACTCGCCCTCGTCGTCGTGCGCCGAGCGGGAAGAAGACTGACCCGGACGACGCTCGCGCTCGCAGGAGGCCATCGAGCTGTACGACATCGACGAGCCGCTCATCCCGTCGCGCGAGGCGTTCGTCGCAGCAACGGCTTCGGGCAAGCACAAGTGGTAGAGCGTCGCCGTCTTGTCGTGGTCGTCGTCGCCCGAGGAGCGGGTGGGACCGTGCGGGAGTGCTTCGAGCGAGGGGCCGGGAGCTGCGCGTCTGCTTAGACTGTTTTGCAAGCACTGCGCCGTTGCTCTTGCAGCTTCTCGAGGCAGAAGAGCGCGAGGCGAGCCTTGAGCCGGATGCCTTCGCGGTGGACGAGCGGACGGCGGCGTGAGCGCGACCTCTTCTCGCTCCTCGACCAGCTGCCGCGCCGACTGGCTCAGCTACAAGCTCTACTCGCTCACGACCTCGCCTAGACCACCCGCGCTCGCCGTTCGCCCTCTCGCCAGCCCCTGCGCGTCAAGCTCCCCCACCTCGTCTCGCCCACGAACACCGCGCCCTCAGCCTCGCAACACAGCTCAAGCGCGAGCACAGGGGCACTCGTAGGACTACCAGCCACCATGTGCGTCCCCTCTCGCACTCGCACTAGCCCTGGTGGAGCCCGCCCTGCCTCGCTCGCGCGGGGTGGGTGCTGTCATCGCTCCGAGCCGCACTCGGCTCAGCACAGCGCCCGAGGACTGACACGCTCGGGCGATACACTCTTGAACAGGGCACCGACCATCCTCGACTACCACTCGGACTGCCAGACCTTTGCCCTCTCAATCTCGCCCCTCTCGACCTCGTCCGCCTCGTCCCTCAAGCTCGCAGTCGGGTCCTACTCCGAGGCGCGCGCCCCTTCCTCGACCTCGACCTCGACCTCCTCCTCTACCGCCGCCAACGGCGGCATCAACGGCGCGCCCCCTCAGCAGCAGCAGGGCGGCAACCACTTCACGGTCGCGGCGCCGAGCCCAGCCGTCGCCGACCTCGACGACGCGTCCGACTCCGAGTCCGAGACGGCGTACCGCTCGCGCTCGACCCGACAGCGCGTCCCCGCCGGCGGGTCGGCCCTGAGCCCTATCGCCCGCGCAGGGCTCTTGTACCCGCCCAGCGCCGTCCGGTTCGCGCCCGCGCGCCTCTCGAGCTCGTTGGCGTCGGCGCAGGGCGATGGGACCGAGCGCGAGGTGCTCGCGACGAGCACCGAGTGCTTGAGGCTGTGGGACCTCGTCGGCGAGCAGGACGATGGGTCGGCCGCGAGGCAGAGCGGCGGGTTCGTCGGGCAGGGGCAGGCTCACACCAGGAGCAAGCTCGTCAGCCGAGCGACGCTGCAGAATGTGCGTGGCTCTTCTCTCTCCTCGGATGCGTGTCGTCGCTGCGGCAGGTGCTGATCACAAGCTGAGAGCGCGCGCAGGCCAAGGCCGACTTCTCGGCGCCGTTGACGGGCTTCTCGTGGTCGGAGCTCGAGCCGACCAAGATCGTCACGTCGTCCATAGACACTGTGCGTCCCTCTTCGTTCCTCCACGCTCTCTCTCTAATCCTCCCCGACTGACCCTCTCTTGCGCCCCGCTCGCAGACCTGCACCGTGTGGGACATCTCGACCGGCGTCCCTGTGACGCAGCTCATCGCGCACGACCGCGAGGTCTACGACGTCGCCTGGTCGCCCGCCTCGCGCGACATCTTTGCGTCGGTCGGCGCCGACGGCAGCGTGCGCATGTTCGACCTGCGCTCGCTCGAGCACTCGACGATCCTGTACGAGGCGGGCCCGGCGCCGTCATCAAGCAGCAGCAGCGCAGGGGGAGGAGCAGGCGCAAGCGGCGCGAGCGCGACGAGCCCGCCGCCGAGCACGACGCCGGCGCCGCTGCTCCGGCTCGCCTTCTCGCCGACGAGCCCGACCTACGTCGCCGTCGTGCACGCCGACAGCGCCGACGTGCAGATCCTCGACACGCGCAACCCGGGCGCGCCAGCCTTTGAGGTGCGGGGTCACCGCGCGGCGGTCAACGGGCTGGCGTGGGGAGGAGGGGTCGGACAGGGACAGGGCGGCGAGACGAGCGGGCCTGGGTGGCTCGCGACGGTCGGTGCGTCGGCTCTTGCGCTCTCTCTGTCTCCTCGTCGCTCTCTCTCGAGCGACCGCGCTGACTCAATGGGTGCTTCCCGCGCGCAGGCGACGACGCCAACCTGCTCCTGTGGGACCTGTCGCACGCGCAACCGCCTCAACCGCCGTCTCGGTCGGTCCCGCAGCAGCCCAAGGTGTTCAGCTCGCCGACGTTGGCCTACACGGCGCCGAGCGAGGTCAATGTGGTGGCGTGGGGCGGCGGCGGCGACTGGCTCGCGTTGGGCTGCGGCCGGACGGCGAGGTTGGTGCGGTGCGTCCCTCTCTCTCTCTCTCTCTCTCTCTCTCTCTGGCCCTCCTCGTGCGAGCTCGTTGCTGACGGTTGCGCTCGATGTCATGCAGGGTCTGAGGCTGTCGAGGGAGGTGGCCGAGTTTGAGTAGGACTGAGCGGGACCGAGTGACAATGCTAGTCGAGCCAAGCTAATGCAGACCTAATGAGATTAGAAAGCGAGAGGACAAGGGCTTGACCGTCAGCGCGAGCGTGCGCTCCCTCCCCACCTCGCACCCTCACCCCTCTCCGCAACCTTCACCATGAGCGACGTGTGCGCTAGCCTCTCCTCCTGGCCTGCAGTCGGGCTCGGTGACCAGCGTGGCAGCGTAGCTCGTCGAGGCGTGTCGTCGTCGCCGCCGGGCCACCCTGAGACTGACGCACCCCCTCTCCCCTCCTCCCACATCCTCGCTGGACCGACGCGCGCAGCACCTTTGCCGAGCACTGCCCGGTACGCTCTCGCTCCACTTTGTCCTGCTCGCCCACGAGGTCGACGAGCCGAGCGCTGACCCCCCCTCCTCCGCCTCCTCCCCCCTCCGCTCCTCTCGCCCCGATCTCGCCCTCGCCGCACGCTCGAGCAGATCTATGCCCCCTTCTTCGGCGCCATGTGAGTCACCGTAGCCTCGCACTCACCCTTCAGCGGCCTCGTGCGGTGCGAAAGCCGGAGACTGACTCGCCTCTTGATGGTGCTCGCTCACAGGGGCTGCACGGCCGCCATCGTCTTCACCTGTGCGTACACCCTGCTCTCTGTATCCTCTCGAGACCTTTGCTGACCCTGCCCGCACTCTCCCCCTCCCTCCTCGCTCACGGCCCTCTTCGACTCGCTCACCCCTCCCCCTCTCGACCCCCTCCTCCGCTCGCGCCCATGCTCTCCTCGACCTCGCCTTCGACACCTCTCGCCTACCGATGCACTCGCGCTGCACCCGACCCACAGGCCTCGGCGCGTCGTACGGCACGGCCAAGTCGGGCGTCGGCATCGCCGCCATGGGTGTCCTCCGGCCTGACCTCATGATGAAGTGCATCATCCCCGTCGTCATGGCTGGTATCATTGCCGTGCGTCCTCTCTCTCCCTCTCCACTTCGTCTTCGTCACGGCGCAGAGATCAGCACTGACCCTCAACGCGCGCGCGCCCGCAGATCTACGGCCTCGTCGTCTCGGTCCTCATCTCGGGCGGCCTCGAGTCGCCCATGGCGCTCTACTCGGGCTTCATCCAGCTCGGCGCCGGCCTCTCGGTCGGTCTCGCCGGCCTGAGTGCAGGCTTTGCCATCGGCATCGTCGGCGACGCCGGTGTCCGGGGTGTCGCCCAGCAGGGTCGCGTCTTCGTCGGCATGGTGCGTCCCCCTCCTCCCTCCTTGCCCTCACGCCTCGTGCAAA
>Ga0308170_10005007_pt1 | contig 10259 bp, 8 predicted proteins | sample PhyBR2_2_FD_202136 | JGI IMG/M metagenome (GOLD analysis project Ga0308170, IMG submission 202136) | Phyllosphere microbial communities from UC Gill Tract Community Farm, Albany, California, United States - DLSLSB.R2 | ecosystem: Host-associated > Plants > Phyllosphere > Unclassified | place... | reverse complement strand
TTCGACTGGCAGATCAGCCCGGACGCCCTGTTCCAGGTCGACTTCGACTACCAGCACAAGGCCCAGCTCACCGCGCCCGGCTACCAGCTGATCCGCAACGAGGTGCTGCCGTCCGGCGTCTCCGCCAGGCTGCTGCTGAACGACCAGCCCTGGGGCCGCCCGGTCGACACCCGCGACACCAACCTCGGCCTGCGCTTCGAGTACAAGCTGGCGGACGGCTGGAAGGCAACCGTGGCCGCCAACAAGCACTGGTTCAAGCGTAACGACTACACCGCCTTCCCCTACGGCTGCAGCAACGAGGGCGAGGGCTACTATCCGGGCTTCTGCTCGAACGGCGACTACGACGTCTACGACTACCAGAGCGTGGGCGAGCGCAAGACGCCGTGGGGCCTGCAGGCGATGCTGCAGGGCCGCTTCACCACCGGGCCGCTGCGCCACGAACTGACCGTCGGCGCCTCGTATTCGGAGCGCCACGACAGCTTCGGCGACTACGTCTACGACTACGTCGGCTACAGCAATGTCTGGCATCCGCTGGACACCCCGCACGCCGGCCCGGGCCGCGTCACCGGCCCCGTGTTCGAACGCCGCAGCGACCAGGAGAGCGCACTGTTCGCCCAGGACATCGTGACCATCACGCCGCAGCTGACCCTGCACGGCGGCCTGCGCTACGTCGAGACCAAACGCCGCGACTGGGAAGACGACCGTCCGCTCGTGCACACCGCCGGCTACGTCGCCAGCAAGGATTCGTTCCTGCTGCCGAGCCTTGCCCTGGTCTACAACCTGAACCGCGACTGGAACGTCTACGGCTCCGTGAGCCACGGCCTGCAGCACGGCGGCATCGCGCCGATGGAAACCTCGAACCAGAACCAGGTGCTGGAACCGGGCCGCTCGAGGCAGTTCGAACTGGGCGCGAAGGGTTCCGTGCACGGCGTGAACCTGTCGGCCTCGCTGTTCCAGATCCGCCAGGGCCTGGAGTACACGGATCCGAACCGCACCGTGGCCGTGGTCGTCGACGGCGACACCGTGCAGCGCCACCCCTTCGTGCGCGGCGGCCGCGAGACCCACCGCGGCATCGAGCTGTCGGCGGACGGCAAGCTGGCTTCCAACCTGCAGGCCGGCCTGTCGCTGATGGCCCTGAACACCCGGCAGGACGGCACCGGCGATCCGACCATCGACGGCAAGCGCGTCACCGACGTCCCCAGCTTCAAGTCGACCGCCTGGATCGAGTACGCCGTGCCGCAAGTGCCCGGCCTGAAGGTCGACGCCAACTGGCAGTACTCGGGCAAGAAGGCCTTCGACGTCGAGAACCGCGTGTTCGTGCCCGACTACCACGTGTTCGGCCTCGGCGCCGCCTACGCCATGAAGCTCGGTGTGACGAAAGTGACGCTGCGCGCCCGCGTCGACAACCTGTTCGACAAGTTCTACTGGCGCGACGTCACGCCGGAGCTGGGCGGCTACCTGCTGCCGGGCGCGCCGCGCACCTTCCGCGTGTCGGGGCAGTTCGACTTCTGATTGCGAACCTCAGGGAGGACCGAGCAGGTCCTCCACCTGGCGCAGCCGCTGCGCCAGGTCGCCCTCCAGCAGTGTGAACGGGATGCCCCGTTCGCGCAGCACCGCCAGCAGGCACTCGTGCACCTGCTTCCTCACCGCTTCCGATTCGCGCTGCAGGCCGTCCGGCACCCAGGGCAGGTCCAGGCCCGCCACCAGCGTCGCCGCATAGTCGTGCGCGGCTTCCATTTCCAGCAGCGCCAACGGCACCCGGCCCCAGTAGATGCGGCTGTAGACCGCCGTCATCAGCGGCGTGGTGTCGCAGAACAGGAAGCGCCCCGCATCCTTCGATGCGGCCAGGGCATCCTCGCGTTCGCGCTGGGCGCGGGCGATCGCGGGCTGGTCGTGCTCGAAGGGCACCCGCCGCTCCGTCTCGACGAATTCGCGCAGGTACTCCGGCACCCACAGCGTGCCGTAGCGCGCCGCCAGCGCCGGCGCCAGGGTCGACTTGCCGGTCGACTCGGCGCCGAGAATCGCGATCCGCGCCGGTAGCGAGCCGCGCGTCATCGCGCGCCCTCGCGCGCCGCACGCGCCCAGGTGCGCAGGCCCAGCGCCGCCATCCCCACGAACACCGCGTACAGGACCGCGGTCAGGTGCAGGTCCTTGTAGACGTACAGGCCGACGTACAGGATGTCGACCACGATCCACACGTGCCAGTTCTCGACCTTCTTGCGCGCCGCCAGCAGGGTGCCGAGCAGGCTGCCGGCGGTGAGGAAGCCGTCCATGTGCGGCACGTCAGTGTCGGTATAACCATGCAGGAACCACGACAGGATGAAGAAGCCGAGTCCCCATCCGGCCAGCGACCAGATCCAGCCCCGGGCGTCCAGGCGCGTCACCACCAGCGGTTTGTCGTCTTCACCCGTACCGCGCAGCCACTCGTACCAGCCCCAGACCGCGGCCGCGATGAAGACCGCCTGCAGGCCGGCGTCGCCGTACAGGCGCGCCTCGAAAAACACGACGCCATAGGTGGCCGACGACACGATCGCGAACAGCCAGGCCCAGTGGATGCGGCGGATGTTGAGGAGCACCGTGACGATGGAGAGGACGAAGGAGATGAGTTCCAGCGGGGTCGTCGGGAAGCCGAGGAAGGTGAGCGGGTCGTTCATGTGCGGCGCGAAGGGACGAGGTCAGGTCAACAGTCGATTATCGAAGCTGGAGCGCGAATACGCAAGTTACCGCTGCGGGCGGCGCGGATTTCGATCGACTGCCCGGATCCGGACACCTTTGCCCGCGCACGGGCAAGGCGCCGCCCCTGACGGCCAGCTTCCGCCCAGTGAACCGGCGCTGGCACGATGCTTGCAGTAAAGGATACATCTTCACCCCTTCATCGCAAGCATCGTCATGGACCAAGCCATCGGCATCGATCTGCTCCGCCGCCGCCGCCACTTCCGGCTCGCCACCGGCCTCCTGCTGTGCGCCGGCTTCCTCGCCGCCGCCTGGGGCATCAACCGCGCCGTGCGGCCGGGCGTCGGCGCCGCCGACATCGTGGTGGCCGAGGTGCGGCGCGGCAGCGTCGACAACACCATCAACGCCGCCGGCGTGGTCATTCCCGTGCACGAGGAAGTCGTGTCCAGCCCCGGCGCCAGCCGCATCGCCAAGGTTCTCGCCAAGCCGGGCCAGCAGGTCAGGCAGGGCGAGCTGCTGCTGGAACTGGACGACCGCGAGATCCGCCTGGCGCTGGAAGCCCTGAAGGAGCAGCTGGCGCAGCAGGAAAACAGGATCGTCGTGCTCAAGCTCGAGATGGAGCAGAAGCTCAAGCAGACCAGGTCCGCCATCGAACTGCTGGAGATCGATCTCCAGGCCAGCCGCGCGCTGCGCGAACGCAACCGCAAGCTGCGCGAAAGCGGCCTGGTGTCGGGCCAGGACCTGCTGACTTCGGAACTGAACGTGCAGCGCAACGAAGTCCAGCTGCGCCAGCAGCACGAGCTGATCGAGGACACGCGGCGCGCCACCGCCAGCGCCATCGCCGCCGCGAACCTGCAAAAAGAGATTTTGCAGAAGCAGATCGCGCGCCAGGACGGCCTGCTGCTGCAAACCAGGGTGGCCGCGCCCTTCTCCGGCATGCTGACTTCGCTGGTCGAGGAGGAAGGCGCCAGCGTCGCCGCCGGCCAGCTGGTGGCGCGCGTGTCGGAGCTGAACAACTACCGCGTCGAAGCGACCCTGTCCGACTTCCACGCCCGCCAGCTGGCCGCCGGCCAGCCGGTGCGCGTCGAACAGAACGGCGAGATCCTGGCCGGCCGCGTGCACACCATCCTGCCCGAAATCCAGAACGGCACCATCAAGCTGCTGGTCGACCTCGAACAGCCGCACAACCCGCACCTGCGCAACAAGATGCGGGTCGACGTCAACGTCGTCACCGCCAGCCGCGCGAACGTGCTGGTGATCGACAACGGCGCCGCCTTCAACGGCAAGGGCCGCCAGCCGGCCTTCGCGGTGCAGGACGGCGCCGCCCGCAAGACCTGGATCGAGCTTGGCTCGAGCGACGGCAAGCTGGTCGAAGTCGTGAACGGCGCCCGGCCCGGGGACCGTTTCATCGTGTCCGACACCAGTACGTTCAAGGACCTGGACAGCATCCGCATTTCGAAGTGACCGACAAAACGAGGGGAACAACAATGATCAGACTGAACAAGGTCAGCAAGACCTACCGCACCGACAAGGTCGAGACCCTGGCACTGAAGGACATCGACCTCCACGTCAGGGAAGGCGAATTCGTCGCCATGATGGGGCCGAGCGGCTGCGGCAAGAGCACGCTGCTCAACATCATCGGCCTGCTCGACCGGCCCGGCAAGGGCAGCGTGGAAGTCGGCGGCACCTCGGTGGCGCGCTACGGCGACCGCCAGCTGGCGGGCATGCGCAACCGCACCTTCGGCTTCATCTTCCAGAGCTTCCACCTGATCCCGGACCTGCGCGTGATCGACAATGTCGAACTGCCCCTGCTCTACCGCAGCGGCAGCGGCAGCGAGCGGCGCCGGCTGGCGCGCGAAGCCCTCGAAAAGGTGGGCCTGGGTGCGCGCATGGACCATTACCCGAACCAGCTGTCGGGCGGCCAGCAACAGCGCGTGGCGATCGCCCGCGCCATCGTCGGCCAGCCGAAAGTGCTGCTGGCCGACGAACCGACCGGTAACCTGGACAGCAAGATGGGCGAGGAAGTCATGGACATCCTGCTCAAGCTGAACGCCGAGGGAACGACCGTGGTGATGGTCACCCACGACGAGCGCGAAGCGCGCCGCACCCATCGCATCGTGCGCGTATTCGACGGCCAGCTGGTCACGCCGGAGCACCTCCATGCTGCGTAACTACCTGCTCACCGCCTGGAAGGTCTTCATGCGCCGCAAGCTGTTCACGGCGATCAACCTGGCCTGCATCGTGCTCACCCTGGTGGTGCTGATGGTGATCACCGCCCTGCTGGAGACCACCTTCTGGCCGACCGGCGTCGAAGGAAAGAGCGAGCGCTTCCTGCAGATCTACACCATGCGCAGCATGAGCGCCGACCATACCACCATCAGCACGGGCACGCTCGGCTTCAAGACCATCGACAAATACCTCAAGCCCATGCCGGGGGTCGAGCGCGTGTCCGCCTTCACCACGCCGAGCGCCGTGTCGGTCTACCAGGGCGACCGCGTGAGCGAGCTGCAGATGCGGCGCGTCGACGCCGACTACTGGAAGATCCTCGATTTCAAGGTGCTGGCGGGACGCCTGCCGAACGAGGACGACGAAGCCGGCGGGCGCCTGGTGGCCGTGATCAACGCCTCGACCTCCCGCAAGCTGTTCGGCGGCACGCCGGCACAGGCGGTCGACCAGACCATCAGCGCAGGCGGGCAGCTGTTCCGCGTGATCGGCGTGGTCGAAGACGTCATCCACTTCAATGCCTATGCCGACATGTGGGCCCCGCTCTCCACTTTCCCGTCGAGCGACTACCAGAACCAGCTCACCGGCTCCTTCGCCGCCATGCTGCTGGCCAGGGACAAGGCCGACCTGCCGCGCATCCGGCAGGAAGTCGCGCGCATCGCCAAGGGCTATGTGGCGGAAGACCCGAAGACCTTCGCCACCACGACCTTCTGGGCGGACAGCAAGCTCGACCTGGCTGCACGCAACCTGATCGGCGGCGAAATCAACCGCGATGCGGGGCCCGACTCCGGCGCCCGCAAGCTGCTGACGTATATCGCCGGCGGCATGCTGGTGTTCATGCTGCTGCCGGCCCTGAACCTGGTCAACCTGAACATGGGGCGCATTCTCGAACGCAGCGCCGAGATCGGGGTGCGCAAGGCCTTCGGCGCCACCAGCATGCAGCTGGCCGGCCAGCTGGTGGTGGAAAACATCCTGCTCTGCCTCGCCGGCGGACTGCTCGGCCTGGCCGCGACCCAGGGCGTGCTGTGGTGGCTGGAGCGGTCGCAGCTGATCCCCTACCTGAAGGTGAGCGTCAACCTGCCGGTGTTCGGCTGCGGCATGCTGCTGGCCTTCGTCTTCGGCCTGCTGTCCGGCCTGATCCCCGCCTGGAGGATGTCGCGCCTCGATCCCGTCCACGCCCTGAAAGGAGCCGCATGATGCTGCGCCACCTCTTGACGCTGACCTGGAAGCGCAAATCCAGGAACCTGTTGCTGAGCCTCGAGATCCTGCTCGCCTTCGCCATCGTGTTCGGCGTGGCCGCCTTCGCGCTGCGCTACTGGCAGCTGTACCGCGAACCGATCGGCTTCGACGGCAGCGACACCTGGTCGGTGACGATGGTGGTGAGCGGCGACGGCCGCGAGGCGATCCCGGCCGGGATCTACGACACCCTGCGCCGCGGCCTGCAGGCGCTGCCGGAAGTGCGCGCGGTCGGCTTCGCCTCCTACGCGCCGTACCGGATGTCGACCTGGCACACCTCCTTCAAATCGCCGCAGACCGGCGCCAACGTGGACACCAACATCCTCGAGGCCGACGAGGGCTTCGCCGACGCGATCGGCATGAAGATGGTGCGCGGACGCTGGTTCGACGCCCGCGACGAAGGCGCGGCGGTGCAGCCGGTGGTCATGGACCGGCGCATGGCGGCGGCCATGTTCCCCGGGAAGGACGCTCTCGGCCAACAGCTGACCCACACCGAGAACAAGGTCGCGCAGACGCTGAAGGTGGTCGGCATCATCGACACCTACCGCAACAAGGGACCGCTGGTCGCGCCCGGTAACTTCATCATGACCCGCTTCGCGCCGCTGGCCGGCAAATCGCGTGTGAACGTCATCCTGCTGAGGGTGGCGCCCGGCACGGCGCGCGCCTTCGAGACGAAGCTGAACCGCCAGCTCAAGCTGATCCGCAACGACTGGTCCTACGAGATCGCGCCGCTGACGGCGATGCGCGCCTCGCTGCTCAAGGAACACCTGGTGCCGCTGGCCGTCCTCGGCGTGATCGCCGCCTTCATGCTGGCCATGGTGGCGTTCGGACTGTTCGGCGTGCTGTGGCAGAACACCACGCGGCGCATTCCCGAGATCGGCCTGCGCCGCGCCATCGGCGCCCGCGCCGCCGACATTTACCGCCAGATCGTCGCCGAACAGCTGCTGCTCAGCTCTTTCGCGATGGCGCTCGGACTGGTGCTGCTGGTGCAGCTGCCGCTCACCGGGGCCATCGGCGAGAACCTGAACTGGCCGGTCTTCATCGGCGCCGCCGGGCTGTCGATGGCCGTGATCTATCTGCTATCCTTGCTCTGCTCGCTCTACCCGGGCTGGCGCGCCAGCCGCCTGAGTCCGACCGAAGCGCTGCACTACGAATAAAAAAGGTTTGCATTAAAAATATGGAAGCAACACGCAAGCGGCGCATCCTGATCGTCGACGACGACGGCGCAGTCCAGGTCTCGCTGGCCCTGCTGCTCAAGCAGTCCGGCTTCGAGGCGGTCTGCGCCGACGGCCCGCAGCAGGCGCTGGGCCAGCTGCAGGCCGGCCCGGCCGACCCGCAGTTCGATCTGGTTTTACAGGACATGAACTTCTCGCTGCAGACCAGCGGCGAGGAGGGACTGGACCTGCTGGCCCGCATCAGGCAGCTGCAGCCGGCACTACCGGTGCTCCTGATGACGGCCTGGGGCTCGATCTCGCTGGCGGTGCGCGGCGTGAAGGCCGGCGCCGCCAACTTCTTCACCAAGCCCTGGGACAACACCCAGCTGGTGGCGCTGCTCGAGGCCACGCTGGAGCTGGCAACGCCGGCGCGCACGCCCGCCCTCACCCGCCGCGCGCTCGACGCGCAATGCGACTTTTCCGCCATCGTCGGCGAGCACCCGAAGCTGCTGAAGGTGCTGGAGACCATCGCCCAGGTGGCGCGCACCCGCGCGCCGGTGCTGATCCTCGGCGAGAGCGGCACCGGCAAGGAGCTGATCGCCGACGCCATCCACCGCAACAGCCCGCGCGCCGATCACCCCATCGTCAAGATCAACATGGGCGCGATCACGCCCACGCTGTTCGAGAGCGAGATGTTCGGCCATGTGCGCGGCGCCTTCACCGATGCGCGCAGCGACCGCAAGGGCCACATCGCCAGCGCCGACAAGGGCACGCTCTTCCTCGACGAGATCGGCGAGCTGCAGCGCGGCGACCAGGTCAAGCTGCTGCGCGTGCTGCAGGACCAGCGCTACCAGCCGGTCGGCGCCAGCCGTACGGAGCAGGCCGACCTGCGCGTGGTGTCGGCCACCAACCGCGAACTGGCGGAGCTGGTGGCGAGCGGCGAATTCCGCGAAGACCTGTTCTACCGCCTGAACCTGATCACGATCCGCCTGCCGCCGCTGCGCGAGCGGCGCAGTGACATCCCGCTGCTGGCGCGCCACATCGCCGCCGGCGTCGCCGAGGGCTACGGCCTGGGCGAGGTCGTGCTGGCGCCCGGCGCGCTGGACTGGCTGTCGAACCAGCCCTGGCCGGGGAATATCCGCCAGCTCAAGCAGACCCTGGAGCGCGCCCTGCTCCTGGCCGGCAAGCGGCATCTCGGCCAGGCCGACTTCCTGGCCGCCAGCGCGGTCGACGAAGGCGTGCCGGGTGCGCGCCTGGGCGTGGACGGGATGACGCTCGAGCAGGTGGAACGCCACATGATCGAACAGGCGCTGCAGCAGCACGCGGGGAATATCTCGCGCATGGCCAAGGCGCTCGGCCTGTCGCGCACGGCCCTGTACCGGCGCCTCGAACGCCACGGCCTGGGCGCCGGCGTGCGCGAGGAATGAAGCTGCAGACGCGGCTGGCCGCCTACCTCGCCTTCCTGCACCTTCTGCTTGCCGGCTGCGCCCTCCTGCTGCTGCCGGAGCGCCCGCTGCTGTTCGTCGGCGCCGAACTGCTGCTGGCGACCAGCTACGCGCTGGGCTGGTGGCTGATCCGCGGCGCGCTGGAGCCGCTCGGCTACACGCGCCGCTTCCACGACCTGCTGCAGGACCAGCAGTACGCCTCGCGCCTGGCGGCGCCCGGCGTGACGGAACTCGACGACCTGGTCGGCATGTTCAACGGCATGCTGACCGCCCTGCACCGCGAACGCCTGGCGATCGGCGAGCAGCAGGGTTTCCTGGAACGCCTGCTGGAAGCCACGCCGAGCGCGGTGCTGGTCTTCGATTTCGACCATGCGATCAGCCTGGTGAACGCCAGCGCCACCACCCTGCTGGGACTCGATGCGCCGCTCGGCAAGCCGCTGTCCGCCTGGTCCGGCGATGACGCGGCCTTCGACCCGGCGCTGGACGAGCGCGGACGCGCGCGCAGCCGCGACCTGGTGCGCCAGCTCGACGCCCTCGCCCTCGGCGACAGCCGCCTGCTGGTCGACACCGAGGGACGCCGCTACCGCGCCCAGCGCAGCCGCTTCTTCGACCGCGGCTTCGCCCGCCACTTCCTGATCGTCGAGGAACTGACCGCCGAACTCGAGGACTCGGAACGCGCCACCTATGCGCGCCTGATCCGCGTGCTGGCGCACGAGGTCAACAACACGGTGGCGGCCACCGGCTCGGTGCTCGATTCCCTGCTGACCTACCGCGACCAGCTGGCGGAAGGCGACGCCGGCGACTTCGTCACCGCCATCGTCGCCGTCAAGCGCCGCAACGTCAGCCTGGGCGAATTCATCGACCGCTTCACGCGGGTCGTGAAAATGCCGGCACCCGAACCACGCCCGACCCGCCTGCAGGACGTGGTCGACGACATCCTGTGGCTGAACCGGGAACTGTGCAATGGGCGCGGCATCCAGCTCGGCTGGAGCCGCTGCGATACGGTGGCGCCGATGCCGCTGGACGTAAACCTGATCGAACCGGCCCTGTTGAACATCGTCAAGAACGCGGTCGAAGCCATCGGCGAGCGCAATGCGCGCGACGGTTCGAGCGGCGGCGCGATCCGTGTGGAGCTGGAAGATCTCGGCGAGCGCGTGCGGCTGTCGGTGATCGACTCCGGCGGCCTGCTCGAAGCGGGGCAGGCGCAACGCCTGTTCACGCCCTTCTTCAGCACCAAGCGCGGCGGCCAGGGAATCGGCCTGATGTTCGTGCGGGAGGTGCTGCAGCGGCACGGGGCCAGTTGTGCGCTGGCGCCCGCGGGGGCGGGCGAGACGCGGTTCGATATCTGGTTCCCGGCGGCGTAAAAAAAACGCGCCGATCGATGCCGGCGCGTTCTCGCAGGGTGGGTAAATCAGTCCGGGGGACTGATTTACGTGCCCACGTCCTTGTATCCCTTATTTCTTCGGATACTTGATCGTCATTTCCTTCAACAGGTTGTCGGCATGGTCGACTTCCTTCATCACCCACA